>Ga0193742_1000876_pt1 | contig 19158 bp, 30 predicted proteins | sample L2c1metaG_FD_165511 | JGI IMG/M metagenome (GOLD analysis project Ga0193742, IMG submission 165511) | Soil microbial communities from a riparian zone of the East river system, Colorado, United States - L2c1 | ecosystem: Environmental > Terrestrial > Soil > Riparian zone | place: USA: East River... | reverse complement strand
ACAAGGACCTGCGAGGATTTACGTCGGCATCCTTCGGCACCATCCGGAATACGAGTCTCCTGGTTATATGTTCATTCTACTACCATATGCTCTTCACGATAACTCCTTATATGTTTATCTTTTGCTTCAGTATAAATACTCCAGTTTGTTGTATGTATTTTGCTAGTTCGAATATCAACTTAGCAACCTACTTCTCCTTAACTCGCTCTCGTCTTCCTTAAGCTTCTTCTCGGCTCGATTCCGGACACTCCTACTCCGTCCGGACCTCCGAATTCGAGGCATCTAGCAAGAGAGCGGCGCAACCTACAAGTTGAAGCCAATGCCTTGCACGACTTCGGACCCGACATCTCTGTCCGAACTCCGAGCTTAACATTCACCATCAACGGCATCATCTAAAAAGAGTCAGTTAACTGGTACATCCTTGAACAAAATTTTCATGTACTTCCACTTGTGCAAGCCCTTTTTTTTTCCTCTTCATCTTCTCCTTCCCCTTTCCGAGCGCTGGTGCAGGATCTGAGTCAGATGATTGATTAAATTCATCCTTGTCATCTGCATCAACCACAATTGCTTTGAAAGAGCGCTTAGCGGATTGTGCCAAGGATGAGGCTTGACCAGCATCAATGTCGGTGATTGATGGGCCTGTCGTTGATGGTGGTGCAGCTGGGGTCGTACTGGATGAGATCCTGGAAACCTGTGCAGGTTGGGAGGTGGGACTAGTGGGGAGGAGTTTGCGAGCCTCGGCTGTGGCAATATTTTCGCGGTGGGAAGAAAGAACCGGTTTCTCAAGGTTGTTGATTGTGAGTTTCGTTGTGGGATTTTTTACACGGGCACCACGGCCCTGAGTTGACATGTCGGTTGGAGGTAAATCAATGAAAAAAAAAAATACTTTTTAAGCAACATAAACCAGAACTGTACAGTTGCAACCAAACATATGATTGAAATTATTCAGCCAACCAAAGCCGGGGCTTGAGCCCAAGCTGACGGCCTCCCAAACGTGAAGCCTGAGCCGTAGGCCTGGCCAAGCCAGTGTTGCGGCTTGGAGATGGCTGGGCTAGCCGCGGCCCGCTCAGGTCGGCTTGCGGCTTTGAGGCCGGGCCTGCACAACACTAGTACTCTTTTCTTTACTCGTTTGCAAGGCGCTCGTACCGCGCTGGCCAAATGTGTATTACATTGGTATCTACCTAACCGAGTCCAACAAATTCCAACAAGCTATACTTGTGTATACTCAACAGCAGGCTCATCATCTTCATACATGATGAAAATTTGATAGCAAGAATATTGATGGAAACTTGACAAACAAGTAATTGAAGCTCTGCCTCATGTCGGGACACTGGCAATGCCATTTGAACATGTCTCACCTACTGAAATTGCATCTGTAGCATGCATCCGAACTAGCTCTTATTATTATATCTGGAGCTCACAATGATGACGACTTGACAAATCATCAATCAGATCAATGGAGTTTGAATAGTGCTTGATGCCATGAGATGCCGGTTGTGATGATCTGTGACATTGACGACTTGACCAACTGCCAAACAGGTGACCCAACATAGTAACCTAACCACTCGCTGCCGCGCGGAGACAATCCAATATCCTCCCTAACCGAACCCCTAACCGCCTAACCACTAGCCGTTACATCGGAGTTTGAATGTTGCCGTTCTGACATCGGCCCGACAATTACATATTGTATAATTTGTAACTGATGACACATAATGCTGGCATGTGTTGATGGGCCGTATTTATAGGGAGTGTGTCGATTGTGGTCACCCCCGTACATAGACTGTAGCAAAGGTTTTAGCGAGATATGTTACCTGTCGGAGTTGTATCGTTAAGGAAAATTGTAACAAAGTTAAAAGCATTGCGGCCGCGACGTTTACTCTGCATTCCGCTACTTAATACTCTATCAGAGACCCCACATCGTCACGGACCCACCTTTCATCAAATCACATATTTCTCAGCAAGCGTAACGAACCGCCATTTTTTTCTTCACTGCCAACTGCGTTTTGCACGCAAAAAAGAACACATTAACGTACTACCATGTCATTTACAAAGTTTGGTGTCAATAGAGCGGAAATTGGGTCCGTGGGTCTCTGATATCTGCAGATCTCCACCATCAGATTTTCCATCATTCTTGCCTCCACTTTAAACTCCGTGCGGTTCGTCTCCATGTCCCGCCTCTGAGATGAGAGATCGTCTGAGATCGTTGGCGGGAACGAGATGAATAATTGCATCCAAATCCGTCCGACAGTGTTCTATTAGGCACCTTACTTTGAGTCTCCGTCGTTAATCTACACCCAATCCATGAACCCTGCCTCACATGCACAACAATGCGCGAACGGATAGTTGTGTGGAAGAACGTAGAACAGGTTAGCTGCCGAACTGCACCTATGATAATTATATAAGCGAGATTCATGTCAGATGTAACCAAATTTGGACCCACCCCTAGTCCCTCCAATAAAAGCCTGCGGTTTGGCTATAGCCTGCCATGGCGCCAGCCGACTGTGTTCGTTGGCTGCTCACAGTCAGAGCCTCAGCACAACGCGTACTCCGTCTCTCGCACATTATATGCCACCTCTTTTTGCCATAAGGTCCTTATCGCTTGGATCATCTGCCCAATTTCCATCTGATGATATACGCGACATAAGCTCAGCCGCGCGGCCGGTCGCAGCGGAGACTGAGCAGCACGGAATCTATCTCCATCATGATATTCCCACCAATACTTTATAAGCTGGCAGCAATAACTGTCTCGTTTGTGAAACTCTGAATCATGAAACTGCACCTCGCAATTATTCCTTTATCTCTACCTTTCTGGCATGGAGCCCTTGGTGGTCAAATCCCTATAGTTAACGGTATTTTGGGTGGCGTATTGCCTGCGATTCCCTCTGAGGCGCTGGCCGCTCCAAAAATTTTAAACTCTCTCGCGACGACTCTTCTCGGGAAGCTGCGGGTCGTTGAAAACTCGGGAATTTGTGGTTGGTTTTTCCTATCCTTTTGGTACGATTCTACATGTATCTAAGGTTCTTTTTAGAGACGACTCCAGGGGTTTATCAGGCTTCGGGGTATGCTGACTTGACTAAAACGAAGAGTCTCTGGTGAAATTGCTTTACCCTCCAAACTTCTATGCCCGTCACTGATCGAAGCCTCTCCTCTAGGTTTTGGTTTTTTGCCGCGCGCAAAAACCCTGAATCCGCCCCACTTGCACTATGGTTTAATGGTGGAGTAAGTAATCACTTTCTCCCTGCTTTCATACCCCTTAATCTTGAATGCGTATTAGCCAGGCGCCTCTAGTATGATTGGTCTCTTCCAAGAACACGGGCCTTGTCTTATCAAAAATGATAGCTCCTCTGTCACTCTTAATCCTTATTCATGGAACAACGAAGCGAATGTCTTGTATATTGATCAACCAGTGGGAGTCGGCTTCTCACACGGCGATTTGACTGTGGGAACTTCGCAGCAAGCTGCTGTTGATATCTGGGCTTTCATGCAAATATTCCTATCCGATGTTAAGTTTTCGAAGTATCGCTACCATAAGCTCGCTATCTGGACAGAGTCGTAAGTTATTTATGTGTTCTAATCGTAAAGCTGTGTCTTACGTCTAATTTCAGATATGGCGGTCACTACGGACCAACTTTCGCAGCGTGAGCGCTTCCTTGAATTAACAGCTCGCCCTAGTTGAATCTCTCAACGTATAGTTATTTCCTTGCCCAGAATGCCGCCATCGCTGCGGGGAACATAACTGGCATCCCTCTCAACCTTCAAGTACTTGGCGTGGGTAACGGACTAACGGTATGTTGAGGCTTGTTTTCTTCACGAGTACTACTACCATGATTGGTGACTCACAGGATCCTTTGAATCAATACCCCGGATATATCAGTTATGCAGCCTCTAACCCCTATCATCCCTTGGTGTCACAGTCGGTGATCGATCAAGCCAACACAACATGGTTTACTCCTGTCATTGGCTGCAAAGATCAGGTAAAAAAATCACACCGTATCATCTCCAGCTCAAAGAATGAGAAAATAAAACGTTGCAGATTATTGCGTGCAACAATGGAGGCACTGATGCAGTATGTTCTGCTGCGCAAGGCTTCTGTAACGCTAATATTCTTAGTCCATTGGTTGGGGATTATGATGTAGGCTTCCTCGACCTCCAAGTAGTAGTGTTGGTTTTGATTTTTTGCATTTTTTTTTTTCAGACATACTATGTGCTGGCCAAGAACCCAGATCCCTACCCTCCGGCCTTTGATAGCTATCTGAATAAAATTGCATCGAAGATAGGTGGAGAGGGGACATGGGCAATGATAAGTAATGATGTCTACGGGAATTTCTCAGCAACGGGTAAGGGAGCTGTTTCTAGACCCTCAGGTATATCTCACACATCTGCAAGGTGATTGGATGCGAAATTCGCGACCTCAACTGGAAGAAGTGATCAACGCCGGAGTACGTCCAATATTTCCATGATCCAGTCTTTAGTCAGCCAGAACCTGAGTTGGGTTTTTAGGTCAGGACAATCATTTACAACGGAGATGTGGTATGCAATATGTTGATATAACACGCGGCATCAGATGAATCATCTAACAATCACAATGCAGGATTATATTTGCAACTTCCATGGAGATGAAGCGATGGTACATCCTTTGTTTGGCTTCTTACTCTGCAATGTTCTAACGTATATTCTGGGATGTGCCACAAAAGGTTGATGCTCTAGATACCAAGTTTACGCCAATCTACAAGAACCAAACCTTCCAACCCTACAGTGTGGCTGGCCAAGTGACGGGGCAGTACAAGAATGCAGGAACGTTCTCCTATGTTCGTATCTATGGCGCTGGACACGAAGTTCCGGCCTACAAGGTCCGTTGTCATGTTCGTTCCTCACTTTTTTGGAAGCTGATTGAATCTACGAAAGTATGGCAATTTGAGTTATGGCCAAGCTGCCGCCCAATTCTTCTCACAGATAATGCAGGATAAGAGTCTATATTCGACGTAATATATAATCCATTCGATCTCTTATTTATTCTGTTTACCCTATTCTTACATTACTCAGTATTTATACCGTGATGCCTTGGAGTACCCACTGATTATAACTTTAAATGAATCATGGCGGCTTCGGTGGTGTCACGACACGTTTGTGACGCCTCGCGTGAACGTGACAACCCATCGACTTCGAGAATGTCAAGATCCAAATTCGAGAATGGGTACTATAGACTTCATAATAATGATTCTCACAGGAGAGTAAGTCTGTTATGGGTAGTTTTTTAATGAATTGCCAAGGCCGACCATATAATGTCGCCGCATGTTCAACGCGTGTGAAAAGGGATGATGTCTATTTAAACCCTTGATATGAGTCTCTTTTTTAGCCTCAAATACGGTTCTAAAAAATTCTGTCCCCTATTTCTATACTCAAGTCGGACGCCCACACAACAAGATGTCTCAAGCTCCAGAATCATTGGCAGATCAGCCATAGTGCAGGAGACGCTGCCATTCTGCACCGGAGCTGTTCCTCTGGACTGTACATCTTCTCTTCTTCAGATCTGGAGACAAGGCAGAGTATGTTATTTCACCTACTGTGCTTCAAGTTCAGGACTGATTAACGTCTACATCTCGGATGTTACTCCTTATATGTCCTTAGTCTTGTTGATTTCATGCATCTCTTAGATCTCCAGCTCGAAGCGCTAGCGCAGACCTGCGAACCTGCGACATTTGGGCTCGAACAGCAGGACGTTTTGGACGAAATGTACCGCAAAGCTTAGAAAATGGATTCAGTTAAATTTTCAACCCGATTCTCGCGCTGGTGTTGTCGAAACTATCCGCGATTTACTCCTTCAAGGGCAGGATTCTTCCGATTCGATCAGGGTTGAACTGTATAAGCTTAATGTATATGGTACATTCGAATGTCATGTTTTATATATTGCTTGAAGTATATTTTAGGGCCGGGATCGTTTTTCAAGTCTCATGTTGACACTCCAAGGAAAGAAACAATGTTCGGATCTCTTGTCGTAGTGTTTCCTACCAAACACGAAGGCGGTTCTCTCCTGTTCCGGCATAACAATAAGGAATGGACCTTTGATTCAGCCGAAGCTGTTTCTCGAGAATCTACGCCCCACGCAGCGTTTGTCGCTTTCTACAGCGATGAACAACACGAAGTTTCCGTCGTCAGATCAGGATACTGTGTCACTTTGACTTACAACCTCTATTTCGACGTACAGTCCCCCGTTTCTCCTTCAGCGATCTTTTCGATTCAGAGTAACGAGGCTAGGATGAAAGAAGCGTTCACCGCTCTTCTGGATGATCCGGCCTTCCTTCCTAACGGTGGTGACATCGGATTCGGTTTACTACACAAGTACCCCGTTCAGATTGGCGTCACGAAAGTGAGCAGCTTTGACAACAACTTGAAAGGCATAGACGGCGCGATCCAACGCGTATGCGAATCTTCATCCCTCCATGCGCGCCTGAAGGCGTTATACAAGCAACGGAGAAAGGAAGTCGCGGTCTTATTTGACCAATTTGTCGACCTAGGTCGTTATGGTACGATGAAAGAAATCTTAGAGGAACATATGGCACGTGTCAAGGGTGTGTTGGTTGTGTATGACAAGGATGGACGTCAGCGCCCATGGAATGGAAAGTTCACCGAAAGTACTTGAGATGTTGTGGGTAAAGATGAAAATGCCGTCAGGTCTATGGCAATGAATCGTCTCTTGAATATGCCTATAGCCAGCTTTGCCTGATTGCACACGTTGGGTCCATTGGCATGCGCGGCACGCGCGAGTAAATAGTTCAGAGCTGTCCAAGTTGAACTTGAATTCGTTGATTGGCGTACCAAACAACTTCGAGTCTGATTCCTACCAACACAATCCGAGTCAGTAACAAACAACGCTCTGTAGCCGGTGTCGACGTTCTTAGACATGAGCTGATTTCTGACGCCAGAAAAAGACACTCAGAAACGGCTAAAACGGTTCTCACCACCAAACCCGGTTTGTTTGCGCCTGAACCTCTCTCCCCTTTGTTTTGCTTCAGTAATTATTTAATTACCTTTTGTTTATACAGTCGGAAACGAGATGCCATACACCACATCTTCGGTCTTTCTCCAAACCCTTAGTGCGGCGGGTATAACCCACGCATTTGTGAATTGGGGATCCGATCACCCAGGTTTATTGGAGGATCTGGAACGGCAGCGTACTGAGAGTCAGGCAAGTCGAAGAGGTCATGTCGCCGATGAAATAAACGAGACTTGGAAAGCGACTACGAACCCTACGATTATCACTTGTCCGAACGAAATGGTGGCTTTGAGCGCTGCGCAGGGTTATGCCCAGATTACGGGTAATCCGGCAGCCGTCATTGTTCATGTTGATGTGGGCACCCAGGTAAGCCTTTTTATTCTCGTGTTGACCAAGTGATGGATTGAGCGTAATTTTTTATGTTTATGTAGACGATGGCGGGAGCCATTCACAACGTCGATCGCAGTCGAACGCCGGTACTTATCTATGCGGGTGCCTCTCCTTTCAGTAGCGAAGGGGAGTTCAAGGGCACACGTAACGAATGGATTATGTGGTTGCAGGGTATGTAATCCTGCAATAACGTTACGAATGGACCAGCTCCAACAACCATTTCGATCTTTCCGACGAACAGATATTCCTGATCAAACAGCTATTGTAAGACAATACATGCGATATACAGGTCAGATCAGCAGCGCTGCCACAGTTCCTCAATCTGTCAAACGTGCCTTGCAGATGTGAGTGCCATTGTGCTTCTCACATACTTCACTTTCAAGATGCTCATTTCCGACTGATCTGTAGTGCTAAAAGCGAACCTAGAGGTCCTGTTTATCTATGGGCTCGTCGGGAGATCATGGAAGAAGAAGTAAGCGCTGAATGGATGCAAAACCCCTCGGGAATCATGACCAAGTGGCCTACGGTTGAGCCCACCGCCTTATCTCTATCTGGTATGCTCATTTTATAGTATAGATATCAATTTCTAACCTTTTCCCCCTTCTTTTCAGCCGTAAAACACATAGCTCTTTCCCTCACGCAATCCAAGAATCCTTTGATCATAACTTCTCATATAGGACGCAAGCCCAAGGCTATCACACCCCTTCTCAATCTCGCAGCCTTCTTAGCCATCCCAATCGTCAACGTTTGCCCCTCCACAGTCAATGTACCTACCCACCATCCCTGCTTCGCAGGGGTAACTTTCCTCAGTCCTGGAACGCATTCTCCATATTTGGACACTGCCGATACGATTATAGTGATTGAAAGTGATTTACCATGGATACCAGCCAATCAGCGCCCAGATGCAGGGGCTCAGGTCTTCGTAATCGACAGCGGAGACCCATTGAAGGTCAATATGGGGTCATGGCATGTAGGGGCGCAAATGATTTTAAGGGCTGATCCGGAGGAGGCTCTGAAGCAGCTTTTGCAAGCAATGGAAGATAATTCGGGCCAAGGGATACGGTTGAGAATGGAGGAAAGAATGGAGAAGTTGAAGAAGAAACATCGTCTTCTCCTCTCCCAGATGAGTGAGGAAGAGCGTACGTATCCGGGGATCGAATCAGTGATTTCAGGTGGTGGTGGTGCATCATTTACTGTTCCGAATATCATTGGAGTCCTGAGGGACACGATACAGAGTCTTGCACCTGCCGGTGCACTTTTTTTGAACGAGACAATCAGTAACTATCCAGCAGTATGGATGCATTTGCACCCTAAAACCCCAGGAAGCGTTATTTCATCCGGAGGGTCGTCTCTAGGATGGGCACTTGGAGCTGCTGTTGGTGCTTATATTGGGAATGGAATAACTGACGATACTGGTGTGAGGAAAAAACATGAGCTCGTTGTCGCAATTGTGGGTGATGGATCCTATTTGTTTGGAGTTCCGAGTTCAGCATATTGGATGGCTAGGAAATATGATACAGTGTGTTGGATTTCCATTAAGTTGGACATTGGCCTCTCTTTTTACTTTTTTTTTTTTTAGCCATTTTTGACGATTGTTTTGAATAACGGAGGATGGAAGGTAAGGTTAATAAAGGTTCTCTTAATCATTCGCCGATAACTTTTTCCAGTCGCCTAAACTCTCCATGCTCGGTGTACATCCGACTGGACATGGAAGTAAAGCTTCTGGTGCCCAACTCTCGGTAGGCTTCGGGCCCCACTGTCCAGATTATGCACAGATCGCGGTGGCAGCTTCCGCAGGTTGGGCATGGGGAAAACGTGTCGGTGATGAGGCTAATAGAGGTAAAGAAACCCTTTTAAATGTTATCATGGAAGCCGTCAAAGTTGTGCTCGATCAACGAAGGTGTGCGGTTGTAGACTGCGTTTTGGAATCCATTTGAGTGGTTTTATTTATTGAGTTTGTTCTTTTGCGATCCACCCTTGATAATGTCTATTTGTGCTCTGATTTTCACGGTTATCCATCATACTAAATGATTTCTTGAAAGCGCATGCTCTTGTCTGATCTCCCTATCGTTTTGGAAAAGGAACCAAATTCTCCAGAGTCCATGCGGACGGAAAATCATTGTAGCCGAGCTGGGTTGTTGCTATTTATCACTTCCATTTCTTGACTGTTTGGCATACACGATATCGATATCTCCGGAGACTGCAATACGTTTACGTACATGGCGCCCGTCACCTGGACACCTTGAGACTTGCCTCACCTTGCCCATATGATGGAAATTTTTGTTTTATTTATGTTATCGGCACGCTTCTTTCGTCGCCGAGCGAGCGCTTACCTGGTGCCGGTGACAGTTCGATCAACTCCGAGTTGCGTCAGCTGGCCAGCACCGAATGCGAACTTTTTGTTAAACTCGGAAGGCAACTATCCTTACTACATGTGTTCCTTTCTGTTGGATCCTGTTTTCTACAGAACAAAGGCTTGTCCATGTGCGTCCGCGTAATCTTTCTATATATCATCGTTCGCTTGGTCTCCCCATCGTTTTGGAGAAGGAACCAAATTTTCCTGAATTGGTTTTCCAGACTACTGTAACCGAGCTGGGTTGTTGCTTGATATCTCCGGACTGCAATATGTTATCTCATGGCTCTCGTCACCTGGACACCTTGTCATGGAAATTTTTATTATGTCATCGAAATTGATCCACTTGTTTCTTAGCTGACATTAACTGCTTCTTTAGTCGCCAATCCTTGATGGGCGAGCGCTTGCCTATTCAAAGATGACGGTTCGATCAACTCCGAGTTGCTGGCCAGCACTGAAGATTGAATGCGATCTCGGAAGCCGACTTTCCTTACCACACTTACCCTCATCCTGTTAGTGTCCCTTTCTGTTGGATCCCGACTGTTTCTTACAGAACAAAGGCTTATTCACGCACGTCCACTAATCTTTCTATATATCATCGTTCGCAAAGGGACCAACCTCCTTCTGATATCATAATCCTCTACTATGTTGCAATCATCCACACCTACGCCCCCTCCGTCCCAGCCTGTGCATGTAATCGAACTAGACTCTATCGATAAAAGCACCATCAGTAGTGTGAGCCTTTATTCAAACAAGGCGGAGATCACACGTGCTTTCACGTTAGGTAGTATCAAGAAAGGCCACACCCAGCTCATTATCTCACGTCTGCCAAAGGTTATTGACAAAAACTCGTTAAGGTGAGTTGAGCTTCCACCAACCATTGATCAACTGTGGGACAGGGAAGAAAACTTACATCTTATCGATTGCAGGGCTGAAGGACCTTGTGGAACTACCATCTATGGCCCAACAGTGTCAATCAACGTCCCCCCCTCCAAACTTACTACTTCGGACGCCTTGGAAAGACTAGTCGACGAAAAGAAACATATTGAAAAGGCCCTTGAACGAACCAAGAAATCACTTCCGCCAATCGAGACCTACCTCGGATTCTTGAAAATTGAACCTCTCGACAGTACAAAGTTGAGTGAAGCGCTGAAAAGTTATGACAGGGCTGCACGGGAACTGGATGATAGCATTGCGAAGTCGGAGAAGGAGCTTACTGAAACCAATAAAAAGATCTCGGACGAGAAAGAGAGGTTGGGTCCTGCAGTGGATGCAAATTTGAATCTAAAGGCTTCTATTGGTATTGTTGCGGACTCGGATTTCGAAGATGAAATCAAGATCGCACTTATTTACGGTGTTTATTTATCTTGCCCATCCGTAACGTTCTATTACTGATAACGTGTAGCTGTACGCAGTGCGACCTGGAATGCGGAGTACGAGATTCGTGCGAGGACAGAGGATACACGCGTCACCTTGACCTACAAAGGTAGCATCGCCCAAAACACTGGAGAAGTAAGGATCGTCTCGCCATCTCTTCATGCTGCTCTCTCCTCACTATTTAATCTAGGATTGGAAAGACGTCCACCTCATCCTCAAAACTGCTACCCCTACATTTGGTTCGGAGGTGCCCACTTTGACCCCGTGGAACTTCGCCACCTACCGTCAACCTCAGACTGTTAAGAAATCCACCGCAGGGTCCTCTGCCTCGTCCAGTCTAATATCGGGGCAAGCCAAGCCGCCTCGTATCTGGCAATGGAAGAAGCCTCATGTCCCCCCGGACGTATCATCAAACCAGCCAACCAACCTGGATGTCTCATCCCAAGGCGGCCTTGGTGCTGATTTCAAAGTCCGGGGTTCAATCAGCATTCCAAGCGGTGGAACCATCATTCACAATGAGACCATTGCGGAACTGCCTTTAGATGCGAAGATATCGAGGGTGTGTGTGCCGAAGAAGGATATAAAGACGTATTGGAACGTGAGTCTTTTTCTTTGCGAATTGGTATCGTTACTCTGTTGGAACCTATTGTGTATTTGTAGGCGAGGATCAAAAACAGTTCTTCGTATACTTTGTTGAGCGGGCAGGCAAGTGTATATCTAGATGGTAGGTTCGTCTCGAAGTCAGACGTAGCGCTTGTCTGCCCTGGAGAGAGTTTCAACTGTTCACTTGGGTACGTTCAATTTCCAATTCGAACTTATGCCTCGCTCCTCAATCTCCTAAATTTATCACCTATCGCCTACCCAGTGTTGATCCCTCCATCCGAGTAACATATCATCCCCGCCTCAAGACGGTCACCAAAAGTCGTTTATACTTCCGCACCAATACTACCAACTACGTCTTTTCCCAACGTATCACAGTATCCAACACCACACAGAACCCCATCGGGAACCTTAGAATCATTGACCAGATACCTGTTGCTGATCGCGAGGATCCAGATGCCACAATCAGGCTACGTATGCCCAAAGTCGTTACTGTGGAATTAATCAACCCTGCATTGAAGATGTCTGGGGAAGGCTTGTGTGCCAGTAGGGGAACTTCGGGGGTAAAATGGCTTGTAGTGGACGAAGAGGAAGTGGAGATGGAAGCTCTGGGGAAGGATGGCAAGTTGAACTGCGTATGCGTTGTTCCTAAGGAGAAGATTGAGTTGAATCTGCAGTGGAAAATGACGGTGCCTATGAATGCAGATATCGTGGCTCTGAAACTTTAAATTTGAAAGGATCTTTACATACCTAGTTTGATTCCGAGCCTCTTTTTTCGTATACCTCGGGCCAAGCTGATTCTTTAAAGATGAGAGAGAATTTTAGGATGAGGTTGGTAGACCGGTGACTGATTCTCGTATGAGGAGAAAATCAGGATTTCCACCATCTCTCACCTTCATACGAGGAGTGGTTACGAGTCTATGTCTATGGAGTTCGAGTCTAGCTAGACTTGCGGCATCGTCCCGGGCCTGCTGGGCTGCCTTCCTCAGGGTAAGCATATTATACCGAAAGCAATGAAGCCTCGATATTCAATGATCTACAACTCAAGATCTCAATCACCTAGGGACAGGTTGGAAGTCCCATGGGTGGTGCGTCGGACAGCAGAAGAACCAGAGCGCCATCCCACTGATTGTAACCTCTCTCAGCGTCAAGACTCGATGTGAGCACCTGTATTTTTCATTCAAATTTCAAGCTGAGCTGTCATCCACATTTGTTGGCAGTTCCGATAGGGGGAGGCTCGTGTGTGCGCCCGAGATAACTGACGAGGAAAGGTAGCTCTCCGAGTCTCCCAAGTCCGAAATGATTTCATTTTCGGACGTCTAAACTCAGAACTCGGTTCGGTCGGCACGGTTCGGCACTTTGTCATTGTCATTGACATAATCAAATTTCGAATTTCACGCCTTTTTTTCGCTGACCGTGCTAATAAGTTTATCCAAGTCCTGAAATAATGTGCTCCAAGGATTGCCAAGGGGTTAAGAGTGTCCATGTCAACCCAAATCCTAAGAACACATTGTTTCAGGACTTGGATACTTATTGGTAGTATTCTGAGTCTTCTGGTCGGTGGTTTATGCGACCTCTGGTACGCGATTGAAGGAAACATATGGTGGGAGAGGGTGGGAGTTACACAACCCATCGGGGTATCATTTATTGCATACGGATTTCCGTGACGGGGACCGGCACTCATAGAACGCATAAACTTCTGATTGCAAATCTCTTTTCCGTCTTCCATGGCCACTGCTATGACCTCCCCAGCATCGCCCACTGATCCTATATCGCAAGGGGACTCAGAGGTGGATGAAAAACTGGAACATTCTCAGTCAGACCATTCTGGAATCCCGTTAGCGATTTCGAAGGACTTTGGATTCATACCCATTCCACGACATTTACAATACGATCCTACAAAACCTTTTCACTTTGGACTTTTACTAAACATTGCATTCGGATTTGCTAGCACGTTCAGTGAGTACTCACTTCCCTTTTATTCGGCGTTTGATTGTTCAAGTATAACAAATTTTGACTATAGTTGTTGCGAATCTCTACTACTGTCAACCCTTGCTCAGTAAGCTTTATTTTGTCCGACGTTAAAGGATGGAGCCGACATTTTATCAGTCCAGCTATCGATGACATTTAATGTGTCATTTAGTGAGGTCTCACGGTGAGTGTATTTTCGTCTATCTGTCAAGCTGGGACTTGTTATCTGATTTCAAAACTATCTGCGTTTAGCATTCCTACTCTTGTACAAGCTGGGCAAGTACACCAAATTTGAAGCCTACTTTTGACTGCATCATTAACTTGTCAAAACAGTTATGCCACAGGGTTACTCCTGATATCCCCTCTCGGAGATCTTATACGTCGTCGTCAGTTGATTCTTTGCATTGTGGCGATATCCACAAGCTTGACCATTGGACTGGCCGTAACAAGCAGTCTTGTCGTCTTTGAAACTCTTTCATTTCTTGTAGGAGTGGTCACCGTCACTCCACAAATTCTTATCCCACTTGCTGCCGATCTGGCACCAGAGAAAAGGCGTGCTTCTGCCATATCCGTCGTTCTCTCGGGACTCCTCTTCGGTATCCTGATAGCTCGAGTTATGGCTGGAGTAATTGCGCAATTCACGTCGTGGCGTGTGGTTTATTATTTCGCCATCGGAGTGCAGATTCTTGTGTTAATAGGAAGCTATTTGATGCTTCCAGATTATCCATCAAAAAACAAAGATTTGACCTACTGGCATATTCTTTGGTCAATGGGCAAGCTTGCCATCACAGAACCGATTCTGATACAGGCGTCCCTCATCAATATGGCTTCTACTGCCTGCTTCAGTAATTTCTGGGTTACGCTGACCTTCCTTCTTGGTGGACCGCCCTTCCATTATTCCACGTGGGTACTTTCTTCTGAACAACGGTGGTAATACCTTATGATGCATTTTAGATTGGTGATCGGTCTTTTCGGTTTAATTGGAATGGGTGGTGTAGCATTGGCACCGTTCGTGGGGCGTGGTGTTGACGAGCTCGTCCCATGGTACGCGACGCTATTCGCGATGGTCATGGGCCTCCTCTTTCAATCCATACAAACGGGTGCTGGCGGCGTCCATGTTGCTGCTGTTGTAATTGCCACTATAGGCTTTGATGTGTTTCGCCAGATGATTCAAGTATCACTCACAACAGCCATATTTGGGTAAGGTCGCTTCATATTTGATTAGGTTCTGTTAACCTATGGGCGTCACCTTTACCAGAATTTCAGTGTCTGCTCGTTCGAGGATCAACGCAGTCTGCATCATATCGGTGAACAGCGTTATATAACTTCTTGATTAGTGGTAATGCTTAATTTTTTTTCCCTCCGTCAGATATTCATTGGCCAAGTTATCGGGACATCTGTTGGCACCCAAGTTTTTGTCAAATATGGTTGGCGTGCAGCTGCAACGCTCAACATGGCATTCTACGCCTTTCAGCTTTTCGTTTTGTTGCTCCGTGGACCACACTGCAAACAGTACACGTGGTTTGGATATGAAGGGGGATTGGAAGCTCGTAAAAATGTGGTAGACGAACGAAAGCGCCTGGAAGAAGAGAAAACGCTCGAGTCCTCGTTGCCTCCTGAGAAAGTTGACAATGAGGATATAATAGACAGGAAGGATAGAGATGTTTCTAGGACTCTAGACGATGTGGGCAAGGAGGTTTGAAATGTTCAGTAAGGTGAGACGATGGACTGGCAATTCGTGAGGTTTTAGACGACTGCTGATCACGCTCTTAGGGCCTACATGTAACTTGAGTCACGTATCCTTGGTTTATTACTATTAACGAATAACCTCTGAATATACTGGCCAGTGCCATATGTTGTCCAGCTAACTTCAGCCTATTTCAATTGCAAATTGACACGATTTCACTACTTGCTAGTAACTTATGACTATAGTCCCGGGTTTCAAATAATTAGATATGTACTCGCTACTTATACTCATTGGCAGTAGACTTTATAATGAGTACCAGTGACTCGCTCTTGAAATAGAATAATTGCAGTGGGTGCCTGCCAAGCGAAAGCGACACATTGCTTCCGGTCCATTTCCTGTAACCAATACCGAGAGCAATGAAATAATCCACACTGAGGAAGTCGAATAGATGATACATCTAACAGCAGAAGAACTACCAAGCGTAAACATGTAGCAGGGTGGACTGGATTTATGCTGATTTAGTATGGTACGTACATATTGATCCACGCCTGACAGTGATCAACAGCTCAGGTGCTCATGAGCGTGAACGTCTGACCTTCTGAAATGCTGACCCCTGACCATCCATTTTACGATATAGTTCATCCTATTCATTTCTCGAAGAGAATTCTGTTGGGTCCTGACTGTGTCTTACAAAACAAGGATTTGTCCACGTATGTCCACGTCTAATATATAAACCATCGTTCTGAGTTAAGTCGACTGCCTACAAGGCACCAATTCCTCTCAATATCCTCTAATGTCGCCAGAAAACACTGTTGACGAGCCTCCTCCGTTCCAGCCTGTGAATGTAATCGAACTTGACTCTGTCACTGACAGCACCATCACTGGTGTGAGCGTATATTCAAGCAGAGCGGAAATTACACGTCTCTTCAAGTTCAATATCACCACTGGCCAGAACCAGCTCAATATCTCAGGTCTGCCGAAAGTTTTTGACCAAGATTCGTTAAGGCGAGTTGAAAGCTTCAACCAACATGATTGATGAACTGTATCGACAGGAAGAAACTCATCTTTTTCATATTTGGAACTTGTAGGGTTGAAGGACGTGGAGCAGCGGCTACCATCCACGACGTAACAGTCTCAACAATCGTTCCTCCCCCCAGCCCTACCTCTTCAGACACCTTGAAAGAACTAATCAACAAGAAAAGACGTACTGAAAAAGCCAGTGAACGAGCCAAGAAATCTCTCACTGCACTCGAGACCTACCTCGGATCCTTGAAAATCGAACATCTCAACGCTTCAAACTTACGTGAAGTGGTCAATAATTATGACACTGCTGCAGAGGAGCTAGACGAGAGAATTACAGAGTTGGAGAATGTGCTTGCTGAAACCAATGAAGCGATCTCAGCCGAGAAAACGAGGTTGTCGGGTCCCATAGGGAATGCAAACCTGAATCTAAAGGTTTCCATTGGTGTTTTTGCGGATTTCGAAGGTGAAATCAAGATCGCACTTATCTATGGTGTGTATTTTTCTTACCCATCCGTGACGTTCAATCACTGATATGAAATAACGTGTAGCCGTACACAGTGCGACGTGGAATGCAGGGTACGATATTCGTGTTGACATGAAGACAAAGGATAAACCCGTCACCTTGACCTACAAAGGTGGCATCACCCAAAACACTGGAGAAGTGAGGATCGTTCCATCATCTCATCATACAGCCCCCCTTACTATTCATTCCTAGGATTGGGTTGACGTCCCCCTGACCCTTGAAACTGCTACCCCTACATTCGGTTTGGAAGTGCCTACTTTGACCCCATGGAATATCTCCATTTACCAACAACCCTTAATGAAATCTTTCCATGCAAACTCTGCTTTTGGCAACCTAGGGGGTGCCCCGTCGGCGTCTATGCCACGAAAGCGCAGTATCGTCCAAAGCTATTCATTAAACCAGCCATTGCCAATCATGCAAGAGCGTTATCTGGATGTCTCATCCACAGGCAATGTTAGTGCTACTTTCAAGGTCCCAGGTTTGATGAGCATTCCAAGCGATGGGATTGTTCATAATGTGACCATTGCGAAATTGACTTTGGACGCGACGATGTCGTGGGTATGTGTCCCCAAGAAGGATGCGAAGACGCATTTGAACGTGAGTTTGTTTATTCTTTTTTATGAAAAAGGGTTATTGATTTTTTTGATTGAATGCCTTATTGTGTATTGATAGGCGAAGATCAAGAACGCTTCACCATATACTTTCTTGAGTGGACAGGCAAGTGTGTACGTAGATGGTAGCTTCATCTCGAAATCAGACGTACCGCTCGTCAGCCCTGAGGAGAGCTTCGACTGTCCACTTGGGTATGTGCGCTTATACAATACTTTTTTTTTCCAATTCAAACTTAACGCGTCACTCCTCAATCTCCTTATTCTATCACCTACCCCCTTCACTCAGTGTTGATCCCTCTATCCGAGTATCATACCACCCCCGTTCCAAGAAAGTCTCCCAAAGTGGTTTCTACACCAAGACCACCAACTACGTATTCTCCCAACGTATCACAGTATCTAACACCAAAACGCTCCCCATTGAGAACCTTAGAATCATCGACCAGGCACCTGTTTCTGAGGATTCAGATATTACTGTGAAATTGATCAGCCCTGCATTGGGGGTGCCTGGGGAAGGTTATGGTGGGGGAACTATCAGTGGTACTAGTAGTGGCAGCATTGGAATTACGCGAGAAAAAGAACCGAATGCTCTTCTACCGTTGAAAGTGGCTTCGGGGGTAGTCGCGCAATGGCACGGAGCGGACGAAACGGGGGTTGAAGTGGAAGCTCTGGGGAAGGATGGCAAGTTGAACTGGGTGTGTGCTGTTCCGGCTCAGGAAAAGATTGGGTTGGTCCTACAGTGGGAAGTGACGGCACCTGTGAAGACAGCTATCGTGGGTCTGCAAGTTTAAAAAACAAAAAGATGCCATCGGTCGGTTGTCTATTTGATGAGCTGATTCCTGATTTTGGCGGGGAATTGCTCTGAGGCGATGGACTTTGTGAGCGTTTGTACGTATACGATCTTCATATTCCGTATGGTTTTCTCGTGATCTAGTTCTGGGTATTTTTCTTCTTCTCTTCCTCTGTATTTGAGTCTTACCGCTGTACTTCTCTTACCGCTCAAGCTGACTCTCTGAGATTGTATTTGAATATAACCTCACTAACATATACAGTACTGTCTCAGAACACTGTTCAGAGCCGCCAATTTGACTTAAGCACCATGACTTACTCTATACTATTCTTGAGTGTCGTCATTCCAGCGCCAATGTCAATTGATTTTTTTAAGACTTGATAATAATAATAATAATAATAATACACCGCGTGGACCCTCTCGGGATCTGCGGGACAATGGAAAAAGGGGGGAGAAAGTGAAAGAAAAATAGATCTATAACAGATTATAAATCAATGTTAGCCAATTCAAAATTGCCCAGAGTGTGTGAAAGCTGTATTTTCCAAACCCATAACATCATCCTCCAACTCACTGGTCTCTGAATCTGTTTCCCTGGCATCCCAACTTTGCTCCTTGATTGGCATCCCCCCCCACTTTGCTCCTTACCTGACCAAATGAGATAAATATGATGGATCAAAAATCCAATATGAGGCACAAGATCCCAATGGAAGATAATTTTTTTAAGGAGAGTCAGAGCTTCATTATCAGTAAGAGGATATACCAGTTGAAAGGCTGGCTGTTTGACATGAATGAAGAATTCCTGGTGCACCAAATGTGCCTGAAGGTTTGAGGCACATTGAAGA
>Ga0193742_1000875_pt1 | contig 19175 bp, 23 predicted proteins | sample L2c1metaG_FD_165511 | JGI IMG/M metagenome (GOLD analysis project Ga0193742, IMG submission 165511) | Soil microbial communities from a riparian zone of the East river system, Colorado, United States - L2c1 | ecosystem: Environmental > Terrestrial > Soil > Riparian zone | place: USA: East River... | reverse complement strand
AAGCGTGAGCAGCCCGGAGTGCAGTATGTCTTGCGTTCGCGGCCCAAAGTATGACCCATAGAGTTTACGGAAGATCGCTAACATATCATCGGCAACAAGATTTGCTGATTGCCCAGCACTGGCCAGCGGGTTCAGTCCGACAGGGTAGTGCATGTCGCTAGGATCGAGCACTACCACATCTTTGTGTCGGCTGGCAGGTATACGGCCCAACACGTCGTGTACTAAATCGCCTTTGGGGTCGATAACCACCACGCCGAGCCCAGCTGCGATATGTTGCGTCATAAGGTTGAGCAGCAGGGTACTTTTACCAACACCAGTCGGCCCCAAAACGTGCAAGTGCATGAGGTTGTCGGGTGGCGATAACACCAATTTGGCGCTGCGATCCTTAGCGACACCCTCAGCAATAACCGGGCCTTTTTTCGGCATGTTGGCAGGCACCGGCAAGAGCCGACTAGTGACACGCTGCAAGCCTGGTACAACCCGATCTCCCAGCGGCCAGGCCAGCAGGCCAGTTAATTCATCGACGTTTATGAGTAGCGGCCAAAATACCGGCGTGTAACCGGCAGACAACCGGCGTGTCAACATGGATCTTGCACCTAGCCGCACGCCTGGCGCTTCAGCACTCTTAATAGCGCCGGTAATTTGGCTGAGTAATTGCACGCGTCGGCGCTTTGTACCGGCAGTTACCCCAAGTAATAGCGCGGTGTCCCAGGCGGCCGCAGCGTGCTTATCGCGCATACTTTTGCGGGCTACCGGGTCGAGTTTTGTAGGTATACCACCGGCCAGGGCTTCGAGTACCGCGCCCATCATAGAGCCAGAGCGAAAATCGGCAATATTGTTGGGTATGGTGGCGGGTGACTTGCAGCGGCCGAGTACCCACTCAAAGACGACTTGCTCGCGGACATGCAGTGCTTGCAGGGCGCTTAAAATAGCGTGGCTGATAACTTCGGGCCGATTGGTGTCTAAAACCCTGTTTTTACTCGTCATACGCACTTTGGCGGCGGTTGCGGCCGACAAGTTCACTGGCTCACATTCCGTTAGCTCAATATCGGGTAAAAATGACGCCAGGTGTTGCAATAGGGTTTGCTCGTGCCGGGAGGGGAGGGCAATAAAGTGCTGTATGCTGCCGGCTTTTGCGGCCACGACAAACCGCACGCCCCGGCTTGCCTTGTTGCCCCCAAGGGCTTGCAACCACGCGTGAACTTGTTTAGCGTCCAACTCTTTCGGCCATGTGAGCACATGCCACGAAAGAGCCGGAACCGCCGAATAGCGCCGGTAATGACCAAAAACCGCCATAGTCCATGAATGATACACCTGTAGCTAGTAACTATTCAATAATCTATGTAGTTGTCAAATGTGCAATGTTATAGGGGTAGGGTGGCTTTTTGTGAGGTTAATCACGTATCGAAGAAAAAAGTTCCTTTAACCGCTGTGCCTCCTCGAACTGCAAGTCACCAGCCTCTTGCGAGCACTGCTCCTGGGAGCCACTATATATCAGATAATAATTGCTGAACTCCTTAGCACTGCCACTCTTCACCATATTCTGTACATCGCTTTCCGTATAAAAACTGTCCGCTTCAGAGAACCAGGCTTTGTCATAACGTTGAATACCACCGGTAGGAGCCCACTTTGGCCCACAGCCACCATCAAGCCCACCGGTCTTGTCCATAAGTGCCTCTGATGAGAACGAGAAGCTGTTATCTTTTTTGACATACACCAAGCCGGCACCCAACTTATCGTCTACCTTCAGCCCCAGATCATCAGCCAGGCTTGCAACGGTTTTGTACGCTGCCTGTTGCGAATTGGTTGCTTCTTTGGGCGCTGGCTTGCTTCGGTTGTGGTCGTACACCCACCAGCCGATTGCCAACAGCTCGATGGCTATAACCGCCACTATACTTGCAATAATCCAAGTTCTTTTAGGTACGTTTAGCTTCATTTTCATTTGTCGGGCCGCCCACTGTTATTTAGACATATTGTACACCTGTCTATACAATGCCCTATAGACACATTGACCACTTATCCCTTGTATCGTAAGGAACGCGTTTCATGAATAAAACTAAGAAAATCGCCCTTATGCTCGCTTCGGCGTTTAGCGTTGTTGCTATTGCTTCTCCTGTTGCGCAAGCAGCTCCAGACGACTACCCCTCAGATTTAAAAAATAGGGCCAAAGATTCAAAACCATATGATCCGTGGGGTTTCTCAAATCGAAACTGCACATCGTTTGTCGCCTGGCGGCTGGTCAACAACAATGGTTTCAAGGAGTTCCATAATAATATTACAGGTACGGGGGATAAGCGGCTTAGCCACGCGGCTAACTGGGGTATCGCCGCGAAGAGAGCTGGCTATGCCGTTGACGACAAGCCTGCCAAGGGCGCTGTAGTGTGGACACCAGGGACTACTAAGAACAAATATGGTCATGTTGCATGGGTTGAAAGCGTCGATACCACTAAGGGCAAGGTGACAATCGAGGAGTATAACAAGCACAATGATGGTAAGTTTGAAGACCCCAGGCGAACTATAGATATTAAGGGACTACAGTTCATCCACTTCAAACCCATCCCAGAAACCCCACCGCCAGCTCCGCCTCCCCCAAGTGCTCAACCGAAACCAAACCCTGCTCCTAAAACCTCCGCCGCTTTAGCGTCATATGCCGGGACGTACTCATTTAAACCAACGCCCGGCTGGAAACAGACGATCAGCCTAGACAGTGCCGGAAATGCTGTAGAAACTGGAGAGGGGCCTGATTCTAAACCTTGGCGAGCGACTGGCAAGTATAAAATCGGAACTATATATGTAACTGAGGCTCCTAGCTATAAGCCATACCAGACCTCAGCCCTCATCCCTGTCAGTGGAGATCCTGCTATAGCCAATGACATGCTCGTTAAACGTGACACCGGAGTATTGGTTGAGGCCAGTTATTACGACGCCACTTACCCCAATGCCGCCCTCTACTTACCGTCTATAACCGACAACTCTACGAGTTTCTACTGTGCGGCAAACGCGAGTAGTGCCTGGAAAAAGAAGTGTGGCATATAGAAAGTTGCGCTTGCTAACAGTAGTCAGTCAATATTCTTTGTGTTGGTAGGCATAGGGTACGGCCTTGCAACATAAATTACGTGTCAACATTGACACTAAAGCGAAAAGTCAATATAATTGTAAGTAACGACGGCTGTTCTTATCTCTGCCAATGTCCGGGTGTAACGCGTAAGTGGTGTGACACAAAAAGGAGGGCTCGATGAACAACCAAAACCCCCAAAACCAACAGAACCCGAGCAATTGGTATCCGCCCGGATCGCAACCACCAATGTATGGCTACGGCTTCGACCAAGGCGAAAAGGGTTACGGCAAACCCTTGTCCATGAAAACAGGCAATTCTGGTACGCCGGTAGATGGGCATAACCTGATTAGCGGTAATATAAATCATGCAGCGGATCCAAACAGCAAACAGTTCGACCGTAACCACGATCATTTCTTCCCTGGCGCACCCCACGGCACGGACAGAGGGTTCTATAATGGGTAATGCCCCGAAGGAGGAACATATGAATAAGCAAAATATTCTCAAATTAACAGAAGCAGCCCACGACCTAGTGGCCGACGCCACAAGCAAGGAAGAACTGGAAGCATTGGCTGAATTAGCTCTGGGCGCGAAGCAAGTACTGGACTACAGTAGTCTACACACCGACTTAGGGCAGGATCTTCTAGAGTTCGCCCAGTTGAAGCGCGATGGCTATGCCGACCAAGCAAACAAGTTTTCCGGTATGGTACAGGACGAGCTCAAGCAGCTGAAGGCACAATAAAACCTAGTGTATTGGTATTGAGCACTGCGGCAAACAGGTCGCGGTTATGCTGTTCTACATTCCGGTCAAGCAGTCGCTCTAAGTGGGCCCTGTGCGCTTCGCTGTAGCAAACGAACAGAACACGCGGCATTACCTGGCTGGCACTGAGCAGCTTCATGTAGGTGGTGTACGCATGTACTTTGGCCAGCGTGGAAGCCGCGCCTTGTCTGGAGCGCTCTATCTCCACAAACCATTGATCTTCAAACAGTCGGCCGTCCCGCTTGGCACGGTACTTCACATAATAGTCAGGCTTGAGCACTCTGTATGCAGTATATGGCCGGTGGCAGGTTGGCTCTGCTTCAGACGCAAGCAATCGGATTGCGCCGCTGTGGTCTAGCTCGTTCAGCTGCACATGCAACTCAGTGACTTCCAGGACGTGCTCAAAATGGTTGGTAGTGCGTGCAAGGGAAAGCATCGGCCGCTCAAATCCGCGTATTTTATTCATAACCCGTTGTCCAACATAGGCCAATGTATAAATATGCTCGAACGGGTTGCCGGGAAATCGGCGACGCGGGTAACGGTGGATTAGTTTTGCATCGGTCAGGCGGGCGAGCAGGCGGTTACGGCTACGCGTCATTGCAGTAGCAGTGCCCGTCGTAAAGTACAGCCGTTGCAGCTGCGAGCCATAGGCATAATGGAAGTCATCAAGCAGCTGCAATACGGCCAAATCCTTGTCGCCTAGACTCTGTATGAGGGTTGCCAGCTTATCCATTACATCAGCATAATACATAATTGTTATGTGAAAGCTAAAGGGCCATCCCACCTCTTATAAATCACAATATTATTTGTCTTTTTAGCGAAACCCACTTGGACACGCTGCCGACAACAATCTACTGATCTTCAGTCACTTCGCGGGAGCCGATAATCGGGCGCTTATGCAGCTCCTCGCGGCGGCGTTCGATGTCAGCCTCAACTTCAACGCGTGAGTGGGCATAGCGGGCCTTATTGTTGGCCAAAATAGCGGCAGAGTGCGCCGCTGGATCTCCGGGCGCGTAGGTTTTGCCAACTGTCGGTCGGCTACGCGTCTGCCCCCCGGTCGATATGGACACAATAACTTCATGAGTGCCTAAGTTTGTGAAGTAGGCAGGCTTGAGGAAGCTGCCAAACTGCGGAGTAACAATCTTGGCATCGGCTGCCGACAGCTTGAAGAAAGCAAAACTGTTGGCGTTGGCGAGCACATCATGCCGCATTTTAGTGTCCAGCTGCTCGGTATGCTGATTAGCAAGTATCAGGCCAAAACCATAGCCCCGACCTTGTGATAGCACAGCGCCAAGCGGTGTAGGCAAGTTCATAAAGTCCTGGCACTCATCGACAAAGCAGTAAAACGGCGTGCCCCGGTCTTTTTCTGGTCGGCGTTGGACTGCTTGCCACAGCTGCACCATAAGCATTGAGCCAAGCAGTGAGGCAGTATCATTACCCAAGTCGCCTTTTGGTAGGCGGGCTATGACAATCTTGTTGTGAGCCAGTGCATCGTCCATGTTCATCGAGGGATGCACTTGAGCAATAACATGCCGCACATCGTCGCGCATACTGAAGGGCTGCAACTTGTTCATAATAGGCGCAATGGTTTCCATGCGTAGGGCCTTGCTCATATCGTTGTACTCGTCCCAAAAGTCCCGCAATGTTACAGATAAGTGGTAACGCTCAAGCACTTGGTTGCGGTAACGCTCGTTAGAAAGAATGGAGGACACATCGAGCAGGGTACTATCTGGTATAGTGGCGACTGTCCGCACCGCGCCCAAGAGGTTGTATGCCAGGCGGTCGCCCCAAGAATCTTTGTAAAACGACTTGAACATGCCAATGATGTTATCGGTATAAAGATCCGGATTTTCAGTGCTGCCCTCAAACAAATTGATACCAATAACCGCCTCTTTATCGGTAGGGTTGAAGTACATAACATCTTTGACGCGTTCTTTAGGTATCCGGTCGAGCAAGCGCTTGGCTGAATCACCTTTAGGGTCAAGGTACACCAGCCCCGCACCCTGCGCCATAACTTGCTCGGCCATATTTTCGAGTAAGGTAGTTTTACCCGATCCAGTGCTACCCACCGTGTAAAAATGGCGTAGCGTTTCAGGCCAGGGCACGGCAAGCGGCCGATCTTCGTGATTATAAGTGGAACGGGCTATTTTTAAGCCCTCTGTCGGTATGTCATTGGACGGCGGCGACTGAAATGAGCCGCCTAGCGTCAGGCCGGGCACGGAAGGTGAGTCTATTGGAAAGGCGACTAAGGCGCTCAATTCCTGGGCGTTGAACAGGCATTGCCACTTGCGGGGTGGCGGTGATCCAGCCAACAGGTTTTTGGTGGCTGCGTCGCTATCCTTTTCTTCAGTTTGCACCTCAAAGCTCACATCATGCCCGGCTGCGGCTTGCAGAGCATTATAGATACTGTGCATCTGCCGGGTTAGGCCCTCTTGTGATCTGGCCCGTACAGCTATCCTGGGCATAGCAGCAAACATGTAACCATCCCATTTGTTTTTAGCCCGGTCGATTTTGGTTTTATTTTGCTCCTCTAACTTTTCGTCGATAGCGCCGCCGAACGCGCTGACAACTGAGGCGCTCATGCCCCATATACCGCCCCGGCCGCTACCCATAACCGGCTTGAACTTCTTGCGCTCTTGTGGGGCTTTCTTGTCAGTTGGAGTAACAACAAACTGTAAAACGGCGGCCTCTCCTGGATCGGTAATTGACCGCAAACTTGTTAGTAGCGACGCAGCCGTGGCGGCCGGGTCTTTGATATTAAGGGGGCTGATGTCTGAACTCATGGCATACTCGCCAACGAAGGCGAAGCCGGTTGTGGGTGGCTCGTCATTTTGTTCAATGTTAATCCCAGGTATGGCAGTGCGCAGCTGGTCAAGCAAGTGCGGGTGAGCTTCCGGCAGGCCAAGCCGGTGGTATATACCCGACTTGGTTGACCAGATTTCAAACACCACTGCGGAACCGTCCCGCGCACGATCAGAGTTAGGCAAACCGCCGAGATTGTTAATAAACGTCAGGACGGCATCATGCTTCAGGTCTTCGGGAAATAGCAGTTTGTAGTAGGCCCGAGCCATATGTTTTGCTTTCGTTATTTATCAGCAATAGCCGCACAAAGGATCAACAAGCTTCTGGATCTTATTGTTTCAAACCGTCTAACAACTCTTTCGTAGGGATGTCTAGAGCTTTGGCCAAGGTGTGCAGCATGGATAGCCGCGCCCATTGGCGGCCATTTTCTATGTGGCTTATAGTCTCTCTGGAGATCCCGGCAAGTGTGCTTAGTTTTTCTTGGGAGATGCCGCGTTTTTCACGCAATGCTGCTAAGTGCTTACCAAATGCTTGTAGGTATTTATCTTCTGTCGTAGGTCGTGCCATATCCTTTTAGAGTAAGTAATGTGAACTACTAGCACTAGGAACTACTACTTCACATTCATTTTTTTACGTAGTATTCTAACAGATGTAATGTTAAGTAGTAGTTCACAATGAAAAAATCCCTTAACTTAGCGGCGACAGTCGCCCTATTGCAAGATATTGCCGAACTCCGGCAGGAGCATGTTCTGTGTTTATCACTCGACAGCGGGCAAGGGCTCATTGCCAAACGTACTGTCTTCATGGGCACGCTGACCAGTGTTATAGCCCACCCGCGCGAGATATTTGCCGACCCTATAGTTGACCGTGCGGCGGCAATTATCGTGGCGCATAATCATCCGTCCGGCGATGTAAGCCCTAGCAGGCAAGACATCAGCCTGACCCAACAGCTTATAGCGAGCGGTCTGATCTTGGGCATACCCCTAAGCGACCACATTATAGTCGCCCGGAAAAAATACTTTAGTTTTCGAGAGGAGGGGCTAATGGACTCGGATATTTATATAGCAGAGGAGGGGAGTGCGTGAACGGACTAACTATCGAACACCATATCTTGAACGGCGGCACGGGATTGTCTTCGGATATTGCCCAACACCTCTGTACCCGCTTGTTGCCGGGCAGGGTGGCCGTCGTTTCCAAACAGCCGACCGCGCTCCTGGCCTCGACCCGTAAACAATGGCTGAAGATCCTGCGGCATGTGCAGGCAGAGCGGGCAGGCACGCTTGATAGCCAGCGGATCGCTGAACTGACGCATACTATTGCGCGTATGCGGTCGTTGGAGTTTTCGGCCCAACCGCCCCTGCAAGCTGTGCGGGCCAATGTTTCGTTTGCGACGATTGAACAATTTATAGATGTCCCGCCTATGTGCCACACCCTTTATGTTGCAACGCCGACAGATAAGGATACATTGCCTGAGCTCACACGCTTTATGCCAAAGCATAGCCTAGTGGTTATTTACGGGGTAGAGCGCCCGTAGCTTAGGTTTCTACAACCTTCAGAACGTACTTTGTATTGCCGCGCTCAATCGTGAGTTGCAACGGCTTCACAGTATAGGTAACGACTGCTTTGCCATGTTTTTTACTGCTAATAGCTAGTTTATCCGTTAGTGTGCCGCCTGGCTCAACCGCCTCAAGCGCTGCAATCATTTTGAGCAGCGCGGGGTAAAACTCGTCGTATTGTTCGACCATTTGGTCGAATTGCTTCTGTCGTATGTGCATGACCTTCGGCTCCATTGTAGCAGCCGTCCTATTGTTCCCAGCTCAACAGTGCGGGTGAATGGAAGTCGCCTTGTCCTATATCGGCCACTTTTTGCGGCTGGCCGCCCGAACTATTGATAACATAGAGGGTTTTAACATTGCCAGCCTTGGCAATAAACGCCACTTGCTTGCCGGACGGATTGGCTACCGCGTCGCTTACCTTGCGCTCACTGGCAGGCAACAGCGCCACAGCCGTACCGCCGGTGATACTGATTTTGTATAGTTGGGTATCGTTGCTGCCGAGGCATAGGAACTCAGTGTTGCTGATGAACCGCCGCAAGTAACAGCTCTTGTCGCCGGTAGGGAACGGTATAAGTTTGTCGCCATTTATTTTAAAACCACCCGTACAGCCCGCCCAAATGCTGTCCCCACAGTAGTCTACTCTGTTCTTCCCGTCAGGCGAGTAGGCAGAATACTCGCCCGTCTCTTTATACAGTGGCTTATCACCGGCAGGGCTGAAATAAAAACTACTTATTATGTGCTGGCCTGCGCCTGTTTCTTGACCCGCAGTTGCAAACGGTTCTGTCTGCGAGCTGCCAACACCCTTATCAGGGTCAACTGAGCCGAGTTTGGTAGGCGCATCAAACCATATTCGGCCAGTGGCGGGATTAAAAATAGCGGCGGTCTGCTCCGATGCGCCGCTGTAGTCCGATGTTTGGGGTGTCAGGTTGGTGAAAACACCGGCCTCGTCTATGTAACCGATATTGCTGCTTCCGTCACTCTTGGAATCATGCACAGCCATTTTGGTATAGTCGGCACTAAATAATTGACGGGCAATGATGCCGTCCGGTGGTTCGGTACTAACCTCGCTCCATGAAAAAGCCGCATTGTAGATCCCGGCGGTAAATGTTCGGGTCGTCGTCGTGCCCTCGTTTGGGCTATAGGCGGTTAGTATCCACTGGTCGCCTAGGGAATCGCCGGAACGTACCTGTTTTGTCGAGCCAACAATAATACCCTTGAATCGCGGCTGCCGGGTCAGTTGGTCGGCAGTGTTAGCAGCTGGTCGGGCGTTTGGTTTGTCCGACGGGTTACGGCCAGTGGAAACCACCACGACCAAAGTTACAAGCGTGACAATAAGCGCCAGGCTTACACCGGCAAAAATGCGGCCCTTTGGCGTGCCGAGTTTCGCTATAAGCTCGCGCCTATAGCTGTTGTTTCTGGTGGTTTGGGGGTCTAACTGGCTCATCTTCTTCGCATTAGAGGGTCGGTATAGAACTACAGAGTAGTTTAAGACAAGCTGTATAGGTAAGCAAGCGTGCGGGAAAAGGGCAGGGCGCTGCGGGCTTTGCCGCATGAAGCGCAACACAGCATCAATACATGATATTTGAGTTACTGATAGGCGTATCGGCAGGGTACGCTTTGCAGTTGTAGACTATTTGAGCAGCAGCACTGCTGAGAGCAGAGGGTACTTTGTCCATGTAGCCGGGAGTCTGGCGTATAGTGTTAATCTGTTCGTCGCGGCTAAGGCTCGTGAACTTGCTGCACGTCATACTTGCTGTTTTTGCATTAGAGTCTGCTCCGAAAAAACGCACAAGGGTGGCAATAAGTATGGCAATAATTACCAGTGCAACGACGCCGTAGACCACAAGCTCGGCCGGTTTCCGGCGCTTGAGCCATTCTATAAGGTCTTCCATGATTATGTCCATAACTACGGGTTAGTTTAAGACAAGCTGTCTCTGGTTGCAAGCAAGCCTTTTAGACAAGCTGTACATATGTACACTGAGCAGAAGTTCCTTAAGGCGTTCGGCAAGCGACTGGCACGCATACGGAAACAAAAAGGGTTCACCCAAGAGAAATTGGCTGAGCTTGTGGATCTGCACTTTACCTATATCGGCATGGTGGAGCGCGGCACGCGCAACCCGACCATTGCCAACGTGTACAAAATATCCAAGGCGCTGAAGGTGGATATTAAGGAGTTGTTTTAGCGTTCGGTCTTTTAACACGTCCTCTGATCTAGAATTTGCACCCCAGGGCCACCCTTGTCATACTAGGGGTGTGAAACTGGACGACTGGGAAGTGCTCATAGCGCAGGAAACGGGCGTTATTAAAGACAATCCGCCGCCGCTTTGACGCTATAGGGCGTTTTCAGATACTTGCATTACCTTTCATTATAACGTATAATTCCACCGTACGTTGGAAAGTGCGTAAATACATGAATACCCCTGAACTAACAACCCGAATAACCAAACAACTGTCCGAATTACTACCGGCTGACTTTACGCTGAACAGCGTACGGAGAGAGGCAGCAAGCACGCGGCCGAGGGCAGATATTGAGGCAGAGGTACAAACCCCCATGCGCCGCTCACGCTTTGTTATTGAGGTCAAAAACGCCGATAGAATCGCGCCGCTCCGTGAAGCAGCCCACCAGGCAAAGCGGTACGCGACTGAACGAAACGCCGTACCGTTTGTTGCCGGTGTGTTCTTTGGTGACCGCGCAAAAGCGGTCCTAAAAGAGGAGGGGGTGGGGTTTCTCGATCTGGCCGGCAACTTCTACGTTAAACAGCCGGACTTTTATGCCGAGAAGGTGGTTGATAAGAACCCCTTTAGCAAAAAACCGCCGCTCAAAAATCTCTTTGCGCCGACGTCGAGCAGGATCACCAGAGCCTTGCTGGTCGAACCAACACGACAATGGCAAGCCCGCGAGCTGGCAGCAGAAACCGACGTGAGCTTGGGGCAAACGTATATCGTTATTGACGGCCTGATTGAGGAGGAGTTAATAACAAAGACCGCTGAGGGAACCATCGAGCTGAAAAGCCCCACAGCGCTGCTTGACGCCTGGAAAAAGGTGTACCCCACCTACCAAGCACGGCGATACCGCATGTATAGTTTCGCCAGGGATAAAGAGCTGCCTAAGCTGATCGTGCAAGCAAGCAAAGAGGCCAACCTACCGTATGCCCTGGGCTTTTTCAGCGGGGCCGATCTCGTCGCCCCCTTTATTCGCGGCCTCAGTAAAATCCAACTCTACACCTCTGAGGAGGCAATAGAGACTTGGAAAACTAAGCTCGATCTGAAAGGAGTAGACAGCGGTGGCAATGTAGAGTTGTACGTCCCGTACGATAAAGGTGTATTCTACAAACAACAGGAGTACCGGCGCAACGATGGAGCAGTAAACATTGTGAGTAACGTACAATTGTACATGGATCTATTCAACGACCCGGCGCGAGGTGAGGAAGCAGCCGATCACTTACGAAAAACTAAATTAGGATACTAGACATGGCAGAGCCTCAAGACCCGCAAGACGTGCGAACACAACTATCATTCAACGACAAAATAGCTGATGCTTCATTGGCGCACCTCCTAGAGTTAATGCTTATGCTGCACTCCTATAACGATGGCCTGGTGGTCGTTGGCGGCTGGGCACCGTATTTCCTGCTCAAACAGTACCAGAAACCCGATGACGATTTTGAGCACGTCGGCTCAGTGGACATTGATATTGCCGTAAACCCTAATGTGGTGGATGACATAGAGTACGCCAAGCTTGAGGAGCTGCTACAGGGTCGTGGCTACGAGCAAAGCCCGGATGCACGCTACACCTACATAAAGAAGATAGGGGAGAGCGGCCGGGAAATACATGTTGATTTCTTGGCACCGATGGACGGCGGCACGGGCTCGTCACACCGCCACCAGCGCGTGCAAAATGATTTTCTCGTGCGCAAGGCAAAAGGAGCCGATCTCGCCTTTACCCATCGGTTCGAGTACACTTTGACCGGCCAGCTGCCAAACGGAGCAGATGCCAGCGCAACATTTTACGTGGCCGACATTGTAGCAATGATAGCCATGAAGTCGTATGTGCTTGGCCAGCGTTACAAAGACAAGGACGCGTACGATCTGTACAGCTTAATCATGCACTACAAAAACGGTGTTGCGTCGATAGCAGAGGAAGTGAAGCCGTTTGTAGAGCAGCCGCCATTACCTGAAGGTATGGAAAACCTAAAAACGTGGTTTGCTACCCAAAACTCAGCTGGCCCTGCTGCTATTGCCGACTTTTTCCACGAGACAGGCACCCCGCGTGACCAACGAACGCAAGAGGCATTTTTGCAGCTGCAACGGCTGATCGAACTACTTAACGGCTAGTTCAGAAAAGTCCAAAAAACTGGACTTTTCTGAAATGGTTTTGTAAGCCTGCACAAAAAGGGTAGGCAACACTAGAGGCATAGAGAACGTCGCACAAGAACCATTTTCAGACGTAGCGTAACAGGGGTAGAGGGTACTTTTATGCGACAAAGGGTCGTGTCAAGGGCTACGCGCAGCGTCCGCGACCCCTGTAAACAAGTATATTATGCCATGTCAGCAAAATCATTTTGCAATAGGCATTTTAGTGACTGATTTTGAGCAAGTGAATAAACTCGGCGGCAATTTGGTTATCCCATGTTCCGCCGCACTTTTCTAGGATTATCTCGATATGCGTTTGAACAAAATTAGCTTCTGTATGAAAGGCGTCGCGGTTAATCTTCCAGCTCCTAAATTGTTGCTTCAGCTCGCGCTCGGCTTCTTCTTTAGTCATAGGCTTGCCACGTCGTCCTTTGCTTGCTTTTCTGCGTTTTTAACAAGTTCAGTCAGGTCGGTTTTTAATTGTGCATCAGTGCAGCCAGCAATCCAGGCTTGAAACAGCGCTTTTATATCGGTCACTATATCGTCAATTTGCTCATTGAGTTGGACTGTTCCTGGTGGCTCATGCAGGGTGTTAGAGCTTCTTGATTTGTTCATGTGCATTACACGTCGATTTAAGCGGTCGCGTAGGGGCATAGGGTAAAGAGTGCTGGTTAGGAGTGTGTGGTCGAACTGTTGAATACTTGCGTCGTGGGTCGGCGGCTGGGTAAAAAACTCATAGAGAATCCGGGCGTGTAGATATGCGGAATCCTTAAAATAATTCGTGACATATCCGTTATCTGCAAATCGTTGCGCCAACGCCGCGCCCCCAAGCAGCATACGCAACTCATACTGAACATCATCTAGTGACGGTGCTTTATTGTTTGCCATTACAATGCCTCCTTTGTTAGTCGGCCGTACTTTTTGCGGGCGTCGTCATAGCTGGTTTTGGCCAGCCCGATTTTTTCAAACGCCTGTGCCAACGTACTGCCCTTTTTAACGCTCCGTATCACGAACATATCGCGTAGTATGCCAGGCGTCACTTTCTTAGTAATATCGGCGTTGTGGCGGGCTTCGTTTAGTAGTTGCTCAAGAAAGCGCGGCGTATACGGGAACAGCGTCGCGGTGACATCGTACTGCTTCACATAATCGTCGTATACCTGCTTAATTTGTGGCGGCAACTTTAATTTGCGGTCTTTAAATACCTGCTTGCCGGTGTGCTTTACCCATAATTCGGGCTGATACTTGTTTGAAAAATCGAAGTTGGCGACTTGCAGCTCTAGTAACTCGGCCTTTTTTAAGCCGGTTTCCAGTAGCAACAATATCAATAAATAGGGGCGGGGGTCGCTGCTGGCAGCGACCAGTAGGCGCTCGCACTCATCATCGTACAAAATATCTGGCAGGGGTGCCGACACTTTCCCGGCCCGTATGTTCTCGGCCGGGTTTGGCTCTAGCACTTTTTCAGCGGTCAACCACCTAAAATAATTGCTGATTGCCGATACTTTGCGGCTAACGGTTTTGGCGGGCATTGTTTTCTTCAGCTCACCAATGTATTGCTGTATATCAACGGTTCTAATGTCTTGCAAGAGCTTTGCGCCGGTGAATTGGGCAAAGCGCTTTAAGTCGGCCGTAAAGTCGTCTGGCGTGTACTTGGAGTAACCGCCACTGCTTAGGTACGCGTGGTAGGCTGGCAATGTCGCGCCCACTGTCTGGTCGGCCGCAGGTGGCTGTGTGGCGTTCGTATTTGGCAGTACGCCCTTGTACCGGCGTTTATCAAAAAGTGTTCCCTGCTCTGTTCCCATAGGCAAAGTATACCACTTCGCAGAGTCCTACGGGACTCTCAACTGACACACTACCTCTTTTAGAAAACATCAAAATCCAATTCAAAAAACAAAAAGGAATAACTAGTATTAACTATGGTCGAGAGTCATTAGGACTCTGCGAAGTACCCTCCCTACCCCTTTTTATTATTAGTTTTTACATCACGGCTTTAGCCAGTTCTTATACATAGTAGCTCTGAACAAAGGAACTCTAACATCTATATCTTGCAACTACCCCTGTTACTTTTACGCTCATTTTGGGTCTACCGCAGCAATATTTTCAGGCAACGGTCGTTTGGCCGAGACTTCCGGCAGGCCGGGCGCTCGATTATTTACACAATTTGTTAATTGTGGCGTTGCAGTTGTTATTTCGCCGATAGTTTGCATTATAAATAGCCCGTTACCAACGCAAACAAGCCAGCGGTGATGCTGGCTGCATAGTTTCGTTTACTCGGCTACTACGGTGTGGTTTGGGCGTTCTTAATGATGCCGAAAAAGTACCCAGCCGGGTTTTTGATGCCATACCCCTGCTCTGTTGCTATGCTCAAGAAGCGAACGAGCACGCCCTTAAACTTCCAGGCTAGCGACAATACATAGTTGGTAATCTTCCCGTCCAGCTTCAGCTGTTCCATCACTTGCAGGGCGTTTTTACGCACTTCCCATGTTTCCTGCACTTTTGCGAGTGTCTTGGTCGCCCAATTCCCTCCCCGTTTGCTTACGCTCCGGGCGAAGTAGTGTGACGCCGGTTTTTCGGTGGCCAGCTTTTGGGCTAGTTCCGCAGCTGTTTCCAACTCGGCGCTGTAGCCCTCATTGAACAGGTCACGCACGGTTTTTAGGATGCATTGCCGGTAGAGGCCGCTTGCATCTAATACCGGCTCTAATACCGCTAGTAACTGCTCCCAGCTCTTTGCAATTGGCTTCACCGCAATAAGCTGCCCGTCAATCTTTTGTGGCGCTGGCACGAAGGCTTGTACTCCCCCTGTCAGGCTCTCTTGTTTTTGTTTGAGTTGAGCCATGCGGTCGGCAAGTATATTGCTTGCTGATTCAGTACCCATTGTTTATCCCCCTTTAGAGCACAACAAACTAAGCCTTTGCGTAGTTGTAGGCCGCTAAGTTTTATATTTAACAGAGGGGTAAAAAAGCGAAAAGCCCTGTTAGGGGCTTCTCAAGATTCTGGCTCAAATACCGGCGAACTTGTAGTTATACACCAATATTAAACCAGACACCCAGACATGTCAATGCCTCAGCTTTTGAAAAACCCTACTGTAACTTAGCGGCGTATCTGGTAAAAATAACTACAAATTCACTTCGATATTGAGCCACTAAGTTACTAGCATTATAACGCTATCGGTTGATTCAACAAAGACGGTTGTGTTTTATATCTGTAAAGATAGATTGATGGCTACTTAGAGGAGTGCTTTTTAAGCAGCTGTACGGCTTCTGAAACAATCTCACCTAGTTCTTTGCCGGTGTCGATTTTGTGGTGGTCGAGCCAACGCTTATCATCCTTGGGAATTTTTGAATAAAGTGGTACCAACTCTGGTGTGACCGTCTCTTTTTTCTTCGTTACTGTCGGCTCTGTTGGTTTCATCGTCGGTTTTCCCTGCTTTGTCGGCGGTATTGCTGGCTTAGCTTCCGGCACTATAGGCCGAACAGATACGCTCTCACGAGGTGTAAAAACGGGCTTTTGTCCCATCTTTTTTGCTAATTCATCAGCTTTGCTCATTTTCGCAGCCTTTCCGCCAGTTTGTTATATGCTTTAGTGCCGTCAGACTGCCGCCACTTTGCCTTAGAGTGTTCGATAACGACTAAGGGTAGCCCCTCTAGCTCCGTTTCGCCAAAGCGGTTAGTTTCAGGTATCCAATCTTCGATGTAGAGGTCAGGGTACGCCGCCTTGATGTTGTTTAGCGACGCATTGGACAGTGCGGTGTTTCGCTTCACCATCGTAGGAAGTACGCCAGCAACGGAAAGGTTGGGGTTCAGTCCACGCTGTACCTGGGCAAGCGCCGCCATCACCTCTTGTAGACCGGCAACGGCGCTCGGTTCTACCTGGACTGGAATTAAAACGCGGTCGCTGGCAATGTAGGCGTTCACAGCCACGAGGCTATCACCTGGTGGGGTATCAATAACAATGTGGTCGTAGTCGTCAAGGATCTCCCCTATAAGCGATTTGACCATACCTGTTTGGCGTTCGTTCAGGCTCCGTGCTACATCCCTAAAATCGGGGTGTGAGGCGATAATATCCATAGAGTGACCCTTCTCAGTAAGTGATCGCGGATAAATGGCTTCTTTTACAGACATATCCCCGTTCGTGAATAGGTCAACTATGGTACGAAGCCCCTCTGCTCTTGGGTCAATCCCCAGACGACGAGTAGCGTCAGACTGCGGATCTAGGTCAATGAACAGTACGCGGTCGCCCATCAGCGCCCAGGCTGCCGCAAGGTTGGTAGCCGTAGTGGACTTCCCTACCCCCCCTTTTTGAATACTGATTGTCGTAACTTTAGCCATTTGTTTTGTGTCCATATGCTTGCATATTAAAATATCTGCATAGCCAGATATATAAATATTTACATATGCCGATATACATACTGATTGTATATGTAGATATGCAAATAGTCAAATATCAAAATATGCAGCGTAATCAGATATCTATATATTCGACTAGCCAGATATACAAATATCTGAATATGTAAATATTTCAATTGTAAAACTACCAGGATCGCACGCGGCCGTTTTGGGTGGAGGTCGCCACTAGGTACAGAATGATTTTAGAGTCTAAAAAGTCTACGACTTATAAATCTCTCTATTCTATCGCTCTAGTGTGTATGTGAACGCACTAGATAGAGTGAAAGAGAGCAGAGGAGGACAGCCAGCTACTTGCTTTAACGCCCGCCTTCGTATTAGCCTAACGTGTCTGGTTTACAAATATATGCCAGTGCATGTTCGGTCGTTTTGACCACGAAAAGCCCGCCAGGGCCGCTCTGCGTGGCCGATACAGCCTTATTTAATGCCGCCATTCGCTTGCCGTCCGACACGATCCATAGCACTTGCGGAAACACGCCGTGTGCCGCTTGCTCAACTCCAGCTGCATAGTATTGCTCGTACTGGCGCATTTTCTTGAGTAGGGCAGGTAGGTGAGTAGTAGCTCTATCTACCTCTATGAACCAACTGTACTCCTCGTCGCCGTGAGCAGTACGCACAAACATGTCCGGCCGCAGTGTGCCCCTGGCCAGCGGCCGCCAACAGTCCGGCTCTGTCTGTATCTCCAGTAGTTGTAGGCTGCCGACGTGGGCCTGTTCGTGAAATTGAGTATACAGTTCAGTCAGCTCTAAGGTGTGGTCAAAGAAGTAATCGCTTGGATCAGTGGTATAGGTTCGCAACCGCTTCTCTGATAGTAGCCGCGCTCCCACCAGGCCCAGCGAATATACGTATGACGTCGAGCCACGGCGTGCACCGCCTATGCGCCGATCACGTCGGCTTACTATGCCCTGGTCAGACAGGCGTTGCAACGCCCGGCGACTGGCCCGCGCCGCGCCTTGTGGTGATTTGTAGTCTGTAAAGTGTAAACGCTGTAGCTGTAGGGTAGTTATCAGGCGACAGTCTTTAACAGCGGCAATGATGGCCAGATCCCGGTTAGTTAATGCGTTTTTAATAGTTTGCAGCTTCTTAGCACTCACTCGTGCGCGGCCGAGCGTGCTATTTCTACTAACCTTTTGTCGTACAGACAAAGACTCCCTGCCACTAAGTGCGGTGTTACCGATGGCAAGTCGGGCGTTTTCAGTAACGCGAACGGTCGGGCGAACGGCGCGGCTCATAGCACGCCTCGCTTCTTGCGCCCGATGCTACCTGGCTGCCCAATAACCGGGGTAGGCGCGATTATCTTGTTCAGCTCAGCCACCACGTCCGCCGCCGGCACGCCGTAGCGTTCCCGCGACAGTTGTTTTAGCGCTTCAGGGTCGCTGATTATCTTGCTTGGCGGCAAGGTTTGGCCGCTCATCCAGTGCGACACATGCCCGCTGTGTACCAGTTTGGCGTAGATCTGGAAAAGCCCCAGACCTTCAAAATCGGCAGGGGTAAGCAAGGTACTGGTTTTGGCCATAACAGCTGCGTCATCGTGGCCCAGCTGAAAGCATACCCGGCTCCGGGTGTTCGATAAGCCGTTTCTCAATTCTTTTGTCAGCTGCCCTAGATGCTGATGCGCTAATACCATGCCAACCCGGTAGCCCCGCGCCTGGTCTAACACCTCGTTAATATCATTTGCCGTGTGCAAATAGTCTTGTACTTCATCAACATAGAAAAAGGCCTCCCGCCGTTTGGCCGGTAGCACGTTGGCCCGGCTCCATATGGCTTGCATGACTTGCGACACCACCAGCGACCCGAACAGTTGCGCCGCTTCGCCGCCTTGTCGGCCCTTAGCCAGATTGACCAGAAGTATTTTGCGCTTGGTGAACACGTCGGCAACAGCCAATTTGGGGCGGGTTTGCCCCATCACCAGGCGGATATTTGGGCGCAACAAAAATGCCCGCAGCTTATTCATGAGCGGCGCGATTGCGGTGTTACGTTCGGCCATAGACAGGCCCTCGTACCAATTCCAAAAGCTGCCCAGGCCCAAAGGGTCGTTTATCCGGCCGACAAGCCGGGCACGAAAGGCGGTATCAGTGTAGAGCGCGGGCAGAGCACACAAACTCATACCCGGCACGCTCATAAGCGTGAGCAGCCCGGAGTGCAGTATGTCTTGCGTTCGCGGCCCAAAGTATGACCCATAGAGTTTACGGAAGATCGCTAACATATCATCGGCAACAAGATTTGCTGATTGCCCAGCACTGGCCAGATAA
>Ga0193742_1000874_pt1 | contig 19206 bp, 12 predicted proteins | sample L2c1metaG_FD_165511 | JGI IMG/M metagenome (GOLD analysis project Ga0193742, IMG submission 165511) | Soil microbial communities from a riparian zone of the East river system, Colorado, United States - L2c1 | ecosystem: Environmental > Terrestrial > Soil > Riparian zone | place: USA: East River... | reverse complement strand
ACGCTGCGCCTTCATCAGCGCCACATGCACCTCGGGGGTTTCGGCCGCGGGCATCGTACCAATCGCACCGCGAGTGAGCTCGTCAATGATATAGCGCCCGCCAGCGCCCCCGAACACGCCGCGCAAACCGGCCGGCCTGGCGGCCAGCAACCTGCTGATCCGCTGCCCGCAGGGCATGTTCTCTTCCTTGACCCAGGCAATCGTGTCCGTCGCGTCGACGATCGAAAGGACCTGTTCGGCCGACAGGCCAAGGCCCATCGGCGCCGGCGCATTCTGGACCATGATCGGCAGCGATGCCTGATCGCCAAGCGCGGCGTAGAACGTGCGAAGCTTGTCCAGGTCCGCGCCGTCGGCCCGCGGCGTGACCACCATCGCCCCGATCGCCCCGGCTGTGGCTCCTGCCCGGGCGAGCGTGATACTGTCTTCGAGGCAGTCGCTGCTGGCGCCGACGATGAACTTGACCCTGCCCTGTGCGATGCGGCCGACAATTCCGATCAGATGCAACCGTTCGTCGAGCGAGAGCATGTCGTATTCGCTGGCGAGGCCGGGGAAGACGACGCCGTCGATACCGCATCCGATGGCGAATTCGGCCACCGCCTCGAAACCGGCGATGTCGATCGAGCCGTCGCTTGCGAAGATGGTAGGCAGCACGGGAAAAACGCCGCCGACTTCGTCAGACATTCGAGCTCCTGTTGGTAGTATAGCTAATTTAGCAACAAAATTAGGTTACTCGTGAAAACGAGGCAGCTTTCACGAGAAAGGGAGGAGGGCGTGGCCGTCAGAACCTGACGTTCACGCCCGCCGAGAAGCGTCGGCCCTGCAGCGCGTAGAGCGAAACGGCTTCGGGGCTGCCGGTGTAGCGTTTCTGCGCTGCGTCGGTCAGATTGCTCGCGTCGGCGAACACGGTGAACGCCGCGAATTCGTAACGGACCGATGCGTCGAGCGTCTTGTAAGAATCGAAGAAGATGCCTTCGCCGCCGACCGACACGCTATCGAAGAACTTGTCGCGATAATTGTAGGCCACCCGGGCGCCGAAGCCGTCCTTCTCGAAATAGCCGACCAGATTATAATTGATCTTGGAAAGGCCCTCGAGCGGAAGCGGCTCGCCTGTACGCGTGTTGAGCAGAGACGTTTCGCTGTCGATATAGGAGAAATTCGTGACCACTCCGAAGCCGTCGAACGGCGCCGGCAGGAAGGAGAACGGGGTCTGGAACAGCACTTCGACGCCCTTCACCTTGCCGCCCGTGCCGTTGAACGGGCGGGTGATGAGGAAGCCCCGGCCCTCCGGATCGAGTGGCACTTCGCCGGCTGGTAGTTCGAAGCCGGCCTTGCGCACGATGAAGGTCTTCACGTCCTTGTAGAACGCACCCACGGTCAACGCGGCGCCGGGGGCGAAATACCATTCGATCGACGCGTCATACTGATCGGCCTTGAGCGGCTGGAGCTCCGGGTTGCCCGCAGAACCGTTGAATGGTGGGAGGCGGCTGAGCGTGAGGCTGGGCGACAGATCGATCGAATCCGGGAGCCCCACCACCCGGGCGGCGCCGACGCGGAAGATGAGCCCATCGGTGACTTCGAGCTTCGCAACCGCGCTGGGCAACCAGTCCACCGTGCGGGATTTGGCGATCAGCGGATCGATGGAGCCATCGGCCCGCCGGACCGATCCGGCCGCGGTCCGCTCCGTATCGGTATAGCGCATGCCGATATTGCCCGACAAAGGCATCGATCCGATGTCCGTTTCGAAATCGATCTTGGCATAGGCCGCCATCGTCTTTTCGCTGATCACGAAGCTCTGCAGCGGATCGAACGTCCTGGGGGTGCAGAGCGCCGGAATGATCGCCTCGCAGGCGAACTCGCTTCCCCCTCCGAACGGCTCCGCCGCGATATAATGTTCGGCAAAGGACGCCTGCCCGTTCAGCAGGCCCGGAAAATCGCGCACCGAATAGAGGCTGTCCGGCCGATCGGTGGCGAGGATGAGCTGGCCGGGCAGGGCCGGGTTGAGCGAGAGCTGCGAAGGGTAGCTGTCCTTGACCGTCCTGAGATCCGAATATTTCAGCCCCGCATCGATCTTCGAGAGCAGGCCGGAGCCGACATCGAACGAGAAGTCGATCCGGCCAGCAGCCTCGCGCGCGTTCGATTTGAATTCGCTGTCGAAGATGTTCGAATAGCGGAACAGCGAAGGATCGGTGAGGTCCAGCCCTGCGGGCAGCGTGAGTTCGGGAACGTCCGAGCCGGTCAGATCGAAAGCGATGGGGTAGCGGGCAACCGTCTGCATGCGCACGAAGGTCTGCGTGTTGTTCAGATCGGCGTATGAATAGTTGAACTCCGGCCGGACGGTGAAGCGCGGGTCCGGTCGCCACACGGCCCCGAAGGCACCGGACACGGAATCGCTGTTCACCCGCAGCCTTTCGGCATTGCTCTGTGCGAACTGGTTGGTCGTGCCGGAGACGAGGATCTCACGATCCGACAGTGTGTAATCGACATAGTCTCCGGCGTTCGAAGACAGCGGAACCGAGAACCAGTCGCGCTGGCGATCGGTCGTCAGATGCGAATAGACGACGTCGCCATAAAGCTCGAAGCCGTCCGATGGCCGCCATTGGACGGCGGCGTTGCCGCCGATCCGCTCGCGCGTTTCATCAAGATTCTGGTAGCGGAAATCGGCGATGAAGCTGCCCGGGATGCCGTCGCCGTTCGGATCGCTGGCGGTGGGATTGGCCGGGGTGTTGAACGCCGGGGTCAGCGGCGTGAAGCCGATGAACGAATTGAACGAATGATCGGTAACGGGTTTGCGCGAATAGGTCGCGTTGATCAGAATGCCCAGCGTGTCCCCGGCGAACGTGTTGGAATAGAGCGCGGATCCATCGAAACCGAAACGGTCGGCCTGGTCGGCATAGACCCCGGAGGCGGACAGCGCGATGGACTGGCCGGCCTTGTCGAGCGGCTTGCGCGTGATGATGTCAACGGTGCCGCTGAGCGAGCCGTCACTGCGGTCGGCCGCCGCGAGCTTGATGACGTCGAGCCGGCTGATCAGCTCGGCGGGGAAGAGTGACAGCGGCCCATAATCGGAATCGAGTATGCTGGCATCTCCGCGGCCGCGGCCGCTGGGGCTGACCAGGGTGCGTCCGTTGATCTCGGTGCGGTTCTGGCGGAGGCCACGGATCGAGACGCTGGTGCCTTCGCCGAGTGACCGGCGGATCTGCACGCCCGAAACGCGCTGGAGGGATTCGGCGATGTTGGTATCGGGCAGCTTGCCGATGTCGGTGGCTACGATCGAGTCCACGAACTGCGAATTCTGCCGTTTGACGTCGAGCCCCGCCGCAAGGCTGGCGCGGATGCCGGTCACGACGATGTCCTGCTCTGCTTCGGCCTCTGCCGGCTGTTCGCTGGTGGTGCTGGCGGGCGCCGTTTCCTGCTGCGCAAAAGCCGGCGTTGCGGCAACCATGATCACGCCCAGGCAGGTGCCGGACAACCAACGATTCACCCCAGTCATAACCATCCCTCCCGAGAGCTCTTGATGAACTTCTGGGCTAATCATGTTGCACATTTAGATACATGTCAAGCATGTGCTGGTTGCGATTCAGGGTCGGAGTTCGATTGCGCATCTGGTGGGTTAATCACGGAATTTGGGAACAATGACGAGATATATCGCGAATGGCGGCCAATCAGGATCAAGTCATTCGGACTCGGAGCCATCAACACACGCAATCTAAATTGCTATAATAGCTAGATACGAGTCGCGCCCGCGCCGCCGTCGATGAGATAATCGGCGCCGGTGATCCACGAGGCCTCGTCGGACGCCAGAAACAGCGCCAGATGCGCGACATCGTCCACGGTACCCAGCCGGCCGAGAGGATGGCGCGCGATGTTGCGGCGGCGGGCGACTTCGGGATCGGGCTGCGCTTCGAACCCGCGCCGCAGCAGAGGCGTGTCGATCGACGCCGGGCGGATGGCGTTCACGCGGATGTTGTCGGGCGCCAGCTCGATCGCGAGCGTCTTGGTGAAATTGTCGATTGCGGCCTTCGACGCGGCATAGGCGGCAAGGCCAGGGGTGCCGAACCCCGAATTGATCGAGGAGATGAACAGGATGGCGCCCCTTTTGCGGGCCTGCATCGCCGGTGCGAAGGTTCGCGCCATCCGGAATGCACCGCCGAGATTGACGTCCATCATCTCCGCAAGGAAGGCGCTGTCGGTTTCCAGCGTCGCGGCGCTTTCGCCCTTCGCGGCGGCGTGGACGAGGATGCTGGGCTGCAGTCCGGCGGCCTCCATGGCCTGCGCGGCGCGCGCCATATCGTCATCACTGGACACGTCGCACACCAGCGCCAGATCGCCGTCGGAGGGCTGGAACCGGTCCAGCGCCACGACGCGGGCCCCTTCGGCCATGAACCGGGTGGTTATCGCCTGGCCGATACCGCTGGCTGCCCCCGTTACGACCGCCACATGCCTCTCTAGACGCATTCTATCGATCCTTTTCCAATCCAGTCAGGCCATGGCGCGTTCGCGCAACCTGCAGAAGCCGCGCGCGGAAACGACGTCGGTATCGAGGAGCGTAGCCGCCACGCCCATATGGCCCAGCGCCGCGACAAACAGCGGCGCTACGTCGTCGGCTCCCGTCACATAGCATTGGCGGTTTTCCCCGCCGGCGTCGTCGAGATTTTCGCGTAGATCCGCCCCGATCAGGATGCCCCAGAGATAGGATGCGGCATCCTCCGGGCTCAGCGTGTTGGCCGATACGCCGGTACGGGCGGAGAACAGCAGGCGCCCGAGGCCTCCGCCTTCGGCGCCGCGGTCGACGCCGCGGCGGAACGCGTCGCCGGGCTTCGCCGTCCCGGCCATCAGGGGCGCCAGGATGCTTTGCGCGGCAAGCGCATGGTAGATCTCGACGGTGATGGAGGTGTGGAAACCGACGATCCGTCCGGGCGCGAGCTCGATCCATTTTCCGTGCATGCCCGGCACCGACACCAGCAGCGCGCGATCGGGCAACGCCGCATCGGACACCAGCCCGATCGCCGCCACCTCCTCGCCACGCAGCAGGTCCGGATCGCCGAAGCGCGAGACGCAGCGCAGCCCGGGCCCGATCGCGACATCGACGCCGGCGATCGTGCTTCGCGCGACATTGGCCGCGATCTGTTCGGGGCCGGCGGGGCAGGCGATGTGGGGAACATCGATCCAGCCCTGTCCGGAGCCGATCATGCCGGTCAGCAGAAACGGGGTTTCGGCCGCAGGCCAGCGATCGCGGATGCCGGCAATCCGTTCGACGATGTCGGCGCGCTGCAGCGCGGACAGTCGGACCGTTTCGCTCATCTCGTCGAGGGTCAACCCGTCGGCCGAGATCAACCGCGCGCGCAGCCGCGCCGTGCCCCATTCGATCGCGACGAAGCTGCTCACGCGCGGCTTACCCTGGCTTCCGCTGTCCCGTCTTCGTGGAATGGCTTGCCCGTCGCCGCGAACAGCGCCGCGACAAGGCCGAGCGGATAGGCGATCGCGATGACGAGGAACATCGGCCGATAGGTGAGCGAGGCGACGAGATAGCCGATCAGATAGGTCGATCCGATGGTCACGGTTCCGGTCAGCATGCCGCAAATGCCCATGACCTTGCCCAGGTGGCGCGCGGGAAAGAGATCGACCGGCAGCGCGGTCTGGTTCGTCACCCAGGCGGTGTGGCAGAAGGCGACGAGCGCGCCGAGCGCCAGGCTTACCGCCACGCTCGGCTCCAGCGCATTGAACGCGCCGATCGTCGCGGTCACGCCAACCGCACCCATCACCCACAGCCGCGCCTGAACGGCGGCAACGCCGCGGTGCACCAGCGCGCCGGATGCGACGCCGCCGAGCAGCGCGCCGATTCCGGCCGCCGCGTAGACGATCCAGGCGGTCGAAGCCATTTGCACGGTGCTGACACCGCGCTCCTCGGTCAGATATTTCGGGAACCAGAAAAGATAGAAGAAGAAGACGGGATTGGTGAGCGAGTTGGCCGCGGCGAGCGCCCAGACCGCGCGTGTCCTGAGAACCGCGCGCCATCCGGCCCAGCCGCCACCGTCGACCGGCTCCGCGGATGGAGTGACCAATGGCGGATTGTCCGTCTCGTAAACCGGCAGGGGGCGATCCTTCCTGTACGCCACCAGCCAAATGACGACCCAGAGCAGGCCGATTACCCCGGTCGCGACGAATGCCATGCGCCAGCCGAGCGTCACCATCAGCAACGTGATCAGCGCGGGCGAAATCGTCGCGCCGGCATGCGCCGCGGCGGAATAGATGCCGATGGCCAGCGCCCGCTCGCGTTCGGGAAACCATTCCCGGACGAGTTTCGGGGCCGCCACCCAGTTGCCGATCTCGCCCAGCCCGAGCGCAAACCGGCTGGCCCCCATCTGGAAGATGTTCTGCGCCAGCCCGGTGCCGGCGCTGGCGATCGACCACCAGCCCACAAACAGCGCCAGCCCCCAGCGCGGGCCGATCCGATCGACGATCCACGCCGCGATCAGCCCGCCGATGGTATAGGCGACAAGAAAGGCCGAGATGAGATTGGCGTAGCCGATATCGTCCATCTGCATGTCGCGCTGGACGGGGCCGGCCATCAGGGCCAGCGCCTGCCGATCGATATAATTCAGCAGCGACGCCGCGGCGATCATGCCGATGATCACCCAACGAAAGCGTGCATTGATTGGCATCGCGCTGATCTCTCCCTGACCCCGCGTCACACCGCAAATGCCAGCAAGGGCAGCTTACGGGCCGCAGCCTCTTTTGCGTAGGCTAGGGTAAATGTATCCTATATAGCAACATTAAACTAGGTATCTTGCCAGATAGTGCGAGATGCGTCCGTTTTGGGCTATTCAGATATCTATAATTGCAACATTCTAAGGATGATGATCGGCCAAACCCATCTTGATTTATTCGAGTCCCGGCCTTGGGGGCAATGGCGGGTCAACGCGATGCTGGGCGAAGGTCCGCACTGGATTACCGGTTCGCAAGCGCTCCTGTGGGTCGATATCGTCAAGCCCAGCGTCAACATTCTCGATCCGGCCACCGGGACGTCCGTCGAAATGACGATGCCATCCAAGGTCAGCGCCGCCGTATCGGCGGGGGAAGGGGCGATACTGCTCGCGCTCGAGGACGGGCTTTGGTTGCGCGACCGACACGGCGCATTTAGCCCCTGCGCATCACCCGACATGACCGGCGTGCAGTTCAACGACGGCAAGTGCGATCCCGCCGGGCGTTTCTGGGTTGGCTCGCGGTCCAGCGATGGGTCGCCAGGCAAGGGCAAGCTCCATTCGCTCGATCCCGATGGCGTGTTTCGGGAAGCCGCCGATGGCTTCGATGTCTGCAACGGGCTCGGCTGGAGTCCGGACGCAAAGGCCTTCTACCTGGTCGATACGATCCCCCGAATCCTGTACCGGTTCGACTATGACTGCACGGCGGGCCGGATTTCCGGGAAGTCGGTCCTTCGCAATTTCAGCGAGGATGAAGGAAAGCCCGACGGTCTCGCGGTGGATGCGCAGGGCAACATCTGGTGCGCGATGTGGGACGGCGGAGGCATCCGCGTTCTTTTTCCGAACGGTGAGGATCGGGGCTGGCTGCCAGTAGCTTGCCCACGTCCGACCAGTTGCGCCTTTGGAGGGGCATCGGGCGATCTGCTGTTCGTGACGACGGCGAGCGTCGGCGTGGATCTGGAGGCGTCGCCCGCATCCGGAAACATCATGGCGTACCGGACGGCCATCCCGGGAGCACCGGTAGGGACGTATCGAACATCAAAGCCATAATCTGAAATCCAGCGCCGCCCTGGCCGTCAGAGGGCAATCTCGCTTCGTTGCTGTGCGCTCCGAGTTCCGGCGTCGAGCACCTCCATCACCGCGATTGCCGCCGATGCGGGAACCGGGTTCGCGCCCTCACCGCGGAGTGCAGCCGCCAGCGCCTGCCAGAACAGGCGATAATCGCCCGCTTCATTGACCACGGGTTCCGCTGTCGATGGATCGTCGCCCCGGGTGAGCAGCCCCGGAACGGGGTCTCGTCCCCAGTCGGCTCCGGCGGGCGACTGGCCGCCTACAGTCGCCGCCTCTTGCGGGTCGGTGCCATGCTTTATCCAACTCGCCTGCGTGCCGTGGACGGCGAACCGCAGGCCATGCTGGGCAACGACCTTGCTTGAATGGAGGATCACGCGATGCTGCGGGTAGCGCAGCACGGCATGGAAATAATCGGGTGCGGGCGCGCCGGGCCGCAGGGCCGCGATATCCGCGCTGATCGCCAGTGGACGACCGAACAGAACCAGCGCCTGATCGACCAGATGCGGGCCAAGATCCAGCCACGATCCGCCTTGGCGCGCCTCCTTCCAGAGCCCGGTGGGAACCGGACGCCATCGATCGAAATGGCTTTCGAACTGGACGACATCGCCCAGCATGCCGGCATCCACCAGGCGGCGCAGCGTCCGGAAATCGGCATCCCAGCGGCGGTTCTGAAACGCTGTCACCATGCGGCCGCGAAGCTTGGCTGTCTCCGCGATGCGCCGTGCATCGGCGAGGGTCGTTGCGAAGGGCTTGTCGATCAGGACATGCTTGTTCGCGTCGAGCGCCGCAAGCGCGTGTTCGGCATGCAGGGCATCGGGACTGCTGACGATGACCAGATCGATGCCGGGTTCGGCAAGCAGCGCTTCGACGTTGGGCACCACACGCATATCAGGCAGATCGGCGTGCACCTTGGCTGCGTCGCGTGAGACCACGACGCGCAACTCCATGCCCGGCGTGACGGTGACGTAAGGCGCGTGGAAGGCGCGTCCGCCAAGCCCGTAGCCGATCAGGCCAACGCCGATTTCCTGCGTCACTTTCCGCTCCCGTTCAGTCCAGATGCCGCTGCTCGCCATACACTCCGGTTGCGGAATCAAAAAAGGCCGGAGCGTCCAACCGAACGCTCCGGCCTTCGCCCGGATTAATTTGCTTCGGCCATGGCGCCTGCGGCCGCCCGCTCGAGCAGTTCGGCAACCGTTTCCGGCTTCGAGACATAGACGGCATGGCTGCCGCCGGTCTCGGTCACTTCGGCGCCGGCACGCTCCGCCATGAAATGCTGCGCGGGCGGCGGGATCATGTGGTCGTCGGCGGCGACGAGATACCAGCTCGGCTTCGCTTTCCAGGCTGGCTCGGTGACCGCGCCGGCGAGCGCATCGACGCCCCAGGGAACCTGCGAGTCCGCCATGAAGGCGGCCTGCCCGGGCGTTACGTCGGCCGCGAAGGAGGCGGCGAACTTGTCACGATCGAGGAACAGGAAGCCCTCCTGCGGAGGAAGGATCGGCGGTACCGGCGCGCCCGGGGCCGGGTTGGCGATCAGCGACGAGACCGATTCGCCCGCGTCGGGCGCGAAGGCGGCGATATAGGCCAGCGCCTTCACCTTCGGATCGTTGCCGGCCTCGGTAATGACGACCCCGCCATATGAGTGGCCGACGAGGAGAACCGGGCCGTCCTGCGCGGCGATTGCACGCTTCGTGACGGCAACATCGTCGGCGAGCGACGTTGTCGGGTTTTGCGCAATGGTGACGTTGTACCCCTTGCCGGTCAGGATGCGGTGAACCCCCTCCCAGCCGGAGCCGTCGACGAAGCCGCCATGAACGAGGACGATGTTCTTGATGTGAGTCGCAGTCATGTCTTCCTCCTTGTGTAAGCACGATAATTGTTATCGCGATAAGGAATATATATGCGACCCGAAAACCTTTGTCCAGATATTTATTATCGCGATATGTATTTTTGTGGTAATGATGTCACCGGACCAGCAAAAGGAGCAAGCCCGTGACCGATTCCATTCCGCTGGAAAGCCAGCTCTGCTTCTCGCTCTATGCAACGACGATAGCGATCAACCGCGCCTATAAGCCGCTGCTCGACTCGCTTGGAATCACCTATCCGCAATATCTCGTACTCAGCGCCTTGTGGGAAGAGGACGGGCGGACGATTACCGCAATAGCCGATCGCCTCGCCTTGGAGCCCAGCACCATCACGCCCCTTGTGAAGCGCCTTGAAGCTGCGGGCTTCGTCGGCCGACTGCGCAATCCCGCCGACGAGCGTCAGGTCCAGGTGCGCCTCACCGCCCGGGGCAACGCGTTGCGCGACGAGACCAGATGCCTGCCCGACACCTTGCTGGCGCGCTCGGGCATGACCGCCGATCAGATCATCGCGCTGAACGGCAAGATTCAGGCGCTCCGTGATGCCCTTGTCGGTTCGGGATAGGTCGGCGCCACCTTCGCTCGATGATCAGCCGTTTGCCTTGACCTCACGGCTTCGCCAGCGCCTCGCACAAACTGTCGGTTGCCAGCGCGATACGCGATTCGGCCGTAGTGCGGTTGGCCGCGCTGTTCTGGACACCGCGTGTTTCGGTGTTGAACGCGAGCAGGCTGCCGGCGCGCTGATCGGGACACAGGCTGAGATAGGCACGGAAGCCGTTCTGGTCGCCGTTGTGACCAACGAAGCGCACCGCCGTGCCGCGGTCGATGAAGAAAGAGAGGCCGCTTTGCGTCGTCTCGGCCATCCGGCCCTGGGTGAAGTCGTCGCCGGCCGCAATTTGTGGCCCCCACATCTCCGCGAGCGATGATTGCTTCAGGACAAGATCATATTCGGGCTGACGCCCTGGATCGCCAAGCAGGAAGGCCATGTATTTCGCCATATCGGGCATCGGCGCGTTGAGCCCGCCATTCGATACCGTCACGCCGGTATCGACATCAAATGGGGCGGCGACATGCTTGCCCTTACGGATGTAATAGCTGTGCGACCGGTGTCGCAGGAGGTAGGGCGGGGTGCGGTCGAAATAGCTGGCGTGCATGCCCAGCGGCTTCAGGATGTTCTTGTCGACATAGACTTCGAAATCCTCGCCAGAGAGCCGTTCGATCACCTGGCCGAGGTAGACGATGCCGGGATTGGAATAGCTGAAGCGCGTGCCGGGCCGGAACTTGACCTCCGTATAGGGGAGCATCGCCGCCAGCTGCGGCCAGCCTTTGGGCTCGAACGGCTGCCAGTCGTGATCACGCCAGGGCCATGTCGCACCGCCGAAACCGGCGCTGTGGCTCATCAAATGGCGCAGCGTGATCGCGCTCGTGTCGCCGAAGGGATTATGCACGCCGGCCAGTTCGGGCACGTAGCGGACGATCGGATCGTCCAGCGTCAGCAGCCCCCGATCGCGCAGTTGCATGATCGCGATACCGGTCATCGTCTTGGTGATGGAGGCCCAGTGATAGATCGTCTGGGCGTCCACGGGGACATGGGCCTCCGCGTCCTGCTCGCCCAGATGATCGGCGACGACGGTGCTGCCGTCGCGCACGACGTAGAGGCTGCTTCCGACGATGCCCGATCGCCGCATTTCGGCGCGGTGAAGGTTGCGAAAGTCGCTCAGCGCCGCCTCGAAGGCGCGTTCGTCAGCCGCAGCCGGGCTGGCGACTTGCGAAGCGGTAAGCAGGAGCGTGGTGGCGAGCCAACGCGACATGGCGATCTTCCTCTGTTCGTTCGCGAAAGACTAGGCTGAGTGGGGCCATCGAGGCAACGAGCGCGCAACGTTTTACGATTATTGTTGAAGATGCTGCTTCCGTCGCAGCAAATCCGGAAGCGGCCGGTCCATCCGAAAAATGCTGCAATGCACAAATCGCTGGACAAGAAGCCTTGCTGCCATTCAAACTGCCGTACATGGAAACAAGTAAGCTGCTGCTCGAAGCAATCGCCCTCCGGAAATGCATTGCGGCCACGTATAACCGGACGAGGATGAAACTCGCGCCTCATGTCCTGTATACGCGCCACGATGAGCTCTTCATCGACGCAGTCACGGTCGAGCGAAACGGTGAAGCGCCGCGAGAGGTCAAGCTCGGCACCTTCAAGCTCGCCGGTTTGACGGAGCTCGAGCTCGCAGGGCGGCGCTTTCAACCGGAACCGGCCTTCGATCCAAAAGCTCCAAAATATGAGGGTACTACATTGTTCGCGGTTGAGGTGGTTTAGCCGCATCGCTCCAAACCCCGATCTTGTGGTTTTGCAGTTTGCCGCTCAGGCCTGTCGATGCAGGAGACCTGCCGGTCAATAAGGGTCTTGCAGTGATGACGCCGTCATCCGGATGATAGCCGTTGGACCGACCGAATTGCGGTATCGGGCCGCCTCTACCGCGATCGTTGCCGCTCTGTCGCATCGTCAAGCCTGGCGTTTGGCAAGAGGGGTGCACCGCCGCAGTGGAGAGTCGAGGTGGTCACTGAAAGGGCAGTTTCGCCGGTCAGGACAGCTTCATCTCGGCCATCCAACGCTAATTATAAATGAAATTGCTTTATCTTATAAATCTGAATTGCTAGGGCTGCCCGCAGGCACACACGTTCGATGTGTCGCAATCGGGTGAGGCGTTCATGGTCTACTGGTCCTCGGCTTCGGTGCTCGCGATGGCGATCACGATGATAGCGGCACCCGCCGGTGCCCAGACGGGTTCAGCTCCCACCGGTGAATCTTCAGGCGTCCAATCGCCAGCTCCGACCGCGGCGCCCCGGGCATCCGACCCGGCGACTACCCAGACGCCGGACAACGAGGCGGACGGCACGGTCGCGGGGGATGCGTCCGGCGCCACTCCGTCCACCATCTCGGACGGCCAAGGCGACATTGTCGTGACCGGCCTGCGCCGCAGTGTTCAAGGCGCTCAGGCGCTGAAGCGCGATTCCGACCAGATTCTTGATGCTGTCGTCGCCGAAGATATCGGCAAATTGCCCGACAACAACGCCGCCGAAGCGCTTGCGCGCATCACCGGCGTCCAGGTCTCGCGCTCGCAGGACGAGGCGAACGGCGTGTCCGTACGCGGGCTTCCCGACGTAACCACCACGTTCAACGGTCGCGAGCTGTATACCGCAGAGGGCCGCCAGGTCGCGTTCCAGGACTTTCCCGCCGCCTCGCTGGCGGGCCTGGAGGTGTATAAGTCGACCACCGCCGATCTGGTCGAGGGCGGCATCGCCGGCCTCGTCAACGTGCGCTCGCGCCGGCCGTTCGATTTCGACGGCTTCGAGATCGCTGGAGCGATCCGCGGCATCTACGGCGATCAGGCGCGCAAGATCGACCCGCAGGGGAGCCTGCTGATCACCAACCGGTTCGATACGGGCATTGGTGAGATTGGCGCGCTGATCAACGTTTCCTACACGCAGACGAACTATTTGACCTCGGCGCGCTGGGACAGTGGCGGGGTCGAGGCGCCCAACCCCGACCAGACGGTCGTGACGCCGGGTGTCGGCCGGGACTTCAGGTTCCCGGAATCGGTCGGCGTCTTCTACAATCGCGGAAAGCGCTGGCGCCCGTCAGTGAACGCTTCTCTCCAGTGGCGGCCGGCGGACAATGTCGAGATCTATGTCGAGGGGCTCTACCAGGGTTATCGCGGCCGCGAGAGCAATGACGAGCTTGCCATCCGACTGCAGAACGGCAACCCGACCCTCAGCAACGTCGTCCTGGACGAGGATGATCCGGGGAAGGTGAAGAGCCTGACGGTGTCGGACGGGCAGGGGTCGATTGGAACGGACTTCTTCCGGGGCGTGCCGCACAGCACCACCAACACCTATCAGTTCGCCGGGGGCGGCAGCGTGGAGTTCGGGCAGGCGAAGTTCACCACCGATCTCGCTTATACCGATACGCACAACTATTTCACCGACTATGGCTTCGACTTTGCCGCGCGTGAGCCGGCGACCGCCGACATAGAGTTCGATATCGACCGCGATCACGGTGGCGTCGAGTTCTCCCTGCCGAGCTTCGATCTCACCGATCCCAATAATTATGTGATCCGCGGCATCTTTGATCGCCGTCGCGACGGCCGCGGCTCCGGGTGGCAGTGGCGCAACGATCTGGAACTCGATCCCGATGTGGATGTGATCGACAAGATCCAGATCGGCACGCGCTTCACCACGCGCAAGAGTACCTTTGCAGACGGTACGCGCTACGCCAATATCCGCGCGCAACAGGTTTCGATCCTCGACGCGCCGATCGGCATGGGCGGGCTTATCGTCCCCGGCTTCCGCGGCAGCGACGCGCAGCCGACCCGGCAGTGGTACGCGCCGGTTGCCGAGGACATCTTCAACAACATCGACGCGCTCCGGCGTTTCGCACAGGACCGGCTGAGGATCAGCAATCTCGGCAACGCCGATCAGCAGCCGGAGGTCTGGAACCCGGCGCTGCCAACCTACACCACGCAGTTCACCGCCGACGAGAAGTCCTACGCCTTCTATGGTCAACTCCATTATGGGTTCGACCTGGCTGGCATCCCGCTGGACGGCGTCATCGGCACGCGTGTCGTCAACACGACGATCGATACTGTGGGGCAGGGCTCGGTCGACGGCATTATCAACACCACCGACGACCGGAAGAACTATCTGGATATCCTGCCGAACATCAGTCTACGCGCGCAGTTGACCGACAAGCTGCAGTTCCGCGCCTCCTTCACCGAGACCCGGACGCGTCCAACCTTTGGGCAGACCAATCCGGCCTTCGTGCTGCAACGCGATTCCGTGAACCTCGGCGACTATAATGGCAGCAGCGGCAACATCGATCTGGAGCCGATCAAGTCCAAGAACTACGACGCATCGCTGGAGTGGTATTTCAGCCGGACGGGATCGCTGACCGGAGCGATCTTCCGTCGCGACCTGCAGGGTTTCATCAGCAACTATACCACGTTCCAGGACGTGCCGGGCTTCGGCAATATCCGCGTCACGCGCCCTGAAAATGCGGGCGAGGGGCGTATCCAGGGCGCCGAGCTGGCCTTCACCACCTTCTTCGATTTTCTCCCCGGCCTCCTGGGCGGGTTCGGCACCCAGCTCAACGCCACCTATCTCGATGGCAAGCAGGCGCTACCGACCGTGCTGGGCGAACAAGGCCGGCTGGTGCGGGTGCCCAACACGTCCAAATGGACCTACAACGCCAACCTTCTTTATGAGAAAGGCCCGGTGTCCGCGCGCCTCGCATATAACTACCGCACCGACTGGGTGAACTTCTACAACAACACCGAGTCCGAGGCCGCGGTGGCGGGAGAATTCACCAGGGCGACGCATCGCCTCGACTTCTCGGCCTCGGTCACGCCCGTCGATTATCTGACGATCACTTTCGATGCGACCAACCTGACCGGCGCGCCCTTTCAGAACGTGCGTAACTTCACGGACACGCAGAGCTATCCGCGCGATATCCGCTATGAGGCGCGCACCTTCTCGCTTGGCGCGCGCTTCCGGTTTTGAGCGGCGTGGACCCATCGACTACCGTTTCAGCGCTTAGCCAATCAAAGGGGATTCACATGCCGGCCTGCCGTAGCTTGAGTTCATTCTCGTTCCTCCGGCATGTCAGGACGGCAGTCCTGTGCGCCGCAGCATGCGCGACCCCGCTCGCCGCGCAGGAGCCGGTCACGACGCGCACGCCCGCGACGCCGCTGGTCGCGCACGATCCGTATTTCAGCGTCTGGAGCTTCAACGACACGCTGACCGAGAAGCCGACCCGCCACTGGACGGGGACCGAGCAGCAGCTGAGCGGCTGGGTGCGGGTCGACGGCAAGCTGCTGCGCTTCATGGGCGCCGGGCGCGGCGAGGCGATGGTGCAGAAGTCGCGCGCCCTGACGCCCACCAAAACCGTGTACGATTATGAGGGTGGCGGCATCCAGCTGACCGCCACCTTCTTCACTCCCGCCCTGCCGCACGACCTGGATCTGCTGTCGCGGCCGATAACCTATCTGAGCTGGACGGTGCGCTCGACCGACGGGAAGCGCCATGCCGTCCAGCTCTATTTCGACGCGAGCGCGCAGCTGGCGGTGGACAACGACCAGCAGAGCGTCGTGTGGGGAACCAGCCGCGTCGGCGACATGTCCGTCATGCGGATCGGCACCAACACGCAACAAGTGCTGCAGAAGGTCGGTGACAATCTTCGCATCGATTGGGGATGGGCGCAGCTGGCCGTTCCCAGGCAGGCTGGGACGACCACCGCAACGATCGGCGAGCGGGATCGCGCGGCCGTTCTGGAGAAGGGAGCCCTGCCCCAGGCGGATGATCTCGCCATGCCGCGGCTCGCCCACCAGAACCGCCCGGTGATGGCGATGCAGGTCGATTTCGGTAGCGTCGGCGATACCGCCGACACGCGCCGCGCGATGCTCGCCTATGACGACATCGACGCGATCGAGTATTTCAAGCGCCGCCTGCCCGCCTATTGGCGCCGCAAAGGCATGACCATGGCGGAGCTGTTGCTGAAGGCCGAGAGCGAGGAGGCGTCGCTGCGCCAGCGCGGGGAGGCGTTCGACCGCGAACTCATCACGGATCTGGAGGCGGTTGGCGGCCGCCAATATGCCGAACTGGCGGTCGTCGCCTATCGCCAGACGCTTGCCGCACACAAGCTGGTCGCGGACATCGACGGGCGGCCGCTCTATTTCTCCAAAGAGAATTTCAGCAACGGCTGCATCGGCACCGTCGATATCACTTATCCCTCTTCGCCCTTCTTCCTGCTGCTTAATCCCGATCTGCTCGAGGCGCAGCTGCGCCCGATCATGGATTATGCTCAGATGCCCCGCTGGCGCTTCCCTTTCGCGCCGCACGACCTTGGCACCTATCCGCAGGCCAATGGCCAAGTCTATGGCGGCGGCGAGCTTAGCGAGGAAGATCAGATGCCGGTCGAGGAGAGCGGCAACATGCTGCTGATGATCGGCGCGCTGGCGAAGGTCCGGGGCAATGCCGATTTCGCCGGGCAATATTGGCCGCTGCTTCAGCGCTGGGCGAACTTCCTGCGAGAAAAGGGCCTGGATCCCGAGAACCAGCTGAGCACCGACGATTTCGCGGGCCATCTAGCCCACAACGCCAATCTGTCGATCAAGGCGATCAGCGCGCTCGACGCCTATGCCGAGCTGGCCCGCGTGCTGGGCAAGAAGGACGAGGCCGCACGCTATCGCACCACCGCACGGCAGATGGCGGCCAAGTGGCTGGTGATGGCGAAGGACGGCGATCACACAAAACTGGCCTTCGATCGCCCGGGCACCTGGAGCCAGAAATATAATCTGGTCTGGGACAAGGTGCTGGGCAGGGGCCTGTTCCCCAAGACTCTGTTCCGCGACGAGATCAGCTTCTATCTGAAGAACCAGGGTCCCTACGGCCTCCCGCTCGACAGCCGGAAGACCTATACCAAGCTCGACTGGATCACCTGGAGCGCGACGCTGTCCGATAACAAGGCAGAGTTCGAGCAACTGGTCGCTCCGGTCCACCGCTACATGCGCGAAACGCCGACCCGAGTACCGCTGGGCGACTGGTACGAGACCACGGATGCCAAACAGGTCGGGTTCCAGGCCCGAGCGGTGGTCGGCGGGGTGTATATCAAGATGCTCGCGACGCCCGAAATCTGGAACAAGTGGGCCGGCAGGGCAGCTAAGACGAAATAGGAAGTGACTAGGTCATGATCCACCATCAAAGCCGCCGCGCCTTCCTGCACGCGAGCACCGCCATCGGCGCACTCGCGGGGATCGGACGGATCGCACCGGCTCGCGCGCTCTCATCCGACCGCGCCGGGCCTGCGCCGCTGCTCGCCAATCGTGCGCCGCTTGCGCCGCAGCCGTTCCAGCTGCTGCCGACGGGCGCGGTCCGCCCCGCCGGCTGGTTGCGCCGTCAGCTCGAGATTCAGGCGCGCGGCATGGGCGGCCGGCTGGACGAGACCTGGCCCGACGTCGGGCCCAATAGCGGCTGGCTGGGCGGCAATGGCGAGAGCTGGGAACGCGGCCCCTATTTCATCGACGGGCTGTTGCCGCTCGCATGGCAGCTCGATGATCCCGCGCTCAAGGCTAAGGCGCAGAAGTTCATCGACTGGACGCTGTCGAGCGCGCAGCCGAACGGGATGTTCGGTCCGAAGTCGAACGACGACTGGTGGCCGCGCATGGTGATGCTGAAGGTGTTGACCCAGTATCACGAACTGACCGGCGACACCCGCGTCATCCCGCTGATGACCAACTATTTCATGCACCAGCTGGAAGCGATGCCGTCACGCCCGCTCAAGGACTGGGGGCGCTTTCGCTGGCAGGATCAGGTCGTCACGGTCATCTGGCTCTACAACCGCACCGGCGACGCGCGGCTGCTGGAGCTCGCGTCGCTCTTAAAGCAGCAAGGGTTCGACTGGCAGGGACTGTTCGCCAACTATCCCTATCGCACGAAGACGACCAAGGCATCGATCGGCATGGACAAGCCCGACACGCCGGGCGGGGTGCCCGAAGGGCTGAAGGACCCCGCGCTGTCCGTGCACGGCGTCAACAACGCGCAGGGGCTGAAGGCATCGCCGGTCTGGTCGGTAATCTCGGGCGACGCGGGCGACCGGCAGGCGGTGCACCGGCAGCTGGGCGAGCTCGACCGCTATCACGGGCTGCCGATCGGCATCTATTCGGCCGACGAGCATCTGGCGGGCCGCGGTCCCAGCCAGGGCGTCGAGTTGTGCGCGATCGTCGAGGCGATGTACTCGCTGGAACATGCGCTGGCGATCACCGGCGATCCGGCGCTGGGCGACCGGATCGAACGCATGGCCTATAATGCGCTGCCCGCCACCTTCACCGACGATATGTGGGCGCACCAATACGACCAGCAGCCCAATCAGGTGCAATGCAGCCACGCCAAGGGGCCGTGGACGACCAACGGCCCCGAATCGAACCTGTTCGGCCTGGAGCCGAATTTCGGCTGCTGCACCGCCAATTTCCACCAGGGCTGGCCCAAGCTAACGACCAGCCTGTGGATGGCATCGGCCGATGGCGGGCTGGCGGCGGCGCTTTATGCTCCGTGCGAAGTGAAGACCCAGGTGCGCGGCGTCGCGGTGAAACTGCGCGAGGAAACCGACTATCCGTTCCGCGATACCGTCGCGATCCATGTCGATCCGGCACGGCCCACCGCCTTTCCGATGCAGCTGCGCATCCCCGCCTGGGTCGAACGTGCGACGATCCGCGTAAACGGCGCCGTCCAGCCGTCGCCGCGCGCCGGTAGCTTCGCGCGCATCGACCGCACATGGAAAGCCGGCGACCGCATCGAGATCGCATTCGAGACGCGCGCGCGCGCAGTGGCGGGCTTCGGCGGGTCGATCAGTTTCGAACAGGGTCCGTTGGTCTTTGCCCTGCCCGTCGAGGAGCGCTGGAGCAAGCTGCGGCAACGCGGGCTGACCGCCGACTGGGAGATCAGGCCGGGGAGTCCATGGGCCTACGCAGTCGCACCGGGGGCAACAATCGAGCGGGTCGAGCGACCGGTCGGCCCAGTGCCCTTCT
>Ga0193742_1000873_pt1 | contig 19215 bp, 15 predicted proteins | sample L2c1metaG_FD_165511 | JGI IMG/M metagenome (GOLD analysis project Ga0193742, IMG submission 165511) | Soil microbial communities from a riparian zone of the East river system, Colorado, United States - L2c1 | ecosystem: Environmental > Terrestrial > Soil > Riparian zone | place: USA: East River... | reverse complement strand
GACCGCGTTGGGGAGGGCCGCGAGGATGGCGTTGAACCGGCGGACGTAGTCGCCGTACCGCGCGCGCTCCTGGTCCATCAGGGCCTGCACCCGGTTCGCCAGGTCGGCGTACCGCTGCGCCTCGGCAGTCTGGAACTTCCTCAGCTCGGCGAGTACTTCTTCGGCGTTGGCCATGTCATCTCCATCGGGTCCAGCCCGCAGTACTGCGGCCAGGTCGGTGCGGAACTTGTTCATCGGGCAATGGCCCGGATCGCTCTTGCGGGTGGTGTGCTCGCGATGGCCGATGACGGACAGCGCGGTCCACCCGTAGAAGTCGCAGATCGCCGCGGCGTGCAGCAGCGCAGTACGGTAACCGGCCGCAGTGATCGCCCTGGCGCCGTCGTACCGGATCTCGTTGCCGTAGTAGAACTGGTTGCCGTTGATGCTGTCCGGCCCAGGCTTCAACTCCACCTGAAAACCGCGGTAGTCCTCGGCGATGACCCGGTTCAACGTGTTCAGCGAACCCGCGCCGGCGTGGTTGGCGCGGCCCGAGGCGCCGAGGTGCAGGTCGCCGTCCATGTCGGTCGCGACGTGGCACAACGGTCCCGGAATGCCCTCCTCGGGCCGGCCACGGACGAACAGGAAGTTCAGGTAGTCGTCGGTCTGCGACATGCTGCCCGTGTGGTGGATCATGATCCCGCGCGCCTCGGTGATCCCACCCGGCCTGCCACGGGTCCGCCAGCCTGGGTACTCCCGGAACCGCACCTTCCATTTCCGCAGTGCGGCCAGTGTCTGGTCAGGGGTCATCGGCCTGGCCAAGGGTCAGCTCCTCACATCGTCCGCTTCCCGGCGCACAGCTACCCGCAGGGTGATGGCGGCCCTACTGTCGGTAATTGCCCGAACACGCCCCGGATAAACCCCCGTACGGCGATTCATCCAGCAGACCCCAGAACCTACCCACTCCCGACACCGCAGGTCGAGACATTCTGACAATCCGTCACCAGATCCACAGGAACCGCTATTCGGGGCGGCGAGTCGGCGCGTAGGTGACCACCATCGCGCCACCCGCGAACGTCTCGACACCGACGAGTTGGAGATCCGTACGACCCGACAGGTTCTCGAACAAGCGCCTGCCCTCCTGCACGATGACCGGGTGAATGATGATCCGATACTCGTCGACCAGGCCGGCATTCGTGAGGGATTGGACCAGAACAGGGCTGCCGAACGTGATGATGTCGCCGCCGTCACCCTTCTTCAGTTCTTTGATCTGCTCGTCGACGTCGGCACCGGTGATTTGTGTCGGTGGCTCGAACTCGCCCCACTCGAGGCTCTCCAGCGGATGCCTTCCGGTCACGACGAGCTTCAGGGCTGTGTTGACCTTTTCTCCGATCCGGAGGGCGACCTCAGACGTATCTGGCCATTCCTTGACCTTCGGCCACTTCCTCACCAGGTCTTCGTAGGTGCCGCGCCCGAGCAGGATGGTGTCGACGCCGTCCAGGGAAATCAGGAACGTGTCCAGAGAATCTTCGATGCCGGGCTGCGCCCATTGGCCGAAGTCGGTCTCGTCACCGGACGGTGGCCCGGTGACGATGTTGTTGGCCGTGCTGTGAATGGAGACGATGAGCTTGCGCATGATCCCTGACCTTTCCTGGTTCGCCCACGCTTAACCGAGGATCGCTGCCCCACCACAGGTTCACATCCGCTGTGAGGCGTGACCTCGAATACCACGGCTGAGGTATGCATGCCGGAGTGTTCTGTGCTACGGGCAGGCAAAACGGCGGCCGACCCCGAGGGGACCGGCCGCCGTTGTTGTTGAACAGATCAGACGTCGTAGTACAGCTCGAACTCGTGCGGGTGGGGGCGGAGCTGGATCGGGAGGATCTCGGACTCGCGCTTGAGGTCGATCCAGGTCTCGATCAGGTCGGAGGTGAAGACGTCACCCTCGAGCAGGAACTCGTGGTCGGCCTCGAGGGAGTCGATCACGGCCGGCAGCGAGGTCGGGACCTGCGCGACGGACGCGTGCTCCTCCGGCGGCAGCTCGTAGAGGTCCTTGTCGATCGGGTCCGCGGGCTCGATCTTGTTGCGGATACCGTCCAGGCCGGCCAGCAGCTGGGCCGAGAAGGCCAGGTACGGGTTCGACGACGGGTCCGGGCAGCGGAACTCGATCCGCTTGGCCTTCGGGTTGGAGCCGGTGATCGGGATCCGGATGCAGGCCGAGCGGTTGCGCTGCGAGTAGACCAGGTTGACCGGCGCCTCGAAGCCCGGCACCAGGCGGTGGTAGGAGTTCACCGTCGGGTTGGTGAACGCCAGCAGCGACGGTGCGTGCTTCAGGATGCCGCCGATGTACCAGCGGGCGATGTCCGAGAGCCCGCCGTAGCCGGCCTCGTCGTAGAACAGCGGGTTGCCGTCGCTCCACAGTGACTGGTGGCAGTGCATGCCCGAACCGTTGTCACCGAAGATCGGCTTCGGCATGAAGGTCGCGGTCTTGCCGGCGTCCCAGGCGGTGTTCTTGACGATGTACTTGAACTTCATCAGGTCGTCCGCCGCGGTGAGCAGCGTGTCGAAGCGGTAGTTGATCTCCGCCTGACCCGCGGTCCCGACCTCGTGGTGGGCGCGCTCGACGCTCAGGCCGCTGATCTCGAGGTGCTTGGTGATGTCGTTGCGCAGGTCGGCGAAGTGGTCGACCGGGGGCGCCGGGAAGTAGCCACCCTTGTAGCGGACCTTGTAGCCACGGTTGCCACCCTCCTCGACCCGGCCGGTGTTCCAGGCGCCGGCGACGGAGTCGATGTGGTAGTAGCTCTCGTTCTGCTTGGTCTCGAACCGTACGTCGTCGAAGACGTAGAACTCGGCCTCGGGCGCGAAGAAGGCGGTGTCGGCGATGCCGGTCGACTTCAGGTACTCCTGCGCCTTGCGGGCGATGTTGCGCGGGTCGCGGCTGTAGGCCTCGCCGGTCAGCGGGTCGTGCACGAAGAAGTTGACGATCAGCGTCTTGTCCCGGCGGAACGGGTCGATGTACGCGGTGGTCGGGTCCGGCAGCAGGGACATGTCCGACTCGTGGATCTGCTGGAAGCCCCGGATCGACGAGCCGTCGAACTGGAGGCCGTCCTCGAAGACCTCGGGACCGAACGATCCGACCGGGACGGTGAAGTGCTGCATGATGCCCGGAAGGTCACAGAAGCGGACATCGATGAACGCCACGCCCTCGTCTTTGACGTAGGCGAGCAGCTCCTCAGCGCTGGAAAACATACATACTCCTCGGGGTGGCTCAGAGATTCTTCTGAACGTAGGCCCTGCCCATTACTCGGCAATGACCCCAATGTTTCGCGGATGTTACGCCCAGCGTGTCCGCGCTGACCCACTGGTTGCGGCGGGAGGGGTAGTGAGATCCCGCCACAGCCGACTGGGACTGACTCTAGCGGTCCGGAGCCCGCTGGGTAGCCTCATCCCCATGGCTTCTTCTGCGCAGTCCGGGGCAGGACCCACCGAGGAGTTCCGGTTTCCGGGCAACCGGCTCGGGCTGCCGGAGGACGGTCCCGGCTCGGTGGCGGGCTGGGGGCGCCGGCTGCTGGCGTTGTTGGTCGACTGGCTCATCGCCGGCCTGATCGCGTCGGCGATCACCGGCAAGCCGATGTGGGCCGGCGGCAACGACTACAACACGGCCCACCTGGTGGCGTTCTTCGCGATGACAGCCATCCTGACCGGCCTCGGCGGCGCCACCATCGGCCACCGCCTCTGCGGGCTGCGGGTGATCCGCACCGAACCAGGCGGCACCGGTTACGCGGCCCAGGTAGGTCTCCTGGGCGGCGCGATCCGGGCCCTGCTGATCTGCCTCCTGATCCCGCCGATCGTCTACGACCGCGACCGCAGAGGCCTCCACGACAAGGCCGCCATGACCGTCGTCGTCCGCCGATGACCAGTACTGCGAACCGTAGTACCGGCTAGCGCTTGGTCAGGAGGAGTTGTACGTCGTCGAGGTAGCCGGCGCGGAAGCCGGCTTCGGAGTAGGCGAGGTAGAACTCCCACATCCGGCGGAAGGTGCCGTCGAAGCCCAGGTCGGCGATGTGCGGCCAGCGTTCGATGAAGCGGTTCCGCCAGACGCGCAGGGTGCGGGCGTAGTCCGGGCCGAGGTGCCGGATCACCTCCGCGCGAAGGCCGGTGTGTTCCGTGGCGACCTGCTCGATCACCTGGACGGACGGGATGAGCCCGCCCGGGAAGATGTACTTCTGCACCCAGGTGAAGGTGTTCCGGGTCGCCAGCATCCGCTCGTGCGGCATCACGATCGCCTGCACCACCGCAGTACCGCCTGGCGCGAGGCGGCGTTCGATCGCGTCGAAATAGACCGGCCAGTACTTCTCGCCGACCGCCTCGATCATCTCCACGCTGAGCACCGCGTCGAACTCGCCGATCTGGTCGCGGTAGTCCCGCAGCGCCACCTGCACGCGATCGCTGACCCCGGCGTCGGCGATCCGCCGCTGGGCGAGCAACGCCTGCTGGGACGCGATCGTGATCGCGGTGACCCACGCACCACGTTGGGCCGCGCGGATCGCGAGACTCGCCCAGCCGCAGCCGATGTCGAGCACCCGCGAACCGGACCGCACGCCGGCCGCATCCAGGATCGAGTCGAGCTTGCGCAGTTGTGCCGCTGACAGTTCCTCGTACGACGCCGTCGCCAGATCTGCCTCAGTGTTCTCGAACAGAGCAGCCGAATACGTCAACGACGGATCCAGGAACTCCGCGAACATCGCGTTGCTCAGGTCGTAGTGCCGGCTGACGTTCTCCCGGGCACCGGCCCGGTCGTTCTCGTGGTCGCCGGGCTGACTCCGGGTGACCAGCCAGCGCAGCGACTGGGCCCACTTCGGCAGCAGATGGCTGTCCCGGTCCGAGCTGAACCGCTCGGCGAACGGCATCAGCAGATCGGCCAGATCGGTCCCCGGTTCCGGATCCCAGTCGCCGGCAAGATAGGCCTCGCCGAACCCGGATCCGGCGTCCTGACCGAGCCGGTCGAGGAACGCGCCGCCGCGGTGCACCCTCATCACCGGACCACCCAGCCCGTACCGGCGGTTGTCCAGCACGATCGTGGCCGGCAGATCCCGGGCGACGAAACGGATCGCCGTCAGCGCGCCGGCCCGGCGTACCGGGTTGGAGCGGGGTGGCCGCAGGCTCGGCCACGTCTCGGTCGCCGGTTCGTGCACGGCCGGGATGAGATCGGTCATTCTGTCTACCTCGAATTTCGGTCCGTCCTGGGTCGCACCCTACGGCCGGAAGGCGGCCGGTGGGCGCGACACGAGGACGGCAGCTTTCAGCCGGCTCTCTGGCCGAGGATCAGGTGGTTGCCGTCGGGGTCCTCGGCACGTGCCACCCGCTCGCCCCAGGGCTGGTCGGCGGGTTCTTGCGTGATCCGTCCGCCGGCAGCACGGATCCGGTCGACAGTCGCCTGGCAGTCGTCGACGTACAGCCACAGCGAGATCGCCGCGGTACCGCCGGCGGGCTCGAAGGCCGGGTCGTGCCCCAGCCCCAGGGATGCCTTGCCGAAGCGCAGACTCACGTACGCCGGGGGACCGTCGGGCGGGAACTGGTACACCTGTTCACCGCCCAGCACGTCCGTGTAGAACGGCAGCAGCCGTTCCAGCTCAGCACTCGTCACGATAGGGAAAACGTCGTCGACGGCCATCGGTTACCTCCTCGTTCGTCAGGATGCTCTCATCGTGAGATGACGAACGGGAAAGCCGTGGATCGACGGAGCCGGAAAAGCTGGGTTCAGCGACCCTTCATGGCCTGACGGGCGCCCTTGAGGCTGGTCGGCACTGGGCCCTTCGGCATCGGCACCTGCGGCCGGACGGCGTCGAGCGCCTTCAGCCGCTGCAGCAGGTCGGTGATCTCGGACGGCTGCAGCGAGGCCGGCAGCTTCATCACGTACTTGGTCAGCTTGCGGATGTCGACCTCACCCTCACCCGAGCCGGCCATCACCTCGATCACCGGCGCGCCACCGGCGACCCGGCTGTGCTTCTTGCGCTCGGCGCCGAGCAGGTTCTTCACCCGGCTCGGCTGGCCCTCGCCGACCAGCACGATGCCCGGACGGCCGACGACCCGGTGCACGATGTCCGCGTTCTTGGTGACCGCGATGGCCGGGGTGACGTTCCAGCCGCGGCGCAGCGTCTGCAGCGCGGACGCCGCCGCACCCGCCTGGCCCTCGATCTGGCTGTACGCCGCCTTCTCCACCCGGCGACCGAAGATGATCGTGGTGCCGAGGAAGCCGAGCGCCACGCCCAGCGGGATCCAGACCAGCAGCGGCCCGACCAGGAAGCCGAGCGCCACGAAGACGGCGACCACGCCGAGGAAGATCGCGGCGAGCAGCAGCCCGATCCGCGGGTCGGACTTCTTGGTCAGCTGGTACGCCGACCGGATCTGCTTCAGTCTGCCGGTCTTCTCCGCGGGAGCGTCGTTCTTGGCCATCTCAACCCTGTCTCTGTCTGCTGTCTCTCAGGCGTCCTGGGTCGCCGACGTCATGCGCGACTCCACAGCCTGACGGTACAGCCGACCGGCCCGGTAGGACGAACGCACGAGCGGCCCGGACATGACTCCGGCGAAGCCGATCTGCTCGGCCTCGTCCTTCATCTCGACGAACTCCTCCGGCCGGACCCAGCGCTCCACCGGGTGGTGCCGGACCGACGGGCGCAGGTACTGCGTGATGGTGATGATCTCGCAGCCCGCGTCGTGCAGGTCGCGCAGAGCCTGGCTGACCTCTTCGCGGGTCTCGCCCATTCCGAGGATCAGGTTGGACTTGGTCACCAGGCCGTAGTCGCGGGCCTGGGTGATCACGTCCAGCGAGCGCTCGTACCGGAAGCCCGGCCGGATCCGGCGGAAGATCCGCGGCACCGTCTCGATGTTGTGCGCGAACACCTCGGGGCGGGACGAGAACACCTCGGCCAGCTGCTCGGGGACCGCGTTGAAGTCGGGCGCGAGCATCTCGACGCCGGTGCCCGGGTTGTGCTCGTGGATCTGCCGGATGGTCTCGGCGTACAGCCAGGCGCCGCCGTCCTCGAGGTCGTCGCGGGCGACGCCCGTCACGGTCGCGTAGCGCAGGCCCATCTTGGTGACGGACTCGGCGACCCGGCGGGGCTCGTCGCGGTCCAGCGCCTGCGGCTTGCCGGTGTCGATCTGGCAGAAGTCACAGCGCCGGGTGCACTGGTCGCCGCCGATCAGGAAGGTGGCCTCGCGGTCCTCCCAACACTCGAAGATGTTGGGGCAGCCGGCCTCCTGACACACCGTGTGGAGCTCCTCGGATTTCACCAGCGCCTGCAGCTTCTGGTACTCCGGGCCCATCTTGGCGCGCGTCTTGATCCACTCGGGTTTGCGCTCGATCGGGGTCTCCGCGTTGCGCACTTCGAGTCTGAGCAGCTTCCGTCCTTCTGGAACGATCGTCACACGCACCAGAGTACGCGGCGGCCGACAGCAGTCATCCACCCGTAGGGTGGTGAACCATGTCCAGCGACCATGCCACTGCAACCGGTACTGCGAGTGCCGCGGATCCGACGGCGTCGTGTCCGTCGGCGGCGGACTGGCAGCGGCCGGGGCCGACGCGGCGGGAGCAGCGGCAGGATCTGTTCCTGGGGCTCGGGATGGCCGTGGCAGCCGTCGTCGGCACCGAACTGGCCCGGAGCACCTCGGGAATCCCGGTCGACATGGGCATCGGCGGTGTCGAGGCCTATGTCCTGAGTGCGGCGGTGGCCCTGCCGCTATGCCTGCGGCGGCGCTTCCCGCTGACCGTGCTGCTCGTCGTCTCGGTGCTGTTCTTCACCAACGGGGAGCGGAACACGTTCGCCTTCGCGGGCAACCTGGTCACCCAGGCGACCCAGTTCATGGCGATCTACGCGGCCGTCGCCTGGGCGCGGGACCGGCGCCGGATGAAGCTGGCGATGGTGGTCGTGTTCGCGGGCATGTTCGGGTGGCTGGCGTACGGCTTCATCAAGGCGCTGGTCGACGACTCGATCAAGGGTCCCGGCGACGGCCTGCTCTCGCCGTACCTGTCCTACCTCCTGCTGAACCTGGCGCTGAACGTCGTCTACTTCTTCGGTGCCTACTTCTGGGGCCGCACCGCCTGGCGAACCGCCCGCCAGCGGTACGAACTGGAGCAGCAGGCCGCGGAGCTGGCCACCCAGCAGCAGGCGAACGCCCGCCGCGCGGTGATCGACGAGCGGCTGCGGATCTCCCGCGAACTGCACGACGTGGTGGCGCATCACATCAGCAGCATCGGCGTCCAGGCCGGTGGGGCCCGCCGGGTGATGGACACCGACCCCGACGCCGCGAAGAACGCGCTCAGCGTGATCGAGAACTCCAGCCGTACGGCGGTGAACGAGATGAGGCAGCTGCTCGGCATGCTCCGGGCGGCCGACCCGGACCTCGACGAGCAGCTCGGTCTCCCGGCGCTCAAGGAGCCACAGGCTGGAGCCGACCGGCTGCCCGCGCTGGTCGCAATGGTGAACGGCGATGGGCTGTCCGTCGGGTTCCATCAGATCGGGCCGCCGGTGGTGCTGCCGGAGACCGTCTCGGTGTCGGTGTACCGGATCGCGCAGGAGGCGCTGACGAACGTCCGGCGGCACTCGACCGCCCGGAGCGCGCACGTGACGATGCGCTATCTCGCCACCGCGATCGAGATCGAGGTGATCGACGACGGTCGCCCGAAGCACGCGCCGGTCGGCAGCCGGCTGGGACACGTCGGCATCCGTGAGAGGGTCGGCCTGCTCGGCGGCGAGAGCGAGATCGGCCCCCGTCCCGTCGGCGGCTTCCGGGTCCGCGCCCGGATCCCGCTGGCACCAGTCACCAGCCCTGAACCACCCAGTGATGGAGTACTGCTTTGAGTGACAGTCCGATGCGGGTTCTGCTGGTGGACGACCAGGATCTGGTCCGGGCCGGGTTCCGGATGATCCTGTCGGTGGAGCCTGACATCGAGGTGGTCGGGGAGGCCGCCGACGGGGAGAAGGCGGTCGAGCTGGCGACCGCCTTGCGTCCGGACGTCGTCCTGATGGACGTCCAGATGCCCGGGCTGGACGGAATCTCCGCGACCCAGCGGATCGTGGCCGCCGATGCGGGCAAGGTGGTGATCCTGACGACGTTCGACCGCGACGACTACCTGTTCGAGTCGCTCGGCGCCGGCGCCAGCGGCTTCCTGCTCAAGAACACCGCGCCCGAGGACCTGGTCGAGGCGATCCAGGTCGTGCACTCGGGCCACGCGCTGCTCGCGCCCGAGGTGACGCGCCGGGTGATCAAGCGGTTCGCCGGCGGGGGAGACCGGGTCTACCGCCCGGACCTGGTCGCCGACCTGACCGACCGCGAACGCGAGGTCCTCGGCCTGATCGCCCGCGGCCTGACCAACACCGAGATCGCCTCCCAGCTCTTCGTCGGCGAGGCCACGGTCAAGACCCACGTCTCCCGCGTGCTACTCAAACTGAGCCTCCGCGACCGCGTCCAGGCGGTCGTCTTCGCCTACGAATGCGGCCTCGTCATCCCCGGCGACGAACACACCTCCTGATCGGCTGGTCCGCCCTGGGGATGAGGCGGGTGATCACCCTGCGGGCCGACGTACGCCGAGGGTCCGGCTGACTAGCGTGGGAGTCACTTCCAGAACGGGAGCGGCTGGGCGTGGGTCTGGTCAGGGGGCCGGAGTAGTAGAGGACTGGTGAACGGGATGCTGAGCGTGGCTGGGTTGACCCGGCGGTTCGGTGATCACCTCGCGCTGGACGATGTGAGCTTCGACGTGGTGCCCGGTCGGATGACCGGGTTCGTCGGGGCGAACGGAGCCGGCAAGACGACGACGATGCGGATCATTCTCGGGGTGTTGGGAGCGACGGCAGGCGAGGTGCGGTGGAACGGCAGCCCGCTGACCCACCAGGTCCGCCGCGACTTCGGCTACATGCCGGAGGAGCGCGGGCTGTACCCGAAGATGAAGATCCGCGACCAACTGGTGTTCTTCGGCCGGTTGCACGGCCTCGATCCCGCCCGGGCCGGTGAGCGGACCGACAAGATCCTCGGCCGGCTGGGGCTGACCGAGCGGGCCGGGGACATTCTGGAGACGTTGTCGCTGGGCAACCAGCAACGCGTGCAGATCGCGGCCGCGCTGGTGCACGAGCCGATCGCGCTGGTGATGGACGAACCGTTCAGCGGGCTCGATCCGCTCGCCGTCGACTCGATGGTGGACCTGCTCCGCGAAGAGGTCACGCCGGAGGTGCCGGTGCTGTTCTCCAGTCACCAACTGGAACTGGTGGAACGCCTGTGCGACGACCTGGTGGTGTTGTCACGGGGCAAGGTCGTTGCCGCGGGCCCCGTTGCGGAACTCGCGGCCGGCCCGACCGCGACGTACCGGATGGTGATGGACGGCGACGCCGGCTGGCTGCGCGACATCGAGGGCATCAAGGTGCGGGACGTGGACGGGGCGACCGCCTTGTTCGATGTGGCAGAGGCGGGGCTGGATCAGCTGGTGCTGCAGCAGGCGATCAGCCGCGGGTCGGTGCTCGAGTTCGGGCCCGAGCGAGTGGCCTTGAGTGACGTCTTCCGGGAGGCGACCCGATGAGCAACGAACAGAGCAGGACCACCTTGCAGCGCCCATGGCAGCTGGTGGCGCAGCGCGAGGTCAGTACGAAGATCCGGGACAAGACGTTCATCGGCTCGACCGCCTTCATGCTGATCCTGGTGCTGGCCGCGGTGATCATCCCGGCGCTGATCTCGGGAAGCGGTGGGCCGGACAAGATCGCAGTACTGAACGATGCCGGCGTACAGGTTGTGCAGCAGGCGGATGCGATCAGCGGTGGCGACAGCTACGAGGCCACCCGGGTGGCCGACGCTGCCGAGGCCGAGCGGCTCGTCTCCGATGGCGACGCGAAGGCCGCGTTGCTGCCGGGCGACAGCGGATACGTCGTACTGGGCGACGACCGGGTGGACAGCGGCATCCAGAGCAACCTGCGGGAAGCCGTGGTCAACCTGGGGATGGAACAGAACGCAGCGCGGGCCGGGCTGACTCCGGACCAGTTGCGGGCGAACACCCAACTGCAGGAGCGACTGCTGAATCCGGGCCCGCTGCCTGAGGTGGTCGCGGACTTCGTGAACATCGGTCTCGCGCTGGTGTTCTACATGACCGCGCTCGGCTTCGGCATGATGATCGCGCAGAGCGTGGTGCAGGAGAAGGAGAGCCGGGTGGTCGAGATCCTGGCCGCGGCGGTCCCGATCCGGGCGCTGCTGTGGGGCAAGGTGATCGGGAACACAGTGCTGGCGTTGTCACAGATCGTGGTGATCGCGGCCGCGTCGCTGATCGGTCTGATCCTGACCGACCAGGCCGACATCCTGAAGGTGATCGCGCCGGTGGCCGGCTGGTTCGTGGTGTTCTTCGTGCTCGGGTTCGTGGCGCTGGCCGGGCTGTGGGCGGTGGCGGGTTCGCTGGCCACCCGGCAGGAGGATCTGGGCTCGACCACGCTGCCAGGTCAGATGATCCTGATGATCCCGTTCTTCTTCTCGGTTTTCGCGGGTGCGTCGGCCAAGTCGGTGGCGTCCTTCATCCCGATCGCCTCGTCGATGGCGATGCCGGGCCGGATGCTGACCGAGGACGTGCCGCTCTGGCAGCCGCTGGTGGCGATCCTGATCCTGCTCGCCGCGACTGTACTAATCGTCCGGCTCGGGGCTCGGCTGTACGAGCGAACACTGCTGCAGACGGGCCGGCGACTGGGCTATCGCGAGGCGCTGGCGATCAAGGCAGGATGACTTATCGTCACAGCCGGGGGAACGTTACACACATTCTCCCGGCTGTGACGAAATCGCAACACGCAACAACTGTGTGCGTCGCGCGCACCTGGACTACGGTCACAACGCATGAACGTTGAGCTGCGCCACCTGCGGGTGGTGGTCCTGGTGGCAGAAGCGGGGTCCGTGGGGCGGGCCGCCCGCTGGCTCAAGGTCAGCCAGCCGAGCCTGACCGCGCAGCTGAAACGGATCGAGGCGGCGTTCGGCGGTGAGCTGTTCGAGCGCTCCCGCACCGGTGTCACCCCGACAGCCCTTGGCCGGTACGCCGTGGACCGGGCTCGCGCGATCCTCGTCGACGTGGATCACCTGTCGGCGACCGTTTCGGCGATGACGGCGGTGGAGTCGAGCGCAGTACGGCTGGGCGGGTTCCCGACGGCCCCGATGTCCGGGATCGCCAGCAGGTTGCGCGCCCACGGGGAGATCGAGCAGGTGTCGATCGAGGTCGAGTGGGCCACCAGTGTGCTGCTCCAGCAGCTGGAGAGTGGGCGGCTCGATTTCGCGTTGCTGCGGGAGTTTCCTGGGTTTGAGTTGCGGCTGCCGTCGGGTGTCGACGCGCATACGGTGGTCGAGTCCGAGTCGGCGTACGTGGTGATGGCGGCGGATCATCCGTTGGCCGTGGCGAGCCGGCATCGTGGCGAGATCGACCTCGGGGTGCTGGCCGACGAGGAGTGGATCGGGGAACCACCGGACGACAGCGGTTTCCATGTGCTCTTCCGGTCCGCCTGCGAATCGGCCGGTTTCACGCCGCGGGTGGAACACCACTCGGTCGATACCTCGGTGGTGATGGGATTCGTCACCAGTGGTCAGGGGGTCGCCCTGATCTCGCCTACGTCGTACCGGATGCTGTCCAGCGACGTGACCACGCGGCCGCTGGCCGGCGATCCGATCCACCGGCGGCTGATGCTCGCGTGGAGCACTGACTCACCGCGGGCGCAGATGGCCGCGGACGTGTGCGAGATGGCGGTCCACGCCTACGACGAAGCCTTCGCCGAACACGCCCGCTGGGGCCAGCACCAACGCATGCACGTCGCCTGATCCTCTGAGAAGGGTTTTGCGGACTTCGGGCAAGAACCAGCATCGTCTGTCCGTCGGGTGAAGACCGGCGGACGATCGCGCTGAGGAGTCTGCCCACTGATGCGAAGATCCCTGTCCGCCGCCGCCCTGCTCACGAGCCTGCTGGTGGTCTCGAGTCCCTTCACGATGTCCAGTTCATCCGCTTCTTCTGCTTCTTCCGCGCGGCCGCTCGTTGTTGAGCAGACCGCCGTCCCTTCCGCCGGCGCTGGTGGGAGCGTCACCTTGATCACCGGCGACCGGGTCGAGCTGACTTCGGGCGCGCAGCCTCGGATCATCGCCGGGGAGGGACGCGAGCGGACGGCGTTTCGAACCACGACGGACGGTGGCCGGGTTCGGATGATTCCGCTCGACGCTGTCCCATTGTTGGATGCGGGCACGCTGGATCCGCGGCTGTTCGATGTCACCACGTTGTTCGAGTTCGGGTACGACGATGCGCGGCGCGCCGAGCTGCCGTTGATCGTGCAGCGGGACAAGGCGAATCGCTCGGCAGGATCGTCTCTCGCCGGGACGAGTGGGCGACGCGAGTTGCCGAGTATCGCCGGGTTCTCGGTGCAGGAGTCGAAGAAGGACTCGGTGGCCTTCTGGAAGTCACTGCGGGCAGATTCTGGGAAGTCGCTGGCCCCGGGAATCACGAAGGTCTGGCTGAACGGGATCCGCAAGACCACTCTGGATCGCAGTGTGCCGCAGATCGGTGCACCGACTGCCTGGAGTCAGGGCCTGACCGGACAAGGCGTAACGGTCGCGGTGGTCGACAGCGGGATCGATGCTCAGCATCCGGATCTGGTCGGCAAGGTGGCCGCCGCGAAGAAGTTCGCCGAGGGACCGGATGGTGATCAGCTCGGTCATGGGACGCATATCGCGTCGACTGTGACCGGTAGTGGTGCGGCTTCGGGTGGGAGCTATCGCGGGGTGGCGCCGGATGTCCGGTTGCTTGATGCGAAGGTGTGCGGTGTCTATGGCTGCCCGGAGGATGCGATCCTGGCCGGGATGGAGTGGGCTGCGGTCGAGCAGAAGGCGGACGTCGTCAGCATGAGCCTGGGCTTTCAGGACGCGCCCGGTGATGATCCGCTCGAGCAGGCTGTGAACACTCTGTCGGCTCAGCACGGAACCTTGTTCGTGATGTCCGCGGGAAACGATGGAGGCCCTTACACCGTCAGCTCACCGGGGAGCGCGGCTGCGGCGCTCAGTGTCGGCGCCGTGGACAAGCAGGACGCGCTCGCGTATTTCAGCAGCCATGGACCGCTGCTGGGTGACAGCGGGCTGAAGCCGGACATCACGGCGCCGGGCGTGGATATCGTCGCGGCGAGGGCAGCGGGCACCAATATGGGTTCTCCGGTCGGTGAGCACTACACCACCTCCTCTGGGACCTCGATGGCAGCTCCGCATGTCGCCGGTGCCGCCGCGCTTCTGTTGCAGCAGCACCCTGACTGGACCGGTGAGCAGGTCAAGGCGGCGCTGATGTCCACGGCAAAGACTGCGGCTGGGATGGGCGCGTTCGATCAGGGCGCCGGGCGGGTTGATGTCGCTCGCGCGGTGACGCAGACGGTTGGTGCGTCGCCGGCGAGTGTCAGTTTCGGGTTTGCTTCGTGGCCGCACGAGGACGACCCGGTGCTGACGAAGACGATCACCTATCGGAACAGCGGTACCAGTGCGGTGACGTTGGACCTCGAGTTGCAGGGCGGGAATCAGCCGGCCGGGTTGTTCACGGTGTCGCCGAGCCAGGTCGTCGTACCGGCCGGTGGGACAGCGAGGGCGACCATCACCGCCGACACCAGGTCGGCGGCGCTCGTCGGCGTGTTCAGCGGGTATCTCGTCGGGACCGGGGCGGGAGCGACGGTCAGTACGCCGGTCGGGGTGGAGAAGGAGACCGAGCGCTACGACATCGAGCTGACCCATATCGGGCGCGACGGCAATGCTCCCGAGGAGCACATCACCTACTTCGACCGGATCGGTGATTGTGGTGCCGATCCTGATTGCGGTGATTTCAGCTACGGATCAGGCATTGGCACCAGCAAGCTTCGGCTCGCGCCGGGGAAGTACACGATCGGTGATCTGTCTACCGTGATGGGCGGCGGCTGGACCGTCTTGATGCAGTCGGTGTTCGAGGTCCGGCCGGGTGGCGGCTCGGTGGTGCTGGATGCCCGCAAGGCGAAGCCGGTCCAAATGTCGGTGCCCAAGGCAACGGCCCGGCTGATGGAGCTGAGCGTGGCGGTCGCCCGGGACACGCATCGTCCGGACGGAATGGTGACCTACGGGGTGACGGGGGACGCTGTGTCTCCGCTGTTCGTCACCGATCTCGGTGCCCCTGCGCCGTCGCCGGCGGATATCGTCAGCGTGGCTCACGGTCGTTTCGCTGAGCCGGGGCCCGCTGGCGATTTCAAGGACAGCCCCTATGAGTACAACCTGGCCGACTATGCGCAGGGCCGCACGTTTGATGGGGTGGACCTGCATCCGAGCCAGGGGGATTTCGCCACGGTGAAGGCCACCTACGCGTCCGACTCCGATGAGGTCCGGGAGTCCGCGACAGGGCATGGCGTCCGGCCCGCGGATGACCTGACGAAATTTGCCTGGGACCCCTACGGCGTGAGCCTGGTATCCAGTTCGCTGCCGTTTCAGCGCACCGAGTACTACTTGGCTGACGGACTGAAGTGGATCAGCAGTTTCATGCGGCCAAGTGGCATCCTGTACGAAACAGAGGGGAGTACCTTCCAGCTCGGCCGGACGTATCGACGCGAGTGGAACAAGGGGGTGCTGGGACCACGCTTGACCCAGGGCCCGATCCAGGCGAACGGTCTGACGCTGGGCGCACAACGCTCGGGCGACAAGCTCCACTTCGGTCTGAGCCTGCGATCGGACAGCGATCCTCGGCACGCGAACGAGCCGGGGTCTTCGGCGGGACCAGCCAAACTCTATCGGGACGGGGAACTGCTGGCGGACTGGCGGCACGCGGAGTACGTCGAGGTGCCGGTGCCGGCTGAGGCGGCGTCGTACCGGCTGGAGAGTCAGGTCGCGGTCGCCGGTGTCGAGGTGTCTACGAAGATCAGCAATGCGTGGACGTTCCGGTCGGGGCATGTGGACGGGGTAGCGGCGTTGCCGTTCATGGCGGTGCACTTCACGCCTGTACTGGATGATCGCAATCATGCTCGGGCGGGTGCCGGGTTCACGATCCCGATCTCGGTGCAGCGTCAGCCGGGGGCGCCGGCGGTGAAGGTGAAGTCGCTGACGGTCGACAGCTCGACCGACGACGGAACAACTTGGCGGTCGGCCAGAGTTGAGCGTGTCGGTGACGGCTGGCGTACGAAGGTCACGAACCCGGCCGGTGGCGCTGTATCGCTGCGTGCGACCGCAACCGATGCCGACGGTAACAAGGTGGAGCAGACGATCATCAGGGGCTACCTGGTGAACTGACCCAGACCCGTCCCGTCGGTACTGCGCCGTCTTGGGCTAGGCGCCGGCGGGACGGAACTGGCCCGGCAGATCCATGATCCGCGGTGCCTGCGGACGGCCTTCCTCGGGCTGGTTCGGGTTCTCGAAAGCGTCGAAGTGGAACTCGCTGGTCTCCTCGAGCTCCGGGCCGTCCATCCGCTCCCGATACTGCTGACCAACCTGCTCGTTCCGCTCGAGCTTCCGCTCCTTCTCCGGTCCAGCGCTGGGCGCCTCAGCAGGCGTCACCTCAGAAGCAGACCCCGGACGCGGCGCGACCACGGTCTCATCCTCAGCACCCGGCCCACCCGCACCTACTCCACCTGCGGTCGACCCACCAACAGCGTGCCCACCCGCAACTCCTCCTGCCGTCGGCCCACCTGCAGCTCCACTTGCGGTCGGCGCACCTGCTGTTTGCCCACCAGCAGTGCCTCCACCAGCGGTCGGCCCACCTACAGCTCCACCAGCGGTCGGCCCACCGGGAGCTGGCTCGTCGGCAGGCCGCCCGCCCGTGGGCGAAGCTTCCTCAGCCGCCGGCGCAGCGGCCTCGGCCTCCGCCCCCGCACTCCGCCCACCTGCAGCCTGCTCGTCAGCACCTTGCTCAGCCCGCGCTTGCTCTTCCGGCGTTTGCTCACTGGCCGGGGCCGGTTCCGCGGGTGGTTCGTCTGCGGCTTGCGAGCTCGCGCTCTCCTCGGCCGTCTGCTCCTGCGCCGGGACGACTACTGTTTCGTCCTTGTCGGTGGGGACCAGCATCGTCTCGTCGTCGCTGTTGCCCTCGGCATCGGCTACGACGGTGTCATCGTCCCGAGCGGGTTCAGGTTCAGCGACGGCGTACTGCGTGGTCTGCTCCTCCGCCTGATCCCGCGGCGGGAACGGTGTCGGCTGCTCCTCGTCGAACAGGTCGTCGTAGCTCGTGTTGCCACTGAAGCTGCTGCCCATCCGGTTGTCGACGCTGGTCGGATAGTCACCCCCGGCAACCGGATACACCGCCGCGGCCTCAGCCGCCTGCTGCGCCTGGGCGAGCTCCTGCTCCCGCTGGCGAAGATCCGCCTCCGCGCGCTCGCGACGCCGCGCCTGCACCGCCTGCACGATCAGCTGGATCCCATAAACCAGCGAAATCACCGCCAGGATCGGCACCACCCCGTTCAGGGTGTACTGCTTGATCCCGTCGATCATCCCGCTCGTCACCCCGGGGACGTCGTTGAGGAAGTTCGTCGTCCGGTTGGGGATCCAGTTCACCGCGTAGATCATGGCGCCGAACGTCAGCGCCGCTCCCAGCGCCGCGGCGCCGGAGAAGTACGACAGCACGGTCCAGAAGATCAGCGCTCCGATGCCATAGGCAAGCGCCATCTCCTTCGCATTCAGTTCGATACCACCGTCGGCGGCGAGAACTCCGAAGACAGCGGGCCCGACCAGCGCCACGGCGATGCCGAGAAGGAAGCCAAGAAATTTGGACACATCTTTACCGTAGCGACGTTTTGCCCTGACGCAGCGACGACACTTCGCGCACCTGCCGCGGTGAAACATCACTCACAGCAGCGACTCCGCTGCAAGTCGCGAACGACGGTCAGACCGTCAGGCCATAGGTGATGCCTGCTGGTGCTGGGTTTTCCTCGTGATCGAGGTCCGGGGTCCGCTCGTACTCCTGCCAGGCGAGCATCGTGTCCAGGTGCCGCCGTACCGGCTCGAGCACCTCGGCGACCCCGACCTGCCGGCCGAGCTCCTTCGACAACGTGGTCACGTCGGCATCGGAGATCCCGCACGGCACGATCCGGTCGAACCAGGTGAGGTCGTTGTCACAGTTCAGCGCGAACCCGTGCATCGTCACACCCTGCGCCACCCGGATCCCGATCGCGGCGATCTTCCGCTCCCGTCCACGCTCGTCCGCGGGCACCCAGACCCCGCTACGGCCCTTCACGCGACCCGTCCGTACGCCGAGGTCGGCGCAGACCGCGATCAGCGCTTCCTCCAGCCGGCGGACGTAATCCACCACATACACATGGGAGGCGAGTTTCACGATCGGGTAGCCGACGAGCTGGCCAGGACCGTGCCAGGTGATCTTGCCGCCCCGGTCGACGTCGACCACCGGCGTACCGTCCACCGGACGCTCGTGCGGCTCGGTCCGCTTGCCGGCCGTGTAGACCGGCGGGTGCTCGAGCAGGATGACGGTGTCGGTTCCGGTGCCCTCGGCAACTGCCGTGTGCAGCCGGCGCTGCTCAGCCCACGCCTGCTCGTAGTCGACCGCATCGGCGCCGAAACCGGCCTGCACGTAGTTGATGTCCCTCACGCCTTCGACTGTATCTCGCCCGCCCCGGCGCCCGTCGCCGCCATCCACAGGCCCCGATCCCGGACCTCTGGACGCTGAGCCGCTGTGGATAACTTCCGCGGTGTCGCGGCCGATTCGTGCACTCTCTCTGACATGGCACTCGAAGACATCGCCGGCTACAGCCTGCGCCGGGGACTCGGGTCCGGATCGGTCGGCGCCGTCTGGCTGGTCCGGAACCTGGCCTCCGGCCGGCACGCCGTGCTCAAACGCATCCCGTCCGCCTCCATCCCGTCCGTCCAGGAGTTCCGGGAGGACCTCGCGCTCGCCCAGAGCATCGACCACCCCCACATCACCCGCCTGATCGAGGTCCGCCAGACCGACCGCGAATGGCTCCTGTTCAGCCAGTACGTCGCAGCCGGCACGCTCACGGGGTTGCTTCAACGCAGGGGCAAGTTGTCCCTCGGCGAACTGGTCACCCTGGTCAGCCCGTTGGCGCAGGCGCTCGCTGTCGTCCACCGGGCCGGCCTCACTCACGCTCACCTGGGCGCGGGGGACATCATGTTCGACGCCGACGGCCGCCCGATGCTGACCGACGTCGGCCTCCGCCTCCAGGGCCCGCCTTGCACTCCCGCAGACGACCTCGCGGTCCTCGCAGACCTGACCCACGAAGCCGGCGGCGATCCCCG
>Ga0193742_1000871_pt1 | contig 19233 bp, 14 predicted proteins | sample L2c1metaG_FD_165511 | JGI IMG/M metagenome (GOLD analysis project Ga0193742, IMG submission 165511) | Soil microbial communities from a riparian zone of the East river system, Colorado, United States - L2c1 | ecosystem: Environmental > Terrestrial > Soil > Riparian zone | place: USA: East River... | reverse complement strand
TGGTGGGGGGTTTGGTTTATTCAATGTTGTCTGGACCCACCTTCTGTCCAGTTGGAATTTGGTTGGAATATCTCCGTCAATTGTAACCCGGAAACTCTGAAATTTTTTTGTGTGTACTCGACTCTATGTTGTGAACATTTTCTTTTTTCTTTTCCAGTCAAATTGCTTGAGCCATTGTCACGCCTGCCGATAGATGTCGTTAAAATCTAACAAATGATCTTAGTTATGTAATGATACAATGTCAATCGGGGGTTGAAATGTTATAAAACTTGAGGTGTGACATTGATGTGACTGGCCGGACAATGTATAAGGTACATGTTAATAACCGGAGGAGGACTGTGTTTGTCCAGATCGCCGATTTCTAGTAGATTCTTATCGCTCGGCGATACTGTATGCGTAGGGCCCGGTTGATCCCTATAGAATTTATCCAGATATTTCATGCTCAAAAGTCACCAGCACTGAGTTTGCATCGCATTCTAGCAATGCATACTTACTCGCCGTGCCGTCACTAAATCTACCTATGCGCTCATTCAATCGGTGCGCGACGATGTTCCTTCCATCTGAGACGTATCAGAGCTGAACAATGACTCGAAAGCAAGTGGAAGTGAAGGACCCTCAGTGAGCGGAGTTGTATACTTTGAGGTGATACCTAAAATACCTAACTCTTACTGTAATTTGCTACAAGGATCCATCACTCCGACGGATGTCAGGCGTTTGATGATTATCTGTTGAGCACATGAACAAGACGCTTGAAAAAAAACAGCAACAACAAAAAAGATATACTTTATTGGCTGGCGCTCGGGCGTCGTTAGCTCCAATGCGATATCTTCTTCTGACGTGTCGGGTGTCGTTGGCGCATATGGATCCTTTCCAAAAAGTCGCAGGAGGAGGAACACAGGCCAGCCCAGTCGCTTCCAAAATGTCACACCCGGCCGGAAAATATACCTGCTCTGGAAGGCAGTAATCACCCACACGCTGAGAAGCGTAAATCCAATGGTGGTCACAACATAATGTGGTATGGAGCCCTTGGTATCTGGCACGATCTCTTTCACGTTCATTCCAAAAACATTCTAATGAAATTTGATAATAAACTCAAAATGACTCGAAATGAAGACATACCGCAACAAAAGAAGCTGGTAGAAACACCATCGACAGATAAGCAATTTGCTTCATCTACATCCCGAAAAAAAATCAATGAGGGTCTGAAGCCAAGAGATCGGAAGACATACAGCTAAACAGAAGGGGATTAGCGTACGAGTCTGCACTGAACGAAAAGACAGCATACCTGTATTATCTCTCATTGAAGCCTCTGTCATTTTCTGCATCTGTTTACTGTCCAAGATATTCACGCTGCTGAAAACCTAAGTTATCTTTGAGTAAACTTGAATGAGTACATAAAAGATCCCACCTACCAGATCCATAACATTTCTCAACCGCCTCTCTTGCATATCTCGCTCCTTTTCCAAACGATCAACTTCAGAGAAAAGATTGTCACACTCTCGTTCCAGAAGTGTACGGCTGAACTCGAGTTCTTCAGGAGTAAGGGAGTCCAAAGCCGGATTCGGGGTATCTTGCACAAAATTTATAGTCTTTCGCAAGTCTTCCAGCAAGGAGGAATAGTGCAGGAGATGCGCACGAATGACGTGAAGTTCCTGGGTCAGCTCAAAGTCCGTCGTTGCGACAACTTTACCCTCCTAGACGCCAGTATGAGTGCCGTAGGTAAGCATCCGATTATTACTTACAATTGCACATATGTGATTGTATAGAGCTTCGAGCGCCTCATCCCATGCGTAAATGGCATGCCATATGAAGGTTAGGAGCACAAACGTGGGATCTGGCGATTTCTGAAAAATGCTTTGCCAATAGACACTCTGGCCTGGTCAAAAAAAAAGGAAGAGAAACAGTGTTTCGAGCAACGTTGGAAACAAGAGCTAGAGGGATACTTGCCTGCGAAGCGAATACGCTCGTGTAAATATCGGGCCGTCGTTATCGGAATATCCTTCGTAGGGTGGTACGATATTATTACACTGCCTTTCTTTTTGCGAACCAAATGGACGGATAATAGGTCTGATACAAGCTGTCGTCCAGCTGTAACGTCGCATCCAATCAATTTATTATAATGTCATAAACGGGCTGAATCCATTTACCCGAAGCCAGAACCAAAGGGTTATGCGTATCGATCATTTGCCGAACTTCATATATCGAAATTAATTGAATTATTAGGTCACAAAAAAAAAGCTTCGCTCACCCAGATGACTTGTATGGTTAAGGGATTTAAATGGGGGAAACGATGATGAGGTGCGAGTTACAGCATTCTGACGAATACTTTCGTCAGTATCCGCCACCGATCGGAGGAATGTCAATGTGATAGTAATATCTTTAGATTGGTGTCAGGTGAGTAAGCAAAACCAGGACTGCAATCGAACTTACGGTCACCGAGACCAGGTCTAACTTCCTCTTGAAACCGGGATGGTATCCAGTTTAACGAAGATGAAAAGAAGAATGGTTCTATGTAGTGTCTAAACCAGAATGCGTTAAAAACACAAGCCTTCGGATAATGAATGACACGAAAAAGTTGCGCAGTAAACGGCAGTTGAACTGTAAATTGACCTTACATTGTGCCTAACATCTGTAAGATAGGTCCAGATAGATTCTCGACAAAGAGGGCTCGCACTCGAATGTTGTCAGGGATCTATCATGGTTTGAAGAGTAAGCTAATGTTCAGTTTGAGGGAAATAGGGCAGAATGAATTGTCAAGCGTAATCATTTATGGCACTCACTCGAGATCCGACAATTGTGTCCCAACTTTCCTTTATAGTGGACTCCGATGCAAAATATTTATCGGCGTCTCTAAAATACCCATTGTCATCCACATCAACGTGATGAATAATGCATGGGACATCGCGTCGGTAATTCTTGATGGCTATGCTGATTTTGCTTTTCTTGACTTGAGCGGGGGTCCAGTTGGGAAATAGTGATTGTGGGTATCCTTTCCAACAGTCATTGCAGGATTGATGGTCACATAGAGAAGGTAGAAGCGGTTCGGAGGACTCGAGTTGCACGCGGTTAACTTCTTCACGCAAACTTGGGATGAAGGAAAAAATTTAACGGCTAAAATTTTGAACACCCACCATCCTGTGTGTCAATCCATGGCCAAGGGGCTGACGGGGCTGCGTGTCGGTGCGACGGAGGCGCAACTCGATTAGAAATTTCTTCAAATTTTCGTGACATGTTGTTGACTCCTTGCCATGCGGTGGCTATGCAGAGTCGGTGTATACACCGTAGGTAGAATGAAAGTCTTCCTCAGAGTCGCAAGGAACTAGCAAACTGGGTATTAGCAGCGCAGAGTCAGAAATGGTGATAGTCGAATGAAGGAACGAGTAGCAAGGTCACAGTAATAAGTGGTCGTCCCACGAGGACTGTCGTATATTGGTGTGACATTACACAGCATTTCTAAATTTAGAAATGGTTAGAATCCAAATACAGTAAGTGACCATAATACAACTGGCCGCCCATTTCAAAAAGTGCTTCTTCTATTGTACATAGCTATGCGTGCCACCTGAAAAACATAAAAGCCATCCCAGCGTAATTGGCGCTGTAACCAATCTGTTCCCGGCTCCTCGAGTCGCTCTCAGAATCCAAAGTTCCTCTGTTCATCAGACATGTCTGGAATCAATAGTTATTCCATCGTTACTTTGGTATTCTTTTTTCTCTCAACAATTTTCGTCATACGACCACTCTCCTTCCATGTTCGACTACCTGTCATCCGACGGACAAGGATCACACTTGGCGTAATGTCGGCACCCATACTTGCAATTATTATTCTGTGGGCGTCTCAATGCATTGGTGCTACTCAAATTCGTAATGGTATAGTTGGAACAGGTCCGTTCCCTCCAATTTTATGTCTATTTTGAAAGCTGAACAATCTTCGAACCCTCAGATGGCATCAAACCTTACAATATCCTCATCCTCTTTATTTCTCTGGCATATATGGCGATCACCCTAGATGTCACAGGGATTCTTCAAGCCGCCGCATTCTGGGTTAGCAATCAAGGAGGGAACAACACTCGAAGATTATATTTCTACTTTTACGTTCTCCTCACTGTCATCAGTATGGTTGTGGGAAACGACCCCGTTATCCTCTCTGGGACCGTCTTTCTCGTCTACTATACCACTGCTACGGGCCTTGAACCTACAGCATGGTTAATATCGGAGTTTGCGGCAGCAAATACAGCAAGCATGGTCCTTTTTGTCGGTAATCCCACCAATGTGGTTATCTGCGAAGGGTTTCGAGTCAACAATGCGGCCTTTACAGCATACACGATCCTACCATTCATCGCATGCAATCTTGCCTGTTATGCGGCACTCGCATTTCAATTCCGTAACCCCAAACATGTTCCACAACAGCATTCCGTAGCAGGCAAATTAAAACCCCTGGAAGCGCTCCACGATCCTGTGGGCGCAATCTTCGGTAGCATCCTGCTTCTCACATGTCTGACTGTCATCATCGTGTTGAGCTTCTTTCACGTCGATGTTTGGAAAATTGTGTTGCCCTTCGCCGTTGCAAAATTTATTTTCGATTTATCTTGGGATCATTATCGTTTCGTTACGGGACGACTCGATAGCACTAAATCCACAAGCGATCAACCACAACAGGAGAAAACTTTAACTCAGATAAACACGCCTCATGATGTCGAAAGTATGGGACAACTCGATGGCGCCAAATCCATCACCGATCAACCACAAGAGGATAATCTTTTTACTCAGATAAAAAGGGCATTATCTATACCTCAGGATGTCGAAAGTCTGGAAGCTGCATCCGAAAAGACCCTAGTAGGCGACGCCACCCCAAAACGAAAGGCTTCACTGCCCCGGAAAGACTCGAACGACGATAATCATAAGGAAACATCAGTGGACGCACAAACTGAACCTCGCCTGTTTGCTACACAGAGAGACAAGTTTGATTCCATATACAGCTCACTAGCGGCTCATTTCCCCACATTCTTCACTGCTCTACCAAGATTACCATTTGGTCTCATTCCATTTGCCTTCTCGCAATTTATTCTCATCGAAGGGCTCGCTCATCATGGATGGATAGACATTTTTGCCACATGGCTAGTCAAGGCTACCAACCGCCAAATCATACCGACTGTATGGCTGGTAGGCGTCCTTGGTGTCATCTTGTGCAATGTTGCGGGTACGAATATTGGTGCCACCATCCTTCTCACAAAAGTGGTTCAAGCGGCGCCCGACTTCCCTGCTGGCAGCACCCGAGCCGCAGCTATAGCATTGGCCGTTGCAAGTAACATTGGAGCTGTGAGCTTCACTTTTTCCGCCAGTCTCGCCGGATTGCTATGGAAATCAATATTGGGAGAAAAAGGAATTGACATTAAACAATCCCAGTTTGCTTTCTGGAATAGTCTTCCGTTGCTGGTGATGACTGCCGTGGGTTTGGCTATTGTGACTGCTGAAATGGCATATTTGTATTAAAGAATTTACTTCAAACCAAAATTAGATGCGGGTCCAGGAACTCATTACGACGAGTCTGCCAATTGTTCTATAAAATATACCCTATTACTGTTGTATATATATATACCATTATTGTATTTAGCGATCTCAAGTAGCTTTATAGATGGCCAACCGAGTCCAAATTCGGGAATACTAAGGTTAACCCACATCCCTTTCGCCCGGTTACAGAATGTCACGGTCCAGAGTTGGTCAGTATTGATGTGGCTGCAGACAGTTTGACAATTTCAAATCAAGCGCGATGTGGCTGTGATCTCAATTTAATAACTACTCGAAATATTCGATGAAGACTGAGTGTGGGCGAAAGGGGGGTGCTGGCCGATTTGTGGGTGAAATGTTGGTATACTTTTGCTGGCTTATCATAGGTCTATTATGGTTCGCATCCTTGGATAGAAAGTGGGGTTATAATTTTGACGTCCGTTACATTTCACTATTGCGGAAGGTCACCCAATATCCCCAATAGAATCGATGGAATTGTGCATGGGGAGATTTTCATTTTAATCACAATCTTCAAATGGCCCCATGATGTTCACAGTGAATATATATATATATATATATTGAAATAGAATAGAAAACAAATAGCCTAAAGCACATAGCCTAGCTTATACCGTATATATGGCCCCTTTCGGACTCAGAAAATACTTTTATGTGCAGCATTGACATGTACTGATTCTAGAGGTACCTTCACATGTAAAGACAAAAGTTACGAAAAGACCAATGTTCCCGTCATAAATGCATAAAAGCCAATACCTCCTTTTGCCGAATAGCAATACGTTCAGCGGCGCTACGTGCACATAGAATGGCTTGTGTTCTCGATGGCTGCGAATCGATTCTCGGGCGCTTTCTCGGTGGCATAGCCTCATCGATAAAATGCCGTGAAGAAAATTGCGGAATATTAAAAGAGGGAAGAAACGAGGTGGGTGACGTATGCGTAGAGAGTGAAGACGTGAGTGGTGGTGGTGGCTCCAAGAATGCCTCTGTCTCCACAGGCCATTCATGTCTAGTGACGTTTCCTGGTGTCCACGATCTGATAGGGAGCAATTAATATCGCGTAAGCTCCAAAAAATAGAATTCTACCCAACTCATGGTCATCCAGCTTGCGTTTTAACCAAGAAAAGCGCCTGTCGAGTTCATTGCGTTCTTGAGCAAGTTGCGAGGCTTGGTTCTGAATAGTCTGTATAAGTTTGACCAAGTTTAGATTTGCCGATCCCTGCATGTCGGCGCGTCTCCGCCACATAGTGCAGTGGCTGTGGAGTGCATGATTTTCAGCTTGAAGGCGTGAAATCTCTGACGACGTAGATGCAATTGGCGTGATATTCTCTTCTTCTTCTTCTTCTGGTGAATGAGAATCAATATATAATTGCCGAATGCTTGGCGTAACGAATGATCGCAAATTAGGTGGAACCATTTTCAAGTTTACAGGCGCTGTAGAAAAAGATTGTGGTGAATACATCTTTGTTTTTACTAGAGTCATCGTCGTTTGGTCCTGATGCCCACCGATATTATAAATGGAGCGGCAAATCGGACAATGATGAAAATTAGTAAAATGCTTCACCGCGCGGATGGCTTTTACAATGCAGTTGGTGCAGAAGATATGACCTAATAAGGATCGTAAGAGATATAGATGTTCTGTGTCCGATATATCAACTTACCGCAGGGTAGGGAGACAGGGTTATTTAACTGTTCAATGCAGATGCGGCACAAAACCATGTTTAAAAGGTCTTCCAACCAGACGGGTCGTTTCTAGTGAGGTCGTGAGTCGTGAACATTCTTGAAGTTGGACCGCGTTATATAAAGGAGCGGCCTGCCGTCAGAATCTCCGGCATTCATCTGTGAATAAACGCATCCCAGTTTCAAGGCTTACTTTCCACGCAGATCGTGAATAAGTCAATGATGAAATCCGGTCGATTCTATTCCGGAATTCTAAACGCCGAATCGTGGAAACAACCACATCCTGTGTGTTTTTATTCACAGCTAAATGCAAAACCCTAGACACCCCAGCCTCGCTGTGTACAAACAACTGCTTTTGGCAAGATACTGGCACATAACTGCCTTTTTTGACACTACTGCTCCACCTGTCAGTTTGTATATCTCATTAGGTTTGCGAGGGCACATCCCGCGGTGTCAGGGTAATAAAACAGGTTTATATAGGTGGTGCTGACTCAGGAATGCACGATGTACAGGAAAGTGAACGTTAACCCTGAACAGAGAATGGCTTGCGGGCGGGTGGGAAATTTTGGGAAGGTGTCTACCGGGCAGCGGGAATTTCCGGCACGCCACATCAACGCGGCATTTCGGCGACTTCCCTGTACAGCGTGCCGCGATACGAAAAGCAAAACCCCAAATAGGAAGGTGACTTTCGGCAGAGGAGCTGAGCATCGAGAACTCACAATTCGTTTATAAATAAGTGGTCAAACGATATATTTCTGGTATAATTACAACTGGACAGTATCCTATGCAGCAGAAACCTGCCTCTCCACATATGCTTCACTCCATCATTGTTCATAGGCCAAAGTTCCGGTCGAGGCAAAGCTTGCAGTCACTGATGGGTGTAGAGAGACATTTTCTTGTTGTTTCGGAGTGACTTTCATTCTGAATGATGCCTTTGGAGGCATTAGACGATGGGAGGGCAGTGAAAGAGTCGCCGTCGTCGACATGCCTGTCGGACTCTGCCAAAAGCTACCTATTTGGCTTTTGCGAGGGTCGGCGATGCCCGAGGGCTCTAGCGCCGAGCCGGCAATACCCGGTTTTCCGGTCCTTATATCGAGGGTTTCCTCATATAAGGGCTGGTCATGAGTCTACAATGACATAAACTGCCCTCATCTATGGGATAGACTAGCTCGAGGCAATCACCTCACTGATGTTGCGTGGCGTGAGGTGAGCACGATGACAATCCGGAACTGTTGGCACAAAGCATCTTACCCGATGTTTTTTATGAACCAGCAGTGACCAACACCTCTGTATCCGCCTAAACCCAGAACCACTTGAGGGACATTTCAGATTCGCTGAATCAGCTGGAAGAGCTTATCATTCGGCAGAAAAGGAACCGGATGGACCTCGAGGAACTGCTGAACCCGGTATCAGAGCAGGAGCTTGTGAGAGAAGATATCAGATGAGGAGATCTTCTGATCCGTTGTGGGCATGTGCGAGGCAGAGCAAATGATGGGAGTAAATGGGGCTATAATGTTGACGATGATGTTGTGGACAAAAAAACCTACGCATAAAGAAACTCTTAGAGCATTCTTGCAAGCTTTGGATGACAAACTTGGTTGGAGGAAACACGAGCGTTGGAAACCAACTTATATCACAAATTATTTCATTTGTAAATACCCTAACTTTAGTATTTACATTCATACAATGAATCCACAACCCACTAAAGGCCTAGGGACTGTATAATGACCTCTCTTGGAACCCATACTCTGTGAAAACACATGTTCATGGAGAGGTATCATAGGGTTCGGACAGAGCCAACTGTACAGTTCATTTAAATTTCAGTATATCTGGAGTCAAGTAAACTATAAAACCACTTGGCATGCCGCAATCAAAGCTCAAGGACCTTGTGACCGATTGCTACCAAAGTAACTGAAGTACGCAAGGAGAATTTTATCGTCCGAGAAGTCAACGGGATGAGACTAGGACAAGAGAGGAATAGTCAATGATATATCGACCCTGCTGCAATGTTTTTTCTTCTTGTTTTCTTCTTTCGGAGTCTCAATTTGAGGGCAATCTCCGAATGTTATGCAGGATATGAAAATAAGGTTTCAGCCACACTCCGGCACGACGCAGATACTTTCTCACAAGGTAGGAACAACGACAAACCACTACCCCTCGACAAAATGGTCAGTCCAGACTGCTGTTCATGGCAATTTGACCTAACTAGTGTGATAGGCCGACCAGAAGACGACCCCCACTAATGTCATGAAAGAACCTCGTATCGAAAAGCTCGTCATCAGTGCGCGTTTCACACTCTCTATGAATTGATCTCTATCTCATATTTAATCGCTTTTTTGCAGACATCTCCGTTGGTGAATCCGGAGATCGTTTGACTCGTGCCTCAAAGGTTCTAGAACAACTTACTGGTCAAACACCCGTAACCTCAAAAGCACGTTACACCGTCCGTACATTCGGTATCCGTCGTAACGAAAAAATCGCTGTGCACGTTACCATTCGTGGACCCAAGGCAGAGGAGATTCTAGAGCGTGGGTTGAAAGTGAAGGAATATGAGCTGAGACGCAAGAACTTCTCGGAAACAGGGAACTTTGGTTTCGGTATCCAGGAACACATCGATTTGGGTGCCCGTTATGACCCCGGTATTGGTATTTTCGGAATGGACTTCTACGTCGTGATGGGTCGTCCAGGTGCACGCGTGGCTAGACGAAGGCAGCAAAGGACGAGAATTGGTTTCCCCCACCGTATCAAGAAGGAGGATACGATGGCGTGGTTCAAGCAACGCTTCGATGGTATCATCCTAGTGCGTATATCCAATATGACGGTGGAACTTGACGCTCAACAGACTACTCTAGAAATAAATGATCTTCATTATTCTTCATCGTCAACCGTGCTCTAATGCTACTCATTCACTATGGCATGTTTTACGTATGCGCTCGAATATCCTTTTCTCAATTGAAAGCTGGGAACCCAGCCCTAACTCTTTAAGTCAAATATGAAATTAAACATACAGGCAATTTTAAATCAAGGACAATAGCTTCGGTGAGCATCGTGTATCAGCGAACGCGGACCTAATTGTACAGTTCTGGTTGGGCGTCCTTTGTGGTCTAGATCAATGGGGAACGTATTTATGCCTCGCTGGTAGGCAACGGCGTCGTTCAGGCTTCGCTTTTTTAGCTTTCCACAATTTGGTTTGTTGAGTTGCCAATCGGAAGGAAACCTAGGGGGCGGCATGCCTTCCATGTCGAGATCAATATGATTCTCGTTCTGGAGATGGTGCGCCGTTCGCGATGACGGCGTTGACATGAAATGTAGACTGCTCCGCATCATAGAATCTTCGTGAGCAGAGAAATCTCCGTCATAGTCCTGCGGATTACAGATTACTCATGAGATTTAATGGGCAAATGGTATCATGATGTCCAACCTGTGTAGCATCAGACATTATCTCCCTCTCTTTGGCTGTTAACTTCTGTGTCAGATCGGCCACTTGTTTCTTGAGTTTCCTTTGCTTCTCTCCTCGCAAGCGGATCTATAGAAGGATGATTGGTAGTTCATTGTATGAATATTTCAGAATCTGACTCACGGATTCAGCCTGTTTCTCTAGCAGATCTTTGTAACGTTTATTTTCTGCAGTAAGTTCCGCTGTTCGCTGCTTCCATTGAGCCAAGTTTTCGTGGACTTCACCAAGTTCATTTTTCGCAAACTCAGCTAGACGTATGGCTTCATCTTGAATTTTCTTAGTCTCCTTCAATTCCATTTCCAGCTGGACGGATTTTTTTTGGAATGGTCTAGCCATTGTTAGCTGGTCTCGTAAATTTTCCGCTTCCCGATGGTTCTCGAGACAAACTTCTCTCAAGGTGACGATTTCGCGGCACTGAACCTCTACTGTGTTAAAGAGAGGAATGATACGTTCATTGAAATCCTCTACAGCCTTGACAAGCGCAGTCTTGGGGAGAAAGTAAGATGGAAATCAAACGAAGAGAGCTCGCTTACCATGGCGTTTGGTTCTGGTTGTGGACCTTGTAAAACCTTTCCGAGTTTTTGGCCAGCCTTCTTGACACTCAGGAGCGGAGTTTCGTGGTCCATTCTGTCTAAACCATTGACTACGCTTGAAGCGAAAGCAACTTTGGAGTCGACAAGTTCCAAAAACACTGGATGAGCATCCCGATTGCGGATGTGGATCCTACAGTTTGGACATTTCGGTCGCACTGACTCCTGGAACATACCCCCCTTGCAATCGATACAAAAACCATGGCCTGTCATTCCAATGAATGAAAAGAGAACGGCGTTAACTTTATGAGTTTTGAGCGGTGTGAAGTAAGGACCTACCGCATGGAAAAATTACGAACTTGTCGATGGTGATGTGAGAAAGGCAAATTGGACAATGAACAGCAGGCATCGGTGGGTATTGTCGTAAAGAAGGAGATGGGGGGATGTCCTCGAGGAGGAAGCCTTGTTAAAGACTCAATAAAAGTTTCTTAGCATGAGGACGCGACGCGTTCAACACGCGATGTTTGTCGCCGTTTACGATCAAGGATTGCATCACTGACGGTCCACTTGTTAGTGTAAACAATGGCATCGGTCGTAAATATCTTCGTGGTCTCTCCAGACACGCACTCGGAGCGTCGAATCGACCCATACATCAGTGTCGAGCAACTCAAGGTCGGCTCTATCGCACAGCATCACCCTATCTTTGCCAATCATTGTGGATGTTCAGGGAAAACTAGAGCTCATTACTGGCATTCCGGCTTCGAACCAGGTCCTCTCGTTGTTAAATTCCCAAGAAGACACCAGAGTCATTGCTGAATTGAACGATGATTCGAAGCCTCTAGAATTCTATGGTTTGAGGGATTGGCAAGTCATAAAGGTCAAAGATTCGAATTTATTTTTTATTTTCCAAATTATAACCGTGTACAAAGGTGATAGATACAAATCCTTCTGCTACGTTCACCGGCCAGTTGACGGATGTGACCCAAGTTGAGAAGTTCGAATTGACAGAGAGTGAATATGCAAAGAGACAAGGTTCGTCTTGATATAGGCGCGTCATCCGAAATAATTAACTGATCTTTAGTTTTTCACAGATACAGTTCTTTCATATAAGCAGCGGAACAAAGTTGGTCGGTTTGCAGAGAAAGATAAGAATCCAGTTGAACGATCTGAACGACCTGTGGACATTCAAGTGGACTCACGATGCGAAGTAGAGTCCTCTGAGGCAGGTTTCAGTAAGCGGGGTACCGTGCGCTTTGTTGGTCAAACCCAATTTAGCACTGGGATATGGGTTGGGGTGGAATATGATGAACCGTTTGGAAAGAATGATGGATCGTATGTTGTCTAAACCTCTTAACTCAAGGTGCACTATCTGATATATCTCCTTCAGGGTAAAAGGCGAACGCTATTTTTCATGCCGCCAGAATTATGGAGTGTTTGTACGTCCAGAGAAGGTGAAGGTTGGTGATTACCCAGTTGAAGAACTTGAACTGGAAGATGAAGAGATGTAGTTTTCGATTCATGACTCGCAAAATACCTGCCTCTCTGATCTGTAGAAGACACTAGAAGCAGAAAACAAATGCTTAAACGATTATGATCGAAACGGTCCAACACCCTGCTTCCGATGAAGACTTGCATTAGATTTCCTGAGAAAATCTTTCCCCCCCCTTTCTTACAGGACGATAAATCGGATAGTTTTATCAACTACTAGGCAGGATTTACCATCTAGCCCTAGCAAAGCATACGCTCGGCACTCAACTATGAGTGGGTCTGATATTTCAGACTACCATATCTCGCTTCGTACTGACGCTTATAACAGAAGGGGAAGACTTAGGAATAATAATCGTCGCCCGTGTGATCGGTTCCAACGTTGGATCCAAGCTAACAGCCATATTTGCAAACTGGCTGACTCCTTCATTCAGTCCAGTCCGGTCTAGATCTGCCAGCCCAGTTTCCTGCAGTATAAGATCCCTTTGAAGGATGGGATATTTTTTAAGAGCGTCTTTCCTTTGCCCCACGTTCATTGCAAAGCTCTTCCCATATTCTTCCACTCCCTTTTAAGTTATAGGGCAAGATCATGGATAGCAACGGTTCTCTGCTATGCGAAAGTATAATCTCCCATCTCAACGCCATCCCTTTTGAGCGTTTGGAGGCCTTGGTCACTGGCCTCCAAACATCTTTCCTCTCTCTCTCTCTCTCGGTTGTCTACCGGCCATTTTCTGCTTCAAAAGGACCTGGCTTTGGTAAGGTCTCCGACAATACCTGGCATCACGCACTACTCACCATCGACTTTTTTGTATGAAGCCAGCTCTACTTCGCTACCGTGGGGCTTCAATCGCGGCAAAGTGTCGAACGGTGTAGTGTCTCGTTATATTATCCAAGATAAAGGTGCGTTCGATTTCCCAGTTCATTTGCTTCTAACCCAGCTTTGACCTGACACATAGATGATCGTTTGCTTTCTTTAGATGTATTCCCTCGTCAATCAAGGCGACCCATTCTTCCCTGCTGGACTGTACTTAAGAACATTTCCATCGGTGCTGGCCAGGATAAAACAAACGGAAGTCAGTTCCAACCCCAATATTGCGAGACCGTCAGCCTCAGTACAAATGCAAGCTATTCTGCGGTGCAGCCACCAAGCCCGCTATACAAGAAGATCCACTATCCACAGCCTCTTCAACACTGCAAGTCATACTTCTATATCACAAATTTAAACCCCCAAAGGTCGCCTTGGGAAACTAAGACCTCTCTCTCTCTTTCTTCTGGATACCCACCTCCAGCCTATTTTCTTAAAGGACTACTCGTCATCAAGATCGCCGCTACAGGCACATGCACTGAAATTTTTGCCTTAAACATCGGTCAGCATTATTATTGTACGTTATTTTTTATACTATCTTGTCCTTTTGGCCTTCTCTTTTTCATGATTTCTCCAGCTACTTTTAACCAAAACGTCCGATTCACTGAGAAAACGATTCCATTCGCAATCCTCGCCAAGGACTTGTACCCCAGTCATAGATTCAGGTGCTGAGCCTCCTGGCCGGCAAAACCAGGCCAAATAGACGACTAACCTCTCTTCCGGACACCCCCACCCCAAACTGTTTCTTTAAAGGACTACCCCCTCATCAAGATTGCCGTACTGGCGCATGCAATGAAGAATTTTGCCTTGGAAATTATCAGTCAGCATCATCGACAGCTACTTTTTGAGCAACATCCAATCCAACCGAAAAACCATTCAATCACATCCTCACTAAGGATTTTTAACCCCGATCATGTATTTAGGATTCAAGTCATGGCCGAAAAATGACTACCCTTCCTCTTCCGGACACCCCAACCTATATTTCTCAAGATTAGCCACGTTGGCATATGCAGTGAAGATTCTAGCGTCATCGGTCAGCCTTATTGTGCGTTATCTCGTCCTTTCGTGCGTTCACTTTTTTCTTTTTTTGATGATTTCGACAGCTACTTTTTTTTTTTTCCAAAATGTCCAATTCAACTAAAAAAATAAAAAATCAATCACATCCTCGCCAAGGACCATTTAGCCCCCCATCCAAGTATGTTAGATCCAAGTACCGAGCCTCGTGGACCGGTAAATATCCAACCACCGTCATCAACATTCCCATCTCCTTTTTCCAAAGCTATATTCTACTGCTTCATCACTATCATGGTCGTTTGCGTTGATAGTTTGCTGAAAATATGGTTTGGCTGAAAAAAAATGTTCGATTTATGTAGTCACGATCTCATTGTTTTTTTTTATATAATTTTCAAAAATCCCATACCTCCTCCAACGGTTCTTGCTTAAAACCTTGCATCGATGGTTTGATCAAATAAGAAAAACTAGTATGCGCACAAATAATAAGTTAAAGACGGTTATACTACAGGCTCGTTGTGTATGACGATGTCAATCGTCAAGTTCAAACGCCTAAAAAGTCTGCGGTTGCTGCAACATTGTCCATCCGAAAGGCAAAAGAAAGATCCCCGAGATTCCCAATTTGGTTTCAAGCGAAAGAAAAAGGTGTTCTGTTATCATTTAGATCTTGCTAAGAACCTTACACCTTCTCCGTCAGGTATGGCAATTATTTGAGATCGCCCCGTCTTTCCAAGTATAGCAATGGCCTTGCGTAAGAGTGTGATTGGTATGTTTGTTAATGGGGATTCAATCGGCGGGTCCGTGATATCGTAGAACGTCAAGATAGTGTTAAGTTGACCGGAAGAGGAGGCCTAAACGGATTATAATTGAGTGATGTTGTCTATCACAAAGAGAAGCTGTTCGATTTTACATACCCAATCGTAAAGAACTTCGGCCCATTCTTCAGGCAATCGCCAATACACCAAAACTTCTCTCGTTTGCTTTGCTGGTTCATATGCGGCAACATTGTTGCCAACCATGGTTACTAGGATATCAGACAGGTATGTTGGTAGCATCTTTCCTGCATTTACAACATTAATCTGGTCAATAATAAGAAAGGATTTGTTCGTGTCAACGCTGCGTACGGTTTATGCGTTCATTGTACAAAATTTCTTCCCAATCACTTCCTACTGTCTCGGCATCTTCGACACGTAGCACGAAGAGCTTCCTGTGACGAGCATATGTTACAATGAGGCGGGTCCATTGTTCAGTGATGATAGACTTTGTGGTGGGATTCGGTTGTTGCCTGACCGAGAACAGATCAGTTTTCAGCGCAAATCCAGCATTAGTATATGGTTATCTAACGTGAAGAAAGGCGGCGCAGAGTGGATTGAAGGTAACAAGAAACCTGTTTGGATTATCAACAGTGCTCGCTGTTGTGAGATAAAGAAACAGAACCGCTTGGTGTTGTATGTGTTGAAAGAGACATCAAAAAATTGTTCCAGCGTTTAGGTGAGGTTCGACCCTTTTTACTCATACCAGCACCTATCTTTTCTCCTCTTCCTTATATAAGCTTCACCAAACGTCTTTTAAATAAAAGGCAGTTGCTTCTCCCGAAATACTGGCAGCACTTATCCTCAGCGCTCATTATCACTCTTCTCCATGGGTCGTGCGTTCTTTAAAATGTCCAGCTGCCATCATCTGTTCTCCCATTAGGATACCAAGAGCTGGCAGACACGCATAAAGGCTTGTACAGATTCCAGAAAGTTAAAGCCAATGAATTCAATTACTGCTTCGTTTTATGTGTCAACTAAGATTTATATTACCGAACAACAGTGGTGTTGGGATAGGGACATTTGTAGTTTATCGATGAAGGAAATACAATTTATTTTTTACCAAACGTCCACCCTACGTATTTACTATCGTCTGTGGGACGAGGGCGAGGACAATTTACATCAAGAATAAAAGTTAGTTCATCCACATATAAGTATATACGGCAGATAGATACGCAAGGTCAATTGGTGGCGTTCATAAGATGGACTTGTAAAATGACTGTATCATTCTTCATCAGATTGGTCTTGCAAAAAAGCCATGATACTCTTTCTTGCATTGGTCTAAATGTGTTACATGAATCATAATGGATGCGACGAATGAGAACATAAGGCTTACTGGGCGTCTCCTTGGCGCTGGATCTGCTTCGTCTTCGTCTTCGTCTTCAGAGTCGCTTCCTTTGTCTTTGTCGGAGTCGTCTTCCTCAACCGCAGCCCCCTTAGCAGTGATTTGAGATCGACTACGAGATGATCTACCCAAGACGGCTTTTTCAAACTGCTGGACGTCCTCTGAAAAAAAAAAAGCAAACATGGCTTCATCAGCACGTACGAAGCAAGCATACACTCGATCCAACATACCTAACTCCTGAGCCAATTCTCTCTTTTGTTTTATTGTTTTAGCTTGCTCCATGCTCATTCGACCAGTCATACCAAGGTCGGCAAGAACCTCTTTCAGCTTCTGGATCTGTTGATGCGGAGAGTCGAGGTCCTGAAATACTTTCGACCAGACCTTGCGTACACCACAAGCGAGGACAAGAGACTATCGAATAAAAGGAGGGATCAGTAGTTCCCTAGCCGCCAACTTAAGAATCTCACACCTTCAAACGCTTGATAGTTTCGTCATCTTTGCTCATTGTTGTAGAGGACTTGGCACTTTTCTTTTCTTTTTCTTTAGTCTTGGTCGTCTTGGGCTCCTGCAGCAAGGTCGGAAATAAAAAAGAGATAGTTGCTGGCTACGAACCTTGTTAACGGCTTTAGCCTTTTGTTTTGGCTTCGGTTCGTCAAGTTCAGTTAGTTCCGACGATAAGTCCCTTCCAATAGTCTGTGTCGACCCAATTGAGGAAGAACGAAGAGGAGGCTTCCAGTCACGCACGTCTGCCATAACTACATCTGGGACCCCAGATGGTTGGTTGTTTGATTCGGGAATTTGTGCTTCTTTGGAAGGCTTTGAAGGGACTGCTTTTTTTCGCAAAGGAGACCCTTTCTGAGGAATTTAAATTATTTGTGAATGCGCAAGAAGGTAGCTTTAGACAACCATACCTTCTCTTTCTTAGGACTGACGGCTTTGGATGGCCCTGCTATAGTGACGATACCAGGCTCATCCTGCTCTATATCTGACGTAGGGACATGATCCTGGTTACGTTGATATTGCTTAACTATCAGTATTCATTGATGTTGTCTTGTAATCACTTACAAGGGATTTGAATTGCTTCGTGTCCTTTCGTTTTTGTGTTTTTTTCTTCGTCCTCGTGGGTGAGGCTTCCTCGCTATCGCTGTTCTCCTCTTCCTCGTCTTCTGACTCTATTTTCTTTGCCTTGGCTGTCTTTCGTTTCTTTTTCGCACTTCCTTCATCCTCCTTGTCCTTTGATGTCGTCGCATTCGACTTTCCTTTCAATTTCGGTGTCGGCTGATCATCTTTCTTGTGCTTAACCTCGGATTTTCGCTTTTTGTTTACCTTTGCTGGTGATTCCCGTTTCTCTTCCTCATCTGAAGGAGGAGGGTCTTGATTCTATGAAATTTAACGAATGAATAAACAGAGTACTGCTTGGACATCAGTGTGACAAGCTCACAAGAGCAGACCTTGTTGCAGATTTGATTGCGGACTTGTACTCGGACGCGTCAAGGCATCCATCTTCCAAGCCCAGCTGCGTCTCTATCATTTGCCGAACCAGACGTGGAGTAAGTTCCCTGAGAAAAATAGGCCATTAATGGGATGCCATTGACTAAAGTCTAAGACTTGATATGACGAACTTTAAGATCCCTTTCTTCGCAGCAGTCCACACAAGCTTCTTTGCAGCTTCTTCAAGCTCGATTACTGGAGGTATCTGCATTTCGGAGGTCTGTATGTACAAAACAGAAATCAAATGGCGTGAGTTGTCACAGATACTGCGGTCACATGATGTGATGTATCGTGTTCTATTCTGGTCATGAGGTCACCAGCCCAGTCACTCTTCGCACATTAGGCGCGTTGGAAAATCGATTAAGAGGTATTAACATGGAAATAGACCTACGAAGCATGTGGCCTATGCTATAACCAGGGCCATTAAAGCAAAAGAAAAGCAAAAGTCAAACAATAACAATGAAACAAACAAACGAACTTAAGAGACGTAGTACAAGGGAATAGGAAAGAAATCCAAATTTTCAGAACATCGTCATGCAAGGAATGTGTAGGGTTGGTCCATCCAGATATTGATCATGATTGCGGTATGAGTTAAGAAGGAAGAAATCATGGTGGTGATTTTTCTACAGCTGGGGTATCGTCCTCTGTCAAATTGCGTGCTGCAGACTGCATGAGTCTCCTCAGTCTCGCTAGTTCCCCTGCCAAATGGCTGATGTAAAGTATAAAATCGTCAGCAAACGGCCACCAGAGGTACAGGTAAAAACTTACATGGTCGTCTTGTTAGCTGCTTCCGTGCTCTTCTCTTGCTTGTCCACTTCCAACTTCAAAGTTTCTATCTGTTTCTTCCAGAGGTTTTCTACGTCTTCCGTTCGTCTCCGATCTTCTTCTTTTAAGGTTTTTACAACCTCTCTTCCCTCATTTGAGCTTTTAACCTTGTCAACCAGGTCCTTGTACATTTTCCCAAGACGTTCCCCTTCTGTCCGTAATTTCTCCTCTCGCCTACGCATATCCTCCCGTAGTCGATCTGTGTCTTGTTTCCA
>Ga0193742_1000870_pt1 | contig 19250 bp, 19 predicted proteins | sample L2c1metaG_FD_165511 | JGI IMG/M metagenome (GOLD analysis project Ga0193742, IMG submission 165511) | Soil microbial communities from a riparian zone of the East river system, Colorado, United States - L2c1 | ecosystem: Environmental > Terrestrial > Soil > Riparian zone | place: USA: East River... | reverse complement strand
CGGGAAGATCTTCCGGATCCCACTGTTCGCCGGTACGACGGCGATGGTGGTCTCGGCGTACTTCGGTGGCCCGCTGGCCCTGATGGTCGCTTTGGCCGCCACGGTGCTGGCGACGATCTTCTGGCGGATGCCGAGCGGTTCGATCGGATTCGTCCGCGATGTCACGACCGGTGTGTTCCTGGTCGGCTACGTGCCGATGCTGGCCGCCTTCGCGATCCTGCTGGTGCGGCCGGAGGAAGACGGCGCCCAACGGGTGGGGATCTTCTTCTTCGTCGTGGTGGCGAGCGACGTCGGCGGCTACGTGGTCGGCGTGCTGTTCGGCAAGCATCCGATGGCGCCGACGATCAGCCCGAAGAAGTCCTGGGAGGGTTTCGCCGGCTCCACGCTGGCCTGTATCGGTGCCGGCATCGGGTCCGTGGTCTGGCTGCTCGACGGTCACTGGTGGGTCGGCGCGATCGTCGGCGCGGTCGCGGTACTGACCGCGACGGTCGGGGATCTGGCCGAGTCGATGATCAAGCGGGACCTCGGCATCAAGGACATGTCGAACCTGCTGCCCGGGCACGGTGGCGTGATGGACCGGCTGGATTCCTTGCTGGCAACGGCTCCCGCGGTTTGGTTGCTTCTTCACCTCATGGTCTGAGGAAGGTCGCCAGGCTGGTAGCGGTGTCGGTGGTCGGCTTGTACTCGCAGGCGACCACGCCGCCATAGCCGGCCGCGCTCAAAGCATCCAGGGCCGCATCGATGGCCAGGGCGCCCGACCCGGGCTCTCCGCGTCCCGGGCTGTCGGCGATCTGGACATGCTTGATGCCCGCTCCAAGAGCCGTGGCAGTCGCAACCAGGTCGACGCCGTTGCTCCCCAGGTGGAACGTGTCGAACAGCAGCGACACGTTGGTCAGATCCTTCAGCGGCCCGTCCAGCAATGCCAGCACATCGTCGGCTGTCAGCAGTGGATAGCGCCCGTTCAGTCCCTCTGTCAGAGGTTCCAGCAAGACTGCCCCACCCAGTGGGCCCACCGCTTCGGCCCCCGCTCTGATCGCGGCAACAGCTGTCGACTCCTGCTCCGCAACTGACCAACGATCATCGAGCTGCCCGTACAGCATGTTGAACAACCGGCACCCTGTGCTCTCGGCGATCGCGACCATCGCGCCGAGGTTGGCGGCCGCCTCGGCTTCGCGGTCGGGCCGGCAGGCGATCCCGCGCTCACCGGCCGCCACGTCACCACCGAAGAAGTTCAGCGCGCTCAGCGTCACCCCGGCCGTCGAGATCGCGGTGACGAAGAGGTCGACCTCGGGAACCGAAGGCGTGGGCGAGGCGAACGGCCACCAGCTCTCCACCTGGGTGAAGCCCATCCGGGCCGCGGCCCCGAAACGGTCCAGGTAGGGGAGTTCGGTGAACAGCATCGACACGTTCGCGCTCAACGGATGCCCGCGGTAGTCCATGGATCCCCTCCTCGGAAGAACGATCACGCGAAGACTACGCATCGAACCGTCAGGCATGCAATCTTGTCTAGCAATCTCAGGTTACGACTGCCTTCGCCAATGAGGTGAGCAGACGCCCCTGGGCCTGTTCGAGGTGGTAGTTGAGGTGCTCGCCGGCCCGGTCCGGATCACCGTCCTTGATCGCGTCGAGGATCGCGGCGTGCTCCTGCGCGACAGTGGTCGGGTCGGCGGTCCGATGGGCCTGGTAGTGGCCCATCGTCAGTTGCACCTCACCGATGATCAACTCGTGCATCCGCGCCAGGCGGCGGCTCCCGACACCTGTCACCAGGGCCGAGTGAAAGGCGATGTCGGCTTCGACCTGGTTCGCGAACTGCCGGTCGCGGGCGGCGAACTCGATCGCGATCTGCGCCTTGGTAGCCGCTGCCGGCACGGCACCGGCGAGCGCGAGGGCGCTGACCGCAGCGCGTTCGATGGTGATCCGGCTGAAGAAGAGATCGCGGATCTCGGCCTCGTCGAGCGTCGGGACGACCGCGGTCTTGTGGGCCGTCCGGCGGAGCAGTCCCAGGGCGGTCAGTCGTTCGACACAGGCCTTGGCGGTAGGGCGGGCGACGTTGTACTCCGTCGCGAGGCGGACCTCGGTAACCCTTTCCCCCTGGGCGATGTCGCCGTTCACGATGCGCTTACGGACAGACTCGAACAGCGCTTCGGTCAACGAGGACGGCCCGAGTTCCAGGCCCGCATCGATCTGCACGGCGTTACTCCTCTCCTTCGATTCCCGCAAGCTTACTGGTCAGTCCTTGGACCAGACAGCCGGACTGAGCCTGACTTGTAAACTTGCCAGTCTTGTCATATTGACAGACAACTGTACAAGGCGGATGCTCGTGCCCAGCCCACCACTGGTGAAAGGTCGGGAAATGACTGCCAATCCTCGTACTTTGTCGCGTCGCCGCCTCCTGCAGTTGGGCGGAGCGCTGGGGGCCGCCGGGCTCACGTCGTCAGCACTGGCCGCCTGCGGGGCCTCGGATTCAGCCGGCGGCAGTGGCGGTTCGGCCACGCTGAGGTTCATGTTCTGGGGCGCCGACGATCGCGTGAAGCGCTTCCAGGAGGCCTGCGCGCTGTTCACGAAGAAGAACCCCACCATCAAGGTGATGCCGGAGTTCGGTGCAATCGATTCCATCAGGACGAAGACCACCGTCGCGATGGCGAGCAAGAACCTGCCGGACGTGATGTGGATCCTGGGCGATCTGCTGCCGCAGATGGCGTCCGAGGGACACATCATGGATCTCACCCCCCACCTCGGTAAGGCCGGCGGGATCGCGATCGACGGCTTCAGCGCCGCCGTGATGGAGCCGGGCAAGCAGAGCGGCAAGCAGTACGCGATGACGCACGGGATCCAGTCCGTCGGGGTCTTCGCCCGCAAGAGCGTCCTCGACGAGGTCGGCATCCCGATCAAGCAGTACCCGGAGGCCTACAGCTGGGAGGAGTACACCTCGTACTGCGCGAAGATCCACCAGGCCAAGGGGGAGAAGTTCTTCGGCACGGACGATCCCAACTACGCGAGCGCGCCGAACTTCTTCCGTGCCTATGCCCGTCAGAACGGCCAGCAGATGTGGACCGATTCCGGTGACATCGGCTTCACCCGCGAGCTGTTGACCACCTGGCTGGAGTACTGGAAGCAGCTGCGCGACAGCCAGGCGGCGGTGCCGACCGCGCTGGCGCTGGAACAGAACCCGTACTTCGAAGGCGCCCCGATGATCAGAGGTCTTTCCGCCTTCCACATGCGCAACTCCAACCAGATGCTCGAGCTCCAGCAACTGTCGAAGGACCCGCTGGTCCTGATGCCCGTCCCCGGCAACGGTGGTGCCGGCAACGCCAACATCGCCCTGGACCCGAACATGCTCAGCATCGCCGCCAACACCAAGAATTCTGAAGCGGCACTCAAGTTCGCCGACTTCCTGCTGAACGACGAGGACCGCGCCAAGATCATCGGTACGACGATCGGTGGCCCGCCGACCGATCGCATCCGCCAGGTGATCTCGCCCACCGTCAGCGCTCCCGAGGCCCAGTTCCTGAAGTACATCGGCTTCGAGGCGAGCGCGAAGGCCAAGCCGGTACCGGCTGCGTTGCCGACCGCCGGCGCTTTCGGCACCGCCATGAACAAGGCGATCGAGAACCTTGCCTATGGCAAGTCAACGGTCGCCCAGACGGTCGACACGGTCTTCGGTGACCTGAGGACCAAGCTGCTGGCCAAGTGACACCGCGCCATTGATCCACCGACGTGCTCATCTTTCACGAACCGAAGGACAAAACATGCCGTTGAACGAGATCGCCGCAAGTCTGTACGCCTGGGACCTCCACGATGAGGGAGTGGAGCACATCCTGGACGTGCTGGCCAGCCGCGCCGAGGTGAACTCGGCGTACCTGGTAGGTCTCATGCATCGCGAGAAGCGCCCGCTGCACGCACGTTTCTACCCGCACAACCCCGTTCGCCGGTACTACGTTCCCGAGGACAGCCGGGCCTACTGGCGGCCCGACGCATCCCGCTACGGGCGGATCAAGCCGCTCACGTCGGAACGCGACTTCCTCAAGGACAAGGACTGGCTGCAACCCCTGATCGACGCGGCCCGGGCGCGGGGGATGCGGACCGGCTGCGAGATCTCCCACACGGTCATCGACGCGCAGTACGCCCGGGAGAACTACCCGGATGTGCTCCAGCGCGATGTCTTCGGCAACGTCGTCGGCGCGTTCGAGGCCGTCGAGGCGAAGCGTGCGCTGCCGTGCCTGAACCACCCGGACGTGCAGGAGTATCTGGCTGCGCTCTTCACCGACCTTGCCACCAACTACGACGTGGACTACGTCCAGACCTGTCTGGTGATGTTCGGCTCCGGCCGCGGCGACGGTGGGACGCACAGCTTCGGCCCGACCGCCTGGCAGCAATTGTTGGCGGTGGCAACCGGTGGCTGCTTCTGCGACAGCTGCAAGGCGAAGGCGAAGAGCGAGGGCCTGGACTGGAACGCGCTGGTCGACGAGGTGCAGCACCTGGCGCGACTCGCGGTCAAGGACGGTCTCGAGGAATTGCACGAGCGGCAGTTGCTCGACGAGGCCAACTACACCGAGTCGGCGCTGCTGCTCGAGAATGATGCGCTGACGGCTTGGCTCCAGTTCAGGAAGCGGTCGATCACCGAGCTCTTCGCGAGGGTGCGGGAAGCTCTTCGATCGTCAGGACGCGAGGTCGAGTTCCGCTACAACACCTACATGGCCTCGCCCGAACGCGCCGGCCTCGACTTCAAGTCCGCGTTCGCCTACGTCGACTCGGTGCGCGAGTCCGACTACTCCGACCAGCTCGGCACCGCGGAGGGCGTGGCGACCAAGCGCGCCAAGCTGATGAAGGCCCGCCGGTCGCTGCGCGAGGACCAGAAGTTGATCGCCGCGCTCGGCGTCCGTCCGAACGCGACACCGGAGACCTTGCGGGCCAGCGTCAAGGCCGCGGTCGACGCCGGCTGCGACGGCCTGTCCCTGGGGCACTACGACGGGGCCACGATGGAACGCCTCGACGCTGTGCGCGAAGGACTCCGTGAATGGGAGGGACGGCCGCAGTACTGGCAGCCCCTGACCGCCTGAAGCCCAACAGTGGAGGAGGACTCCCATGGCTGTTGCACTTGAGGGCCTGAAGACACGGCAAGTCTCGATCGAGCGCCGGACCGGACGGGCGGGCTATCTGTTCCTGATCCCGTGGTTGCTCGGTGTCGTGCTCATCACCCTGGTCCCGATGCTGGCGTCGCTCTACCTGTCGTTCACCAACTACCGGCTGGGTGGCACACCCGAGTGGGCCGGATTGGCGAACTACCGGCGGATGATCTCGGATCCGACCTTCGCGGCCTCGGCCGTCGTGACCGCGAAGTACGTCTTCATCTCGGTCCCGCTGCAACTGGGGTTCGCCCTCCTCGTCGCGGTCACGCTGAACCGCGGCGTCCGCGGGCTGGCGCTGTACCGGTCTGTGTACTACCTGCCGTCCCTGCTCGGCGGCAGCGTCGCGGTCGCGGTGCTCTGGCGGCAGCTCTTCTCCAGCGACGGGCTGCTGCCGAAGCTGGTGGGCAAGGTCGGGATCCACATGGGTTCGTGGATCTCCGACCCTGCCCACGCCCTCGACACGTTGATCGTCCTGCATATCTGGACCTTCGGATCGCCCATGATCATCTTCCTGGCCGGCCTGCGGCAGATCCCGGAGGAGTTGCTCGAGGCGGCCCGGGTGGACGGCGCCAACGCGATCCGCCGCTTTCTCTGGGTCACCCTGCCGCTGCTCAGTCCGGTGATCTTCTTCAACCTGGTGCTGCAGTTGATCGGCGCGTTCCAGGCCTTCACCCCGGCGTACATCATCTCGTCGGGGACTGGTGGCCCGGCGAACTCGACGCTGTTCTACACGCTGTATCTGTTCCAGTCGGGCTTCCAGAACTTCGAGATGGGTTACGCCAGCGCGTTGGCCTGGGTCCTGTTCGTGGTGATCGGCATGTTCACCGCGGTCAACTTCATCGCCTCCCGGTACTGGGTGCACTATGAGAACTAATCTCGGGCGGCTGCTCAGCGGCACTTGGAAGCATGTCCTGCTGATCGCCTTCGCGGTGGTGATGATCTATCCGCTGGTGTGGATGCTGACCAGATCCTTCATGCCGAACAAGGACATCCTCACCGGCGGGAGCAGTGGCTCCGCCTTCAGTTTCGACAACTACATCACCGGGTGGAGTTCGCTGGGCGTGCCGTTCGGGCGCTTCCTGTTCAACTCGATGATGGTCGCGATCCTCTGCATCGTCGGCAACCTGATCTCGTGCACGCTGGCCGCCTATGCGTTCGCCCGGCTGCGCTTCCGGTTCCGGGGCGCCATGTTCGCGGTGATGCTGGCGACGATCATGCTGCCGTTCCACGTGACCATCGTTCCGCAGTACATCCTGTTCAACCACTTCGGGCTGATCAACACCTACGTGCCGCTGATCCTGCCGAAGTTCCTCGGGGTGGAGGCGTTCTTCATCTTCTTGATGGTGCAGTTCATGCGAGGCCTGCCGACCACCCTCGACGATGCGGCCGCGATCGACGGTTGCGGTCCGTTGCGCACCTTCTGGAGCGTCATCCTGCCGCTGTGTACTCCGGCCCTCGGGGTCACCGCGGTCTTCACCTTCATCTGGACCTGGAACGACTTCTTCACCCCGCTGCTCTACCTGAACACGCCGGACAAGTACACGGTGCCGATGGGCCTCAGCGCGTTCCAGGACTCCACCGGCCTCAGCAACTACGGGGCCTTGTTCGCCATGTCGGTGGTGACGCTGATCCCGGTCTTCGCGGTCTTCCTGCTCGCGCAGAAGGCGTTGACCCAGGGGATCGCCACCACCGGACTGAAGTAGCCGACCAGCACAGCCGAGAGAGGTTTGATGTCCCTCATCCAAGAGGTCGAACTGCTCGAGTTCAACCACACCGTGACGTATGGCTATGACGCGGCCGGCCGGCGGCTGCGTGACGAGGTGCTGCCGACCCGGACCACCCGCCGCTTCGCGGTGCGGATCCGGTCCGAGGACGGTGTCGAGGGCAACTACGTGGTGTTGTGGAGCGCCCCGCCGTACGCGATCTCGCAGGTGGCGGCGCTGGCCAGATCCATCATCGGACTGGACATCTTCGCGCGGGAGCAGATCTGGGACCGTGCGAACCGGAGCTTTGCCAAGAATGACCGCATCGGCGCCGGAGCGATCGACATCGCCTTGTGGGATGCCGCCGGGCACGCGGCCGGTCAGCCGGTCTCTGCTCTGCTGGGCGCTTTCCGCGACCGGCTGCCGGCGTATGCGAGCACCGTCGGCGGCGGTCACGGGCTGGGGGCTCTGTCGGATCCCGAGAGCTACCGTGACTTCGCGGCCTGGTGCGCGGAGGCGGGCATTCCCGGGTACAAGATTCATGGCCCGTCGACCGGTTCGGTGCGGGCCGAGATCGACGCGCTGCGAGCCGCCGCCGAGGGCTCGGCCGGCCGCACGGACGTGATGACCGATCCAGGGAATTCCTTGCGGACCCTTGCCGATGCACTGGCTCTCGGGAGAGTCTGCGACGAGATCGGCGCGTACTGGTGGGAGGACCCGATGCGCGACAACGCACCGTTCGGCCACAAGATCCTGCGGGAGCGGATCAAGACGCCCTTGCTGCTCACTGAGTTCGTCCGAGGTCTGGAGATGCGGATGGCGGTTGCTCTACAAGGTGGAACGGACTTCCTGCGGGCTGACCCAGAGCTCGATATGGGGATCACCGGGGTGATGAAGACGGCCCACGCTGCCGAGTCGATCGGGATCGACATGGAGGTCCACGCCTCGGGTCCCGCGCAACGGCACTGCATGGCGGCGATTCGGAACACCAACTACTACGAGCTCGGCCTGCTGGATCCGGCGAGCGGCAACCCGCTGCATCCACCGGTGTACGCCTGCGACTACGTCGAAGACGCCTCGGCGGTCGGACCGGACGGCTGCGTCGCCGTACCCGCCGGTCCCGGCCTGGGCGTCACCTACGACTGGGACCGGCTGTACGCCGACAAGGTCGACTCGACGGTGTTCCGCGCATGAGCCGGTACGTCGTGATCGGCGCGGGCGCGATCGGTGGAGGACTGGGCGGTCGCCTGGTCCAACACGGTCTCGAGGCCGTGCTCGTGGCCCGTGGTGAGCACGCGGCCGCAATGGCCGAGCACGGCCTTCGCCTGCGATCTCCCGAAGAGGACATCGTGCTCGAGGTCCCGTCTGCCTCGGGCCCGGACGACGTGCGCCTGACACCGGACGACGTACTGGTCCTGGCGACGAAGGCCCAGCAAGCCATCGCCGCCCTGACGCAGTGGGCCGACTTGCCGGTCTACCGCGGCGGGACAGCGGTCGGAACCGCCGGTGAACTGCTACCGATCTGTACTGCGCTCAACGGCGTCGCGAGCGAGTCGATGGCAGCCCGGTACTTCGCCCGGGTGATCGGCGTCTGTGTCTGGGTCCCCGCGATCCACCTCCGGCCGGGCGAGGTGATGCTTCGGTCCGCTCCGAGATCGGGCATGTTCCACCTCGGGTCCTACCCGGCCGGGGACCGCGATGCCGCCCTCTTGGCCGGCATCCGGGACGACTGGACCAAGGCCACCTTCAAGGTCTCCCTGCCCGCTGACGTGATGCCGTGGAAGTACCGCAAGCTGATCGACAACGTCGGGAACTGCTTCCAGGCACTGATCGGGCGGAACGGCGACTACCGTCCCCTGGTGGCGGCCACGCGGGCCGAGGCTCGGGAAGTCCTCACCAGAGCAGGGATCGCCTTCACGTCCGACGAGGACGAGGCGGCCGCCCGGGCCGACAGTTTCGTCGTCCACCCGGTGCCGGGTGAGCCCGAGGAGCTCGGTGGCTCGTCATGGCAGTCGTTGACCAGGGCAACGGGCAGCATCGAGACCGACTACCTCAACGGGGAGATCGCCCTCATCGCCCGGCAGCACGGCCTGAGTGCGCCGATCAACGCGAAGATCGCTTCCATCGCGAGGGTCGCGGCCGCTACCCGCCAGCGCCCCGGAGGGGTGAGCGCTGACGAGATCCGCACCAGATTGGGGTTGGCATGACCACTGTCGGATTCATCGGTCTCGGCATCATGGGCCTGCCGATGGCGAGCAACCTGGTGAAGGCCGGGTTCGATGTCGTCGGCTACAACCGGAGCTCGGCCAAGCTCGAGCTGTTGAAGGCGAGCGGGGGGCGGGGTGCGGCAAGTCCGGCCGAGGCCGCCGCGGAGGCTGATGTCGTGGTGACGATGCTGCCTGATTCCCCGGATGTCGAGGCGGTGATGCGGGGCTCTAGCGGCGTGTTCGCCGGTGCCAAGGCGGGTGCTTTGGTCATCGACGCCAGTACGATCCGGCCGGATGTCGCCCGGCAGTTGGCTGCCGACGGCAACGATCGCGGACTGCGGGTGCTGGACGCACCGGTGAGCGGCGGCGAGCGAGGTGCGATCGACGCCACTCTGTCCATCATGGTCGGAGGGTCCGCGGCCGACTTCGAGGATGCCAGGCCGGTCCTCGGCGCGATGGGTAAGACAGTCGTGCACGTCGGACCGGCCGGCTCCGGTCAGACCGTCAAGGCGGCCAACCAGTTGATCGTGGCCGGGACGATCGAACTGGTCGCCGAGGCGATCGTGTTCCTCGAGGCGTCCGGCGTCGACACCACGGCCGCGGTGACGGTGCTCGCCGGTGGGCTGGCCGGGAACGCGATCCTCGACCGGAAAGCAGAGAGCATGCTCGCGCGGGACTTCAAGCCCGGCTTCCGGCTGGAGTTGCACCACAAGGACCTCGGCATCGTCCAGGCCGCGGCACGAGAAGCCGGCGTGGTCATCCCGCTCGGAGCCGTAGTCTCCCAACTCGTCGCCGCCCTGGTCGCCCGAGGCGACGGCGGCCTGGACCACTCAGCCCTCCTCAAACTCGTCGAGGAACTGTCCGGGCGCTCTGACCGCTGAGCTGGGGCGACCCGGACAACCTCCAGGCGCGGATCTCCGGCTGAGAGTCAGTGGGTCGCGGGTGTGCGGAGGTCGGCCAGGTGGGCCAGGGCTTCGTAGGAGGCCAGGAGTTCGGTGCGGTCGTAGGTGTTGGTGGTGATCAGCACCTCGTCGGTAGCGGTGCGCTGGACCAGCCCACCGAGTGCGGCCTCGACCTCTGCCGGCGTCCCGTAGATCTGTCCTCGCAGCGACTGCTCGTAGAACTCGCGCTCCTTCTCGCTCATCTCCACCTGCAGGACGTCCTCCACCGGCAGCAACGGCGGGAACACCCCGCGAGTCCGGGAGTATGCGCCGGACCAGGCCTCTGGCAGTAGTAGCCGCCTTGCCTGCTCCGTTGTGGATGCCACAGCTACTGTCGCCGCCAGTACGACGTACGGGCGGTCGGCCCAAGCAGACGGGCGGAAGGCGGAGCGGTAACGCTCAAGCCAGCTAAGGAGGTCCGCCTCGCTTCTGACTCCGGCGATCACCAGGGGGAGGCCGAGTGAGGCTGCCAAGAGAGCGCCTTCGCCGACGGCCAGTACGAAAGGCGGCACGTGCAGGCCCTCGCCGGGGCGGGCGTGTACTTGGGGGTGGTTTCGCTGGGTGCCGGTGAAGTAGCCGAGTAGCTCCTGGACCTGGGCGCTGAAGTCCTCCGCCGCATCCTTCTCGACTCCCAGCGCGCGGCGGATGCCGTTGGTGAAGCCGACGGACCGGCCCAGGCCCATGTCGATCCGGCCCGGGAACAGCGACTCCAGTACTCCGAACTGCTCCGCAACTACAAGCGGCCGGTGGTTGGGCAACATCACCCCGCCGGTGCCGACCCGGATCCGGCTCGTCGCCGATGCAACAGCCGCCGCCAGAACGGTCGGAGCCGAGCCGACGACACCGGGAACGCTGTGGTGCTCCGAGACCCAGAACCGGTGATAGCCGAGTTCCTCGACCTGCTGAGCGAGCCGGACCGTGCCGCGCAACGTCTCGGCCTCGGTCTCACCTGCCCGGGTGCGAGACCTGTCCAGGATCGACAACGGGACACCGGCCAGTGACGACCGGGGGAGCGACGCAGGCGAATCCATGATGCAAAGTCCAACCGCCCCGACCGAACCTCCATTCCCTCGCAAGCATCGCCCGAGCGCTCAGCCTTTGCCTTCGAGCAGGATGCGCAGGTCGTCACGAAACCGTTCGGCGCCGGCCTTGCCCAAGGGCGCCAGGAACGCCTTCTCGATCTCGATCCGAACTCGTTCAGCCGCCTCCAACAGAGCCTCGCCTTCGGCCGTCAGCGCCACGAGGTTGCGGCGGCGGTCCTCCGGGCTCCGACGGCGTTCCACCAGGCCGCGGTGCTCCAGACCGTCCAGGAGATCCCCGATCGACGTCCGGTCGACGCCCAGCAGGGCCGCCACCTCGAGCTGGGACAGCGGGTCCTCCGCCGCGATCACCGACAGGATCGCGAGGTCCCGGCCGTCCACGCCGTACGACTCGAGCGCCTTCGCGCTCTGGTCGGTCAGTCGCGCCTGGACGTGTTTCAACAGGTACCCCAGCCGGTCGGTCAGCATGGAAGAAATCTACCGGGCAACTGATCATCAGGAGAGCTGATCATCAGCTACCCTGAATATCATGCCACTCACCTTCGGACTGAAGACCACCCCGATGCATGTCAGCTACGCCGAGATCCTGCGGGTCTGGCAGGAGGCTGACGAGATCCCGCAGTTCCGGGACGCCTGGTTGTGGGATCACTTCCTGCCGCTGGCCGGCCCGAAGGACGGCCAGGTCCTCGAAGGCTGGACCTTGCTGACCGCACTCGCCGCGCAGACCTCCCGGCTCCGGCTCGGTCTGCTCGTGACCAGCAATCGGGTCCGCCAACCCGCCGTCCTCGGGAAGATCGCGAGCACCCTCGACGTGATCTCGAACGGCCGACTGGTGATGGGGCTGGGAGCCGGCGGAACCTACCAGCCGCCGGGCGCCGGCGGCATCGCCGGTGAGAATCCCGCGATCGCCGAGTACGCCGCGTACGGACTGACCCTCGTGCCGCCCGCCGAGGGGCTGGCCAGGTTGCGCGAGACGATCGAGATCCTCCGGGGCATGTGGGGCGAGGAGGTCTTCGACTACGCCGGGCGGTACTACTCGCTCGAGGCGAATCGCAACGAACCCAAGCCGATCCAGCGCCCTGGGCCGCCATTGCTGATCGGCGGCTGGGGTGACCGGATGCTTCGCCTGGTCGCCGAGCACGCCGACGTGTGGAACATCCCCGGTCCGCCGCACAACGACTTCGAGTTCCTCGCCGATCGCCTGCGGATACTCGACGCCCAGTGCGCGGAGGTCGGCCGGGATCCGCGATCGATCAGCCGATCGGTCCAATTGATAGTCCGGTACGACGATCTGCCCGGTACCAGGTCGATCGTCCGGCGACTGGCCGCGATGGGCTTCGACCACCTCGTCCTCAGCCTGCCCCGCCCCTATCCGGCCCGAGTTGCGAGTCTCCTCGCCACAGAGATCATCGACCCTGTGGTCCAGGAGATCGCCCCGGCCTGAAACCGGGGCAGGTGTCTTTCGACCCAGATCGAAAGGCCATGGTTGTTTTCTGACGGCGTTGGCGCTTGATCCGGAAGGTCTTCACGATGCGCTGACCTGCGGAAATGCACGCTCAAGTGTTGCTCAGAGTGGCAGGGCGAGTCCGGAGAGTGGGTTTACAAGCGCTTGAGAGCGGATTCCACTGGGCTCTGCGGTGGCCGCGCCCAAGGTCACCCCTTCGAACTCGGGAGGCGCTCCATGACGAGGTCCATGACGAAGGTGAAGGCCGCGGTTTGTGGTCTGGCCCTGGTGGCGGGTGTTTCGTTGCCGATGGCAGGTGGTTCGGCGGCCGTGGCAGCGCCGGCACCGGGCGCCGTAGTACAGGCTGCCAATGCTGCTGCGGCGGCCAAGAAAGTTCCGGCCGGGGCGCACTCCGCACAGGGGCTGCGGACGTTGAACATCGACTTCCAGTACCAGCAGACTGGCTACTGGTGTGGCCCGGCTGCGACCAGGATCGCGCTCTCCGCGCGAATCTCGCCGCCGAGTCAGCAGCAACTGGCGAACGAACTGCCGACCACCACCAACGGCACCGACTGGATCGGCCAGGTCACCCGGGTCCTCAACAACCACCTCGGCACCGGCTGGTACGAGACCAAGGAGATGCCGAACGACCCGCCCACCCAGGCGCAGCGGGACCTGCTCTGGCGCGACGTGATCCTCGACATCGACAACAACTACCCGATCGTCGCGAACATCGTTGCCCCGGCCAACAACCACCCGCCGGGCTACCCGAACTACACGATCTGGCACTACTTCACGGTGATCGGGTACGACACCAGCGACTCGACCGTGCTGATCGCGGACCCGGCCGGCTTCGGCCCCGCGACGTACTGGCTCACCTTCAACCAGCTCGCCACCCTGATCCCACCGAAGGGCTACTCCGCCTGAGGCTGCCCCGCCGCACTCACTGGACGCCCCGGTGAGTGCGGCGCCCGGTCCGCGATACTGGGCGGTGTGACGAGAGAGCCGCGGCTGGAGATCGAGTACTGCACGCAGTGCCGCTGGTTGATGCGGGCTGCGTGGACCGCACAGGAGTTGCTGACCACGTTCCCGAAGGAGCTGGGGGAGGTGGCGCTGGTGCCGTCCACCGGCGGGGTCTTCGACATCTCGCTGGACGGGGAGCTGCTGTGGTCGCGCAAGGCGGAGGGTGGGTTCGCCGAACTCCCGCTGCTGAAGCAGCTGGTGCGCGACCGGATCGCGCCCGACCGGCAGCTCGGTCACTCGGACCGCAAGGCGGAGCCGGTCCCGGAGTGATCCTGCGCACGTCCAGGATGTGAATTTGTGAATGGCTGGCGGCGCGGGCGACAATGGATCGGTTATGACTACCTCCCTTCCCCTCGTTTTCGATGAACCGCGCCGTGCCAAGAAGCCGCCGCGGCACCTGGCCGACCTCAGCGGGGAAGAGCGTCGTACTGCGGTGACTGCGCTGGGGGAGCCCGCGTTCCGGGCCAAGCAACTGTCGAACCACTACTTCTCCCGCCTGACGGACAACCCGGCCGACATGACGGATCTGCCGGCCGCGACCCGGGAGAAGCTGGTCGCCGAGCTGATGCCGCCGCTGCTCACCAAGGTCCGCGACCTGGAGTGTGACAACGGGACCACCCGTAAGTCGCTGTGGAAGCTGCTCGACGGCTCGCTGGTCGAGTCCGTGCTGATGCGCTACAGCGACCGCACCACCATGTGTGTCTCGAGCCAGGCGGGCTGCGGGATGGCCTGCCCGTTCTGCGCGACCGGCCAGGCGGGGCTGACCCGCAACATGAGCACCGCGGAGATCGTCGAGCAGGTCGTCGACGGCGCCCGCGCGCTGTCCCGCGGCGAGATCGCCGGCGGACCGGGCCGGGTCAACAACATCGTCTTCATGGGCATGGGCGAGCCGATGGCCAACTACAAGGCCGTGATCGGCGCGGTGCGCCGGTTCACCGAGCCTTCGCCGGACGGCCTCGGCATCTCCGCCCGCGGCGTGACCGTTTCCACGGTCGGTCTGGTGCCGAGGATCAACCAGCTCGCGACCGAGGGCATCCCGGTCACGCTGGCGCTGTCGCTGCACGCGCCGGACGACGAACTGCGCGACGAGCTGGTCCCGATCAACAACCGGTGGAAGGTCGACGAGGTCCTCGACGCAGCCTGGGGCTACGCGGAGAAGACCAAGCGCCGGGTCTCGATCGAGTACGCGATGATCCGCGACATCAACGACCACGCCTGGCGCGCGGACCTGCTGGCGGAGAAGCTCCGGGCCCGCGGCGACTGGGGCTGGGTGCACGTCAACCTGATCCCGCTGAACCCGACGCCCGGCTCGAAATGGACCGCCTCCGACCCGGCCGACGAGCGCGAGTTCGTCCGCCGCCTGCAGGCCGGCGGCATCCCCACCACGGTCCGCGACACCCGCGGCCAGGAAATCGACGGCGCCTGCGGCCAGCTAGCCGCCTCCAACAAGAGCTGATCAGTCCAGATCCAGGAAGATCCGGGCGAGCTCGGTTGGCTGGGAGAACATCGGCCAGTGGCCGGTGCCCAGGTCGACCAGCTCCCAGGATGGCGACTTGAGCTGCTCGAGGACATCGCTCGAGGGGATGGCTCCGTCCATCAGGCACTTGATGTAGGTCGTGGGCAGGTCGCCGATCGGCCGGACCAGCTGGGCCGGTTCGCTGATCGCGCGGCCGGGATGCGGGGTCGAGCGCTCCACGATCGTCGCGATCGCGTCGTCCGTCAGGTCCTGTCCGACGTAGTCCGCCGGCTCCAGCGGGGGCCAGAAACCGCCCGACTCAGCGATCTGGCCTTCCAGCCAGGCTCGCCCCTCGTCGGACGACCCGTCGATGAAGGACTTGCCGTCTGTCGGGATGTTCGAGTCGACGTACACGACCCGCCGCAGCCGATCCCCGATCCGTGCCGCCGCCTGCCCGGCCGGAATCCCCGAATAGCTGTGGCCAGCGAGCACCACCTCGCGCAGATCGTTGTCCTCGACCACGGCCACGATGTCGTCGACGTGCTGCGCCTGACTGACCTTGGCCGCATCATCCCCCTGCCGCTCGGCCAGCCCCGACAGCGTCACCGGATAAACCGCATGCCCCGCCTCCCGGATCAGCCCCGCCACCTCGTCCCACGCCCACGCACCCAGCCACGCCCCCGGAACCAGCACAAAGTTCGCCATGCCCGACACCGTAAACCGGCCCTCCGACAGTTTCTCGCAGCCTCTTCCCAGGGCAGAACCGTGCGGAGGGCAGAACCACAGGTCAGCTGACCAGGGCGGCGGCTTCCTGGATGGTGTCGACCAGGTGGATCGAGGCACTCATCGGGCGGCCCGTTCCCAAGGACTGGAGCAGCGGCCAGACCGGCAGCACCTCGGTCCAGTGGCGGACGCCGACGAGGATCATCGGGTTCTGGGTGGCCCGGTCGCCGTAGTAGTTGGGGGTGACCGCCTGGAAGATCTCCTGGACGGTGCCGGCCGCGCCGGGGAGGTAGATGATCCCGCCGCGGGCGCGGCTGAGCAGGACGTCCTCGCGCTGCGCGTTGGAGAAGTACTTCGCGATCGCGGTCGCGAACACATTCGGCGGCTCGTGCCCGTAGAACCACGTCGGGATCGAGATGCCACCGTCGCCCGGGAAGTCACGGCGTACGGCCAAACCAGACGCGGCCCAGGCCGCTACCGAGGGGCGGAACGAGGGCACGTGGGTCAACGCATCAAGGGCCAGTGACACCGCGGAGTCGTCGTACGTGGCGAGAGCGGAGCCGAGGTTGGCCGCCTCCATGGCGCCTGGCCCGCCGCCTGTCACGACGGTCAGGCCCGAGGCGGTCAGCGTGCGACCGAGATCGACCGCCGCCCGGTACGTCGCGTCGCCCCGGGCGATCCCATGACCGCCCATCACGCCGATCCACGGACGTCCGTCGGGGAGTTCCGTCAGGGCGTCGGCGATGGCGTGGTCGTGCAGCGCGGCCGCGAGCGTGCGGCTCGTGTCGCCCTTCGTCTCGTGCTGGCGGGACCACGCGTAGATCTGCGCATCCGGTGTCGCGTCGTACCCGTCGGAAAGGCCGGCGTAGAGCTCAGAAGCGTCGTACAGGCGGCCCCGGTACGGGTCGAAGGGGAGCGCGGGGATCGACGGGAAGATCAGCCCGCCACCGTCGCGGATCCAGACCGCGGCCTGCTCGTCGAGGATGCAGCCGAGGAACAGGGAGCCCGACGGAGCCAGGGTCAGCAGTACCGCAGTACGGGCTGACAGGTCGACCGACTGCACACGCCAGCCATCCATCGAGGTGGCCCCGGCCGCCACCACCCGGTCGAACTGCGCCAGGGTCTCGAGGTCGAGATGCGGGATGCTCGGCGTGGTCACGAGCAGCACCCTAGGACGTCGACAGCCCAACCCGCTCACACCGCGCCACTAGGAGTCGGCACCCAAGATGAGGTATTGCTTAGGACATGACACATGCGGAGCTGTGGGAGCGTCACAAGGCCGTCATGCCGGACTGGCTCGCCCTGTACTACGACGAGCCGATCGAGATCGTGAAGGGCTCCGGTCGCCGGGTGACCGACGGTGAGGGCAAGGAGTACCTGGACTTCTTCGCCGGGATCCTGACCAACGCGATCGGGTACGACATCGCCGAGATCTCCGACGCCGTGCGGGAGCAACTGTCCAGCGGCGTCGCGCACACCTCCACGGTGTACCTGATCCGGCGCCAGATCGAGCTGGCCGAGAAGATCGCCGAGCTGTCCGGGATCCCGGACGCCAAGGTCTTCTTCACCAACTCCGGCACCGAGGCGAACGAGGCGGCCCTGCTGCTCGCCACCCAGAACCGCCGCTCGAACCAGGTGCTCGCGCTGCGCAACTCCTACCACGGCCGCGCGTTCGGCACGGTCGCGATCACCGGCAACCGCGGCTGGTCCGCGAGCAGCCTGTCGCCGGTGAACGTGCAGTACGCGCAGGGTGCCTACCGCTATCGCAGCCCGTTCAAGGACCTGCCGGACGCGGAGTACATCAAGGTCTGCACGGACGATCTGCGCAACGTCATCGAGACCACCACGGCCGGCGATGTCGCCTGCATGATCGTCGAGCCGATCCAGGGCGTCGGCGGATTCTCCTCGCCGCCCGACGGCCTGTACGCCGCGTTCAAGGCGGTACTGGACGAGTACGGGATCCTGTTCATCTCCGACGAGGTGCAGACCGGCTGGGGTCGTACCGGCGAGCACTTCTGGGGGATCCAGGCGCACGACGTGGTCCCGGACGCGATGACGTTCGCCAAGGGGCTCGGCAACGGGTTCGCGATCGGCGGCCTCGTCGCCAGGGCCGACCTGATGGACAGCCTGAGCGCGAACTCGCTGTCCACCTTCGGCGGCAACCCGATCTCCACCAGCGCGGCGAAGGCGACGGTCGACTACCTGCTCGACCACGACCTGCAGGCGAACGCGGCCAAGCGGGGCGCCCAGTTGATGGACGGGCTGCGCGGCATCTCGGAGGAGTTCCCCGAGCTCGGCGACGTGCGCGGCAAGGGCCTGATGCTCGCGGCCGAGCTCGTTCACCCGGACGACGACAAGCCCGACGCCGCGACCACGGCCCGCCTCCAGCAGGAGACGAAGAACCGCGGCCTCCTGCTCGGCAAGGGCGGCCTCTACGGCAACGTCCTCCGGATGGCCCCGCCGATGACGCTCACCGAGGAGGAGACCACGGAGGCTCTAGAAATCCTCCGAGACTCCTTCAACACCCTCCGCTAGCCCGCTTTGCCGGGTCCAGGTGGCTCTACCCTGGACCCGGCGAAGCACGTCAGTAGCCGGACGGCCGGGAGTCGCGCCAGCGGACCTCGCGCAGAGGGGCCCAGCGCCTGCGGTAGACGCCGAACAGGAACGCGAGCGCCGGGATCGAGGCGAGCAGCCAGAAGATGAAGCCGCCGAACACCCAGTAGAAACCGAATGACTCGGAGATGGCGTCGGCGTTGACGAGCAGGAGGGCGATCGGCCCCACGACGAAGCCCGGGGCGATGATCCAGGCGAACAGACAGGTCCGCAGCACCTCGCTGAGCCGAAGCCGCGATTGCCCGTCGATGGAGTACTTCGAGCTCGTGCTCCAGGCGCCGCCTGTGAACTGACCGACGACCGCGGTCTCTTTGAGGTAATAGCGATCCAGCGGGACGAGCGGCAATCCCACCAGGCACGCGTACCGGGTGCCGAAGTACCGGCCGGACGCATCCGGCCGGGTGAAACCCTTCAACTCGGTCCCGATCCCGTTGTAGGTCCGCATCCGCAGCGGCTCCCCAGGTGGCAGTGGCCACACCTCGTCAGGCATGGTCCCGACCCTAACCACCACCCGGACGCCTCTTGCGCCCACTGGCCGCAAGAGGCCAATCAGAAAGTTCCTAGACCGTGGCTTCCGCTGAGCGGCCGTCGTCGAGGAGCGGCGGGATCGTCGTGCCCTTGGCGATCTTGCGGTTGCGGCGGCTGCGGCCCTCGAGGTACCGGGCCAGCAGGGAGAGCAGGGAGCACAGGCCGATGTAGACCACCGCGACGACCATGTACACCGGGATGTACGGGAAGCCGAACTCCAGCCGGCCGCCCATCTGCTTGGCGACGTACAGCAACTCGTTGTAGGTGATGATGAAGCCGAGTGCGGTGTCCTTCAGCAGCACGACGAGCTGGCTGATGATGGCCGGCAGCATCGCCCGGATCGCCTGCGGCAGCAGGATCAGCCGGACCACCTGGTTCTTCCGCAGGCCGGTCGCGTACGCCGCCTCGCGCTGTCCCTTCGGTACGGCGGCGATCCCGGCGCG
>Ga0193742_1000869_pt1 | contig 19257 bp, 18 predicted proteins | sample L2c1metaG_FD_165511 | JGI IMG/M metagenome (GOLD analysis project Ga0193742, IMG submission 165511) | Soil microbial communities from a riparian zone of the East river system, Colorado, United States - L2c1 | ecosystem: Environmental > Terrestrial > Soil > Riparian zone | place: USA: East River... | reverse complement strand
TTCAATGTCAATTCCACCTCGGACCCATTTGAACTCCAAATTTCGTCTTCGTTGTTTTTTACGACCTGCTTTTTGTAAAAATGGACTTGCTACACACAAAATACTACATCATGAATGTACGCTTAAATTCGCTCCATATCGTTCCCGACAATTTTGTAAAGGTCAATATCAGATTTTGAATGTTGCCTGACTAGATCAGATTTTAATATTGCGAAAATGGTTCGAATCATAGTGCATAATATATGATACACGGAAGCATGGATAAAAATAAACAGAAAAAGTCCAAGTTCAGCGAAAATTATACAACGTGGCGACTCCTTCTCGACCTGTTAACGGTCCCAGACCGCTCCAAAGCGACCTTCAAGTTCTTGATTGTTTGTACGATCTCGGCTGTGATAATTACTCAGGTTTGTGAAGACAGCAGCAAAAGATGGACTACCCACCGGCATATTTCGGACTCTCTGCCTCGAAATCATAACGTTTGCTCTTGGCCCCACGAGTCAAAATAAGTTTGAAAATGGAAGGTGTAGTCGCCGATTGTTGACAATCCGCGATACTCTTGATATGATATGACGACGTTTTACCACTATCGAAAACTGCTTTTGCTTTGTTTGTTGAAGGCATGATCTGTTGAATCTATCAGAGGCGAAGATAATGTAGGTAGAATATGAACTGACGTGGATGTAAACCCCGTCAATTGCAAGCGTTCGTTCTTGGCGGGCAACAAGCATAGGCATTTTGCGGTAGATGGTGTATTTCTGTTCAGATGTTAAAATTTGACTGTTAGGCGGACAAGATGGAAGCTACCTTATAAGCAGCTGTATAATCCAGCGCTGGAGAGTGTTGTTGCTCCGGAGTATCCGACATCCGTTTGAATATGGAAGCTGAGGTACTCCATTTAATGTCTTTTTGAGTCAAGTGATCAAACCTTACCATTAGGATCTGTAGTCCTTCCGATACCTTTCACAACATCAGCTCCCATCTGTGGCAACATGCTTCGCTTAACTAGCAAAAGCTCTCGTTTCCCCTGCAGACTTGCGACCGTTCGATCCAATGGGATGAGGATGATGTTCATATCTGCCAATAAAAGAGCATAATCTTTTGGATTCTGAAGTTTTCGCTTGCGGCAAACTAATTCAAGAGCTTCCTGCATGTACATGCCTGCAGATCTATACGAGGAAGGTATATATGACAATGAACGGAGGAGAGAAGAAAAGAACCTACACAGGAATTGTGGTTGAGATGTGAACAGCATCTGCAGTATCTGCTACCCGGATGCGTAAGAAGATTTGAGGGCCATGACTGGATGAAGGTCCCAGAGACGTTGATAATACAGAACCAGGCATAGAACTGTAAACGGCACTTCCTGGGGTCTGGACAGGAACATTAGGACCCAGTGAGTTGAGTTTCTCGGGTTTTTTGGCCACTGTTGTTCTCGAAGGGTGACGTTGAATCTTGCTTTCTAATACTTGATTCTGTTGGACTATAGAGGATGAGCGTATGAGAGCATCATTACGAAGCCTAATTGTCACTCACTTTGAGTTGGTGTAGCTTCAAGAATTGCATACGCTTCCGCGCTGAATTTTGCAACCTTACGCATACGATCAGGTGCTGCAAAGTTACCAGGTCAGTGTCACAGTCGTCCTTGAGAAAACTAGCGCCTCACGGGGAAAATCATCATCAACCTCCCCATCCTCCTCCGCAATCCTAAGAATCCACCCTACAGCAGACAACCTCGTGGCCCACTTGGGATCATCCTCGCCACTAAGTCCTTCATCGAGTTTAGGCAGCCAACCTTCCTCCCAATAACTCCACATAGAAAATCCAATAACTTCTTCCACAGTCGCGTCTGATCGTACATTGAGATGCATAGCTTTTCCAAGGGGCTGCCGCGCGTGAGGGAAGTACAGTTGTACGTTTGTCGAATGGGACTCTCCACGACCAGATATGGCAGCATACATCTCAGCAAATGGGTTTGATGAACTGCCAGATGACGCAAGCATCGCAGACAAGCTCGATTTAAGGGGCTTCATGGGGATGACTTTCTTCTTCGCAAACATATTGTCGGTTGTATTAGAAGCATAATTCGACGTGCTATCCCCTCGACTTCTTGAAGGAGCAGCACCCTCATATCGTTTAGACAATGGTGGTTCTTCTAGTTTGGGAGCTTGATTGGTAACATCGAAGGATGAACCAACTGGTCGATCTACCGATTGATGCTGTTGACGGGGATATCGTGCATGCTCGGATACCGGACTCAATCGTGGACGAGCTCTATTATTGGTTTGAGGTGATGAAACAGGGATTGATGAGTTAGGCATGGAACTAGTTCCGGCAGACAGCACCGAAGTAACATCTGAAGCGCTGTCTGAGGTTGCACCGGTACGGGTCGCAGCAAAGACACTACCAGATATACATTTAGCAGAAGGTTCGGGATAGGTTGCAATAATACACTTACGGGTCAAATTCATCGCCCTCGTCCATGCCATCAACCGCAGCCGCTCCAACTTCATCGAACTCATCGGATGATGCCTCGCTGATGACGGGAACCTCTACTTCGTCCTCTGACGATGATGAAAAATCCAAGGTAGGCGGGGGTGGAGCTCGTGCTACGGTCCCGGCAGGACCTCTCCGCGCGGCCATTCTCGCACGGCGTCTCGCTTCCATCTCAGCAGCACCTTTAAATTTAGGAATGAATTGTACAACTTTGACGACTGGCGGCTGTTCTGGAAGGACACTTTGTGGTTTCTGGATAGTCGGTTCTGGAGGGATTTGATCATCATCTGAATCCTGAATTTTAATCCAGCTACCAGTGCCAGGTGCAGACTGTACAAGTGTGGGTGGGGTCGGCGCAGTCGTGCTCAAGGCTTGTTGTACAGGTGCCTTGTCTGAGATAAAATTCTTCACGTCGAATTGTCGTGGTGTACCCGATATACGTTTTGAAGTAGATGATCGTTTGGCATTTATACGAAGGCCGAGACCGCCTGATCTACCGCCCATGATAGTTTGAGTGTGTTTGAGACGGGAGCCAGGAAATCCCATTGGCCGCTCTTGTTCGTCCTCGCTCAAGTCAGGGCTAATTGGCATCGCCAGCTGGGGCCAACGGTCAACGTCAGCCAATGAGGCTGATAATATATATCGGTTATTTTGGTAGGATGGGTCGAGGGAGATAACTCGAGCTCCATAGGGATCTTCGACCTCTCGCAGGTAAGCAAGACGAAGACTATGAATGAGAAAACTAGCGAATATAGCATTAAGTAATGTAATGGTAAGAATGAGAGAGAGTCCTTACTCTGTATCACTAATTAGTGACATGTTGCTGCTTGGAAAGGTTTCAAAAAGATGTTTCGTATATCCAACCTACTCAGGCTCGACATTATTTATTATTATTAAAAGTAACATCAATTGGTGTTCCAAGGGCACATGGTGTAGTTGGTTATCACGCTCGCTTAGCATCAGGTGTTTGCGAGAGGTGTTGGGTTCAATTCCCAATGTGTCCATTTATTTATTTTTTTGCCCAGAACCATGTCAGGTAGTGACACTGTCGTTTATATCTGTTCTAAAGAGTTGGTCAAGGTAAATTAATGACTCCTGCCTGTGTTGGACAGGGAAAAGCTTATACTGTCTGGTGTGTCATCATAAGGTCTCCTCTCTACTCCCATCGAACAAGGGTCGATCCACAGTCGTGCACTCCTTGATCAGCTCCATAGGGCTCATGAGTCCCACTTTCTCTAACAGCAGACGCCTTCAAGTAGTCACCCCTTTTAAGGCGAGCTATAAAGATCTTGCCGTGTACCACACTCGCGACTACCTTGATGCCGTGCAAGATCCCTCTCTCGGCACCTCCAATGCCACAGAATTTGGTTTGGAAGACGTAAGCCCAGACATCGTTGTCACTCTTACTTGTCACTTTACTAGTTTCTGGTGAATGATGCGTAGGACTGCCCGCCATTCTTAGGCTTGCCCGACTATGTTCAATTAATCGGTGGTGCTACTCTGACAGCGGTAGCCGCGCTTCACAACGATATCAGCGAAATTGCCATTTGTTGGGATGGTGGAAGGTCCTCAATTGTTAATCATTCGTCTTTCCCTTTCATCTCATTCAAATCAGACACCACGCGCGAAAATCATGTGCATCCGGCTTCTGCTACGTTGCAGATTGTATTCTGGCGATCTTAGCTATCAAACGGGGGATCCCACCACCATTGGCGACCGTCTCAAAGAAACCCCATATTATGTATCTTGACCTTGATTTGCATTATTCTGACGCCGTCTCAGACGCATTCTACGCTCCAATATCATCTGCACCCGCTCAGATATTGGTAAGCCCCAAAATGGATGAAATGGAAACATCTCAATATCTCATCTTCCGCAGACGTTAAGCATTCATTATTCATCACCCGGTTTCTTCCCTGCCTCTGCCCGTGCTCAACTACCTAACGTTTCAAGTCCCGAGTTCGATCCTTTGACTTTGTCAATACCTTTACAACGTGGAGCCTCGAATATAACGTATGCGAGAATATGGCCGATCGTCGAGCACATCAAGGAAACATTTTTACCTGACTACATCGTGGTGCAGTGTGGTGTCGATACCCTAGCGGGAGACCCTTGCTCCACTTTCAACTGGTCCCTAGGTAATTGCGAAGGATCGCTGGGTTGGTGCATTCAGCGTATTTTGATGGATTGGCCTGGAAAGAAGTTGCTTCTGGGAGGCGGTGAGAGATTTATGACTGTAACATGCATCCTTGTTGATATCCTGACATTCAAGGCGGTTACAACTCACCGAACGCTGCTAGAGCCTGGGCTTACCTTACTTCAATTGCTGTAATTCGTCCTTGTTCTATAAATACCGAGCTTGGACTCATCCCTTCTTAAAGTTGAACAACCCACTCAGTCTCGATGCTGATATTCCAGACCATCCAGGGTTTCCATTATATGCACCCTCTTTTACGGTGTGCATCTTTTATTTTTCTCCTTTCTCCCATTAATCTGATGACCATATGATCAGCTTGATGTTGCAGCGGGCAACATGTTTGATTCCAACAACGAAGAGTACCTCAAGGAAGTAGAAACATGTTTTAAGAATGTGATCTTGGCCTTACGAAATAGACTTGAGAACTAGGGAGCGGCAAACACCAATCGAAACAAGGTATGATAGGTAGTTTGACACAGTATCACGGTGCTGACGCTATCCACCAGCGCAGCCTAAGTAAATGTTACGGGGTGACCGGCAGTGAGATTGGGTTGCTAGCCGTTCCACGGCCTGAGTCGTCCCGCTCGACACAGACGGTAGCAAACAGTAGCATGAAATTGAGGGTCAACGAATGAGGTCGCGCATCATATAAAACCGATCAAGCTCAGATGAGATCGACGCTCAAAACTCTAATCGATTGTTCTTGGGTTGCACATAAAAATGTTGCCCGCGTACAAGACCATCACCCTTTAATTATGGCCTCTTCTCATCTTAACCTTGAAGAAGCCCTGAACGTAATGACACTGACAGGTGGCGCAGTGCAATTAAAAGCCTGACCAGTCCTAACACAACCCTTAATTGGGACTATGAGGTTTGGATTCGCTGGAGTGTTACTTGAGGTTGTGTTGCCCGTCAGTAACTGCACGGAAGCCTGCGAGTCGACATTTTTGAAGGGCACGACGAATGTGAGATTGTAGCGATATTAGACACCTATTATTCAACAACTTCAATAACGTGCATGGAACAATTATAAGCGGACAGCCGTCTTGCCTTGATGATGATCTCGTTGGATAACTCGACGCTCCAAAATACAATTTGTAGTTGCTCGGGCAAAGTACTTGGGAGATACCTCGTCACCGCGATTGATGCTGAAAAGCTGACAAGGAGAAAAATCAGATCTAGTCTTAAAAGCATGAGTTAGATATCAATCCACCTGTTTGACGTAGTAGCTTGTAGATCGGTATACAGAACCAGCACTTACTACTCATAAGCTTCAAACCGGAAGGTACATGATATCACATCTACTTACTCAAAGGCCAGGAGATTTGGCGTCTAGGTGGAGCAGGTTAGCAAGGGAAATAAAAGTGGACGGGAAGCGAACGGCCTACCCATTGGTAATCTGTGACATGCAATAATAGCAATTAGATTTGGAATTGGGTGGCGGGTGGAGGAAAAACTCACACCAAGAAGAGGGACTTATGACGCTGCAAATCTGTGTTCAGAAACAAGACGTTAGGGAGGTAGCTTTATAAAGGTAGTTAATTAGCTGTACACGATGTCACTGTTGCGTTCAAGGCCTGTCCAGCAGAGCCTTTCTCGCCAGAGAGATTAGTCAATGGATGTCAGATTTTGATGATCTTACTTTGCATGAGACGACCTTCATCCAGTGACCCAAATAGATTGTTGGCGTTGGTAGAGAGGGCAGGTTCAAATATGTTTGGACAGTGGAGTACCGTGTTGTTCCATTGCCATCTGGTCGTAAAGGTCTCACCTTCCAGGTTATTCCCTTCAGGAAGGCGGAAGAAAGACGGTTTCATCTCGGACAAAGCCTTCAAGTTAAATTCATTCGGCAATCAGCACATTGAAGCCAATCCCTCATCACCGTACGACGCACCTCAGCAACGTCCACCTTCATTCCGTTTTATTCTTTTTTTGAAAGTTGATGGGAATAGCGAGATATGTGAGAAGACACCCCACCTTTGCAAGCTATATTATGTGAAGGCGTTAGCATCCTGTGAAAGTCGCATTGCAAAACGGATATTCTCCCCAGCCGCCGAATGTCCATCAACAGTATTTCGAACATGTTTGCTGTCGAGCTTGCTGTGATATTAGCATCGAGAGACACTTGAACTTGTTTCCATATAGTCTGGGACTCGGTGACGCTAACGGCATGCGCAGCCATGTTCCTTCTTCATCCTGCAACCTAACATTCAGAGTACCATAGAACTGAGAGTTAGTCTGGAATCGATAATAAAACAAAGCTTTGTAGTGCGTGTTCGCTGTTACTTTAATGCCTAAAGAATAGTTAAACTTTCTGTGGAACATGAACCTATAATTCGTACCTGAAGTATCCCGAATTTGCAAATCCGATACCGTTAGCTTCTCCAGCAAGGAGCGAGAGTTGAAGAGCATTTAGCAGGGCACTCGATACTGGAACAGTCTCGTGAATGACAGAGATGTTCCCATCGAGAGATTTCCAGCCAGCTAATGCAGCTACTGTGCCTTCATGAACACAGCGACATGACGCCGTTGATTTCAGAAACATAAAAGAGCGTTATAGATACCTGGAGTAACCAGTTGGAAGGCTTGATTTTGCAATACTGTACAAAGGAAAAAAGTAAAGGTAAATGTCAGCATGCCGTCTCTTGGCAAGATGTACTAACATTCTGCATATAATCCTCCGTCTCCGCTCTGTTGCACAGGATACGTGAATGATTGGACTGACCAGAATCAGTAAGTCCTTACATGCTAGAGGACAGTCAAAACGAGGAAAACAGGCTATCAAATAAAGCAATATAATGAAAATGTCAAAGGCATACGCTTAAATCCTGGCAACAAGCTGTTAGTCATATAGTTGAACTCGTTTTGAATGAGATATACCTCAAACATCTGGCCAACTGTATAAAGGCCACAAAGTACATCACCAGATCAGAGATAGCTACACTACACGATAGCTAAACCAAACCAGACTCACACATTGTAGTAGGAACTGAATGGCTTGCCGTCACACTAATCAAGACCGTTGTTTGCGCCCGCACCACATTCACACCGCACAACACGACGGTCATACTAAAAGCCACGAGCAAAAGACGCGTCTCGAGCATTTTGATTTTCTCTGGAGGGAAGCAGGAGCAGTGATGGTGGGTCCCAGAAGCCCATAGTTTTGCCCCGCGACGATAACGCATCAAAGTTCTAGCCTACAAATTACGGAGCGTTGACAAAGGTCCGGAGACTGGGACAACCGAGTCGCGGCGACATGACATGGGGACCGAAGCTCTAACGTTCGTTAAGCGAACAGAAGAGGTTGCAAGCACGGTTGGAGAGCAATAGAAAAAAAAATGTAAAGGCTGACATAGATCCAGACGTTTTAGAAGAGTCAACCCAGATTTGCAGCATATCTGCGTTGATTAAGTGGCACAAACGGGAGATAGAGGAGATTGGCCTCAAGAAATAATAAAGATTTAGCAGCGGATGAACGACGGAGGACAGTCGGGCCAGAAAAACTCACCATAAACCGATAAAACGTCCCTATATAAGAACCAAGCGCTTGTGTGCCGGATGACCGAGGCCCGAGAGACGTTGCGAAGTCCATGTGTAGTGCATGACTGGATCAGCGCCGGTACTCCAAAGAGGATGTTTTCAATGGCAGATACCACAACAAAAGCAAATCACAATGACATTACGGATAACGTTAAGAGCCACAGAATACCATTGAATCTCTACAAGAACTCTAGACCCATACCCACCTGCACGCCCTTCCTGCTTCCATCACTTTTACTGGCAACGAGGGGCACCCCAAAGTTGATCTCTACGCGGACAGGGTCGAATCTATATATTAGCCCTAGGCCGACTGAAATTGATGGACGAGAGAGCGACTCCGAAACAAGCGTTTTCAAGGACACATCTGTTTGTTCAAGTAGCACATTGAGGGGATTAATAAGGTCGTGGTTGAAGTAAAATGAAGTCAAGGACAATCCCACCTTGATTGACACTATCCAGTCTTCCTGCATTGACCCAGAGGTGCGCCTTGACAGGCCAGTGTGCTTTTGTTGGGATATCCGAAATCACACTTGCGCCTGCAGAGTAGTACAATTCTCCTCCAACTGAGTCAACTTTAGAAAATATCGAGTCAATTCTCTTAACAGGGACTTAAAAGAAGGAATACTGACGACCATCTTTAGGACCTATCCCACTGGTTTTAAAGGACCTTACAGAAGTTGGCCCTCCAAGCTGGAACCGGTCTGAAAACAAAGTCCTTCCCCCTTGTGCAAGACTCCACAAAAGGCCCGTCCTTGCCGCCAATGACACTGACTGCAATATTGTCAATATCTTTGACGCCAACCATATGGCCGAACGCACCAATCCAGTCTGTTGCACATTTCTAGAAACCTGCCCTTCCATTTCTACTTTATAGAACCGAGCATCACCCCCCGTCCCAAAACCTGCCAATTCCTGGAAGAATTTCCCATACACACCATGCGTAGCGGCGATCTTGTCATCTCGGGTATCATATAGAAAGGTATGGCTAAGAGAAGATTTCACAGATGTGCCAGCGGATTGTCGCATACTATGGAGATAAAAAGTTGCTATACCCTTGGAAAAATATGTGTCATGGAACACTCACCTAATGGATGCCGTAGGCGTCAACCCGGCTATGTGTCTAATGACGGCCTCGTATGCTACTTCATGTGCACCTGTGACAGGAGTTCCAGTCTGGTCAAGAAAGTATCAGGAAAAAGTTAGTCTTCACCCAGGCCAAATGAAGAATGCTAACCTAGCTCACCCTAGCGAGAGCCCTGATGCCCCTCAGCTCCTCAGTACAGCTGGCATATGCAGAAAGGTCTTTCTCCATGCCATAGGCAGAGAGTTCGCCATAGGTCGCCAAGTCAACAGTGAGGGGTGCGGCTAGAGAGGCTCGAAAGGCACGTCTAGTTTTAGTACCAAGAGACAAATTGGCTTCAAAGGTTTCAGCGCCTCCAAAAACGTTTCTGATCCGTGCAGAGGCACTCTAGATGAAAGTAAGGAATACTGGTAAACAAGGATAAGAAATAAGACATACCGCGCTACCTTCATTATTTCCCAGCTCAGTTGAGCTAGACGCGTACAGTCTCCCTCGTTCTTTAGTTTTGAAAACAAGATCTACATCTCCAGGACGAGCCAATGAATCCCGTGCGCGTTCAAGTCGAGCCTCAACAGACGTAAAAATATCAGTTTTTTTAAGAATATTTGATATACGCCTAGTAGCGTGTAGTACATCTTCAAGTGTATTTGGTTGAAGGGATGAAGGTGGATTTGGTGGTGGAATGGCAGGATTGATGATGGCCGCCAGAAAAGATTTGCGTGTGTGAGCAGCGCCTTCGACACGAACAGCAGACACATTGATAGGGTTTTTTATGTTGGCATTTATCTAAATATTTTATGAGAGAATTACATAGGTCAATGAAGAGAATGTGTTTACGACTTCGGAGAGATGCACAATAGCAGACTCGTATTCACCCCTCAACTTGCGCGTGATACGTTCTTCCTGCCATTTGCGAAGTTTCTCTATTTCTTTTGGTTCCTTGTCCCGAGGGGAGGAGGAGTCGTGAAGAGGAGGTCTGAGAGTCGACGACGAGACGTTGTCATCGTCGTTGGCCATGTCTGCCAGAGTTTAAACGCCGACCGACTCGGCAGCAAATATCTGTAAGCAATCGCCGATACGAGGACAATATCCCCAAATGTCAATAATTTTCATGTGACCATTAATTTTTCATCGGGCGGGCGGGCGGGCGGAGGAACTACACTTAGTTCGCTACTCGCGATAAGACAAAACAAAATAGGAAGACAACTTGGAATCTAACCACCATGTCGTCCACGTATGCTCACTATCAGGGTCCCTCTTCTCTCCCTTCAGATTATGCAATTGTTGCCCGTCTAGGCACACATTTTGAATCCAATATACCGGAACCTCAACCAACAAATACTTTACAGGTACCTCATCCCATCACTCGTCGCGAAAGCTTTCCTTCGGAGCACTATTATCGACCCCTCAACCCAACCATTGGCGTATATCCTCGCGTTGATCCACATAGTGAGGCTTCGCGGCACTTGGCCCATCAACCAACAGAAACTACTCCTCTCCTCAATAACCCTCCCGTGCCACGAATTGAAGAAAATATAGACTGCGACGCCTCTGCTGATAACGCTTCAAATGTTACTATGTTTTGGGAAGAACTCGCTATCTTGACGAAATATGCATTTCCCGTCTTTGGGTATGCACCATCATTCATCCCTCCATGAAAGTTGACTTATCAAAAATGATTCGCAGAACTCATCTTCTTGAGTATTCTCTCGTTATGGTGTCTGTCATCTCTATCGGTCATATTTCAACCACAGCGCTTGCTGCTATTAGTCTTGGTTCTATGACTGCCAGTGTCTCCGGTTTTAGCATCATTCAGGGCTTCGCGAGCGCACTTGACACCATGCTTCCATCTGCATGGACTTCTACTCAGCCTCAATTCGTTGGACTCTGGGCCCAGAGAATGAGTAAGTCCATTGCGACCTTCCGTTGACGGTGTCATGTCCCAGAAATATAACTGACTACATAGTCATTACACAGCTGTCGTCATATTTGTATCCCTCATAGTAAGTCCGTTGGACCAGGAACATATCTCAAGTTGACTTCATCTCACAGCCTACGTTCTTGGTATGGCTTAATGCCGAATCAATCCTTGTTTTCCTCAAACAAGACCCCGAGGTTGCCCACCTAGCAGCCATCTATTTACGTTGGGTGTCACTCGGTCTTCCAGGTATGGTTTGACATTTGCCTTTTCTATCTCCCTGCGCTACTGGACTTTAATAATAACTTGCGCCATTTTTAGCCTATGCATTTAACTGTATCAGCCGGTAAGCCTCATTTGTAATAATATAGAAACCTAATCTCCAACATGCTTTTCATTCCCAGGCGCTACTTTCAATCTCAAGGTAGATAGTTTTAGGCTTCAGATGATCCGTTGCAGATGGGCCCTATCGTTCATTACCGTTCATGATCCAGGCTTATTTGCGGTGCCAACGCGCATTGTCTTCGTAGTAGCACCTATCAATGCCCTTCTCAATTGGTTTCTAGGTAACTAGTCCTTTCAAGTTTGGGAGGTGAATCGAGGGGCTAAAATTTGAATTAAATAGTTTGGGGCCCCAGTCCTATCCGCCTGGGCTTTATTGGTGCTCCTATTGCTACGGCCATCTCATTCAACTTAGTTTCTATCATGTCCATCTGTTATGGTATCTTTTTTGCCCCCAAAACTGCCTGGTATCCCCTTTCCCGTCGTATGTTCAAAGGATTGGGTGTTCTGGTTCAGTTGGGGCTCAGTGGCGTCGGTAAGCATTCCTTTTCGGCCAACAAATACTGCGGCCCACTTTGGTATCTTTACGAACAGGTCAAACGGCTTCAGAATGGTGGGCTTGGGAATTAGTTGCTCTTGCAGCTTCTCTGTGAGATTCTTACCGGCGCCTGTCGCCGCCTATGCTAACAATTTGATCAGACTTGGTCCGACAGCACTCGCAGCTCAATCCGTACTTCTCGTTTCTGCATCTTCGACCTTCCAAGCTCCATTCGCATTGGGCGTAGCAACATCTGTTCGGTGGGGCTTTTTTCTTTCTCCTCCTGATGTGTTGCGCATTCTGAGTTACTTGCCTTTTACCTTACCACCACTAGAATCGGAAATCTCCTCGGAGAGAAAAATGCTAGACGCGCAGGTATGGCATCAAACACGTCCATCATAATGGCGTTCATGATTGGTTGTCTGTGGAGGTACGTTTGATCTCTTCTCCTTCCGTATCTCAATTCCGCCACATAAAGTGGCGATGATCGCAGGAAGCATGCTGACGATATATTTAAATAGTATGATGTTCATCGTGTTTCGGCATTCGTGGGCATATCTATTTAATGACGATCCAGGTCAATATTCCTTTGACTTTTTTATTCAAGTGATATCAAGCTGAAATTTGAGTAAAAGAGGTGGTTAAACTCGTCGCATCTATTTTACCCATCGTGGGCCTCTTTCAGGTCTTTGATGGTTGGAGCGCAGTCACCGCCGGCATCCTTCGTGCCAAGGGTAAACAGGTACGTCTCGCAGATTTCATCTCAAAATTCTGGAAGAATTAAATTTACCTCTAGTTTTTGGGCGCCTTATTAAACCTGAGGTAACGTTCGACGGTTTTACACTCAATAAAATCCAGTAATTAACTCGTCTGTCATCACCACCAACAGCGCATACTACATTCTTGGCATTCCTTTGGGTATTTACCTCACATTCACATGGCATCTAGGTCTTCACGGTCTCTGGTTCGGCCTGACCTTTTCTCTTGTCTACTGTGCAGCCATAGGTACATGGGTATGCTTGCGCACAGATTGGGACAGGGAGGTAGAGAAGGTGGTTCAGAGGTTAAAAAAAGACAAAACGAGTAGGGATTTGGAAGAGAGGGCGGATGAGGAGAGGAGGGGTCTTCTGCAGGGCGCATTTACGAGTCTTAGTGATGATTCTTAAATATATATATATATATATGGGGGAGGGAGGGGGTTGCGGGATTTGGACGGATAGATTATGGATAATGGACGATATTGCAACGACATGACCTACATATTGTAGGTACTGTTTAATGACATCTATGCCAATGGAGAAAGAAGTTGTTAGGCCAGTGAATGTGTTCTGAGTGCTGTTGTAGAGTCGTCGGATGATATTAGATATAAAATATAATGGAAGACCATCTTGGCCAAAATTAACGAACGGAACAAGGTCTATAAGAACAAAAGATATCTCACCAAGCTTTCCAATTTATCGTGCTCTACACACAGGTTCGCCAGGTATCTTCAACTGTAGTGCCTCTCTCGCCTCCAGCCACTCATGCTCTTTATCATCCGTCTTCACCATAGCTACCTCCCCCATACCAAGAGGCTTAACTCTTCCACTCCTCCTCCCGGAACATATCAGCCTCAGATCACTCAACGACATAAAAACTCGTTGACTAGGCCTACTAACGAGCTCCATATTAGTTAAGACCGGCTGGTCGTCGCGATATTTGAGGTTCGCCCATATCCGGCGTTCGTATTCTTTAGCGTTATTGAAAGCAGCAGGATCAGGACCCGCAATAGTTCCTCGTGTGATAGATGAGATGAAGCCAGCTCGGAGAAGGATGTTGAGAATCCCGAGACTCTGCTTGTTGTGGTTTAGGGAGACCAGTTGGCGTCTTGCACGAAATGCATTTTGGATTTTTGAACAGATGTCATGAGGGAGTGGCATTCCGAGTGGGTATAACTTTGTCAGTGTTTGGTTATTTTCGTAGGTTTTCTTTTTAATGCCCCGGAATTCCCACACGCACTACAGTATACTAAGCTGTTATACTTTATCTTATAGGCTTGTAATTAGTGCTGGCTGGGATCTGAGAGCTTGAATGTGACCTTGAAGCTTGAGGCCTTTGAGGAAAACGGGATGAACCCATGGACCTAGGGTTGACTTGGCTGTCCGAGCGACTCGGATGTGCTCCGAGTACTTATCAGGTACGGTTGTTTCTCGGATATACATCAACCGTTCACATAGGACTCTTGGTTCAAACCCACACACCTGGAATGCATATGTTCCTTTGATTATAATCTGAAGTCAACTTTATTTTTCACCTCCTAGCCAAAGCTTACCCAACATGTCCATTGAAAAAGACACTTTAGCAAGCCAAAATCACGACGACGCCTCAGAAATTAACCTTTATTCATTTCATGAGGAACATGCTGGTCGTTTGATTATTGACCCAGCGTATGTTATTCCTATTTTTTCACTGTTAATGTCATCACATTGAACATGTCCACGCGTCTAGAGAGGCCAAAATAGAGCTCGGTGCAGCCATCGCTGCCAGATTGAAGCTGTCGGAGGATGGAACAAAAGTTCTGTGGCCACAACCAACTGATTCGGCGTTTGATCCTCAGAATTGGAGTATGCGACGCAAAAATCTGCAGCTATTCATTATCACGCTCGCAGCCATCGTTCCCGACTTTGATTCAGGCATTGGTGAGCGAAGAGAGTCTGTTCCCCTTCAGCCCCATACTATCACTAAGCCTATCCCCTGTTTTATGGGTGACCAGGTATCGCAGCCATCTTTGCATTGGCGAGACAGTACGATACGACGACCGGAGTCATCAACAATCTGACCTCAAAGTATGTAACGAATCTCTATATACAATGACTATCTGCTCACAGAACTCTAGTTGGAGCATCTTTTTGTTGGGTCAGTCGATTCTGTTATTTTATCCAGAGACCGTACATGAATAACATAGTACCTAGGATGGGGTGGTTTGATAGCAGTCATGTTGATTCGACGATTTGGTCGTCTTCCTATCTTATTTTGGTCGCAGGTGCGCTTATCGGTGTCCGCGTTGCGCCCGTTTACTCATATTTTTCTTAGCTGCTGGCCCTCGGTTTTATGGTTGGATGCACCTTCGCTCCAGATCTCAACACATTTGCCGGTGAGAATTCACGAGTCACAATTGCTCAGGCCACGCGTTATCTGACACTTAATCAGCTATGCGATGTTTAAGCGCTGTCTTCGGGTAACTCTCCCTTTTTTACCGTATAATTCACTGATCCTATTTTTGTATCAGCACTGCCCCACAGGTGACAGTATGTATCAAAACTTCTCTACCCTCACGTATCGCGAATCACCTCATCCTTCCAGGGACTCTATGTTGTTACGGATCTATACCCATTCCACCTCCAAGCGAGGAAGGTGATGATTTTTGTCCTCGATTGTGATCAGACCTTGAGCTCACCTCATCAATAGCTTAACATATGGACCATGGGCTTCATCATCTCGCCATTTATTTCCCCTTTCGCATTTGGCTTCCTAGTCGCTCGGACATCGTGGCGATGGGCATACGGCATCGGATCCATATATTCCGCTTTTGTTGTGTTCCTGATCATTTTTTTCATGGAAGAAACGTACGATTGGATGCCACACATTCGCGATCAGCAACTAATTTCCATTCATTTAGCATGTACGATCGCACAGTTAGACCGATTCCTGAGCCTACCACGACGGGCTTTCGGTACAGGATAGAGACACTCATCGGCATAACTGGTTCCAAGATGCAGAAATACCGCGTCTCTTGGACCGAGTCTATCCTGAATCCTCTCCGCCTTATATGGAGACCTCATTTACTTATGCTCTTGATATTTGAGGTAATTCCCCACCCTCCTCAGTAAACGATGACAGTCTAATATCTTCAACGTAGGGTATGCTTTTCGGTTTCGGTATCGGCATAAATGTAAGATGGATAAGTGTCAACGCTTGTCATACTCATAGATGGTTAGGTTACCAATGCGGTCTTCCTCGGAAGCCCTCCTCCCCTCGGTTACGATTTCAGCGAATTTGCAATTGCTGGAGCCTATGGAACTCCAATCGTAAGCGCTCAGCCTAAGAAAAAGTCCTTCGAAACTTCATGTGTCCATAAGGTGTCTGTGATTCTCGGAGAGTTGTTTGGTCGATATGTCAACGACTACATTATGAATACCAGCATTAGGCGAAACAATGGTGTCTTCGAAGCCGAAAGCCGTCTTTGGTATGGGATTATATTATTCAACTTTCGTACAGTCTCATGATCCAACAGGGCATGCTATATTGCAATCCCACTCTACATCTGCGGCTTTGTTACACTCGGCGCAGCCTTCCAGAAACATCTCAGCGTCGGAGCTCTAATAATGGGATGGGGTATCGCGGAGATGTCCATCATGATCAACACGGTTGCAGTCTATGCATACTGCAATGACGCATTCCCGAAACATCAAGTATGTAAAATCTCACAGGCAGTTCTGAACTTTTCCATGACCCTAACTAGCTCTGAATCAAATTTGTATTTTTTGTAGGGAGAAATCAGCGCCTTGCTGAACCTCGCACGAGTTCTGGGTGGTGAGTAACTTCACAGCGTATTGTCACCGCTCCACCAACCAAACCTCACTCTATGCTCAGGATTCAGCGTCGCTTATTTCCAAATTCCTTGGGCCACTAAAAATGGTGCCATCCAGACATTCGGTCTTGAAGCTGCGTAAGTTGATGAAAACATAAAGATATACCAAGTTGGCGTTGATGGCTCCTTCCCAGAATTGTGGCCGGACTATTCATGCTTTTTGTTCCGTACCTGCAATGGAAAGGACAAGAATTACGGGTGAGTAGTGATATCTTCCCTTGCCATCTTGGGTGATACTAATTAAATAAATCTTAGGCGAAATATTCATTGCAATAATTGCCAGGATACGAAATTCATCGAAGGAATGTTATCGATTATCGTTCCATTTATGCACCCCGATTCTTTTTTGGTCTCACGGGTGGAAAGCAGGCCTTGCTAGTCTGAAATGTCATGTTTCCCAGCTTTCCTCTCTTCTATCGAGAGTAAATGATCTCCTGTATTTATATCGCAAAACCACCAACTTCCCGCCGTATTGGGCTTGCCCTTTCGTTGCGCTTAGGATGATTTATGTAACAAATAAAAACTCGTTCGTGATCGACTCGGATTCTTTGGTATCTCGTGGAACTCCGGACGTTCACCGGTCACCGGTCACCTTTCATCCATTATACTTAATTGACTATTGATTGTTCCGTAACTATTACTGTAATACAGTACTCAAAGGAACTTCCCAAACAGTTACCGCCATATGATTAATGCTGACTGCATATAGGCGGTTTCAAACCTTGAAACCTTGACACCTTGCTCCCAATTTGGCACTACGCCGTTTGCTGAAAATGCTTTCATTCTCCGAGCCAACATCGACTTGTAGTAGAAAAGATTCTTTTCTAATACATCTGCGTCAGTTTGTTTCCAAGTTCCTGGTTTTGATGCAAGATATCGTTGGTGCTGGTCAAGTAGTTATACTATTCCGCCATCCCACAGCATGAACCAGAAAGTTGACAAGTTTCGTTCACACGACTAGTGATTTCTGGAGTACATATTTAAAGAATTCATTAATTATTGGTAACCCAAATACTGCGGTAGCATTATAACCGATCTTATCTGCGACTCTGGGCCCGTGTATCTACTGCAGCGATCCCATCTTGATCGGAAGGTCTACTATGATTACATAGATGAACCTTGCAACGACTTCGGAGGGAAGCACTGACAACCTTGAAGGCAGCAGGAAAATCAGGCTGTCCTGGAGGGCGCACGACAACAAACAATGGCGAGGAACAAATGAAGTCATCAACGCCAGTAATGAAGTCGCTTCAGAAGATTTCAGATAGCAATGAAAGAAAAGCACAGGTTTCCAGGTTCAACCAGTGACGTTCCCACGTCTCTCAACCTAGACACTCTGACAACCTGTATTCGAAAACCATCTTGGACTGAATTGAACACAACTTTACTTTTCCACTACAAGAAAGGTTCCATAAAATATATTGCCGCTATGAGAGTCTCCCCTTTACACTGCCTTTCCTTTAGAAGGTATATTTTTGTCCACTTTTTCTCATCGTCACAATATAAAAGTTATTACAGGGGTTCATTCTTCAAAAAATGGAAGCTAACTGGAGTAGGTACCCTTCTCAAAGAAGTTGCCATTTGGATTCCTCGACAGAGGGACTGAACCTTGGGAATTCTACTTAGCGCCTCTTAGCGCGCGTATACAAAAATAGCTTATCCACTATTAAACGGGGCTAATGCCGATGATGGCCGCAGGTGAGTAAGGCCTGCCTTCCTTGGATATTCCGTACAGCTTTTGATGAGAAACATGGTCTTGAGATTGATACCATTGCGTCAGTTCTAAGGCTGTGAAAGCTTCGATGCCAGCGCCTTCATATATAATATATAGTGGCTTGCAAAGATTGGATGTCTTTTCACACATCTGCATGCGTGCAATAGAATGAGTGGGTGGTTTCCGACTCTCTTCTGCGGCCACCTGATAACACGAGAGTTCATGTAGAATCTCTCCAGAAATTCGTTATATTATTTATCGTCGTCGCTCTCACCTTGTGGCCAGCCGCAGTTGGGCAAGACACAAACTTCGCTATGTGCCTTACCAGCGTGCAGAACGGCACATATGGGAAGGGCATGGATGCAGGTGGTACAGATAACATTGGTTGCCCCGTAGAGGCGTCCATGGCTGTGGGTATCACGTATAGCCTGTGCATCAAGGCGTGTGGGAGTGACCAGGAGCCTTTTAATTGGACCATATTCTCTCAGCAGTTCAGCGCGTGGCTGCTTCCATGGCTTGCTTTGGTATCCCAGCTCCCATTTGGCGCTAATGATAAGCTGGACAATCTAGAGTCTATGCTGCTGACAGTCGGTTCGCCGACATTGGCTGCATATTCACTTGCACTAACTGTCTTGAATGGGCGCTGGATTGCCCAACGCTTTGCAGAGTACAGATATCCCAACGTTCGAAATGCCATTCACATTCTCAGTAGCCTCCAACAGTCACCTCTCAAAGTTGAGACGAAGGATGGGCTTCTTGCGTCTCTTATCGTCCTTCCTCAAAATGACGAATGGTGGAGCGAGCTCATTGTGTGGATCAATTACACTCACACCTGGTCTATATCTGCCGTCAATAACATTG
>Ga0193742_1000868_pt1 | contig 19266 bp, 16 predicted proteins | sample L2c1metaG_FD_165511 | JGI IMG/M metagenome (GOLD analysis project Ga0193742, IMG submission 165511) | Soil microbial communities from a riparian zone of the East river system, Colorado, United States - L2c1 | ecosystem: Environmental > Terrestrial > Soil > Riparian zone | place: USA: East River... | reverse complement strand
ACAGGCCGAAAAACGGCTCGCTCGACACTTCAAATCGTATCCCCACACCTCATCACCTCACCGAAGCCACCCAACAACACAGCTTGTTCACCGCCACCATCAAATCACGCGCCTGTGCAGAGCTTCCTTAGGCCATGAGGGGAAAATTATCGACCGTGATGATAAGACCAAGACTTGGCGTGTTGACTCTCAAAACGACTATGCCATTATTTCGAGGTTTAGAGCCAAGACTGGAGGCTTCGTCTTCTCTATAGCAGGAATCGGGGCAGCGGCCAATCAGGCGGGTGCTGATTTTGTCAGCGACCCCGATCAACTGGGCAGGTTTCTGCACGAAGCACCGAACGGTTGGCAAGATAAAGACATGCAGATGATTCTCCACACGACCGTCCTCAATCGTGTCCCGATATCGGTGGATGTGCAAGCTCTTTATTTTTGGTAACCGGATGCTATCGGCGGCCTTGCACTTTGGGAATTCCTATGGAGAGTCGGCATCCATTCAGGTCACTGTCGGGAAGCCGCAGCTTATCCAACCCAAGCCATTCATTACACAACAATGAACGTCGCGCCAATTCAAATGTCTGCAACGCTATGCGCGATCTAATGTCGGTACAGTACGCGGCCGTATATTACTGATGCTATTGAGCTGCCGAATCCGTTTGAAGAGTGAACCGTACTCGACGTTACAAGATCTTCATCCTTCCCTTCTGATAAGCCGAGGTGTGCCTCTCACCTAGTCAGAAGGAGTTCCTCAAATAATGGATACAAATCTTCCACCAGATTCTCTCATTGCGTCCAATAGGCTAACCCGCCGTCGTTTGCTCAAGGGAGCGGCTCAAGTTGCGTCTGTTGCGGCTGCTTCAACCCTAATGCCTCCCAATGTTAGACGATTGCTGGCGCAAGGACCTCCGAAACATGGATCAATGCGCGATATCAAACATGTTGTCGTGCTGATGCAGGAGAATCGCTCGTTCGATCATTATTTTGGGATGTTGGCTGGAGTTCGCGGCTTCGGCGATCCGAAGGCTCTCAAATTGTCCACTGGCCGATCCGTCTTTCATCAGCCGGACACTGAAAACCCGAACGGCTATATGCTGCCGTTTCATTTGGATACACACGCCACAAACGCGCAAAAGATCCCTTCCACCAGCCACGCCTGGGCCGTACAGCACCGCGCATGGAATGGTGGCCTAATGGATCAGTGGCTCCCTGCGCATCGTGCTGCCGATGGTGTGCACGGCCCCATTTGCATGGGTTACTACAAACGGGAAGACATTCCATTTCAGTATGGTCTTGCCGAAGCCTTCACCATTTGTGATGCCTATCACTGTTCCGTGTTCGGTCCCACGTGGCCAAACCGGATGTACTGGTTTACTGGCATGATCGATCCCGATGGACTAGGTGGGAGTCCGATCCTCGACAACTCGGCTCCCAAAAATGGTTATGGCTGGATGACATACGCCGAGCGCTTGGAAAAGGCTGGAGTGAGTTGGAAGGTATATCAGCATTTGAACGTTTCGGAAGGCTTCAACATGTTGCGCAGTTTTACAAATTTTCAAAATGCGGACAAGACCTCCCCGCTCTATACCAAGGGAATTGCAGCCGTCTCCGAAGGCCAATTTGAGTACGATGCACTAAACGACAAGCTACCCGCAGTCTCATGGCTCTGCCCTACCTATACGACATCGGAACATCCTCACAATCTGCCTGCCGACGGCGCTGATTTTGTTGCAGGCAAGCTCGACGCTATTGCAGCCAACCCAGACGTCTGGGCAAAAACTGCCTTCATCCTTAACTACGATGAGAACGACGGTCTCTTCGATCACGTGGCACCTCCCGTCCCACCGCCAGGTACCCCGCACGAGTTTGTCAATGGCTTGCCGATCGGCGGTGGTTTCCGTGTCCCTTGTATCGTCGTTTCACCTTGGACGACCGGAGGATGGGTATGCAGCCAGCCATTCGATCACACTTCAGTCCTGCAATTCCTGGAGAAATTCACTGGAGTTAGGGAACCAAACATCAGCGACTGGCGCAGACAGACCTTTGGAGATCTAACCTCTGCATTCCGATTTCAGCAGGCAAGCGGGAAACCTCCTGCGCTACCTGGCACCACGGGGCCTCTGCAATTGGCCAGATACACTGCTGCCCATCTTCCTGCACCACTCTTTCCTAGCGCGGATCAGAAAATACCCGAACAGGAGAAAGGTACTCGTAAGCGTACTGAGCTAACAAGAGTCAACCCTTCTTGATCTGGGTTCCGGAGTTTCCGGAATCAATGTGAGCTTCTCGCTTTAGATGACTTGGTCTGGCCCTGATCCACTAGAGGATGCGAGAGCAGGAACGAGATGGCAACATCGTCGAGAGAATTGCTCTCTCTGTCCTGCTTCTTGTATGTCCCAACACGACCGACCGCCACAGAGCATTCTTCCGAAGATTCATGCATCCGATAAGCGCGTCGATCGAACTGACCCAATTGCCGCCAGCCCAGCCGTACCGGTCGGACGCTCTTGCCGCTCAGATGGCGTCATTGGCGATCACGCTGCGTTTGCCTCGGCGGCAATTCGACTCCCACCTCCACGCAGCCGGGCCGTGATCTCCGGAAAGCGGATGACAGCGATAATCCAGATAAAAACTTCGATGCTGGTCGGAAAGCCGATCGGTTCATGGTGCTGAAGATAAGTAGCAATCGCCCCGCCCAGATGGGACGCCAAAAGCAGAAATTCCAGCACGCCGGTTCTGGGGATAACAAAAGCACTGAGGAGACGAGTTCGATGATTCCGAGTAACTGACGTAGAACCTACTTTGGGTGCAGGCCAGCTCAATCCTCTCAGGAGGGCGCAATAGTTCTCAAGTCACTCATTGCCGTTGCGGAGGCGTCTATGCCAGGCGAGGCGAGATTGAGATGATGTTTTGGGGCTTCAATTTTCCGAAGCGCCTTACCTTCAGAACCCGGTCGGACACCATTCCTATGCTCGGTCTTTGGAAGAACTCGTTTCAGGACCGTCGCGGTATCGTGCCAGCCGATCGCTTCTTCGAATGGAGGCGCCTGGATAAGAAAAACAACCCAAGTATAAAATCACAGTGCCAGGCAAACACCGTTCGCTCAGAGGTGAGAGATGGCACGCCCTTACTGGTCCGGTCACATCCAAATTTCGCTCGTCTCTTTCGGCGTCAGCTTCTTTGTCGCGACCGAAACCAAGAATCAAATCAGCTTTCACCAGATCAGTCGGAGCACGGGCGAGCGCGTCCGCCACCAGAAAGTCCTTAAGAGCACCGTGGACAGCGGCAGTGAAGAAGCCGGGGCCGTAGTGCAGAAGGACGAGATCGTCAAAGGCTACGAGCACCGCAAAGGTGAGTACGTCATCATAGAGCCGAGCGAATTGGATCAGCTCCGCGTCCCTTCGAAGCACACGATCGAGGTCAGCCAGTTCATCACCCTGTCAGAGTTGAACCCTGAGTATGTCGAAAAGCCATATTTCGTCGTTCCGGAAAACAACGCGCAGGCTGAGGCGTTCGCGGTCGTCCGTGAGGCACTAAAGAAATCCGGGAAGGTTGCTATTGGGAAGATTGCTTTTTCCGGTCGGGAGCATGTCGTCGCGATCACACCCGCGGAAGGACCGGGGATAATGGCTTACACCCTGCGTTACCAGAGCGAACTGCGAAACCAAAACGACTATTTCCGCGATATCAAGACCCGGAGATCAACGAAGACTCTTTGGAATTGGCCGAAGCGCTCATTGCGAAGAGATCTTCAAAGTTCGACATCAGCAAGTTCGAAGATGGTTACGAGGTTGCGGTGAAGGAACTGGTCGAAGCGAAGATCAACATTGCTGTCATTGGAGCCATCTGCCATGGGACCACAGCTAGCTCAATCCCTCAGATCCACGCACGAACGATCAGCCACAGATTCAAATACAAGCGTAGGGAACCTTCCCTTTCTTGAGCTGCCACCAAGCCGGTTGAGGACGGTGTACTCACTGGATCGATACAGCGTTAGATGGGCGAGCAGAACCCGGTGGGTCTACTGAATGATCAAGCCGGCTCCGGACCGAAATCCGCAATCGCCGCGAGCAGTTTCTCAATGAAATGAGTCCCACGCCGACTACAGCGATCGTGGTCAATGCGAGACCGGCCCACGCTAGAAGTCTCTCGCCAACCCCTGGAACATGCTGGCAATAACGAATTAGAGCAGAAGCGAGCGCCGCACTGGGAAAGGTGTAAGCCCACCAGGCGACCGATACGGGAAGTGCTCGCACCGCAAGCTGCCACAAGCGCAGCACAAGCAGGGCGAAAAACAGGGCCGTGAATAAGATGAACCGGTAGACCGCGTCCACGCGGCCTGTAAGTTGCAGCCAGGACAGACACCCGACCGCGGGCGAGGCGACAAAGATCGCTAAGCTCGGGGCGAGACGCTGCAGCGACTTGTCCTCACAGAAGATAAGCCGGTGAAGCAACAGCGGCAGGAAGGCGATCCAGGAGACAAGTCCAACGGCCAGCAAAAACCAAGACGTCTCGTGAAACCCAAGTGGCACACCCGGCAAAGTAGCAGTCACATTTCCGACGATTGGAACCAGCCAAGCCGGCGTGGCGTGCAGAATTTCAGTAGGCTCAGCAATCCATCGCCCCAAGAGAGTCAGGAAGAGCACAAGCTGACCTCCTGTGCCCAATGCCCAAAGAAACAGTGCCGCAGATGGCGCTTGGGGAAGGATGGCAGCAGCAACAATCACGACCGCGACCGTGATACAGGCGAAGTTGCTGGCCGACCTGGGATCCCGAAATTCCGCGAGTACGATGCTCGGATCGCGAACTGTTTTGATGCCGTACAAGGCGGAGAGGGCGATAAAGAGCATGACGCCGACCGCGATCAACCACTCGCCAATCGCGCGTGGAGCGGCGAGCACCTGACCTGCCGCGCGCCAGGAAAGCCCGAGACCGCAAATGCCCATAACCGAGCTAAAAGCGATCGCTGGCGGATTGGTGAGGGCGTGCTCGCCATGTCTTGTCAATGTTTCCATGAAACTCCTAATTCCACCTTGGTTGGATACGAGTCATGCAACTCATACAACCTTGGGCCGCTGGGTACGGCTGAGGCCTGCGGCTAGTTCAGAAACCACTCGACCAGTTGTTCCAGAGTCGCTTTGCCCTTCGCCAGGCTCACTTCTGATTCCTGAGGATCTCGATTCCACGCGTTGTCAACAATTACGCTCCGAAGATCTCGAACACCAACAAGCTGCAACCAAAAGTCCAAATAGGTTGCTTGGTGATCGAATCGCGAGGGCGGTATAGGAGTACCTTCCAGGAAACGTGAACCGCGTGTATAGACGACGATTGCCTTTTCCACGTTCAAGAAAGGGCCGTACTGTTTTCCGTCATAGGTAAACAGATAGTTTCGCTGCGCTACGAGATCAATCAATTGCTTGAGCTTGTACGGCAGGCCAAAGTTCCACATTGGAGTTCCTAATACGATTCGGTCGGCGTTCTGAAAGCGTTGGATTAACGATTGAATACGCTCCCATACGTTGGATTCTGCCTCAGTCATCTTTTCGTGCTTCACTGCTTTATACTTCGCTCCAATTGCCTCATAGTCGAACTCTGGTAACCGTTCATGCCAGACGTTCAACGTATCCACAACTATCGAGGTGTTGTCGGATTTGCACGCATCGATGAATGATTTGGTGAGGCTGATCGAATCGGAAGATTCGCCTCTTGGTGATGACTGAATTTCGAGAAGTTTCACTGGTCCCTCCGGGATGTGGGGACTCCTTGCGGAGTCTGAGCTATTTCGAAACCGCACGTGCTGCACTCTCAATTACATCTGCGACTTCCTTGGGATGCGAGACGTAGACTGAGTGGCTGGCGCCTTCGACTTCGACTGTGTGGCTATGAGCTCGCTTGGCATAAAATCGTTCGAGGTCGGGGTTGATCGTTCTATCCGCCCCGGCGACGACCATCCAGCTTGGTTTGCTTCGCCACGCAGGCGTGGTGATGACTGCCTTGAAATTGTCCGCGGCGTTGAGTACCTGCGATCGTGCCATGAGAGCGGCCTGCTCCGCAGACAGATCGGCTGCAAAGTATTCATGAAACTGCGCGGGGTCGAGGTACGTGAAACCATCTGCCGTCTTTTTTATCGCACCAGACTTGCTGAGGTCACTCGGGAAGCGGTTTCCCTCGTCCGCTTCGTTCTCTCCAGCGTCTGGCATGTGCGCTGCAACATACACCAATCCGGCAACGGATGGATCCATGCCCGCTTCTGTTATTACGGCTCCCCCATAGCTGTGCGCGACAAGGATACTCGGCCCATCTTGCAGTGCGAGGATACGCTTTACGGCGGTCACGTCATCCTGAAAGGAGGTCTCGGGCTCTTGGACGACGGTGACTTTGAAACCATCCCGGACAAGGTTGTCGTAAATGCCCCTCCAGCCCGAACCGTCCGCCCAGGCACCGTGGACGAGGACGATGTTTTTCACTTCGGACTCCTGAGCGTGCAAGTTTGGGGCGCTCGACAGGACGGCCGCACACAACATCGTGGTGAACATGGTTAATCGATTGAACATAACTATCTCCAGTTGTTTTTTTGTTGCGTTCTGCAGCGCGTTTCAAAAGACCAAGAACTGTCACCGCTGGTGAGGCTGTCATCTAGCGGATGTGTTTCTGTCTTCACGCAACGTTGGACTCTCGGGGGGCGATTCGCGACGCTTATTTGTTCTTATGACGGTGATATGTGTTGCTAATCAAGGTTGCGGAAGCCTGCGAGCATAGGCGAAGACATTGGGTCATGTCTTGCAAAATGCGCAAGCCACCCCGATCTTGAAGAGAACGGAATTACGTTCGAACGATATCAATCGCGAGTATCTGCCGGAAGAGTGAGGCAGCGAAGACACTATGATTCCTGTCGTTACCCGTTGATCTGAACACTAATGCTCCAGCGACGTCCGAGCGAATTCACAAAATCGGCGTATTGCGGGCGCAGTGTTCTGACGCGCGAATGCCAAGCCAATCTCTGACTCCGGCAGTCGATCTGTAATCGAGCACACGACCACCTTGGAGAGGACTCTTTTTGCAACAGATGCCGGGACAATTGAGACGCCCACACCGGCATCTACGAGAGAGATGAGGGTAGGCATCTCACCTGCTGTTTGGACCACCTTAGGGACGACTCCAGCGTTGCTCAGAATTCCAGTCAAAAGATCATGGAAACCAGGTGCGTGCTCTCGTGCGTACATGACAAATGGATTCCCTTTGAGTTCGTGCAGACAAATCTCTTTCTTTGCAGAAAGCGGGTGCCATGAAGGCAAGATCGCGACGAACGGTTCCCGATGAATCGTTGTCACCTCAATGTCTTTACGATTTTCGATGGGAAGGCGAAGAAAGCCTACGTCTAACAAACCGTTCTCGATCATCTCCAGTTGGGTGCCTGTCAGAATGTTTCTTATCGAAAACTCGACATCTGGGTAACTCTTCCGAAACCGTCGCATCAAGTTCGGGACGATCTCAAAACCGGCAGTTGATATAAAACCGATACGAATATGGCCAAGCTTGCCTGCCGACGCCCACTGAGCTTTCCGCTTTGCGAATTCGAGCTTTTCCAGTGCGATCGCAGCGTCTTCCCGAAACGCCTGCCCGGCCGCAGTAAGTACTGTGCCCTGCCGGTTTCGACTTAGGAGTTCAATGCCCAATTCGTCCTCAAGCGCTTTGACCTGAAGGCTAAGCGCAGGCTGGCTCAGGTTAAGAAGCCGAGCGCTCCGACCAAAATGGAGGGTTTCGGCGACAGACAAAAATGAACGGATATGACGGAATTCCATGCGGCTTCCTCATTAGCTGACGCTATCACGATTATAAAAAGACTTATTCGTGGTAAATAATGCGTCAGTAGCAAATCGGCCGCACCGTGCTAGTGCCTCCAAAGCACCTGATTACATTTTCTATAGCCCTGCCTGATTAGCAATATTTATCACGCTGATATAAACGTACAACAATCATAATCAGGAGAACAGGACTCCAATGGTTGTGTTCTAGAAAGGAGAAGTTGAATGAGTGACCAGGCAATGACGCAGCAGCGGACCTCATGGACAACCAGACGGGACGAAAAGCGACGTCGGCTAGATAGCGTAACGCCGTGGATGAAAGGTCCAGTTTTGGCGCAAAACAAGATCATCGAAACTCTCGAAGCCGTGCTTCAGAGCGGCGACCGGATTGTCATGGAAGGCGACAATCAAAAACAAGCGGATTTTCTTTCGCGGTCTCTCGCTAAGATAGATCCGAAGAAAATTCACGATCTTCATCTCATCATCTCAAGCATCAGCCGGCCCGAACATCTGACGCTCTTTGAGCTGGGCATCGCGAAAAAGGTAGATTTTGCATTTGCCGGTCCACAAAGCCTGCGGGTCGCACAGCTTCTCGAAGATGGTGTTCTTGAAATCGGCGCCATTCACACATACGTCGAACTGTATGCCCGTTTACTCGTAGACCTTATACCGAACGTGGTACTGGTTTGCGCAGAGCAGGCGGATCAGGAAGGCAATCTGTTTACAGGGCCCAACACTGAAGATACCCCGGTGATTGTTGAAGCCGCCGCCTTCCACGACGCGATCGTGATCGTGCAAGTCAACAAAATCGTCGACACACTGCCGAGAGTCGACATCCCTGGCTCCTGGGTCGATATCGTTGTCGAGGCCGATAAGCCATATGCGGTCGAACCTCTCTTTACTCGCGATCCCCGCCACATCAGTGATCTGCAGATCCTGACTGGGATGATGGTCATCCGTGGCATCTATGAGAGACATCAGGTACAGTCACTCAACCACGGAATTGGTTTCGACACGGCGGCCATTGAACTTCTTCTCCCTACCTACGGAGAGTCTCTCGGGCTTCGTGGAAAAATCTGCAAACACTTTGCGCTGAATCCGCACCCAACTTTGATTCCGGCTATCGAGAGCGGATGGGTTCAGAGCGTTCACTCGTTCGGAAGCGAAGTCGGAATGGATGAATACATCCGTGCTCGCCCCGACATCTTCTTCACTGGCCGGGATGGCAGTCTGCGGTCTAACCGTGTTCTTTGTCAGCTTGCGGGTCAGTACGCCGTGGATGCCTTCATTGGAGCAACGCTTCAGATGGACGGGAATGCCAACTCCTCTACGGTGACCACTGGACGGCTTGCAGGGTTCGGAGGCGCGCCGAATATGGGGCATGACCCGCATGGACGCCGCCATTCGTCGCCTGCCTGGCTCGACCTCAAGACCAGTGCTGACCCGACGCTCCCGGGCCGCAAGCTGGTGGTTCAGACACTTGAAACCTTTGCCAAAGGTGGAGAGCCGGCCTTCGTCGAAACTCTGGATGCCGTTGAAGTTGGCAAGAAGGCTGGCATGCCGATCGCACCCATCATGATCTATGGCCAGGACGTTAGCCACGTTGTGACGGAAGAAGGGATTGCTTATCTGTACAAAGCCGAAGGCATTGAAGAGCGCCGCCGGGCGTTGGCCGCAGTAGCAGGTATCAGTCCTGTCGGCCTTAAGGCAAAAGCCAATGAGACAGCCGATCTTCGTCATCGTGGCATCGTCGCCTTTCCTGAGGATATTGGAGTCCATCGCCTTCAAGCCAGCCGGTCCTTACTCGCTGCCAGGAGCATGGAAGACCTGGTCGCGTGGTCCGGTGGCCTCTATCAGCCGCCTGCCAAGTTCAGGAGTTGGTAATGGCACAGCTAAGACCAATCACGAAATCATCTCAGCAACTGAACGCTTTGGCCCGGTCTGAGTGGCTCTCAGAACTCGCCTGGCAGTCGTTGATTGCTGAAGCAGAGCTCACACCTAAACCGGGCTTGGTGGACGGTCGAGGGTCAGGATCACATTCGGATCTCTCCCTCGATCTAATGAGGAGATCCGCGGATGCGATTGCACCATACTTTACCCGGATGGCTCGGGCATCCGCCGAAACTCAGATGGATACCCGCCTGCGTGCAGCGGTTGCCAGTATTGGCAGAAAAGCCGAAGCGGCAATGCTTCGAGCGACTTCAGGCAGCAATGCGCACAAAGGCGCAATCTGGGTTCTGGGACTACTGGTTTGTGCTGCAAGTCTAAGCGAGGGCTCGCTTCCGGAATTTGTAGCCGAGTCTGCAGGATATCTCGCTCGTTTGCCCGATCGTGCAAGACCGCAAGCGGTATCTCACGGCGATGTAGCCCTTGAACGATATGGGGCGACAGGCGCTCGTGGAGAAGCCTACGCGAATTTTCCGCACGTCGTCAAAATTGGGCTTCCCGCACTGAAGGAAGCTCGCAAAAGCGGCCGAACAGAGCGAGACAGTCGGCTCATGGCTCTCCTTACGATCATGTCGGCTCTCGATGACACCTGTGTTCTTTTTCGTGGGGGGTCTGAGGCACAGAAGATCGTGCGCGAGGGTGCCGCTCAAGTCATCGAGGTTGGCGGCCCGGGGAGCCCAAGGGGAAATGCAGCATTGATCGCACTCGGACAAGAGCTTGTCAGTCTGCACATCTCTCCCGGCGGCAGCGCGGATCTTTTCGCGGCCACACTCTTTCTGGACGCTCTCGAACGCGGCCTCGAACAAGTGGAAAAGGACAACAGTCTAGTGGAGGAAAACGATGGAAAAAATTGAGTTCAACTATCCTGAGGCGAAACGCCTCATTACCAGGAGAGCGCACGTCGGTGTCGTGGGCTCAGGCGACATGGAGGTCCTTCTCGAACCGAACAGTGAGGAGGGAGCCCGTGTCTTCATCACGACCAGCGTCAACGGCTTTGGCGATGCGTGGAAGGCGGTCTTCGATCGTTTCTTCTCGAAGTTCGATGGGGCGGTCCGTATCTACATCAACGACGCCGGCGCAACGCCCGGCAGTGTGCTGCTTCGTCTCGAACAGGCAGTGGAGGTGATTGAGCAATGAACTCACCAACTCTCATTCCCGATTTCGTCAATCGTAAGAGCTTTATCGAGCTGGACGCTCGTGCTCGTGCTCAGAGCCTCTTCGATAAAGGTACTTGGAAGGAGCTCGTCGGCCCCTTCGATCGCATCGAGTCTCCATGGCTTGCTAAGCAAGGCATCGCTCCACAATCTGATGATGGCTGCGTCGTGATCAAGGGGAAAATCGGCGGATCTCCAGCGGTCGCCATTGCGTTCGAAGGAGCCTTCCAGGGTGGCAGCGTCGGCGAGGTATCCGGCGCCAAGATGACCGCCGCCCTGGATCTCGCCACGAAGGATTCCGAGGCGGGAAAATCGACCGCTGCAGTTCTTTTGCTCGAAACAGGCGGCGTGCGCCTTCAGGAAGCGAACCTTGGTTTAGCAGCCGTTGCCGAAATAATCTCTTCAGCGCTAGCGCTTCGTCAGCACGCTCCGGTGATCACAATCGTTGCGGGCACTGTCGGCTGTTTCGGAGGCATGTCTCTTGTAGCTGGCGTATCCAGCTACACAATCATGACGCGCGAAGCCCGGCTAGGATTGAACGGTCCCGAGGTGATTGAACAGGAGTCTGGTATCGATGAGTTTGACGCCTCCGATCGAGCGCTCATCTGGGCAATTCATGGTGGAGAACAACGCGTCGGCATGGGGCTCGCTGATTCACTCGTCGAAGATGATGCCGACAAGATCGCAGCGACAGTGCGTGATTGTGTCCACAAAGGCATACCGGAGAAGCACCGGACCGAACAGGTGGAACTCTATCGCGCTCGTATAGCGGCACTTGATACATCGAGCCAGATAGATCCGGCAACATTGCGGCAACAGTGGGCTAACCCAGATGGAGGTGTGCGATGAAGGAACAAGTTGGATTGCGCGGCAAAGTATGGTTCAAAGTCCTGACTGGAAGCGACACTCCGAATAGTGGCGATCCGAACTCCGTGCTGGCCACAACCGCAGCTGTTGGAAATGAGTCAGTTCTGTTCCTCTGCGTTGTACCTGACAAGGACAGCCGTTTTCCTTGTGTCCGCGACGGGCAGGTTGGACTCGAAGAAGCATTCACTCTCGCAACCCACATTCGAGCGGTTATCGCCGAAGATCGCGATAAGCCTCGTGAAGCGAAGCGTCCCATCATCGCAATCGTTGACGTCAAGAGCCAGGCTTACGGTCGCCGTGAAGAGACGGCCGGTATCTTCTTCGCGGCGGCTACGTCGGCAGATGCATACGCGTCGGCAAGGATGGCGGGACATCCCGTTATTTCGTTGGTAGCCGGCCACGCATTTAGCGGCGGATTTCTCACTCACGGCTACCAAGCTAATCGCATTCTGGCATTCGATGATGCTGGCATTACGATCCACGCGATGCATAAAGAGGCCGCAGCCAGGATTACGAGAAGGTCCGTTGCGGAACTCGAAAAGCTGGGACACGAGATCGCTCCCATGTCGTATGACGTCCGGGACTATGCGAAACTCGGTCTCCTGTTCAAGCTATTGCACGCCGACGACCCACAACACCCAACCTCGAATGAGGTTGCCGAAGTGAGAAAAGCAATCACTGAAGCGATTGCAGATGCACGTAAAGGCAAGCTCGATCTGAGTAACAGGTGGGAGTCAGACGCCGCAAAGGAAACGCGGAAAGGCACCCTTGCGGTGCGAGCTGCTCTTGAAGCGCAGTGGTCCAACGAGTAAGAGGCCCGAAATGACTCTGATTCTTCTAAATGCGTTGCTCCCGATCTTCGTCGGCCTGCTTTTGGGATATATAGCAGGCCGGCGCGGAGTCATGGACAACCTGAATGTTCGAAATCTAATCGTGCTCGTGATGGACTTCGCTATCCCATGTGCGCTGTTTTCCACGATAAGCAGTACATCCTGGCCTGTGCTCCGAGAACAATCGGAATCCGCAGTAATGATCGCTGTGGTATTTGTGACCTTGTATGCTGCCAGCTATATCTGGGCAAGAAAAAGTGTCAAAATGTCCATCTCCGATGCTTCTGTACTTGCGCTGACAGTAGGCTTTCCGAATTCTGCGGCTGTAGCTTTGCCGTTGCTGACAACTGCGTACGGTCCTGGTTCAAGGGTCACAGCTGCCCTCTCAATCGCTGTGGGAGCTATCACGATCTCCCCTTTAACCGTCGCGTTGCTTGACTCCGACAAGCTATCCGATGGAAAAGGCGTCTCTATTCGAGCGATTGTGATCAAATTTCTTCGGGCATTCACTCGTCCTGTGGTGTGGGCCCCTACGTTGGCTTTGGTGAGTGTTTACTTCGGTTTACATTTACCATCCTATGTTGATAAATCCTTAACAATTCTTGGGAGCGCAGCATCAGGATCGGCTTTGATTCTCACCGGGCTCGTAGTCTCCTCCCAGACATTTCGCTTTGACAAGAGAGTCGCGTTGACAACCGCCGCGATCGTCCTGATTCAACCCTTGTTTGCTCTTGGCATTACTGAGCTCTTTCATATGAGTCATGCTGAAATCCGTGACATCACCCTTATCAGCGCGATACCGGGTGGGTTCTTCGGTCTCGTTTTCGGGAGGAGCTTCAATTCAACTCCTGAAACCGCCAGCTCGGCGTTGATTGCGTCGTATTGCGTAGGGGGCATTTTCTTTGGCTGGCTGGATGCTCGTAATAACGAAGTATTTTTGAGGGAATCCAATGACCGGCACGCTGCATGTCCACGATCTCGTCCTCCTGGGAGGCGAGTTGGCGGTTATCTCCAATGATGGGGGGCCAGCGTGTCCATACCTTAATCCCAACGAGCGTCCTTGGGTGGTTGTGCGGAGAGGCCGTATCCCAGATGGGTTAATTCCCGTGGGAGTGCGTGGAGCGCAAAGGCACGAACGCTGCGCAGGGCTCACGAGGTTGAGTGAAGTGTTAGAGACTCGACGGCCAGATCAGTTGCGGCTGCCGCTCGCAGAGGATTCGCGCCGGGCGTTACAGGCGTTCCAGACCTTGTCCTATCTAGAAAGCCACCTCGTAGGGTTGAATATGAGTTGGGGTCCGGGCGGGAGTGTGGGTTATGAACTGGCCTCGGGAATACCGGCTGTCCGCGATGACAGTGATCTAGACTTCATACTTTCGGCGCCCAGAAAACTCGAGATTACAGAAGCACAAGATTTGTGGCGCATGATCAGCAGTGCTCCAGGAAAGGTCGATGCATTGGTAGAGACCCCGCTCTGTGGTTTTTCTTTAAAGGAATTCGCGACAACATCGCGGCGTAAGATTCTGCTTCGCACGGCTGACGGCCGCGTTCTCGGCTCGAATCCTTGGAATTTGTCGAATGGCGAGGATAGCTAACGTGAATACTGCATTCTTGTTCCCAGGACAAGGAGCACAGAAACCTGGAATGCTCCATGAACTCGTTGATGATCCTGCTGTCGAACTGACACTCGACGAGATCAGCGACATATTGAAATCAGATGTTCGTCTATTGGACTCGCCTGAGGCATTGAATTCCACGATATCGGTTCAACTCGCTCTTTTAGCTTCCGGAGTCGCTACGGCTAAAGCTTTGCAGAGACAAGGCGTCACTTGTTGTGCAGTTGCAGGTTTATCTGTGGGCGCCTTTGCAGCAGCCGTTGTTGCCGAGGCAATCACATTAAACGATGCGGTAATTCTCGTTCGTTCCCGCGCAGAGCAAATGGAACAACTATATCCAGTCGGATACGGAATGGCTGCCATCGTCGGTCTTAACGAGCGACAGGTTACGGCTATCGTCGATTCGGTACACACGCCCACGGCTCCGGTATTCGTAGGAAATATCAACGCACCGAGGCAGATCGTAATTGCAGGCTCCATGGAAGGGATGCAGAAGGTTTTAGAAAAGGCGCGCCGGCACGGTGCCAGAAAGGCTGAACTCCTGCACGTTTCAGTGCCGTCCCATTGTCCTCTGCTTTCATCCGTTGCTGATTCACTTCGGCTCCAGCTAAATTCTATGCAGCTAAAGGCACCAAAATTTCCCTATATCGCGAATGTGAATGCACGAGTTGTGCGCTCCGCATCGGCAGTAGCAACGGATCTGGCGGACAACATCGCCCATGGAGTTCGCTGGCATGATGCGACGATAGTCGCAGAGGAATTGGGCTGTAACCTCTTCCTTGAAATGCCGCCAGGCCACACCTTGACGGACCTCGCGGAAGAAAACGTTCCCGGCGTTACCGCTTCTGTGGTCACATCGGATCTTTTCAGACACGTTTTGCGACTCGCCGCCGCTTAAGGTCTGATATGAAGAGCCCCACGAGGCCATCGACCGAATCGCGCGACGTTCACCCGGCCCGGAGAACCGGATGCCCAATGCTCTGGGCGACCGGGGCCTCCCGCTGCCGGTAGTTGCAGCGGAGTGACGACCAATCGTCACTCCGCTTCCCTCCTACCAACAGCAGGCATACATCTGGACCTAGTTACAGGTGTATATCATCCTCCAAAGGCCACTACCCTCAATATTGGCAAGTGCATATACGTTGTTCCCGTTCGCTGTGAGTTGGATCGGTGAGGCAAATGTAGTTGGGAGCAATGTGAGAAAGAACCTGATGACGCTGAGCACCATCAAACTTTAACAATGGACTGGTCATAGTTTCCTTTTCCATTGAAACGCCTTGGCTGAATCTTGAGAGCTGTCAACGCACAGGAGTCGTTGGTCTCTCGCCAGGCAGGCATAGAGACAGGACGCATCCCAGAACGAGCAGGGCCACATTTATCGCCATTGAATTGCTGAATGCGCGAGCATATGCCTGAAGGCCGGTTCGCGCGCCGAGAGAGATATAAAAGGACCCGCCAACGATGGCAATTCCAAGGGCAGAACCTATCTGAAGAGCTGTCATTACCATGCCGGCGGCCAATCCCGCGTGACGCTCGCCGATATCTCCGATAACGGCCTTGATGACGCGTGGCATGACAATGCCAAAGCCGATCCCCGCACACGCGAGGCCTTCTTCGATGCCTCGTAACTGGTAGCGAGCACAGAGCGCAACGATACCGAAGCCAATCACCTGCAGGGCGAACCCAGCGGGAAGCACATAGCTTTTGAGCCTGCGGGTGTCCAGAGCGGATGCGGCGGAGCTAAAGAAGAAACTGACAGCAAAGGGCAGCATCGCGATTCCGGCTTGGAGTGATGTATTGTGCAATCCCGCCTGCAGATAGAGCGAGAAGGTCAGATAGAACGCTGACAGCATGTAGAAAACCAATCCCATCAGGATGCCCAGACTGAAGCGGCGGTTCCGAAACAGGGCAAACTCAACCAGTGGATCAAGACCTTTTGAGGAAAGGCATGTCTCATATCGGATGAACCCGAGCAAAGAAATAACGCAGAGGCAAACCATTCCCATCATCCACTTGGGCCAGCCGAGTTCGCGTCCTTCTATCAACGGATAAACAAGGCAGCCAAGCGCCACGGACAGCAAAATAGCGCCGATGAAATCCAGTTTTCTCGCATGTAAGGATCGGCTTTCCTTGACAAAGAAGACAGCTCCCACGAACGCCGCAATACCGATGGGGATATTGATGAAGAAAATAGATTGCCATGCGAATCCGAAGGGGTGTGCGAATACGAGGAATCCGCCCAATAGCTGACCGCAGATGTTCGCTAACCCGAACGTTGCTCCATATAACGCCAAGGCTCGCGTTTGTTCCGGGCCAGTGAACAGGATGCGAATAGATGCCAGGACCTGCGGCGCCATCATGGTAGCCATAAGAGCCTGCAAAATACGTCCGAGAATCAATGCTGTTGGAGAAGCTGCGAATCCACACAGAAGAGAGGCTACGGAGAATCCTGCTACGCCAATCAGAAACATTCGTTTGCGTCCAAGCAAGTCGCCAAGACGCCCTCCGGTGATGAGCATGACCGCATAAGTTGCGGCGTATGCGGAGATGACAAACTGCACTTGTGCCGAGGTAGCCCCGAGGCTTTGGCGGATGGATGGTAAGGCGAGATTGACAATGGTGAAATCCAGAATCGGAAGGAACGCGCCTGTCAGCAATACCGCAAGCGCCAGCCATCGTGTCGGTACAGCAGCACTGCTCGGTAATTCGGTCGTCGCAGTGTTCAGTTCTTGTGTCGATGAACTCATCTGTCCTCAGGCGTCTGAATGTTTATGCGGCAACAACGGTGCCGGTACTTCCAAATAGCTTGACTACGAATCTATCGAGGAGGAACAATAATGTACAGATATGGCTGAGTATTTCAGTCATAACAAACTTGGATGATTATGACCACTCTGGATGTAGATTCCGTTCACGCGTTTATTTTGGTTGCCGATCTCGGTTCTTTCACTAAGGCCGCATCGGTTCTTGATACTTCACAGGCCGCGATCAGCGTCAAGATCAAACGTCTGGAAGACAGGCTGGGCCATCGACTCCTGGATCGGACACCGAGGAACGTTCGACTATCAACTCAGGGAATGACCTTCCTCAAACCAGCGAGAAACCTCATCACGGCACATGAGCGGGCGGTGGCGGGTTTATCGGCGGATGTCCGACGCATTGCAATAGGGATCAGCGACCAGATAGCGGGCCCGGGATTGCCGGCCTTGCTGCAAAAACTGAGTGCTTTTGATCCTGGTCTTATCATCGAGGTCCACATAACTTCGTCTTCCAGCCTCATGGAATCCTTCGATAAGGAGGCGCTCGATGCGGCAATCGTCAGGCGAGAAGATGATCGGCGGGATGGCGAGCTATTGGTCCGGGAACGATTTGGGTGGTTTGCCTCCCCAGAGTGGGAACTAGTCCCCGGGCAGCCTCTACGTCTTGCATCGATAGCAAAAACCTGCGGAGTGCGCGCTGATGCTACCAAGTTGCTCGATAAAGCGAGCATTCCCTGGAGAGAGGTTTTCATCGGAGGGGGTATGGCAGCTATCGGGGCGGCGGTTTCTGCAGGTTTGGCAGTTGCACCATTAGCATATAGTGTCGCTCCGGTTGGAACGCTCGACGTCGGGCATCGGTATGGGCTTCCCCGTCTTCCTGATTCGGATGTGATTCTGCATTCAACAGTTACTCATCCAGTCTCTAAAGAGGCGCTTAAGATACTGGCTGCTGCTTTTCGGAGCAGGTAAGCAAGTGTATCCAACAAGCGTACGGCATTCTCCGTGGAAGAAACTCGCTTGAAGAGGCGCACGGCCTCGCTGCCACCTTCGGTGGACGCCAGCGCCTCGTCGATAAGCCACCATTAGACGAGATGGAGAGACGCGCTACTTACTTCGTCGAGCGCGTCGCGTCACTTGTGGACGGTTGTGTGGCCGGTGATTTGGGCTGCAAGTGCATGGTTGGTGGGAAAGTACTGGTCGAAGAGGGAGAAGAGCTCTTCAAAGCGCCGAGGGACGAAGGAGATCGCCGGGCAGGAGTTCCAGAGGCTGAAGTTCAAGGGAGGTCGAAGACATGATGCTTTCCTTTTCCAGGTTTGAGGCGAAAGATACTGCCTCGCCGCTGCACGGGGAGGTGTGCAGCGACGAGGCACGTCTGGCGTGGAACTACGCGCCGACGGTCTCGCGGACGCATTCCTCGATGAGGCTGAGTAGTTCGGCTTCGACGTCGTGGCTGGCGAACTCGAGCGAGAGCTGCTGGGCGCGCTCACGGTAACCAGGCTGTGTGAAGATCTCGTCAAGAGCGTGTTTGATGGCCTCAGGGGTCGCCTGGTTGGCGCGCAGGTCGATGCCTGCGCCGGACCACTGGGCGTGAGCAGAGACCTCTTCCTTATCTTCGGTAAGACCGGCGGAGATGACCGGAATGCCGTGCGAGATCGCCATGTTTACAGTGCCGTAGCCACCGTTAGTGATGAGGAGGTCGATTTCCGGCATGATCTGTGCGTAGGGCAGGAACGAGGCGATGCGGGCGTTGGAGGGGATGGCAACAGGGATGGACTCGGCTGGCTGGCCGCCTGTGGTGACGATGATCGTGACATCCTTCCTGCCACCGAGTGCGACGAGCGCCGGGGCGATGACCTGGCCGAAGTCGCGGTTGGCGATGGTGCCCTGCGTGATTAGGACAAGGCGTTTGGTGCGGTCGAGGTGCTGCCACCACTCGGGCAGCGTAGTCTGGCCAGCTGGCGTGGGCAATGCGCCGATGTATTGCACCTTCGAGTTGGAGTCAGGGTACTCAAAGCCCTCGATGCCGGGGTGCAGGTAGAGGTCGGGTAACTCGGTCATGGCTTCGAGGATGGGACATGGAAGCGCGGGATAACCAAGGCTGGCAAGGGCAGCGTTGACGGCCTGTTGCGCGGGCTGAAGCATGAAGCGCTCGCGGAGTTGCAGCTCTGCTTCGCGTTGCTCCGGAGTCTCGTCGGGGCGCATGGGAATGTTCTTCCCGCTGCCGATATTGACGACGGAGACGCCGAGGTGCGCGATGGCAGGGCGCTTGTCGCGAGGGCCGACGAGCATGGGGA
>Ga0193742_1000867_pt1 | contig 19283 bp, 21 predicted proteins | sample L2c1metaG_FD_165511 | JGI IMG/M metagenome (GOLD analysis project Ga0193742, IMG submission 165511) | Soil microbial communities from a riparian zone of the East river system, Colorado, United States - L2c1 | ecosystem: Environmental > Terrestrial > Soil > Riparian zone | place: USA: East River... | reverse complement strand
GCCCGCGGCCCTCGGTGACTCGCCGTACGAGCTGTCGCTGGACGGCACGTGGCGAATCGCGATGGCCGACCGCCCGGAGGACGTGCCGCCCGGCTTCCACGACGACGGCTACGACACGTCGGGCTGGCGCGAGGTGTCGGTGCCGCACACCTGGCAGACCGACGGTCTGGACCACCCGATCTTCCGCAACATCGCCACCGAGATACAGCCAGACGATCCGCCGAGAGTTCCCCGCGACATCAACCCGACCGGCGCCTATACCCGCGACTTCGACCTGCCGGCGGACTGGGACGGCCGCAGCTCGTTCCTGCGTTTCGAGGGCGTCACGTCGGGCTACTTCGTCTGGGTCAACGGCACCTACATCGGCTACGACCAGGGCGGCTACACGCCAGCCGAGTTCGACATCTCCGGGGCGCTGCGGCCGGGCGGCAACCGGGTCGCCGTGCAGGTGCACCGGTGGAGCGCCGGCTCCTACCTCGAGGACGTCGACCAGTGGCGCTACTCGGGCATCTTCCGCTCGGTCGGCCTGTACTCGACGCCGAAGACCTACGTAGAGGACGTCACGCTGCGCACCGACCTCGACGACACCTACACCGACGCCACCCTGTCCGCCGCCGTCGAGCTTGGCCACCAGGACGGCGGGAGCACCGGCGCGCACGAGGTGACCGCCGTACTGCGCGACCCGGCCGGGCAGGAGGTCGGCCGCACCAGCGCGCCGGTCGACGTCACCGGACCGGACGCCGCGGTGGACCTGAGCATCCCGGTCACCAACCCTGCCAAGTGGACGGACGAGACGCCGAACCTGTACACGGTGGTGCTGAGCCTGGCCGGTCAGGACGGCACGACCACGCACGTGACCAGTGAGACCGTCGGGTTCCGGGAGATCGAGATCCGCGACCGGCAGCTGCTGATCAACGGCAAGCGCACGCTGTTCCGCGGCGTGAACCGGGCGGAGACGAGCCCAGACACCGGCCGGTACCAGCCACACGAGTTCCAGGAGCAGGACGTCGCTCTGATGAAGCAGCTCAACGTCAACGCGGTGCGCACCTCGCACTACCCGTCCGACCCGTACTTCTACGAGCTGGCCGACCGGCACGGGTTGTGGATCGACGATGAGATCGACATCGAGACGCACAACCACGAGAACTGCGCGGACTGGTGTCAGGCCAACGATCCGGCGTGGCGGGACGCGTTCTTCGATCGCATGGTCGGCATGGTTGAGCGGGACAAGAACCATCCGAGCGTCTTCATGTGGGACACCGGAAACGAGGCCGGGCTCGGCACGCACCACTACGAGCTCGCCGAGTGGCTGGACGCCAACGAGCCGACCCGACCGATCTACCACCAGTCCAACTCCCCCGACGGCGACGCCCAGTTCGCCGACGTGTGGGGTCCGCGCTACCCGTCGCCGGAGAAGTTCGCCGAACAGGCGGAGAGTACGACCAAACCGCTGATCTTCGGCGAGTACGCGCACGCGATGGGCAACAGCCTCGGCAACTTCCGGGAGTTCTGGGACATCATCCGGCAGCACCCGCAGACCCAGGGCGGATTCATCTGGGACTGGGCGGAACAGAACATCCGGCAGGACGTGCGGATCGTGCCGGACCGCTCCGGCAACGACATCTCGACGCACCTGTCCGGCGCGCCAGGGATGGTCGACGGGCGGGACGCCGACGCCGGCAAGGCCGTCGAACTGTCCGGGTTGGACGACTTCGTCGAGGTGTACCGGGACCGCAGGCTCGACGTCACCGGCACCGCGCTCACCCTCGACGCGTGGGTGAAACCCGCGCCGTGGAACGGGGGCCTGCGGATCATCACCAAGGGCGACCACCAGTACGCGCTGAAGATGAAGGACGAGCAGACCCTGGAGTTCTTCGTCCACAGTGGAACGTGGCATTCCGTGATGGCCAAGGTTCCCGCCGACTTCTACGGCAACTGGCACCGGGTCAGCGGCACCTACGACGGCGCCGCGCTGCGGCTGTACCTGGACGGCGCCGAGATCGCCAACGCACCGTTCGACGGCCCCATCGACGCCTCCTCCGCCGAGGTCAACATCGGCAGGGACTTCGAGACGTCGTGGAACGATCCGTCCAACATCGGCCGGCTCTCGGCCGGCACGGTGGACGACGTCCGCATCTACGACCGCGCGCTGTCGGCCGACGAGCTGGCCAAGCGCGAGCCGGCCGACGGATCGCTGCTGACGCTGGACTTCGACGAGATCGAGACCCGCGGCGAGTACCTGTCCTACGGCTCCAGTCTGTCCGGTGTGGACGGTCTGATCGGCGCGGACCGGGTGCCAGAACCGGAGACCGCGCAACTGGCGTACGCACAGCAGCCGATCCGGTTCGCCTTCGCGGACGGCACGCTGTCGGTGACCAACGAGCGGCAGTTCGCCGGCACCGACGACTTGACGCTGCGCTGGCGGGTCAACGAGGGATCGACCATCGTCGCCGATGGCGAGCAGCCGCTTTCCGTGCCGGCCAACTCGACCGGCACGGTGACCCCGGAGATTCCGTCAAACCCGGACGACCGCGAGCGGTTCCTGACCGTCGAGGCGGTGGTCTCCGCGGGCACGCCCATGCTGCCGGCCGGCCATGTCCTGGCCCACGACCAGTTCGCGCTTGGCGGTACGCACGTACCTGGCCTTGACGAACAACGACCCGGCCAGGAGGTGACCACCGAGGAGACGGACGCCGCGGTCACCGCGACCGTCGGGGACACGGTGTACACAGTGGACAAGAAGACCGGTGCACTGTCGTCCGTCAAGGCTGGCGGGCACGAGTTGCTTGCCGGCGGTCCTGAGCTGGACGCCTGGCGGGCGCCGATCAGCAACGAGACCTTCGCCTGGGGCACCGCCGAGGGCGAGCTGTGGCGCAAGGCCGGCCTCGACCGGCTGGCCACCGCGGTGACCGGCGTGACGGTCGAGCCGGATCCCGGCGGGGGGGTGCGGATCACCGCCACCAGCACTGTTGCCGCGCCGGATGTCTCCGGCGCGTGGTTCGACCAGACGATGACCTACCTCGTCACGCCGACCGGCGAGGTCCAGCTCGGCCACCAGGTGACCCCGCAGGGCACCGTGCGCGAGCTGCCGTACCTGCCGCGCATCGGTGTGTCGCTCGCCGTCCCGGACAGCTACGACACGTTCGGCTGGTACGGCCGCGCGGTGGAGTCCTATGTGGACCGCAAGGAGGGCTCGTCGATCGGCGTCTACTCCTCCACAGTGGACGAGCAGTTCGTCGAGTACCACCGGCCGCAGGACTACGGCAACCACACCGACAGCCGGTGGGCGCTGCTCACCGACGGCAGCACCGGCGGCCTGCTGGTCGGCGGCGCCGCCGACGTGAGCGTCACGCCCTATGACGACCTGGATCGCGCGGCCTACCCGTTCCAGCTGCAACGCAACGACGGCTGGTACACGCTGCACGCGAGCCACGCGGTGACCGGCGTCGGCGACACCCCGAACCCGGTCCGCGAGCACTACCAGGTCGCCGCCGACACCACCTACACCTACACCCTCACCCTCCGCCCCCTCACCCCGACGGAGGCCGCCGCCGGCCGCCCGGACGGCGCGTAGCCGTCATGCATTGAAGGACGCCTTCACTGCGTTGAACGTTGCGAAGGCGTCCTTCAATGCATTGGCCGGCCAAGGAACGTGCGCGCGATCGCGGTCTCGGGCCAACAGCTCGGCGAGGATGCCCAGCGCCGCCAGGTCGTCGGGCAGCACGAGCGATTCGTAGCCGTGCCAACCGGATCCGTCCAGCCGCAGGGTCCACCGGTCGAGGAACTCGGCGACCAGACCGGGCAGGGCGGCGAGCCACGCGGCGGCGTTGTCGCCGTCGACCTCGTAGCGCTTGGCGACGTAGCTGTCGGGGACGTCGATCGGCGTCAACACATGATCGTCACGGTACCGGGCCTACCGACCGGAATGTGCCGACGCCAGCCGGAACAGGACGGCGGCGAGCCGGGTCCGCTCGACAGTCGGCAGGTCCGCGGTGAGCGCGTCGAGCGTCGCGGTGACCTCGTCGTGCGTGGCGACCGCGATCTTCGTGCCCTGCCCGGTCAGCTCGACCCAGCACGCGCGCCGGTCGGACTCGTCGCGTACCCGGCGGACCAGCTCGCGCCGCTCCACCCGGTCCACGAGCCCGGAGAGGCTGGACTTCTCCAGCCGCAGCACCTTGGCCAGCTCCGCCATGCCGATCGGGCCGTCGGTGAGCAGACACAGCAGCTGAGCCTGCTGCGGGGTCAGGTCGTTCGCCCTGCCCGCGTCGACGAAGACGTGGTCCACCACGTGCGTCAGCCGCACAAGAGCGGTCGCCAGGTCCACCTCCACGCCGACCAGCATACTTGACGTTGGTTCGTATCGCGAACTAGTTTAGTTCGTACTACGAACCATTGACCCTGGAGGCGACCGATGTCTCTCGCACCGTCCACTTCAGACACCACGTCGAACACCACAGCGGCCAGCGACACCAGGGTGCTGGTCGCACTCGTCACCGCGGTGTTCAGCTACGCGCTGATGCTGTCCGTCGTCGTGCCGTCGATCGGGCTGCTGGAACGCGAGCTGGACACCTCACCGACCTGGTCGGCCTGGTTGCTCAGTGCGTTCCTGCTGTCCAGCGCCGTGTCGACGCCGCTGTTCGGCCGGCTCGGCGACCTGTACGGCCGGCGGCGGGTGCTCATCGTCGTGCTGTCCGTCTACCTGGCCGGCATGCTCGCCGCCGCGGCGGCCCAGGACATCGGCCAGCTGATCGCCGCCCGCTCGGTGCAGGGTGTCGGGCTGGCCATGGTGCCACTGTCGTTCGCCATCCTGCGCGAGTCGCTGCCGGCGGCACGGCTGCCGTCGGCCATGGGCCTGGTGTCCGGGGTGATCGGTGCCGGCGCGGGCGCCGGCCTGGTGGTCGGCGGGCTGCTGGCGGACCACCTGCCGTGGCGGTTCCTGTTCGTGCTGGGCGCGGTGCTCGCGCTGATAGGTCTGGCGGCGGTGCTGGCGTGGGTGCCGGAGAGCACGCGCGGCGCACGCGGTCGGCTCGACCTGCCCGGCGCCGCGCTGCTCGGCGCGAGCCTGATCGCGCTGCTGCTGGCGCTGACCCAGGGCCCGTCGCTCGGCTGGACGTCGGCGCCGGTGCTCGGGCTGTTCGCGGTCGCGGTCGTGTTGTTCGTCGTGCTGCTCGCGGTGGAACGCCGACGCGCCGACGCGCTGCTCGACGTCGCGGAGCTGACCGACGCGCCGATGCTGGCCACGCACGCCGCGGCGTTCCTGTTCGGCGCCGGCGCCTACGTCTTCTACCTCGCGCTGCCCGCGTACGCGCAGCTGCCGACCGGCTTCGACGCGTCGATCACCGTGGCCGGGCTGGTGATGCTGCCCGCCATGCTGGCGATCATCCCGGCCGGCCCTGCCGTTGGCCGGCTGTCCACCGCGCTCGGGCCGCGCTGGCCGCTGGCCATCGGGTTCGTGCTCGCCGTGCTTGGCGCGACGCTGCTCGCGCTCGGCCACGACCAGCTGTGGCAGCACGTGGTCTGGTACACGTTCGTCGGCGCCGGGTCGGGCCTGGTGATGGGCGCACTGCCGAAACTCGTCGCCGACATCGTGCCGCTGGTGCGCACGGCCACCGCCAACGGCATCAACAACATCGCGCGCACCGTGGGCAGCGTGGTCGGCAGCCAGGTCACCGCCGCCGTGCTCGCCTCGGGCGATGGGTTCGGCACCGCGTTCTGGCTGGCGGCCGCGATCTTCGTGATCGGGGTAGCCGTCGCACCGCTCGCCGTGCGGTCCGTCAACTCGGGCACGTCACCGGGTCACGCCGCTCATTCCCGCCCGCGACCGTGACCGGTGTGCCGGACACGACCGTGCACGCGATCTGCTCAATGGCCACTGTGGACAGTACGGACACGTCGCTGGAGAAGGTGACCGTGACACCCGACGCCGAGTCGGCCACCGCGAGCGGCAGCGCGTCCGCCGGCACCTCGCTGGTCAAGCCCCGGCTCCGCTCGTCGGGCGTGGGGCCGGCGGCGAGCAGGGTAAGCGCCCCGATCGGCGACTGGTCCACTGTGGACTGTCGGAGGGTGAGCACCGGGTGACCGTCGCGCACCAGGTACAGCACGGTGCCGGTGACCGCGCCGACCGGCGCCGGGACGCCGGGGATCACGCCGCTCGGGCGCACTCCGCAGCCAGCAACAGCGCCAGCAGCCCGTAGACAGCGCAGGATCTGCAGGGCGCTGCCGGGGGCAAAGCCGGCCTCGGTCATCAGTGTGATCACGCGGTTGCCGGTTCGATGGCGGCTGCGGAGCGGACCGGGCCAGTGGCGAAGATGGTCACCGCGTGCGGTGGGCGAGCGGCGTGTCCCGCAGCCGGCGCGTGTACTGCTCGGCAAGGCCACGCCAAGGTCCGTGCCAAGGCTACTTCAGCGTCCTCGCCACGCACCTGCTCCGACAACACAACAAGCACCCAACACCAACAAGATCACCAGGGCACTGGCGGACCGATGGGAGGGCTATATAGAGTTCTAGCTATGTCGACCCCGAGATTGACACCGCAGACCCAGGTGGTCCTCACCGTGCTGGTGACGCGTGAGACGTGGGGTTTCGAGCTGAGCAAGGACAGTGGGCTGCCGGCCGGCACGATCTACCCGATCCTGCAGCGGCTCACCGCGGCCGGCTGGGTGACCAGCCGGTGGGAGGACGTCGAGCCGGCCAGGGCGCAGGGGCGGCCGCCGCGCCGCTACTACGCACTGACGACGGAGGGCCGGGCCCGCGCGGTGCACGCGCTGGCCGCCAGCGCCGACCGCCGGGCCAGTCTGTCCCGGCTGCTCGCCGGGGAGGGCACATGACGGCCGTACGGCGGGGACTGGCACCCGGCTTCGTGGTGGTGACGGCGGCGCTGCTGGTCGCGCCCGACGGTGCCGTGGGGGTCGTCGGGCTGCTGTGGATGTGGGTCGCGGCGCTACTCGTGGCCGCCGTGCTGGTCGGGTTGGTGCGGCGGCGCACACCCGGCGAGACGGCACTGCTGTGGCGGATCGCGATGCTGCTCCCGCACACCGAGCGGGACCTCTGGCGCGCGGAGATCGTGTCGGTACTGCATGCCTGCGGCACCGACGACGAGCGCCGCCGGCAGGTGCGCGGCTTCCTCTCCGCGGCGCCCGGCACCGTGCTTACGAGTTGGCGGACGCACCGGACGCACCGGAGCCGCCGGTGACCAGCCTGTCCGGCATCGGCAAGCGGTACGGCCGCGGCTCGCTGATCATCAAAGCCGTCGACCTGGAGCTCGAACCGGGGACGCCACTGGTTGTGTTGGGCGCCAACGGATCCGGCAAGTCGACCCTGCTGCGGATCATCGCGGGCTGCGCCGCGCCGACCCGTGGCCGGGTGATCGGCAAGCCGGCCACCGTGGGGTACGTGCCGGACCGGTTCCCGGCACAGCTGCGCATGCCGGCCGCGAGCTACCTGCGGCACCTGCGGCGGATCCGGCCAACGCCCGGCGGCGGGGACCCGTTCGCACTGCTGACGAAGCTCGGTTTCAGCGGTGGTCTGCGGACGCCCATGAACCAGCTGTCGAAGGGCAACGCCCAGAAGGTCGGGCTGGCGCAGGCCTTGTGCGGTGGCGCGCCGCTGCTGGTGCTGGACGAACCGTGGTCTGGGCTGGACGTCGACGTCCGACCGGTGCTGACCGCGGCGCTCGAGAGCGCCGCGGCGGGCGGGACCACGGTGGTGCTGACCGACCACACCGGCACCAGCGATGCACTGCCGCGGCACCGGAAGGTACTGCTGCGCAACGGCGCCCTTGTCGACGCACCGACAGATGAGGCGCGAACGGTCGCGATCACGTTGCGCTGCGTCGATCCCGGCCGGGTCGCCGGCGAACTGGCGGCCCACGGCCACGTCGAGCACCGTCGCACCGGGCTGGTGGTGCGGGCGCCGGCGACGCGGGTCGACGCGCTGCTGCTGACGGCACTGCGGCTCGGCTGCTCGGTCCGGGAGGTACGCGAATGCGTCAGCTGACCACGCTCGTCCGCTACTTCGGCGCGGACCTCCTGCGCTCGCAACGGTTTCTGCTGCCGCTGGTGCTGTTCATGGCGTTGCTGACACCACTGTTCAACGGCGATCCCGGTCCCCCACCCCAGGCGTGGACCATCACCGTGCTCATCCTGTACCCGGTGTCGTGCTGGTTGGCGGTGACGGTCGCGAACACCGAGGACCCGGTGCAGCGCCAGGTGACGATCGCCGCGGCGGGCGGGCCGGGGCGGGTGGCGGTCGGGGTGTTGCTGACCTGCCTCGCGGCGGATCTGGTGCTGATCGCGCTGGCGGTGACCTGGCCGATGGCGTCGACCGGGTATGCCTTTCCGCCGTCGACGATCGCCGCCGGTGTGCTCGCCCATGTGGCGGCCGCGGCGACCGGCACCGCCGTTGGCCTGCTGTGCGCGCGCCCGGTGGTGCACGGCATCGGGTGGAGCGCGCTCCTCGGCGCGGGCGTCGTGTGCCTCACCGGCACCCAGAACTGGCTGCCACCCGTTGGCCTGGCGGCGAAGACACTCAACGACACCCCGGTCGGCCTGACCACCTTGACCATCCAGGCTGCCCTGGCCCTGGTCCTGGCGGTAGCGGCCACGGCCGCGACGGTGGCGGTCCACCACCTCCCGCGGCAGTGGAGACATGGGCCTACCGCCGCCAGCCCGACCCACAGGACCGGCTAGGCGCCCTGAGGAGGACCGGCCCCTCAGGGCAGGGCGCTCGCTCTGGCCAGCAGGTAACGCTGTTCGGGGAGGCTGGTGGTGCGGCTGGCGGCGGCGCGGTAGGCCTCGCGCGCGGCGGCGGTGTCGCCGGACAGCTCCAGGAGGTGCGCGCGGACAGCGTGCAGCCGGTGGTGACCGGCGAGCGTCTCGCCGAGCGGCTCCAGCAGCACCAGCCCGGCCGCCGGGCCGTCCGCCATGGCCACCGCGACGGCGTGGTTGAGCGCCACCATCGGACTCGGATCAAGGTCGGACAGCAGTTGGTACAGCGCGACCACCTGGCGCCAGTCGGTGTCCGCCGAGGTCGGCGCCTCGGCGTGTACGGCGGCGATCGCGGCCTGCAGCTGATAGGCGCCCACCCTGGTGGTGGCCAGCGCGTGGCCGATCAGCGCGAGGCCCTCCTCGATCGACGCCCGGCGCCAGCGCGTGCGGTCCTGCTCGGCGAGCGGCACGAGGTTCCCGTCGACGGTGGCGCGGGCCGGGCGGCGGGCGTCGGTGAGCAGCATCAGCGCGAGCAGCCCGGCCACCTCACCGTCCGCGGGCAGCAACCGCCGCACCATCCTGGTGAGCTGGATCGCTTCAGCCGCGAGGTCCGCGCGGTGCAGGTCCGGGCCGGCGGTGGCGGTGTAGCCCTCGTTGAAGATCAGGTACAGCACATGCAGCACCGACCGGAGCCGGTCGCCCCGCTCTTGCTCGGGCGGCGGCGCGAACCCCGCGCCCGCGGCCCTGATCTTCTGCTTGGCGCGGCTGACGCGCTGCGCCATGGTCGCCTCCGGCACGAGGAACGCGCCGGCGATCTCCGCCGTCGTGAGCCCGCCGACCGCGCGCAGTGTCAGCGCGATCCGCGACGCCGGGGTGAGGCTCGGGTGACAGCAGAGCAGCAGCAACGTCAGCGTGTCGTCCTCGCCGCGCACCGCCTCGTCGGCGGCCGGGGCGTACGGCTCCTCCTGTCGCGCCAGCGCCACCTCGCGGTTGCGGCTGGCCCGCTCACTGCGCAGCTGGTCGATGAGCCGCCGGGAGGCGACGGCGATCAGCCAGTTGAGCGGGTTGTCCGGCGTGCCGTCCCTCGGCCACTGCGTCGCCGCGGCCAGCAGCGCCTCCTGCACCGCGTCCTCGGCCGCGCCGAAGTGGCCGTAGCGGCGCAGCAGCGCGGCCAGGACCCGCGGCGCCAACTGACGCAGCGGGTCCCAGACCGTGCTGTCGGTGCTCACATCTCCTGACCGGTCATGTTCATGATCGGGCGGACCTCCACCGCGCCGAACCGGGCGTCCGGGAACCGGGCCGCGATCGCGGCGGCGCGCACCGGTGTCTCGCAGTCGAACACGAAGTAGCCGGCCAGCTGTTCCTTGGCCTCCAGGTAGGGCCCGTCGGTGACCGCCGGGACGCCGTCGCGGTGCGCGGCCGTCCGCGTCAGCGCCGGTTCGGCGAGCGCCGAGCCGACCACGAACTCGCCGGAGGTCGTGATCTCCTCGAACAGCTCGTCGGCGTGCTTGTTGATCTCGTCCCGCTCCTCCTGCGGCAGCGCGAGGAAGTCCGGGTGCCGCAGGTAGATCGGGTGCTGCCAGTTCTCCGCGTTGGTGTAGATCAGAAAGAGGTACTTCATCGTGGTCTCCCCTCGCCTCGGCTGATTCTCACGCACCGCCGGCCACACCGACGATGTTGCCCTCCGGGTCGGCGAACTGCCCGACGGCGAAGTCGCCGGCCGCCGACACCAGCGGGCCGAACTGGCGCGTCCCGCCGAGCCGTTCCGCGTCCGCGAGCGCCGCCTCGACGCTGTCCACGCCGACGTAGAACAGCACGTGCGGGGCGTAGCCGGCGCCGCCGCAGACCCCGCCGTTGATCCCCGCCGAGCTTGCGTCGACGAAGCCGTACTGGTCGTCGGCGGAGACCTGCGGGTGCACCGCGCCGCCGACGGAGTACTCCCAGCCGAACAGCTGGCCGTAGTACTCCCGCAGCGCCGCCGGATCCGCTCCGACGATCTCGAAGTGTGCGACCTGGTTGCCCATCGCCTCTCGTCCTCCCGTGTTCCTGTGTAGGGGGCTGTCGGCGCGGAGGTCGGAGCCGACGAGCGCGTCTCGACATGCCGTCGCGAACCTTTCCGATGAGTTTCTCGCACGCCGCCGGTCTACCTTGTCGAACCCAGTGCGAGCGGATCCACGATGGCCCGCCGAACCAGGTGGTAGACCTGCGTTATCGGCCGGCGGCAACGGCGTAGTCCGCAACCAGTGAGCAAGTAGGAGCAATCATGAGTCTGCCGAACGTGGTGTCCCGCGACGAGTGGCTGGTGGCGCGGAAGGCGTTGCTGGCCAAGGAGAAGGCGGCCACGAAGGCCCGCGACGAGCTGAACGCGCAGCGGCGGCGGCTGCCGATGGTGCGGATCGACAAGCCGTATTCCTTCCGTGGCCCCGACGGTCCGGCATCCCTGCTGGACCTGTTCGACGGGCGCCGGCAGCTGATCGTGCACCACTTCATGTGGGACTACGACATCGACGAGAACGGCGTCGAGTTTCCACGCGACACCGGTTGCCTCAGTTGTTCGGCGACGGCGGACAACATCGCGAACCTGACGCAGCTGCATCAGCGGGACACCACGCTTGTCGGCGTGTCCCGCGCGCCGCAGGAGAAGATCGGGCCGTTCCGCGCGCGGATGGGCTGGACGTTCCCCTGGTACTCCTCGGCCGGCAGCGACTTCAACGTCGACTTCTATTCCACTGTGGACGAACGGCTCGCACCGGTGCTGCTGAACTACCGCACCGAGGCGGAGCTGGCCGAGCACGGGCAGCCGTGGACCCCGGCCCGGCGCGGCGACTACCCCGGCCTCAGCACGTTCCTCCGCGACGGTGGCGAGGTGTTCCACGCCTACTCCACGTTCGCCCGTGGCCTGGAGCAGCCCGGCGGCGTGAGCGCCTACCTGGACCTGACCGCGCTCGGCCGGCAGGAGCCGTGGGAGGAGCCGGCCGGCCGCGCCGACGCAATCGGCGCCAAGGCCGGCAGTCTCGACCTCCGCTTCCACGACGAGTACTAGTTCCGACCCCGAGCCGCCGCGCCGACGCAGGGCCCAGCACGGTGCGCCCGCGGCACGGTTCGGGCGACGCGGACTCGGGTCAGGGCACGATCAGCACCGGCCAGTGGCCGACGCGGGCGAGCCGGGCACCGACGGCGCCGACGATGCGGTGGCCGATATGCGTCGAGCGGCCGACCACCACGATGTCCGCGCCGCACTGGTCGGCCGTTTCGGCCAGCACGGTCGCCGCGTCACCGTGCACCAGCGCGAACGTGGCTGGCACGGCGTGCTCCTCAGCCAACGCGCGGATGTCCTCGGTGAGCTCCGCGAACGTCGCGGCCTGCGCCTCGTGCTCGACGTCGATGCCGCTGCCAAGCAGGTCGATCGGCGGGTGGTCGGCGGCGTAGACGGCCGTCACCGCCGCCGACTGCCGCGCGGCAAGGATGAACGCCTGGCGGCACGCGTTCATCGAACTCGGCGTGCCGTCGGCCCCGGTGACGATCGTCAGCTCCCGGTCGCCGATCGGGCCGAACCGGCGCAACTCCGTGTGCAACGGCACGTCCTCGTCAGCCATGGTGGGCCCCCACCTGGTCCGGTTCCGGTTCCTCTTCGAGATCGAGCGTGGTCCGCAGGGTGATGGGCTTCAGCAGCAGCGCCGCGATCACGCCGACCACCGCGACGGCGGCGGAGATCAGGAAGATGTGCGCGGTCGCGTCGCCGTACGCGGTGCGGACGGCGACCTGCACTTGCGGCGGCAGGGCCGCGAGATTGAGTGCGTTCGCGCTGCCCCCACCCCCGCCACCGGGTGCCGCGCCGAGCTTCTCGGTCAGGTCGGCGGTGACCCGGTTGGCCAGCACCGCACCGAGCACCGACACACCGATCGTGCCGCCGAGCGAGCGGAAGAACGTGACCGACGCGCTGGCCGCGCCGAGATCCCGCAGCGCCACCGTGTTCTGCACGGCGAGCACCAGGTTCTGCATCACCATGCCAACGCCAGCGCCGGCCACGAACATCGCCACGCCGACGAGCCACAGCGAGGTCGCGTGGTCCATCATGCCGAGCCCGAGGAAGCCGACCGCCAGCACGATCGTGCCGCCGACGATGTACGGCTTGATCACGCCAGAGCGGCTGATCAGCCGGCCGGAGACGGTCGAGGAGATCAGCACGCCGGCCATCATGGGCATGGTGAGCAGGCCGGCCTCCGTCGGCGTGTAGCCGCGACCGATCTGGAAGTACTGGCCGAGGAACACCGCCCCGCCGAACATCGCCATGCCGACCGCGAGGCTCGCCAGGATCGCCAGCGCCGGCGTCCTGGACACCACGATCTTCAGTGGCACCACGGGTTCTCGCGCATGCGCCTCCACGAGCACCGCGGCCACCAGGATGGCGAGCCCGGCGCCGACCATCGCCCCGGTCTGCCAGGAGCCCCAGGCGAACGAATTGTCCACAAAGGACACCCAGATCAGCAGGATGCTCACGCCGGCCGCGATGAGCGCGGCGCCGAGGTAGTCGATGTGCACGTCCTGCCGACGCTCCACCGGCAGCCGCAGCGTCTTCTGCAGCACGACGAACGCGAGCAGCGCGATCGGCACGCCGACGAAGAAGCACCACCGCCAACCGAGCCACGACACGTCCACGATCAGCCCGCCGAGCAGTGGCCCGCCGACCGTGGCCACGGCCATCACGGCGCCGAGATAGCCGTTGTACCGGCCGCGCTCGCGGGGCGGGATGATCGCCGCGATCACCACCTGCACCAGCGCCTGCAGCCCGCCGACACCGATCCCCTGGAACGCCCGCGACGCGATGAGCTGCCCGGCGTCCTGCGCGAAGCCGCTCATCATCGAGCCGACCACGAAGATCGTGATCGCGACCTGGACCAGCAGCTTCTTGCTGAACAAGTCGGCGAGCTTGCCCCAGATCGGGGTGCTCGCGGTGGCTGTCAGCAGGGTCGCGGTGACGACCCAGGTGTACTGCACCTGGGTGCCGTTGAGCGACCCGATGATCCGCGGCAGCGCCGTGGACACCACCGTCGAGCTGATCATCGCGACGAACAGCACCAGCAGCAGCCCGCTGAGCGACTCCAACACCTGCCGGCGCGCCATCCGTTCCGATTCGCCCGTACTGGCCTCGACCACGTCTCTCCCCCTCACTCTCACTCCCGAAGGATCAGTGCTCACGTCAACTGGCGCAATTCTTGCTCATTGTGCAAACTTGCGCAAACGGCAAGTTAAGCTGGATAGGGTGAGGCGTCATGAGGGAGGAACCGGGCACGCTGCGCGCCCGCAAGAAGGTGGCGACCCGCCAGGCGCTGCACGACGCGGCGCTGCGCCTGGCCATGGCGAACGGCCTGGACTGCGTGACGGTCGAGCACATCGCCGACGAGGCTGGCGTGTCCCGGCGGACGTTCTCCAACTACTTCGCCAACAAGGAGGACGCGGTCCTGCACGCGGACCGGGAACGCACCCGCCAGCTGCTGGACCTCGTGGCCGGCCAGCCGGCCGACGAGCTGGCCTGGGAGGCGCTGCGGCACGCCGTGCAGGAACTGCACCAGTCCCGCCCCGCGCCGGACCGGGCCTGGGTGGAGCAGTTCCGGCTGCTGCGCAAGCATCCCTCGCTCATGGCGGGGCAGGCGGCCGACCAGATCGCCTTCGAGCGCGACCTCGCCGAGACCCTGCAGGCCCGCGACCCGGACCTGAGCCGCGAACTGGCCAAGCTCACCGCGGCGACCTTCCTCGCGATCCTGCGTACGGCGGGCGCGTTGTGGTTCGAGCAATCCGGGCGGACACCGCTCCCCGACCTGCTCAACCGCCTACTGGACCGAGTCCACCTGACCTGACCCGCGACCCGCCCCGCTGGGTCCAACGCGGTGAAGGACGCCTTGACAACGTTCAACGTTGCGAAGGCGTCCTTCACTGCATCCACCTGCGCGGTCGTCTCGTCGAGCAGCAGCAGGTCCGGCTCGCGCAACAGCGATGCCGTTCGGCGCCAGGGAGCACGCCCGCGACTACGCCACCAAGCACGAGTCACTCACCCTGACCCTGCGCAGCCTCACCAAGATCCTCAGCCCGTAGCCATCGCGGGCGCGAGCCGCGCCAGCACGGCACGAATGGCGAAGTGGCCGGCGATCGCGACGAGCACGCCGGCGCCCACCACCGCCGCGACCGGTGCGCCGACGTTGAGCACGGTGATCACCGCGAACGCGTCGAACAGGCCGACCACCGTGAACCCGACGTGGCTGACGTAGGCCGCCGACGGCCGGTCACCGGCCGGCTGGATCGGGCGAGCACGCACCACGCGGCCGATCATGTACGCGCCGAGCACCACGAAGGCCACGAACAGGACGCGGGACGCCGCGTCGAGGCGCCCCCACTCCTCGACGACGGCGGCCGCGAGTAGCGCGATCGACGCGACGAGCGCCCACAGGAACCCGGCGAACAGCGCCCGGCCGCGGTGGGCGAACAGACCCGCGAGCAATGCCACGGCACCGCTCGCCGCGTGTAGTCCGATGAGCGTCGCGTGCGCCATGACAGCCACCTTCCACTGTGTTAGGTCCAGCGTCGACCTCCCACAGTGGAATGTCAAGCGAGGTTGTTCAGCGCGTCCTCGATGGCGCGGTGGAACGTCGGGTAGGCGTAGATCATCTGGCGCAGCGTGGTGGTCGGCACCTGCCCGTGCACGGCGACGACGAGCGCGCCGAGCACCTCCCCGCCGGCCGGGCCGGCGGCGGTGGCGCCGACGAGCACGCCGCGGTCGGCGTCCTCGACCACCTTGATGAACCCGTCGTTGCCGATCTTGTGGATGAACCCGCGCGAGGACGACGGGATCCGCGACAGCCCGGTCCGCACCCGCAGGCCCTGCTCGCGCGCGGCCGCCTCGGACAACCCGACCGCGCCGATCTCCGGATCGGTGAAGGTCACCCTCGGCACCGCGTGGTAGCTGGCCGTCTCCGCGCCCGGCTCGCCGAGGATGTCCGCCGCCGCGATCCGCGCCTGGTACATGGACATGTGCGTGAACGCGCCGCGGCCGGTGATGTCGCCGATCGCCCACAGCCCGTCGGCGGCGCGCATCCGCTCGTCGACGGAGACGCCGCGCGCCGACTCGTCGAGGCCGACCGCGCCGACACCGAGCGCCGCCAGGTCCGTCCGGCGGCCGGCGGCGACCAGCAGCCGCTGCCCGGTCAGCACCTCGCCGTTGTCGAGCTTCACGGCGAAGTGGCCGTTCTCGTAGGTCACCTTGGCCGCGGTGGCGCCGGCCCGCACCGTGATGCCGTCGGCGGCGAACGCGTCGGCGAGCAGCGCGCCGGCCTCCGGCTCGTCGGCGGGCACCAGCCGAGGCGCGCTCTGCACGATGCTTACGTCGGCGCCGAACCGGGCGAACACCTGCGCCAGCTCGCAGCCGACCGGTCCGCCGCCGAGCACGATCAGGGACTCGGGCACCTCGGTGACGGCGACCGCGTCGCGGTTGGTCCAGTACGGCGTCTCGGCGAGCCCGTCGACCGGCGGCACGGCAGGGTCGGTGCCGGTGTTGAGCACGATCCCGCGCCGCGCGGTGAAGACCTGCTCTCCGTCCGATGTGGACACCGTGACCTCGCGCGGCGCGGTGATCCGGCCCCGGCCGCGGACGAACCGCCCGCCGGTGCCGGTGAACCGCTCGACGGCGACGGTGTCGTCCCAGTTGTCGGTGGCCTCGTCACGGATTCTGGTCGCGACCGGCGACCAGTCCGGCGTGACGTGGGCCGAGCCGGCCAGCGTGTCCACCCGGCGGGCCTCGCCGAGCGCGTCGGTCGCCCGGATCATCATCTTCGTTGGGATGCAGGCGTAGTAGGGGCACTCACCGCCGACCAGCCGCGCGTCGACGCCCACCACGGACAGGCCGGCCCTGGCCAGCCGGGCGGCGGCGTCCTCGCCACCGGGACCCATCCCGATCACCACGACATCGACCTCGGTACCCGGCATGTGCCATCACTCCGCTCGCTCGCCTGCGCTGTCCGGTGCCAGCTCAGCATGACCGGCACGGGTACGCAGCGGCAGGGCCGGGCTTGACCTTGGAGGGTGGTCCAAGGTTTACCGTCGGTTCATGACCACGAGCGCACCACCCGGGCTGCTGGTCGCCGAACTCGCGGCGGCGGCCGGCGTGCGGCCGGACACCGTCCGCTACTACGAGCGCGCCGGTCTGCTCGCGCCGCCGCCACGCACCTCTGGCGGGTACCGGCGCTTCCCGCCGGAGTCCGTCGACCGGCTTCGGTTCATCCAGGGCTGTCAGCGACTAGGCCTGCGCCTCAAGGACATCGGCGACCTACTGTCCATTCGGGACACCGGCGTCTGCCCGTGCAAACCGGCCGAGGCGTTGCTGCACCGCCGGGTCACGGAGATCGACGCGGAGCTGGCCAGGCTGACCGCACTGCGCGGCGACCTGGTCCGGATGACCGACGCACTGCCGACCAGCCCCTGCCTGGACCCCGTGCCCGGCAAGTGGTGCCCACCGGTCCCCGAGGGGAGGTGATTCCCGTGCCGTTCGACGAGTGCGACTGCTGCGAGTGCGACTGCTGCTGAGCCCGGCCGCTCGTGTCGGCGAGGCGCCCGCCGGCACGGCGATGAATGACGCATTCATCTCGCTGAGCGGGATGAAAGGGCCATTCATCGCCCTCGGCATCAGGCTGGAGCGATGTGCAGCACGGCTTGGCTGCCGCTGATCGCGACCACCGCCACCGCGACCTTGCCGAGGACCGACGGGCCGCCCTGGTCGGGTCGCTGGCCGGTGAAGGTCGTGGTGAATCCGTCCGCCCCGACGGTCCGCAGATCCACGCCCGCTGGCCGGACAGTCACCACGGAGATGTCGTTGCCCGGCACCGCGATGTCCACCGGAGCCGACACCAGTACCTCGCACGTGCCGTCGGCGCACGCACCGACGTCCGTCCCGTCCGCGGCCGCCGGCAGGGCCGGCGGCGTCGTGGTCGGGCTGGTCGCTGTGGCCCGCGTCGGCTGGGCCACGGTGCTGACGATGTCCGCGCCGGGCGGTCGCTCCTCCTGGTCCGCGCAGCCGGCCATGCCGGCCACGCCGACCATGCCGACCGCTGCCACCGCGAGCGACACCGCGAGCCGACGGGTCATCCCTTGACCGCGCCCTGGGTGAAGCCGGCGATGAACTTGTCCAGGAACAGGTTGAACACGAACGCGATCGGCACGGCCACGAGCACCGAGGCCGCCTGCAGCGACTGCCAGAAGAACACGTCGCCGCGGATCAGTTGGGTCGGTACGCCCGTGCTGATCGACATCTGGTCCGGTGGCGAGACGAACGCCAGCGAGTAGATGAACTCGCTGGCGGTCAGCGTGAACGCGAACACGATCACCGCGACCACGCCGGGGAACGCCAGCGGCACCACGGCCCGCAGGAACGCGCCTACTCGGCTGTAGCCGTCGACCATGGCCTGCTCCTCGACGTCCTTCGGAATCGCCTTGAGGAAACCCATCAGCAGCCACACCGACACCGGAATGGTGATCGTCGGGTAGACGAGCACCATCGACCACGTGGAGTCCTGCAACCCGAGGCCGACCACGACCCGCGACAGCGACAGGAACAGCAGGCTCGGCGGCACCAGGTACACCAGGAAGATCGCGATGCCGACCGGTCCGGACCACGGCCGGTCCAGCCTGGCCAGGGCGTAGGCCGCCGGCAGGGCGAACACCAGCGTGATGGCCACGACCAGCACGCCGACCCACAGCGTGTTCCAGGCGAACGTGACGAAGTGCGTCTCGGAGAACAGGTAGGCGATGTGGTCGGCCGTCGCCGGCCGGTTGAACAGGAACGGGTTGTTGTCCGGGTTGTAGAGGTCCCGGTTCTGCTTGAACGCGGTGATCGCGCTCCAGATGAACGGCCCGGCGCACAGCAGCGCGGCGAGGATCGCGGCGACGTACACACCGATCCTGGCCGCCACATGCCGACGGGTGTAGCGGCGGCGCAGCGCCGCCGCGACCCGGACGGCGGCATCCCGGTCCGGGTTGTTCACCACCTCATCCTCGGTGACGGCCATCAGCTCACGTCGATTCTGCGGACGATGCGGAGGATGCCGACCGCCACGGCGAGCAGCAGCGGGAACAGGAACAGGGCGATCGCGGCCCCCTGGGCCACATCACCCCCGTTGATACCGCGGTAGAACGCCCAGCTGGACAGCACCTGGGTCTCGTCGTTCGGCCCGCCCCTGGTCAGGATCCGCACCACCGCCATGTCGGTGAACGTGAAGATCGCGCCGAACAGCGCGGACACCACGACGACCGGCATCACCTGCGGGATGGTGATCTCGAACATCCGCCGCCAGTAGCCCGCACCGTCCACTTTGGCCGCTTCGTCGATGTCCCGCGGGATGGCGACGAGCCCGGCCAGCATGATCACCGCGGCGAGCGGGGTGAGCCGCCAGACGTGCACGGCGATGACCGAGCTCATCGCCAGGTCCGGCTCGCCGAGCCAGTACATGTTCGCGCCGGAGCGGAGCAACCCGAGTTGGCGCAGCACCCAGTCGATTGGCGAGTAGATGGAGTCGAGCAGCCACAGCCACGAGA
>Ga0193742_1000866_pt1 | contig 19318 bp, 19 predicted proteins | sample L2c1metaG_FD_165511 | JGI IMG/M metagenome (GOLD analysis project Ga0193742, IMG submission 165511) | Soil microbial communities from a riparian zone of the East river system, Colorado, United States - L2c1 | ecosystem: Environmental > Terrestrial > Soil > Riparian zone | place: USA: East River... | reverse complement strand
CCGTAGGAGCCACCGGCTATGGCACAGGAGCGCAGTCTCTCATGACCGGTTCTGTGGTCACCGACGCCAACGGCAGCTTCTCACTGGCGGGAGCGTATACATGTCCGACTTCCAGTGCCGAGGTCTACCTCGTCGCCACGGGCGGAGATGCAGGGACGGGGGTGAATCCAGCCATCGCGCTGATGTCGGCCCTGGGAAGCTGCGGGTCTATCTCTTCCTCCTCCACTATCGTGCTCAATGAGATCAGCACCGTGGCCAGCGTTTATGCTCTGTCACAGTTCATGGCTCCGGGCAGCGCGACGGTAGGCAGCAGCAGCAGCAATGCTGTCGGTCTTGCCAACAGCTTCCGCACTGCGCAAAATCTCTACGACATCACCACGGGCCATTTGCTCGCGACGACTCCAGCGGGCAACGGAGCCATCCCGCAGAGCAAAATCTATTCTCTGGCAAACGCGCTGGCCGCATGCGTCGAGTCGGCATCCGGGTCACCCGCCTGTTCCAGCCTCTTTCAGGCGGCAACGGACGGAGGGATAGCTCCGCAGGATACCCTGGCTTCGGTCCTTAATATAGCTCTGCATCCGGGGCTCGATCTCCGCTCGCTGACGCTGAGTGGGCCGTATCAACCTTCGCTGGCCGGGCCTCCGAATGACTGGACGCTGAGCGTCGAGTACACCGGCGGCGGGCTGAATCTTGGCCAGCTGATTGCTGCCGACGGCGCGGGAGACATATGGATTCCGAACGCCATCAATCCCGGATCGCTGAGTAAGTTCGGTCCGGCGGGAGAGCCGCTCTCCGGGACGTCCGGCTTCACGGGCGGCGGCCTGAGCTATCCGCAGGCGGTCGCCATCGACCAGGCGGGCAATGTCTGGGCGGCGAATGAGGGCAACAACACCGTCAGCAAACACAACGTCAGCGGGGTTGCGCTGTCGGGCTCTGGCTATACGGCCAGTGGGCTCGCAGATCCTTATGCTCTGGCTCTCGACGGCAGCGGCAATGTGTTTACCGCGAACGGCAACAACACGGTCACCAAGCTCAGTGCATCCGGGACTGCGGTGGCGCAGCTCCAGCAGGGCGGACTCGACTTTCCCTACGCGGTCGCGGTTGATGTGGCGCAGAACCTGTGGGTGGCGAACTATGGTTACAGCAACAGCGTCAGCAGATTCTCGAACAGCGGCGTTGCTGCCAATGCAACCGGTTTTACCGGCGGCGGCATCAACGGCGCGGTCGGCATCGCCATCGACGCGGGAGGAAACGCCTGGGTGGCGAGCTTCGATCAGCCTGTCGTCGGCAAGTTCAGCACCAGCGGATCGCCGCTCTCAGGCTCGGGCTATGCGGTTCCGGCGGGTGCTGCCTCGATCCTCGTGGATGGAGACAACACAATCTGGACAGCCAATGCGGACGGCTCGGTGAGCCGGTTTGCCAACAGCGGCACGGCGATTTCGCCGGCGACCGGGTACGTCTCGAGCGGCGCGACGGCGGAGGTGGGGATCGCCATCGATCCCTCGGGGAACGTGTGGACGTCGGACAACTACGTCAACAGTATCTTCGAGTACATCGGTGCGGCGGCTCCCACGGTGGCTCCACTGCAGGTTGCCGTGAAGAACAATCTGCTGGGAAAACGGCCGTAAGTCTGGCTGATTGTGGGAAAATATCTCAGTGCGGCTTACCGCCGCACTGAGGTCTCCGCACGTTGCTTCGATCGGTCTTTATCGCTCTCTCGCAGAACAGAACCCTTAGAAAGTTCGCCGAACGCTCCTCCATCGGCAGAACCATGTCCGGCCGGTTCGTCGCCGGGATGACGATTGAGGAGGCGCTGGCTGCCTCCGAACGGATGAACCGCGAGGGCATCGCGGTTACGCTGGACGCTCTGGGTGAGAGCGTCACCACCGAGGCCGAGGCCCGTGCCTCGGCGGATGTCTACCACGAGATGCTCGACGCGATCGCGGCTCGCGGGCTGAATGCGAATGTCAGCGTGAAGCTGTCGCAGATGGGCATGGACTTCGATCAGGCCCTCGCTGAGAGGATCGTTGGCGAGATGGTGGAGCATGCCTCGCAGGTGAACTCTTTCGTCCGGATCGATATGGAAGGAAGCCCTTATACCGAGGCGACGATTGGGATCACCGAGCGGCTGCAGGAGCGCAGCGATGGCAAAGGTAAGGGTCGCGTGGGAACGGTGCTGCAGGCATATTTGTTTCGCACCGCCAACGATGCGGAGCGGTTGCTGGGGCAGGGAATCCGTATCCGTCTTTGCAAGGGAGCTTATAAGGAGCCGCCGGAGATTGCGTTTCCTCTGAAATCGGATGTGGACGCGAACTACGTGAAACTGGCCCAGGGCATGATGACCTCCGGGGTCTTCTGCGGGATGGCTACCCATGACGAAGCCATCGTGGAAAAGCTGCTGGCCTTTGTCCGCGAGCGCAGTGTTCCCAAGAGCGCCTTCGAGTTCCAGATGCTCTATGGGATCCGGCGCGATCTGCAGCGGCGGCTGGTGAAGCTGGGCTTCGGCGTCCGGGTGTACGTTCCCTTCGGCCCGGAGTGGTATCCCTACTTCATGCGGCGGCTGGCGGAGCGACCGGCGAATGTGCTCTTCCTGGTGAAGAACTTCTTCAAGAGCTGACCCCTCCCCTAGGTATATTTTGCGCAAAATATTCATAAATATAGACTTAGGTTCGGACCACTATTTCGTGACCCGTGCAAAATATTGAAATATAAAGGTTTGCACGGATGATATCGAGTAAGATATTCATCCAGCTTGGTTTACGAGGAAAATCCCCGGTTTGAGCCGGGGCTTTTTCGTACTTATTTAAGGATAGCAGAAGGAGCTATTCTAATCGGCAGAGTGCATCTCATTTGAAATGAGTGGTTTATCTGGATTAGCTCCTTGACAGCCTAATGTCTCAAAGTTTCTCGACATATTTTGTCGAGAGAGGAGTGTGCTGCCGCACGGGCGCCCTACGCGGGCAGCGGTCACTTCGTGACGTGTATACCGGCTTCGCCGTGGGCCTCCCGTTGGTCGGCACGAGAATCTGTCAAGCGACCAACGGGAGCCCCACCCTGAAGGGAGTACACAAGTCACGAAGTGACCGCTCCACGCGCAGTGGGCCCCGCCGACAGGCCGCTTGAATTTGTCGATACTACCTAGTTGGAGGCTTTCTGGGTAGAGGCGGGCTCGGCGAGGAGCTTTTCGACGAGGGTGGTGACCTCGTGCTCGAGGGCCTTGTGGGCGGGAGGGTTGGCCGGGCCGGCGAATCCGGCGTGGATCTCGCGGACGCGGCCGTCGCGGCCCAGGACGAACGAGGTCGGCCAGCAGTTGAGGTGATCGGCCTGGGTGATCTTTTCGTTCAGCTCATCCGGGGTTCCGGCCACGAGGACGGGGTAGGTAATGCCGTAGCGCTGGATGAAGGCGCGGAGGCGGGCGGGATCTTTGAGTTGATCCTCCTCTTCGAAGCTTAGGTTCACGATCTGAAGTCCCTTGGAGTGGAACTGCTTATAGAGGCTCTCGAGGAAGGGAGCCTCGTCGTGGCAGTTGGGGCACCAGGACCCGCCGATGGCGACGATGACGACCTTATTGCGGAACTCGGGATCGGTGTTCGAGACCTGCTTGCCGGCGAGGTTGGGGAAGCTGAAGGCGAAGGGGGCGGAGGGGTCCTTGATGCGGGTCTGCTCGGTCGACTCGGTTGGTGCGGCCAGGTTCTGCTTGCGGGCATCGGTGGGACGGCGGGCGACGAGGTTCTGGGCTTGCGCCTTCTGGGCGTCGGAGGCGAGGAGATTCGAGACCAGCAGAGTCCCATCGCTTTGAGGAACGACGGAGTAGAGCGCGGGTCCGGCGGCGGTGAAGTGGCTGAGGGTATATTGCTGGCCGTCCCATGCGCCGTAGAGCGAGCCGGTATCGCCGTCGATGCGCTGGATGACGGCTTGAACGGCGGCGGGAGCGGCGTTTTTGGCGGCGGGCTCGACGCGGAGCTGCCAGGCGGATTCACCCTTTGAGCTGGAGACGGCGATCTCCCAGTCGCCGTGGATGTCGGGGCCGGGGGCCGCGGCGGCGGAGGAGGTAGCGCGATGAAGCTCGATGGGGACGCGGGGGGCTGCCTTGGGTGAGGTGGAGGTGAGGCCGAAGGTTCCGGTGAGCTGGTCGCCGGACAGAGTGGCTTCGAGAGAGCGGGCGTAGTAGTTGAAGCTCAGGAGCAGCTTTCCGTCCTGAAGGGTGGCGGCGGAGGCGGCTGCCCGTTCCGCTCCATTGAGGAGAGCTGCGTGGAGAGCGGAGGGCGGACCTTCGATCTGGAGGCGAACGGGAACCTGGTGTCCGCGGACGGTGGCGGTTCCTTCCCAGAGGCCGTCGACCGGAGAGGGAGAGGAGGCGTGGAGGAGCGTGGCAGCAAACACGAATGGGCTTGCAAGCAGGGTCAGGACGGCGAGGCGCTTCCCGGAAGGGACTTTCATGGCAGGCTCGACTCTTTCTTTAGTTGTGAATGGGGGTGATGCAGGGGGTGGCACTTTAAGGATCAAAGTGCGGAACACGCCTCCGCGCTGGCCGGCTTAGGAGCGGCGACAGCGACAACAGAGGTGGGAAAGCGTGTTCATCTCTATATATAAGGGTAGGGCGAGGTGGAGCTTCCGTCAAGCCTTCCGGAGGCGAAGGCTACCCTCTGGGCAGCGTCTTCGGGCTACCGGCTGGGCTGGATGACGTGATAAGGCTCGATGGAGAGGAGGCCGGAGAGTGCGCCGAGCTCCTGGTCGGAGAACTGGCCGCGGTAACGGTCGGAGTTGAGAAGGGACTGGCGCTGCTGCTCGGGTACGTCGCGAAGGTCGCGAAAGGCGCGGGCGACCTGGCGGCGGCGGTCGATCGGAAGGTCGCTGAACTGCTTCATGGTATCGCGCACCTGCTGGCGCTGCTGCGGGGCGAGCCTGGCGATGGCTTCATTGCGCTCGAGCCAGCGCTGTCGCCGCTCCGGCGGCATGCTGTTCAACTGGTTAAGACGGTTATGCATTTGCTGCTGAGTCTGGGGCGGCAGATCGCGGAAACCGGGCTCGCGCTCGAGGGCCTTCTGCTGCTGTTCGGGCGTGAGGTTGCTGTGGCGATCCATCCACTGAAGCAGGTGCGGATTTTTACCCGGGTTCCCGGCAAAGCCCGGATGCGGCGCGGACGGAGGCGCCGTGTGGGGTGCAGGAGTATTAGGAGGAGTTGCATTTCTCTGCGCCGCCATGAGGGGGTGCGCGGCCAGCGGCAGGCAGAGAACAGCCGTCAGCAGCGCCGCTGGCACTGAAGCGAGGACACGGCGGGTTGTGACGAACAAAGGCATAACAAAGTTACTGCAGGAGGATATGAGCGTTATTTCTAAAAGCTTACCGCCAGACCCTCCTTTCAGGAGATGGATTTTCCAGCTTTCTGCGGGACTAACTGGAGGGCATGCCCGAGGCATCATCGACGGATCCCTCGTCCTGGAGAAGCTGATCCATGGTCTGGAGCGCCTGGTCGTTCTTGTCGAGGACCTGAAGGTCGGTCACGGTCGGCGATGTCTCCGATCTAAAGTGAAGATTGGAGAGGTCGGCAAAGGCTCCTCCACCGACGAGCAGAGCAAGGGCAAGAGCTCCTGCGAGCGCGGGGCGAAACTGACGGCCCGTGTTGAATAGCAGACGGGCGCGCATCCGCTCGAGCCATCCCGCGGGAGCCCGTTGCTGCTCCTCGCGGAGGAGGACGCCGAGCCTCTGATCGAAGTAAGGGGAGGGATCGGGCGCCTCCCATGCGTCGAGCAGGGACATGGTCGCCTGCAGGGATTCCAGCTCCTGGCGGCATTCGTCGCAGGAGTCGATATGCGCACGCGCCGTGTTATTGGCCGGCGCGGCCGGATCGAGCAGGAGATCCGGAAGTGCGGATTGGCAATCGTGGCAGTTCATGGAAGCTCTCCAATTCTTCTTTCTCTTTGTGCCGAAGGGCCGCAGAGAACTAAATAAAACCTTTCAGCTTTCCGCGCAACGTCTGGTAGGCGCGGAAAAGTAACGATTTGGTGGCGGACTCGCTTAGCTTGAGCACGTCACCGATTTGTTTGTAGTCCATGCCATCGTATTTGTGCATGAGCACGGCCATGCGCTGACGCTCGGGCAGGGCGAGGACGTGCTGACGAATGGCCTCGAGCCGTTCGCGGCGAAGCAAGTTGGTCTCGGCCCCGGGAGTCGCATCGGCGAGGTCGGGCGTCGTCCCGGTCTCCGAATCCACCTCATCGAGATAGACGGTGGAGGCGGAGCGTTCGTGCCGCGTATCGCGGGCGTGGTTGACGCCGAGATTGGTCGCGATGCGATAGAGCCAGGTGCTGAACCGGGCCTCGGCGCGGTAGGTCTCGCGCGAGCGATAGACGCGGAGGAAGACCTCCTGGGCAAGCTCTTCGGCGACGGCCTGGTTGCGCACCATGCGATACATGAAGTGGACGATGGGCTTGCGGTACTTCTGAATGAGATAGTCGAAGCCGGCCATGTTGCCGGCGCGAAGCTCGAGCATGATGGTGGCATCGTCCATCTGCGCGAAGTCGCCGGCTGTATGGTGCTGCTCGGCTGTCTCAAGATCCTTGAGAAGTGCCGGGTTGACTGCAAGCGTAGCCATGTCTGTGCTAACCCTGTTTTCGTTCCCGGGTTGCGCTTTTGCGGAGGCAGGAGAAGGATCCTGGTGGCTCGAGGAATCCGGCGGATCGGGGTTGCTCATCGGGGGGCCGGAATGGGGAGGAGGGGGCATGCTCGAAGAGGTTGTGGTGATTGTATCGTTTTGAGGGGAGGGAACGGTCGCTTCGTTGCTTATTCCAAAGCGTTCAATGGTTTACAGATCAGTTTGGGCCTGAAGGGGTGAGATGCTATCCTTCTAAAAGAGGTCTTCCCGGAGGATGGGTTACTCCGGAAACCGGGCGCATAACTCAGCGGTAGAGTGCCACCTTCACACGGTGGAAGTCGTAGGTTCGAATCCTGCTGCGCCCACCATAAAATCAACAACTTAGCGACACTGGCAGAAGTAGTTTGATGCCATTTGATGCCAAACTCAACCGGCTGGCATCAACTGCGCCGGTTCTACCGGCTCAAACCTACCCTGCCTGCTGCTCCATTGCTGTCGACGAGAGCATCGCATAGACCGTTCCTACCATCTGCTGCACACTCTCCGGAAGCTCCTGCATGTACTCGTTCGCTGTGGTGTCCGCTCGCGAGTGCCGCAGGTGCGATTGAACGTCCTTCACCGAACCCAGCTTCTGTGCCCGCGTAGCGATCGTCCGCCGGAGCACCTGGAAGTTCAGCTTGGGAAGTTCCAACGCCTCCCGAAGGGGCTTCAAAACTCTGTACCGGAAGTTGGCCGGGTCCAGGAACCCGCCGTCCGCGTTCGGGAACATGGGAGCATCTGGTTCCACGAGCTTCGGCGATACCTGCTTCTGTTCCAACTTCCACTGCCTGAGCTCGGCGGCAAGTCCATCGGGTAGATGAACTTTCGTCATGCTCCCTGGGGTCTTACCGAAGGGACGAATCTTCCTTCGGTAGATCGTTTCGGTGATCGACAACGTATTCAAGTCGTCGAAGGACTTCCAGCGAAAAGCGAAGAGTTCGCTGGGACGAAGCGCATCGGTCATGTCCAGCATCAGCAGAAGGCGATCCCGCCGAGTGGCTGCTTCCAAGACCGCTCGTAACTGCTCCCAGGTCAAGATCTGCTTGTCCTTCGGCCGAAGATTTTTCGGAATCTTCAGCGTCCGGGTCGGGTCTTTGACCAGGAACTCTTGTTCGATTGCTTCGTCGAAGATGGACTTGAGATAGGAGCGCGCCTGCTTCACCCGATCCTGGCAGTAGGTCTTTGCCAGATGGTTCACATGCGTTTGCAGCTCAAACTTGTCGATCGACTCGATGGGGTCCGAGCCGAACTTTGAGATCAAATCAATCTCAATTTGAGCCGTCTTCTCTATTGCAGTCTCCGGTCGCCAATCCCCCTGTCGTACTGGGAAGTAGCGATTGCGAACGAACCACTCAAAGGTGACAGAGCCATCTTTGAGAATTCTTCCGTCCGCAACTTGGCCGGTCTGCTTCGTAATCTCAGCTCGAAGCGCTTCTCGCGCAGCGGGCTTCGTCATCTCCGACTTAAGGCCGAGCCGAACGCAGATGCGAACTGATCGGACATCCTCTGTGTCAGGATCAACGACCTCCTTGCGATAGAAGCCATACCAAGCCTTCCCGCGAAGCAGCACTGATCCCACTTGGTGCGATTTACCCATTGATTTCTCGTTTTCTGTGGGGAAAACAGTGGGCTCCCTCATTTTATCGCCGCTTGCGTCGCATAGCCGAGAGACGTTCCCGTTCATTGACAAACTCTTCGATCTGGCTTCGGCGATAGCGGAGCATTCCATCGCCGATGCGAATCACTGGCAGGTACGGGGACTTTCGAGAGGAGTGGTCCCATACCCAATCGGTACTAACATTGAGTCTTTCGGCTACCTCATCCGCCGTGAGCAAAGGATCTGTCTGGGGCATTTGGTGAACGACAGCGGCCATAGGCATGTGGCATCTCCATAGCGTCGGGTATTGGCACCGCAAGATGCCGGAATGTGCCTAGCGTGTCGCGAAGAAGCGGAGCTGTCCAATACGTTTTATTGATCGGTCTTTCCAAGGCGATAAATGGGAACTATCGGGGGTAGCCAGAAAATCTACCGCTTCTTTGCCCGCAGAGTAAGTTTGGCCAAACCCACGATTTCTGTTGCTTCACCACATTGGCCCTGCCAAGATTTCCACAGGCGGGGCTCGAAATGAGCAGCAATTCGGCTCCAAACATCACGTTCAACGCTCTTTCTATGCCGAGTAGGGAGCTATGTACGATTGGGCCGAGCTTCGCCATTTCCGATATCTGCTCACGATCCTGGAGCGACAAGGATTTCGCGTAGCTGCGGAGGAGTTGCATACCTCGCAGCCCAATCTTTCGGTTCAGGCCCGGCAGTTTCAGGAGAACGCCTCCGTTCGTCTCTACAAGAAGCTGAAGAACGGGCGTATCCGGCCCACGGAAACCGGCGTTGCTTTCATCACGCTCGCCAAGCTGCTGGAGACGCGGGACGACGTCATCAACGCACTCATTGCCATTGAGCGCGGAGAGATTGGTTCCGTTCGATTCGGATGCACTCCTCTGGTGGATCAGAGCTTGTTTCGCAGCTTCTGCGCCATGCACAGGGAGGTGCTGCCAGCATGTTCCATTCGTCCTACCCACGGAGATACCGCTCAACTCGCCGAGGAAGTTCTAACTGGGGCCGTTGACGCAGCAATCGTGACTCTGCCTCTAAAGCATCCTGACTTGCGCATCGAACAGATCCGTCGCGACCGGCTCGTGGTGTGCCTCCGCCGAGACGATGCTCTGGCAAGTAAACCCGCATTGCAGGCCACTGATCTACAGGACAACCTTGCGGTGATGTACCACCCACAACGCCATCCGGATGCGCATGAGCAGCTTCTTGAATTGCTCTCGGATGCGGGCGTCAGGATGTCGGAGTATTCCCGCGCGTCGCATCCGTCCGAGATGCAGTCGTTGGTCAAGGAGGGCCACGGCCTTACGCTGATCCGCGAAGGAACCATCCTTGACGACGAGTTGACGACACGGCCAATTGCCGGAGTGGATTGGTCTGTAGATACGGCGGTGATCTATCACAAGCTCCGGCATCCGAAGACCGTTCCCATTCTCGTTAGGAAATTCGGAAGACAGTCCCATCAAAGCGCGAAGGAAACTAAACCCCATAAGGTGTCTGTCCTTGTGGACATTCCGAAGCGTCCTCCTCAGCTGGTGACGGCAGATCCAGTGCAGCTGACATTCTTCCGGGAAGCCCAAGAACAGCAACGAAATGGCACGGGGTGATAGCTGAGAGCTATCGCCCGATAAATAGAACGTATTGGACGAGAGCGTCGAACGGCCTAATCATCACGGCATATTCCCGGCTGCGAACCAGTCGATGGAGGTGCCAATGTACCGCATCCGCAGAGCCGCTTCAGGTCGCTACACCGCCAATCGCATTAAGCGATCGGCGCAACCTTTCACCAAACGACAGATCCTCCAGGCGGCACGCGCGCTGTGGCCGATGCTGGCCACACTGGCGTTCTCGGGTGTGGCCCATGCACAAGGAACGATGGACTTTTCCGGAGCTACCACCTTAATGTCCACGTTCAAAACGTCGCCCGAAACGATCGAGAAGGCCATGGCGTTTTATTCGTCGATTGGGAAAAAGCCAATTCGCCTGTTCAAGGCGCTTCCCGGCCATGTCGCCAACCGGCTGCAGGCAGCGCTCTACAAGGAGGTGCTCTACCTCATTCAGCAAGGCGTACTGAGCGTCGCCGACGCTGACGTGGCAGTGAGCTACGGACCAGGGCCTCGCTGGGGCGTGATGGGACCAAGCCTCCAGTGGCACCTCGGCGGAGGAGCCGGCGGGATTAAACATTTTATGGAACACATCATGGGTCCTATGGAGACTTGGATGAAGGCTCTCGGCACCCCTGACATTACGCCGGAGCTGAAGCAGACCGTCGCCGACGCCGTCATCAAGATTGCGGGTAATCGCTCTGTCGAGCAGCTTGCAGCAGAGGAGAACGAGGTTGTAACCGGGCTCCTCAGCAGTCGCGCAAAGGCTGGCCTCTAACCTCTGCTTTGAACGACATTGAAAACACAATAAGGAGATTTGTACATGAATAAGGTAACTTCAACACCGCTCAACGCGGGTGCTGATAAGTCAACTGCATCCGGGCGGCTCTTTTTCCTGGATAACGGAGCCGGCCGCGTGTTGACCGCAAACCCAGACGGTTCTGATTTGAGGACACTGATCAGTGAAGGCCGAAAAGGGCCGGACGGGGTGGTGGTCGACGTCTCTGCCGGACACATCTACTGGACCAACATGGGCAATTTTAAAGAAAATGATGGCGCCATCCTCCGCTCGGATCTCGATGGTAAAAACATGACTACCATCATTCCTCCAGGTGGCACATTCACGCCTAAACAGATCAAACTGGAAAAAAAGAGTGGTAAGCTCTACTGGTCAGACCGCGAAGGCATGCGGGTGATGCGAGCAAATCTGGATGGGTCGAATATTGAAACTCTCGTGGACACGAGTCACGGGGATGCACGCCCCGGACAGGACGTGAGGAAATGGTGTGTCGGCATCGCCGTGGACGCTGAAGGCGGCAAGTTTTATTGGACCCAGAAAGGGCCTGCCAACGCCGGTGACGGCCGAATCTTTCGGGCTAACATCAAGACCCCGAAAGGTCAGTCACCCGCGAATCGCACTGACATTGAACTTCTTTATGAAAAACTGCCTGAGCCAATCGATCTGGACCTCGACCTCGCCAATCGGACTCTCTATTGGACCGACCGCGGTGACCCGCCGCGTGGCAACACGGTGAATCGTGCGCCGATGGATCCTGAGTCAGGGAATCGCAAGGAGCCTAAGATTCTTTTTACGCATTTAGAGGAAGGCATTGGGCTGGCTTTAGACCTGAAAGGCGCTCGCATGTTTATGACGGATTACGCCGGCTCGCTCTACAGCGCCAATATCGACGGATCAAACCGGAAGATGTTGGCGTATGCGCAAGGAAACCTCACAGGCATCGCGTATGTAGAGCTGCCGGTCGGGCATTAACCAAAAAACCCGGGTTCATCCTAATCGACAACACATGCTTCCAGGCTCGTAATGCTAGACAAGCATTACGAGCCTGGAAAAGATCTGAGAGCAAAGAGATGACAACGAAACCTCCTCTCGTGGTAATTGTTGGCGGTGGATTTGGCGGACTAACTGCAGCAAAGGGATTAAAGCGCTCTCCGGTCGACGTGCTGCTCATTGATCGTTCCAATCATCACGTCTTCCAGCCGCTTCTATATCAGGTGGCAACCTCAGTCTTGGCCCCCGGTCAGATTGCATCGCCCATCCGAAGTCTCCTGGATGAGCAGCCAAACACATCGGTGATGCTGGGCAGCGTGACCGGTGTTGATGCAGTGTCAAAGCAGGTCATCGTGGATGCTGACGACAAGGTCGGAATCAGGATCAGTTATGACTATCTGATTCTTGCGACTGGGGCGACTCACAGTTACTTCGGCCACGACGAGTTCGCAGCGTTTGCGCCGGGGCTCAAGAGCCTGTCGGACGCTGAATCTCTCCGAAACCATTTACTAGAAGTCTTTGAGAAAGCTGAGATCGAAGACGATCAGGATCGACGCCAGTCTTTGATGACCTTTGTGATGGTCGGCGCAGGACCGACTGGTGTCGAGATGGCGAGCGCAATTGCGGTCATGACCCAAACAACATTCCGAAACGATTTCCGCCGAATCGATCCGAAGTCAGCCCACATCGTTCTTGCGGATATGGCATCCCGGCCTCTTGGCACCTTTTCGGAGAAGTTGTCTGAAGCCGCGAGGCAGCACATGGTGTCGCTTGGTGTCGATGTCCGTCTTGGGAAGCCGGTTCAGGCAATCGACGGAGATGGCGTGGTTATTGGAGATGAACGTATTCACGCAAAGACGGTAGTATGGACGGCCGGCGTTGCTCCTTCGCCGGCGGGAAAATGGCTCGGGTGTGCAGTTGACCGTGCGGGTCGCGTTCGAATTCAAGCAGACCTTACAGTTCCCGGTCATCCGGATGTGTTTGTTGTTGGAGACACGGCATCGCTCGATCAGGAAGGCCGACCGCTCCCCGGAGTCGCTCAAGTTGCGATGCAGCAAGGTAAGTATGCGGCCAAGTCCATCTCCCGCAAGGTGATTGGCCATCCTCCCTTGCCACCATTTCGTTATTTCGATAAAGGCAATCTTGCCGTTGTGGGCAAGAGTTTCGCAGTGCTACAGAGCGGCGGCGTTCAACTCAGCGGCTTTATGGCCTGGCTCGTGTGGGCTCTCATCCACATTCAATTCCTGACGGAGACCAGCCTAAGGTTCAGTGTCTTTCTGCAATGGGTGTGGACTTATCTGAGTGGCAAGCGCGGTGCTCAGCTGATCATCCGGCCGCATTCGGGGCGTTGAGTCAAGTTGTGTTACCAAGGACCTTCTTATGTCAATCGAAATTGGTCTCTGCGATAAAGGCCAGAAAAGCAATCTGCAAACACTCAGCTTCACTGCCGAGCGCAACGAAGGAAATTGCTATGAACATACCAAACCAAATGAATGATCCGGAATCAGATGTATCCCCTGACTCCGATGAGGGATCAAGCAGTTTATCCCGCCGCAAAATGATTCTTGGTGGTGCAGCAGTTGTAGCAGCCATAAGCCTGCCGAAGAACAGCTTGGCATCAACGCCACTCTCAACGACAGACCAGCCTTGGAAGAACAACAATGGAAAGGATGACAACGTGAATTCGACAACAGACATACCGGAAACAGCGCAAACCTTCGACCCCAGCAACTTCACTGTTGTACCTGCGCGAACGTTTGAAGACTTGCGCGTTGGCGAAATCTTCCGCGCACCAAGCCGCACACTCACCGATGCGCACGCCTCGGCCTTCCAGGCAGTTTCGGCTGACAATCATCCTATTCACTACGACGTGGAGTATGCGCGGCGTCACGGACACACAGCCCCAGTAGTGCATGGCTTGCAGGTACTCGCGTTCACGGCTCCCGGGGCAACGCTCTTTCCTCAGTACATCGGAGACGTGTTCATCGCGTTTACCGAGGCGTCCTGCACGTTTCTCAAGGAAGTACATGCCGGAGACACGCTCTATTCTGCTCTCGAGATTGTCGCTCTCTTCCCGCAGGGAGATAGCGGCCAGGTAACGACGAGGGCCACAGTCCATAACCAGCGCGGTGAACTCGTGCTCTCTGGGGAACACAAGTATCTTCTACGCCGACACACTTAATCTCATTGCTAGCAAAACCGTGTGACGTCGTGCGGCGAGTATGATGCCTGCTTTATGTAATTGGCCGCAATTGGACCCCCTAAGAGAGATATATGCCGGCTAAGCCTGAACAGATATGCATTGCCATCCTCGATGATTATCAGAACGTTGCCGTTTCAATGGCGGACTGGTCAGCGCTCGACGGACGAGCGACGGTCTCCGTATTCAATGACCATCTCGAAAGCACCGATGCTGTTGTCGCGCGCCTTCAACCCTTCGAGATCGTCTGTGTCATGCGAGAGCGCACGCCGATGACGCGCGCGATCATCGAGCGACTACCCAAGCTTCGCGTGATTGTCTCGACGGGGCTTCGGAATGCCTCGATCCACCTTGAGGCCGCTGCAGAGCGAGGCGTGCAGACTCTCAATACTGGCTACAGTTCGGCGCCGACAATCGAAATGACCTGGCGCTAATACTGGCCTGCTCACGCAACCTGATTGAAGAGAATGCCGCACTCCGCGGTGGCGGATGGCAGCGTCATGTCGGTGACGAAATCGCCGGGCGAACACTTGTTGTCACGCTGCACTCAATTCCCGGAATATGTCCTGGAGGGTCACGATTGTAGCTTTCAGCTTTAAATGGCGCCGAGTTTCGGAATTATTTGGCGTATGTTTCGGGAATAATTGGCGTACGCTCGGTCAGTTTGTCCCGATCACCAGACTGTCCCGTGCCGCTTCAACGACCTCGACAGAGACATGGTGAAGGTCATTCACACTGAGAACTCGTTCGATCTGCGTTAGAAGTCGGGTCAGCAGCCTGAAGTTTCCTCCGGTCATGCGTATGAGGCTTGCGACAACTTCTGGGGAGAGCGGCCCATCAGGGAGCTTGATACCCGCCGGCGCCCAGCACCGCGCAAGGAGTTCCTGGACCTGGTTTGCATCCAGAGGCCGAAATTCGTGGACGAATCCGATGCGGGAATAGAACTGAGGAAAGCGGGCGATACGCTTTTCGATGCCCGGCATGCCGATCAGCACCATACCGGCGGTACCCTGATCGAAGATCGATCGCATCTGTTCGAGACTATTCATGTGGAGGCGATCAGCCTCATCCACCAGGATCAAAGTTGTCGGGTCCGAGACCGCTCGCTGTCTCGCTTGATAGTGCTTGTATGTCTCAAAGTAGGTGGGATCGACTGCAGGAGGGTTCTCCGGAGAGCAACCCGGTTTGTCTATGATGTCCCTTCGTCTTTTCTCGTCTTTGAGTCTGATCTCGTCAAGAACAATCCTGGCTTCTTGCAGGATTGGATCCAGGAGGATGTTTCTGACGCGTTGATGCTGGGCGATCCGATCACGGACCTGACGATTGCAATGGAAGTGAACTACTTCCAGCTGAATCGCGCGGAATACTTTGTGCCCGTGACGGTGAAGATACCGGGGCGCGAGCTGGCGTTGGCCAAGAAGTTCGGCAACGAGCATACGGTGATCGACTTTGTGTGCGAGATCAAGGACGAGATGGGGCTGACGGTCTCCAACCTTCGCGACAACGTAGATGTGAAGCTGAGCGATGCGTCGGCGACAGAGCTGGCGAAGCGGCCGATCGAGTACAGCACGGGCTTCACGCTGCTGCCGGGTCACTACACGATCAAGTTCCTGGCACGCGATGACGAGACTGGACGCATGGGGACGTATCAAGGGGTTTTCGTGATTCCCAACCTCAGCAAGGCGACGAAGCAGCTGCCGATCAGCTCGGTGGTGCTGAGTAATCAGCGCGTGGACACGCGACAGGCGCTCTTCAACACGATGAAGGGCAAGGAGCAGGTGAAGAATGACGCTGCAAATCCGTTGGTGAATGGTGATGGAAAGCTGATTCCCAGCGTTACCCGGACATTCCGGATTGATCGCAATATTGAGGTTTTCCTTCAGGCGTATTTGGGTAATGACCCAGCAGGCAATGATTCCTCTCTGTCGAAGGAAAAGTTGACGGCTAATTCGCAGGTGATTGCTTTCGTCAGTTTGTATCGCGAAGGGACAAAGGTCATGGATAGCGAAGCGATCCAGGCATCAGCCTTGACGGAGAGTCGTCTAGGGACTGTGGCAATTGACTTAAAGGTTGGCATCGCAAAACTGGGTCCCGGAGAGTATCAATGCCAAGTGACGGTGCTCGACCCGTCCCGGAATCGTGCAGCGTTTTGGCAGGGACCTGTCGCCGTTCGGTAAATAGGAATAGGATCCCATAGCCAGCCTCGCATGCCAGGAACTCAGGGCCTGTTAAAGCAGATGATGCTGCCGCTAGCAAGGAATTCGAAAAGAGAAGAGATCGGAATCGCCTCTTAATGTGTTGCTTTTCGCATTATCTGGCGCACTTCTGAGCTGATTATTTGGCGTATCAGCTGCGAATCGGAGGTGAGAATGCGTGGGGCAGGCCCATTTCTGGAGGAAACTCAGGATTCATGCGCTCCTCGGAATTACCGGGGCACGCCGGGAACGATAGTGTGCCAGATAATCCGAACAAGAATGTGCCAAATAATTAGCAAAACGACATCCACAAAGAGCCTTACTCACGACCTTGCTGAAATCGCTATCACTAGAGGGGTAGGTCGCCGTGCGCCTACGTACGCGATGTCGAAGCCTGGGGAACCTCCCCGGCATCCCACGCAGTTCGACAAGGGGTCTGGCGGGGGAGAGCCTGGCTGTCTCTATAAGGGTCCGAGGGCATTTCCAAACCCTCCTGTAACGCTTAGATGCGATCTGATGCCCGGAGGACCGCGTGACGCTACTCCTCCAACTTCCCTTCAATTGATTCAACTGATTCTTGCAGCTCGTCTATCATAGGCTGACATCGGGAGAGGCGACATGACAGAGTTTGGCTGGATTGCTCTCGGATGTCTAATCTTATTTGCACTGTTCTTTTTCTGGCTCGGCTGGACATGGAGAGCGAGTTTAGAGGCGCGACGACAGTACCGAGAGACCCATCCAAAATATATGGACATACGCGAGATGCCGTAGGGTAGGCCAGCGGAGCGTTGAGAAGAACGCCCTGTTCTAATCGGCTATCGCTAATCCTTCCAACTCCCACCAAACCGTCCCTTCACTTCTCCAAGCTCATACCGATTGGGGAACTCTACCGTCTCTCCTGCACGTAGCTTGTCCACGACGTGTCGCGCCAACTCCGGTGACACAATCTTTCTGAAGTCGCTCTCGAACGTGCCCATGTTCACTGACCACCACTTATGGGTCCGCTCTTCATTGGCAGCGATAAACGTGACGGTCTCAAGGCGACCTTTGAACTCACCCTCCGGAAGCAGGGACGGCACGGCAACGAGTTTGTAGGTGGCTGTCATCATCTTCATCTCTCCTCTGGATTTTTCAATATTGGTCGTCTGTCAGCTTCAAGAACAACACTCCACGACTGCAATCTATTCCCATTCACCCTTATGCTCACCTCTCGCTCAATCGCTCCGGCACGCGTCGAAAAACCCTGTTGTAGACTTCGTGGGCAAGGTCAACAGACTCTTCTATTGCGTGACTTGTTGGTATCACCCGAACGTTTACCTGCGTCTCACGTGCCAACCGTAGACCCGCTATCAGGCAGGCACCGAGGTAAACCATGCTCCGATTGAGTCTCGGCAGGTGGGCGTCCGGGTCGAACATGAGATCAGTATAGCGAATAAAGGGCGAAAGTATTCCACCGGGCCGAGAATCAGGACTGGCTTTGCGCCTGGTGTCACCTAGATGGGCGCATACCAGTGAAGGTGATGGTACTTAGGTTACGGAGCGCACACGCAAAACAGTTGAACCCGGCAGGGTGCCGCTCCATCCTTTCGATATGTTGATGGTCTTGGTCGTCGCACTCGCGGCTGGTTTCCTAGTGACAACCGTGTTGACGCTTGTATTACTCCTCGGCACTGCATATTGGGATGTGTTGGAATTGGCCGGGCTGGAAGAGAGCTCTGATCACGTACGGCTTGCTGCTCGCCGCAATATCCCTATTTGGCTTATGCGTGTACACGAAGCCAGGAAAGTGAGCAGTACCCGCGTCTGCAAGGGATTCAGCGGTGGAAGGAGTGGTTCTAACTAACGAACACTTGAAGACAGGGAATAAACTTCATCCTCTTCAGGCTCAAAGGGAATCGAATGTATGTGAACGACACAGCCTTTAGTGGCGAACATCTTTTGCATACGGCTTGCCTTTCTCCAGTCTAGGCAGACAAACATCATCACAGGTTTGGATGGATCGCAGAGAACGGTAAAGCGATAGCCATGACCATCCGGTGCCAACTGCACTTCACTATCGCCGCCCGCGAATAGATTCAATGAATCGATACTGACCACAAAGCCTCCTCTTCCATATGCTAAATGTTAGGCGGCTAGGGTGGATTTCAGGGGATGAGCACAAACAACAGTAGTTTGTGCATCAGTGAGGGGGAAGCTGAGTACAACTATTCCTTAGATGAAAGTGCTTCTATCAGATCCCCACCGTTGATCGAATCTGTTGCCATGACGCCTGCCGCATAGACTGCTCCCGCCGGAACAACTCCAATCCAAGGCCATAGAGGGTCTCGACAGCAAGCAGATCGGGCACCAAGTAGGCCAAAACTATCTGCACCAGATAGGTCAACATAATTCCACCCACGGTTCCGGCGAAGAATAGAAGAATAGTCTCCTGCAACTGAAGCGAGTAAAAGAAAGATGGTGACGCGCCTAAAACTCTCAGTACCGCATACTGATGAACCTTTTCGCGCACCTGAGTGAACCTGTTTATTGTAAGAAAGCAAAGATCAACCACCAGGCCGACCAAGAGCATTGAAGTGAGCGTGAATTTAAAGATTAGCGTCACTACATACGCGTGCCCTAAGGGTTTGAAGTAAGCTCCCGCCACAGTGAGCAGGATCATGACCGCGAAGGCCATGCCCAACGTGCTCAAAAATGCTTGCTGCGTATTGTGACGGAAGTCTTCTATGACTATGCGATGAAGCATGGGCTCGACTCGCTCTCTCAGTGAGATTCTCGAGCGAAGTATATCTGTAGCTTTGATATTTATTTGTCGTAGGTTCTTGCCGATATTTGTCGTATAGCTCACGAAGCCCCAATAGAAGACGCAGCAGATAACTCCGGAACTGATTGTAAATGCGTCATTTAGGGCGCAGACAGCCTACATGCGGATCGCTTTCCTACGACAAATAATTCTAAACCACTACGACAAATACTTCTGAAAACAACACTCAAGCTCAGGCTGTTGACATCGGCAAGGACTGTGCGAATCGGAACGCCACCGTGCTCCTCTGAAACCTTCCGGAACGCTCGCTCGTCTGCGTCAACGGCATGAATGGAGCTTCCGGGAGCCAATAGAGAAGCAAGAGCCATAGTGAAGACACCCTCGCCGCATCCGAGGTCACACCAGATTTGCGGCCGCGCCCACTCGATACGTGGTGTCCGAAGGAGCGCGGCAGCCTGGTCGATGGTCATGCCTGATCTTAGCGTGTGGTGTAACCACCATTGGCAAAGATCGTTTGTCCAGTGAT
>Ga0193742_1000865_pt1 | contig 19325 bp, 16 predicted proteins | sample L2c1metaG_FD_165511 | JGI IMG/M metagenome (GOLD analysis project Ga0193742, IMG submission 165511) | Soil microbial communities from a riparian zone of the East river system, Colorado, United States - L2c1 | ecosystem: Environmental > Terrestrial > Soil > Riparian zone | place: USA: East River... | reverse complement strand
GAAGCTGAATGCGCCATGGCGGTGATCCGAGACTTCATCCAGCACCGATTGAACGAAATCGTTCACCGCCTTAGAAGTGATTGCGTCTGCTTCCGTTCGGCTTGTTGCGCCTTTCGGACGTAGCTTGTCGAACTGACGACGTCAAAATCCCGTAAGGTCCACGCCCGAGGAGCAACAACATGACCCCACATCCCCAAGGAATTTTCCACCAGGTTGATCGACAGGAGTCCCTTCGTGGTCATGGGCAACACAATGCCGCCCCGAGATCCTGATGAAGACGAAGAGGACGAGGACGAAGAGGACGAGGACCGCGCCGACGAACCGCCGGTCGTGCGCGAGCCGGACGAAGAACACTATTGGCACGAACCTGCCGAACCGGCATGTCGGTTCTTCGGCTCGGATGTTGCAATGGGTCTCTCGAAGTATTGCGCTGGCAGCCTGTAGATCCCTTGTCCCAAAGCCCTCGGTGAACTGGCTATAGAGCGGGGTGAGCAGGTCGTGAGCCTCGCCGTGCCGACCCTGTTCTCTCCAAATATGCTTCGGCTGTGGCGAAGCGTAACCAGAAAGACCTACGCCGACCGCGCCGCTCGGTGATGAAGGCCCTAGCTAAGCTAGTGGGCCTGGTGGGCAGAGGCCTAGGCCCGCCGTGGCAACAGCTCCACAGTAAATCCGCGTCGCGCGTCAGGCGCCGCCGGCAAGCGGAACGAAACAATATCGCGGCCCAGATAGCTTAAGATCTCTGAGGCGCTGGGAATGTCGAATCGGCGAGTTATTCCTTCTGTCACCTCGCTCACTAGCTGCGCCTTGCGGCACCCCTTGCGCTCGAAAATATAGATCATGAATTAGGGAACCTTCGCGAGCCGGCGCGTTCTTATAAGGACGCTACGACGGGCGATGCGTGACGCGAGCGGAACCGTGATAGCCCTGCCGGCGCTGGCGCAGCAGCAGACGGCACCGAACCCGCAGATGCACGAGGAGGCGGACAAGGGCGCCAAGACCCCAGTCCGGTGAGTTAGGCTATGTCCGCGAGCAGGAAAAGCCGGGCGCTTCCGCTCACGCTCCTGGACGGACTGACACTGCTCCGCCGACCAGCCACCGGCACCTCGACGGGGGCGGCAGGCAGCGGCGAAAGGCCGCGCTGAACCTCCTGCTGAACCTCCTGGAGGGTAGTACGGCTGCTCGTGATCGCATCCCTTGGCGTGGCGTCTAGCGCCGTGGTTGTGCGCTACTTTGATCCAGGCTCGTGAGAAAGACAAATGCGGTGTCGGAGGCAAACGCGACGCTCGCTTCTCTTGACGACGCTCGCCACCGGAGCGTTCCTGGCGGCAGGCAGGTCCGCTGCGGCGCAGGAAGATCAGCCCGGCAGCAGCGACCGGCCGAAAAAAGGCGATCTCTTTGTCGTCTCCGAAGGCATGCGTGCCGGCGAGGTCATCAACCCCGATGATTTGAAGCTAGGCGAGCCGCCGCTGCACGCCTGGCCAAAGGACCCCAAGACTTCGATAGTCCGCAACGGCTCGCGGCTGAACGAGATTCTGGTCATAAGGCTTGATCCCGCTGAAATGGATGACGAGACCCGATCACGCTGTGCTGACGGTATCCTCGCCTATTCGGCGATCTGTACTCACGCCGGATGCTCTGTCACCGGCTGGCAGAAGTCCGACACAGGCAGCAAAGACGTTCTTAAATGCTTCTGTCACAACTCCGAATTCAATCCCCGGGAAGGCGCGCACGTCGTGCTCGGGCCCGCGCCCCGGCCTCTGCCCGCACTGCCGCTGGCGATAGCCGCGGGCTCGCTGACCATAGCTGCAACATTCGTTGGAAAGGTGGGCGCTCAACAACCGGGGTGATGGGGCGCGGTCGCATCGGATTCCCGTGCCCCAGACGGTCGCACGACCCACCATATGTGGGTGGGAAATGAGGGTGGGCGAAGAGAGAGCACAAGGAGATGGCGTCCATGACCAGAAAGCAATGGCGGCTATTATCGGGTTGTGTTGCGTTCACAACCCTTATCTCAACCGATGCTATCGCCGGTCCGATCGAAAATTACAGTCCGGTGACGCAAGCCCGCCTGGAAACCCCGGAGCCGGGAAACTGGATGCTCTATCGGCGGACCTATGACGGGCAAGGCTATAGCCCGCTCGAGCAGATCAACGCCTCGAACGTAAAGAGCCTGACGCCGGTGTGGACCTTCTCGACCGGCGTGATCGAAGGCCATGAGGCGCCGCCGATCGTCAACAACGGCGTGATGTTCGTCACGACCCCGATGGGGCAGGTGATCGCCCTGAACGCCAAGACCGGCGACGAATATTGGCGCTACAAGCGACAACTTCCGGAAGATCTGTTCCAGTTGCATCCGACCAACCGCGGCGTCGGCCTGTGGCAGGACAAGCTCTACCTCGCCACGACCGATGATCATGTGGTCGCGCTCGATGCCAAGACCGGCAAGGTGCTCTGGGACACCAAGGTCCAGGACTACAAGAAGGGCCAGTACCTGACCCTGATGCCGCTGGTTGTCGACGGCAAGATCATCGTCGGTGGCTCCGGCGGCGAGTTCGGTGTCCGCGGCTATGTCGTCGCCTATGACGCGAACAACGGCAAGGAGCTGTGGCGCACCTTCACCATCCCCGGCCCCGGCGAACCCGGCCATGACACCTGGACAGGCGACGACTGGAAAACCGGCGGTGGATCGGCCTGGATGACCGGCAACTACGACAAGGACACCAAGACCATTTATTGGGGTGTTGGTAATGCTGCGCCGTGGCCCGGGGACGCTCACCCCGGTGATAACCTCTACACCAGCTCGGTGCTCGCACTTGATCCGGACTCCGGGAAGATCAAGTCGCACTTCCAGTATCACCAGAACGATTCCTGGGATTGGGACGAGGTGGAAGCACCCATCCTGGTTGACCTGGAAAGGGAAGGTCGTCCGTTCAAGGCCCTGATTCACCCCGGCCGCAACGCGATCTTCTGGATTCTGGAAGCCAAGCCGGACGACATCCGCTACGTCGCCGGCTGGCCCTATGTTTACACCGATGTCTGGAAGGGCATCGACAAGGAGACCGGCAAGCCGATCGTCGATCCCGCGCATAAGCCGGTGGTCGGCAAGCGGGTAGAATTCTGTCCGTCACTGTGGGGCGGCAAGGATTGGCCGTCGGCGGCGTATAGCCAGAAGACCAAGTATGTCTACGTTCCTGCCAACGAGAATTTCTGCGGCGGCTTCTCGGGCGAGAAGGTGGCGCTGGTTCCCGGGCAGCTCTGGCTGGGAACCAAGCCGGAGGACATCGGCCTCACGGTGCGCAAGGGCGCCGACCATTTCGGCGAGTTACAGGCGTGGGATCCGGCTACCGGCAAGAAAGTCTGGTCGCACAACTTCCCGAAGTCGCAACTGTTCGGCTCGGTGCTGGCGACTGCGGGCGATCTCGTCTTTGTCGGGGGGACCAACGACCGGAACTTCCGCGCCTTCGACGCCAAGAGCGGCGAATTGCTGTGGGAGCAGAAGACCAACTCCGGCATCATGGGCATGCCAGTGTCCTATGAGGTCGATGGCACGCAATATATCGCGATCCAATCGGGCTGGGGTGTCGACGCGCAACGCATCCAGGATGCGCTGACCACCCAAAACGTCGGCCTGGAAAACAACGTGCCGCAGGGCGGCGTGGTCTGGGTGTTCGCCGTCAAGAAGTAGCGGCGCGGCGAAGTCCTCGGGCGAGAAGCGGCGGGCTGAAAGGTCCGCCACTTCTGTTTGGACTATTTGCCCTTGGTCTCGACCTTCGCTTTTTCATCCTCGTTCATCTTCTTCACCGTCGGATCGCGGCTGGCTTCGCCAGTGGTCTGCGTCGTGGTAGCCGGCGGCGCGTTGCTGGGCACCGAGCTTTGCTCCGCGGGATTCTTGGCCGGCCGGGTGGCGGTGGCCGGCGGCGGATTTGCTTGCGCGCTTGCCGCCTGTGCGTTCAAAAGAAGGGCGCTCGACAATAGCGATATCGCGAGCGCTGTTGAGTTGGGTCTCATGGATCCGTCTCCTGTTCAGATCAATGAAACTATCTGTACGATCTATCGTTCCGCCTCACGCCTCCAATTGCTTGCCGATCGGCAACGCTCGAATGCGCTTGCCGGTCGCGGCGAAAATCGCGTTGGTCAGCGCTGGCGCGAAGGGCGGCACGCCGGGCTCGCCAACGCCGCTGGGTGGCGTGTCGGGACCGGCAGGCACGATGTAGACATTCGTTACGCCGGGCGATTCGTCGATCCGAATCACTGGGAAGTCGTCGTAATTGCCTTGTTGCACCTTGCCGTCTTTGAAGGTGATCGCGCCATGTTTGGCGAGGCTGAGGCCCATGATCGCAGTACCCTCGATCTGCGATTGGATCCGCTCCGGATTGACGTAGGTTCCGCAATCAATGGCGGTATCGACCCGGGGCACTGTGAGCTTGCCCTTTTCGTCAACGGCTACCTCGACAATGGTCGCAATATAGCTGACGAAGCTGCGGTGCGCGGCAATGCCGAGCCCGTGTCCCTTGGGTACGGACCGTCCCCAGCCACCTTTGTCGGCAACCAGCTCGACCACCTTGCGCAGTCGTCCGGTGTCGATCGGATAGCTGCCATAGGGCTCGCCATAGTTCCACAAATCCTTCACCGAGGTGAGGTTGAGGATTCGCGGTGGGCCGATCAGCTCCAGCAGCATGTCCTTCTGGTCGCGGTTGGTCGCTTGCGCGATCTCGGCGACCATGGACTGCACCGCGAAGGCGCGCGGGATGTTCGATACCGAGCGGAACCAGCCGATGCGGGTATGCGCGGCCGCTTCCGGGTTCTCGCATTGCACATTGGCGATCTCGAAGGGCATGTCGACCAGCCCCATGCCGAGTTCGAACGGCGCCTGGTGCACCGTTTGGGCGGCGAAGGTCGAGGCGATGCTGGGCGCGACGCTGCGATGCCGCCAGGCGATCACCTTGCCGCTCTTGTCGAGGCCCGCCTCGATGCGCTCCACCGACACGGTGTGCAGGAACCCGTTGCGGATGTCGTCTTCCCGCGTCCACTGCACCTTGACCGGCGCGCCGAGCTCCTTTGAAAGTAGAGCCGCCTCGAGCGCAAAGTCGCATTTCGATTTGCGCCCAAAGCCGCCGCCGAGCAGGGTCACGTTGACGGTGACGTTCTCCTGGGGGATGCCGAGGGTCTTTGCGACGTCTTCGCGCGTGCCGCCGGGGCTTTGCACGGGTGCCCAGATCTCGGCCTTGTCGCCCTTGACGTCGGCGACCGCCGCCGGCGGCTCCATGGCGACGTGGGCGAGATGCGGCAGGTAGTACTCGCCGACGATCACCTTGTCGGCGCCCTTCAACGCGGCCTCCACGTCGCCTTCCTTGCGCACCACCAAGCCGGGCTTGCGCGCGGCCGCCTCCAACTCGGCCCGATAGGCGACCGAGTCATATTTGGCGTTGGGCCCGTCGTCCCATCTGATCTTGAGCGCGTCGCGGCCCTTGATCGCCGCGCCGGTATTGCGCGCAATCACGGCGACCCCACCGAGCGGCTGGAATTTCGAGGGCCACGGCCAGCCCTTGACTTCAATGACCTTTTCGACGCCGGAAACCTTCATCGCTTCCGACCCTTCGAACGACACCACCTTGCCGCCGGTCACCGGCGGGCGGGCGATGACGGCATATTTCATGCTGGGGAGCCGCACGTCGGCGCCGTACCGGGCCGCCCCCGTCGTGATGTCGTGGAGATCGACAATCCCGATCTCGCCTTTGCCGAGATAGCGGAAATCCTTGGAATCCTTGAGCTTGAGGCCTTCGACGCTCGGCACCGGCTGCTTTGCGGCATCGGCGGCCAATTCGCCAAAGCCGAGCTTGCGTCCGCTGGCACTGTGGACGACCTCGTGATTGACGGCCTTCACTTCGGCCGCCGGCACGCCCCAGCGTTTGGCGGCAGCCTGCTCGAGCATGGTGCGGGCGGAAGCGCCGATCTGGCGCATCGGGATCAGATAGTGGCGCGTGCTGCGCGAGCCGTCAGTATCCTGGTTACCGAACGTAACTTCGTCGCCATGCGCCTGCTGGACACGGACCCGCTTCCAGTCCGCCTCCAGTTCTTCGGCGACGATCATGGGCAGGCTGGTACGCACACCGGTCCCCATCTCGGCGCGGTGCGCGACGATTGTGACGATACCATCCGGCGCGATCGACACGAACACCCGTGGGTTGACCACGGTGCCATGCGGCATCTGGCTGGCGCCGGTCTCATAGGCAAAGGCCGTACGCGTCATCACGGGTGCGGCGAGCACGAACCCGCCGGCGAGGCCGAGACTCTTGAGGATGCTGCGACGCGAAACGTTCTCGATCTTGATGTGCTTCTCGAAGCCGCGAAGCTTGCTGGGATAGGTCAGGATATTCATGTCACACCCCCGTCGATGCGAGATGGACCGCGTTTTCGATGCGCTGATAGCAGCCGCACCGGCAGATATTACCGGAAAGGGATTCGCGAATCTGGTCATGCGACGGTTTCGGATTATCCATCAACAGCGCTGCAGCCTGCATGATCTGACCGGTCTGGCAAAAGCCGCATTGTGGCACGTTGAGCTGGCGCCAGGCCTTTTGCACCGGGTGATCGCCGGTCGGGTGCAGGCCTTCGATGGTGGTGACCTCGCGGCCGCGGACGTCGGACACGGAGGTGATGCAGGCGCGCGCCGCCTGCTTGTCGACGATGACGGTGCATGAGCCGCAGAGGGCGTGGCCGCAGCCGAATTTGGTGCCCGTCAGGCCCACCTCATCACGGATAAACCAGAGTAGCGGAAGTTCGGGATCGCCATCCCAGTCCTGTTCCTGGCCGTTAATCTTCACCTTGATCATGATCATCTCTCCCTCTTCATACGTGAGCCGTCATGAGCGTCTCTTCGAGGTGAGCGAGAACATCTTTCCTAGGAGATCCCTTGCATCGTCTCAAGCAAGACCGACCTCGCTGAGAAACCGCAGACTGCACCGTAGGATCTGATTGATTGTCTGTGTCGGGCCCATCCTCCTGTATTCTTTCAAGGTATGGACTTCCAAGACTCTACCACAAAGAGGGGCGAATAGAGTTCACAATGCCTTGTTTTGCTTTCGTATTTAGCGAGGGCTGGGCCTCCGCGAAGGGCTTTGCTTTGGGCGACGTAAACGGGCCGCGCGACATTTAGAACTTCCCGCCACACTCCGGCGCGACGATTTCCTTCCACCCGGGCTATCGCATCTGCAGTGCCTGCCCGACCACTCTCGGAAGTGACAGGTCGCACCGAATTCTTGGAAGATATTCACTGCGTTCGGGACTGTGTGTACCGAAAACCTTATCGGAGTTGATGACGTGATGGAATCACCTAAGCTGGCGGAATGATCGGGCTGCCCTGTTTCGTTTTGGCCGTCCTGGCTCGCCATTCAAGTCGAAGTTGCGGCTTGAGGCTGAAAACGCCGTGCTTCGACATCAATTGGAGAGGCATCGAAAGTTTCCCCAATTGACGGCCCAACCTCCAGATTCCGAGGGACCAATCCTCACGACCACGCAATCATCGATCGGAGGCAATGACGACGGGAATACGCCGGATATCCGGGTTCATGACATTGCCGTTGACCGCGATGACGGCGAGCATGGTGTACTGGCCGGCCGGCAGCCGGCCGCCCAGATCGATCCGGAATGTCGCGTCGTCGACGAGCAGCGCGACATCGGCGAGCACAACTCGATCCTTGTCGTCGATCACCACGTAGCGACACTCCGGTGCGGCGCGATTGCGCACGACGAGTGCGATCAACGGCAACGGCGTCCGCACCAGGCGATAGTTTCGCTGGAATCTGTCGATGATCTCGATTTCGCCCGAGAGCGTGACGCGGTCGCCGTTCCATTCCACCTTGGTGACATAGCCGTGCCGCGGGATCGCGTAGGCGTCGTATGATCCCACGCCCAGCGGGTAGGTTAGATCCCGGAAAGCCTCGAGCGCGACATTGTCGGCCGACCATTTCTTCAGCCGGTACGGTCCATTGGTGACCAGGAAGTGGCCATGCTCGCGGTAGAAGGCCGCGAGTGCCGCCCATCGCTTGCGCGCCTCGTCGGTGGTCACCAAGGATCGCAACGAGGCGGGGCGGTATGCGTCGCGCTCGAATGCCTCGACCAACGGCGCGAGCTTACGTTTGAGTTCGTCAGAGCGGACAAGATCGAGCCACTCGATATTGCGGCGCAAGGCCTCTCCTTGCGAGAACGCCGCCCAGCCGCGGCTGACCGCCTCCTCCATGAGCGCGACCAGATGCCATGGCAGCGTGCTCCAGGGCGGCGCCGCCAGAGCGTCCTGGTCCGGATTCTCCGGCGCGATCGTCACATAGACGTCGACGACCAGCAGCTCGCGAACGAAGCTGACATCGCCGACGCGGAAGGTCTTGGAGGCGATGTCCGCGCCCGCGACCCGCAATCCGGCAAGTGCTCGGCGCAGGGGTGCTGTCGCAGCGTCGACGACGGGGTCGTAATGCCCCTCATCGCCCTCGCGGCGAACGCCCCAGCGATACGCGAACATATAGGCATAGAGCAGATCAGCGACGGTTGTGCGTGAGCCGTCGTGAAAAGCCGAGCCGAGCACACGATAGGTCAATTTCGCTGCAGCGGACGTTTTTGGCCCAATCAGCTGCAGCCGGCCGTCTCCCGGCTCAGGCAACACCGCGTCAGCAGGGACATCGATCGCCTCCGTCACGGCGGATGGCGGGGCGGATTCGTGCTGCCCGACGATGGGCTCCGCTGTGATGGACAGACCAACAAACGTGTAGACGACCATGAGCGCGGTCAGCGGAACCTGCGAACGAAGCGCGGCTCCACGTACCGCTATCACACGCATCGCCTTGGTATGGCCGAGATAGACCGCCGTGACGTGGCCCGTCACGATCGCCGCAACCGCCGCGTACCAGGCAAAGCGCGCGCCGACGATTGCGATATCAACGCGGTAGCCGGCTGTGCCGAAGAGATTCCAGCCATTGCCGAACGGATCGGACGCGAGCGGCACTATGTACTGGCCCTGGATCAACAGGAACACCAGATAATGTGCCACGTGATAGCCGATGGCGATCGGGACGAGCGTCAGTGCGAAGCTGCGGGCAAGCTCCATCGGCGAGCGGGCCATAAGCCCCGCCATGATCGCGCAGATCGCCAGGTAGGCGCCGAGGAACAAAAGCCAGAACCCGACGAGGCCGGCCGTCTTGATCGCGACCGAGTCGTGTGCGCCCAAGCCGGGGAGCGTGGCGCGAAGCCAGCTTTCGAGGTTCGACCATGTCGAGGTGCCGATGAGCCCGTCATAAAGCACGGTCGAGAGCAGGAGCAACACGAATGCCATCATGGACGTCGAGACGGGTTCGTCGTCGAGCAGCCCTGCCCCGAATGGCCGAAGCAACAACTGCCGTACTTGCGGCTGAACCTTCGCCTGAGTCGGCGCGAAACGGGCAAAGGTGCCGAACACGATGGCGAACACCTCGCCGTGCTGCAGCCAGATGTCACGACCGAACACGAGCATTCCGATCAAGGTGAGGATCGAATACGCGGTGGCGAAACCAGCGATGTGGGCCGGCACGGCGGGGCTTGGGTAGACAAGCTCGATCCACGCAAAGGCGAGTAGCAGCAAGCACGCCGGCCAGACACCGAGCGCCGGCCAGTACGGCAGCCGTCGCGACAGTTCGGTACCGGCGGCTAGCTGATAGAGCCGCTCCGCCCCTTCGAACAACGTCCGCCACGGATTGATCAGCTGCCACAGGTCTCCAGCGAAGGCCGAAACATAGGCAAGGCCGACCCAGAAGATGATCCACACGAGCGTTGGCGCAATGTTGCGGTACGGATTCTGATCGCCGATGAACCCGGCGAGCACCACGACAATGAATACGCCAAGCGCGACGAGCCGGAGCAACAGAACAACACCTGGCCATGCGATCAGCCGGCCGGGCGCGGTGGCGAGCAGATCGACATGCGGGACGCGACGGGTGGCGGGGGCATGACGAACGAACAGCCCGAAGACGACGAATGACAATGCGACCGTGGCGGCAGCTCCGAAAAGATAGAGCGAAAGCGGCACCGGCAGGTCATAGCGCTGGCCGAAGCCGTGGGCGGCAGCAGGTGCCGCGGTGCCGAGAGCGACACACGCCGCTGCTGCAAGCGTCCGCGACACGGCGGCGCTATTGCGGATGGACCTCGATAAGGACAAGCGGTGGCTCATGATGGGAGGGGCTCTCTGCGCGCTCGCGCGCATCATGGAGGTGGACGGGGAAGCGTCCGGTCGCGCGTGCCGTGAACTTCATTTCGGCGATCGTGCCGGCCTCGACTTTCTGCTCGATGTCATAGCCGTGCAGATGCAGGGTCAATGGCTGGTCCGTGTCCCAGCGCAGCTTGACCACGTCGCGCTGTTTGACGCGGATCAGGCGCATGTTCTGCGCCACCTGCCCGTGCTCGATCTTGAGGTCGAACGTCAGCTCCGCGGCTTGCACGCCCACGCTCGATGCGAGCGCACCCGCCATTGGCAGCAGCATGCGCCGGCGCAGTGTGAGCGGAATTCGCAGCATGGACTTGCTCCGACGCATTCATCGACGCGGCTTCGACGCGACATCCGAGATGCGGTTGAACACCCAGTTCTCGTCATATGGCGACGGCACGGCTGCCGGGTCGCCGAGCGCAAACCACATCAGGCGGCCGAACGGGTCGGTAAAGCCTGCGATCGGGTTCCACGCTGCCTGCGCTCGCCCGTCGACCCCGAGCGCGAGCCAGCCATTCCAGGGAAAATCCTTGAGCTTCACCGTGCGGATGAACATCGGAGAATTGAAGCCTTCGTGGGCGTCATACGCGATGTTCTCAATGCCAGCCGAGAACTCGGAATTGAAATATTCCCGCTTAACGGTGTAGCCAGCGACGGTCTTGCGGCAGCCGCCCACGAGCGCGCCGACGAGGTCGCGTTCCAGATTTATGCGCTCGACCGCGCCGTCATAGTCGCCGGCCCGCAGGCGCTCGACATCGGATTCGATGCGACGCCGCCGCGCAGGATCGACAATTGCATCCACGAGCAGCCGATAGGCGGCAAACCAGCCGGTCCTGACCCAGCGCGGACCAAGCCAGCCGTTTAGCGCCACGCTCGCCGAAGCCACGAGTTCGTCGGCGCTCACCTCATTGATCGCGACATCCCAGTCGGATTCGCCGGCCTGCCATTCGGCACGAACGAGGCTTCTTGCCAGCGCGCCTACGGTCCTCACCTTCAACTCACCGACGATGGCGCCGGTTGCGTCAGTGGGGCTGCCGAGAAGACGCGCCTTCGCGGCCGCAGCCAGATCGACATGGTTGAGAAAATCGCCGTGAAACGGCGTGACCGGATAGGGATGCAGGATCAGCTCACCGGCCTTGCCGCCGATCTCGCGGATTACGGCCCGGGTGAGCGCACAGATGGACGCCTCGTCCTTCGCCAGCGGCGATGCCGGATTGACACGAACAATCACGAACGAGCCGTGCGACTCGACAGCGGTGATGGTCTCGGGAATCGCACCGGCAAATCGAGGTGTACCGCCAACATAAGCATGCATCTTGCCGTCGCGCAGGAGGTCCGCCGCTCGCTCGGACGCCACCGTCGCGATCTCGATCTCATGGGGATAATAGGACGGATAGACCGGCAGCTCGTGGCCGCTGCGAGCCACGGTGATCGCGATGGACGTCATCGCGGCGATGAGGAGGCTGCATCTGGTCATTGCGCCATCCGGAACGTTCAGACACGGCGTTTCGCAATCGCGTCGGCCTGCGCCAGCTAGCCGCGCAACGCCTTCATCACTTTTTCGTCGGCGAGCGCTTCCCTCGGCGACCCGTGGAAGATGATCTCGCCACGGTCGATGGCGTAGAGCCGGTCACCGATGCGCGTCGCCGCGCCCAGATGCGATTCCGCCATGAGGATGGAAACGCCCATCGCCTTGATCTTCGTGACTGCCTCGGCAAAGCGATTGACTACGACCGGGGCCAGGCCTTCGAAGGCTTCGTCGAGCAACAACAGCGAAGGCGACAGCATCATGGCGCGCGCGATCGCCACCATCTTGCGCTGACCGCCGCTCAGGTGCAGGCCCTGGCGCTGCAGCAGGCTCTGCACTTCGGGAAAGAGGCTGAACGCCTGGGCTTCGGGGTCTACCCGCTGAGCGTCGTTACGGCGCTTGGCGACCTCATCGCCGAGCCAGCGACTGATCATCAGGTTCTCGCTCACCGACAAATCGGGAAAAACCCCGCAATCCTCGGGCGAATAGCCGATGCCACGTTTGGCCCGCTCGTGCGGCGGGAGCCCGGTCACGTCTTCGTCATGGAACAGGATCTGTCCGGCCCGAACCGGGAGAAATCCCATGATACTCTCGATCGTGGTGGTCTTGCCGGCCCCGTTACGCCCGACGAGGCACACCACTTCCTCCTTGTCGACGCGCAGCGACACGCCGCTGAGGATGTGGGCCGGGCCGCGGTAGGTTTCGATCGCCTTGACCTCGAGCACGATCAATCCTTTCGTGAGAAGGCGTCGGGACCGGAAGAACCGATCAGGATCATTGCGACCTGCTCATTCTTCCTGATCTCGGCGGGGGTGCCTTGGGCAAAAATCGCGCCCTGGTGCATCACGACGATGCGATCGGAATATTTGAACACGACGTCCATGTCGTGCTCGACGACCACGGCTGTTATGCCCTCGCCGCGCACGACCGAGGCGATCGTGTCCATGATCTGGCCCTTGTCGCGCGTGCTGACCCCGCTCGTGGGCTCGTCGAGGAATAGTAGCTTGGGCCGCAGCGCATAGGCGAGCGCTACATCGAGCAGCTTGCGCTCGCCTTGCGCAAGACCGCGCGCAAGCTCGTTGCGCTTGCCGGCGAGCCCGAATTGGCTGAGGACAGTGTCGGCTTCCCGCGTCACCTCGCTGTCGCGGCGGGCGAGCGTCACAATGTTGCGAGTCTTGCCTTCGCGGGAAAAGATCGCCAGCGCGACGTTGTCGAAGGCGGTGAGGTCGTCGAACAGATTCACAAGCTGGAAGCTGCGCGCAATTCCTGCCTTGACGCGCTGGGTCACCGAGGCGTTGCTGACGTCCTCGCCCTGAAAGATGATTTTTCCGGAATCGGCGCTGTAATATGCGCTCACGACATTGCAGAACGAGGTCTTGCCGGCACCATTGGGGCCGACCAGTGAAATGAACTCGCCTTCCTCGATGGTGAGATTGACGTCGTCGACTGCATGCGTATCGCCGAAGTACTTCTTGAGATGGACCGTCTCGAGGAGGCTCATGAGGTCCCCCTGGTAAATCTGGCGGCAAGGCGCGCGACTGTCCCCACGATGCCCGACGGCAGCGCTAACACCAGGACCACGAGCACCACGCCGAGCAGGAGTTGCCAATATTCCGTGCTCGCGACCGCATAGGTCTTGAGATAGTTGAACACCACGGCGCCGACGATCGGCCCGGTGAACGTCCGAAATCCGCCGAGCACGCTCATGAACACGATCTCGCCGGAGAACGGCCAATAAAGGATGTCGGGCGTGGTCAGTCCATTGAGCGGAACCCAGAGGACACCGGCCAAGCCCGTGAACGCGCCCGATATGACGAAGGCGATCCAGCGGTAGCGCCGCACTGATATGCCGACGAAGCTCGCGCGCGTCTCGTTGTCGCGAATTGCCTGCAGCGCTTTGCCGAACGGCGAATGAACGACGACCCACATGATGACCGTCGCCAACGCGAACAGTCCAAGTACATAATAATAGTAGGCGAAAACGAAGCGTTGGAACGAGCCGGGGCCGACGAAGTTGACGAGACCGCCGAGCAGCGTGAGCTTGGCAGAGGCGACGCGGATGCCGTCGGTGCCGCCGGTCACCCAGAAGAACTTGAAGGCAAGGCTCCACAACACCTGCGACAATGCCAGTGTCAGGATACTGAAGAAGATGCGCGTGTGTCGTACGCACACGAACCCGAACAGCGCGGAGATGAGCAGCGTGCCCAGGAGCCCGCCGACGATGCAGAGCTCCATGGATTGCACGCCTAGGTCGCGTACGATGAACGCAACCGTATAGGCGCCGGCGCCGAAATAAGCGGAATGGCCGAACGACAAGAGTCCGGTATAGCCGAGCAGCAAATTGAAGCCGAGCGCCGCGATGGCCATGATCAGGCCGTAGGTGAGCAGCACCGTCTGGTAGGGATCGACCAAACTCGGCAGCACCGCAAGCACAAGGAGTATCGCGATCGCAACCACAGCCGGCCGCCAAGCAGACGGGCCAGTGCTCGTGATCGCGCCGCTTTTTGCGACGGCGAGGCTCATCGTCATGCCCTCCCAAACAGTCCGGTCGGGCGAATGAGCAGGACCGCGGTCGCGATCAGGTAGAGCACGGCAAGCTCGATTTCAGGGAAGAACTGGATGCCGGCGGTCCGGACGAGGCCGACGATCAGTGCACCGACCAGTGCGCCTTCGAGGCTTCCGAGCCCACCGATCACCACGACAACGAACGCCAAGATTAGGGCCTCAATGCCCATGCCGAGCACGGCGGCCTGCGCCGGCACCACGACCGCGCCGCCCAACCCTGCCATGAAGCAGCCGATGGCGAAGGCTTGCACATAGATACGGCTGACATTGATCCCGAGCGCTGCGGCCATGCGCCGATCCTGCGAAGTGGCGCGCAGGATGACGCCGAACTTGGTACGGTAGATGAACCACCACAGGCCGAGAGCGGCGATCAGCCCAATGGCGATGACGAACAGGTTGTAGGTCGGATAGAGCAGCCGGCCGATCGGGATGCTGCCCATATGATCCATGATCGATCCGGCGGTGAGTGGCGCACCGCCGAACAGGAACTTCATGGCATCTTCGAGGATCATGAGCAGGCCGAACGTGACCAGCAGATGGTACTCCTCCGGCCGTCGGTAGAGCGGACGCAGCAGCGTGGGCTCGATCACCGCGCCCACGACCGCGATCGCGACGGCGCCGACGGGCAACAGGAGCAGGAGGCCGGCAAGGCCGAGCGTACCGCTCGCCGCATGGCCGACCGCCCCGCCGACGACCCAGGCCGAGACGTAGGCACCGAGCGAATAGAGCGTCCCATGGGCGAGATTGACGATGCGCATGACACCATAGATGAGGCTCAGGCCCGCGGCGATCAAAAACAAAACCCCTGCGTAGAAAAATGAATTGAGCAATTGGATGATGAAAATCGTCATCGTTCTTCCTCACTCGATCTGTGGCGTCTCTCTCACGCGAACTGCGGCGCCTCGGATTCCCTCCACTGTCTCAGTTGCTCCGAAAGTCCATGCGGCCGATGGTCGGATTGATCGTGTTGCCGTCGAGAAAGATAGCCGTGAAGACTGTGTAATTGCTTGCCGGGAGATTCGGCGGCAGCGAAACGGCAAAGCGTTCGTCGCCTTCCCGGCTCGCGCTCCCGGCTGCGACCACCATGCCATTCTCGCCGAGGAGAACGTACCGTGCCACCGGCCGGATTGGCAGCATCTCGCGCAGCGTGTCGCGCTTGAGCGACACGCGAACAATGCGGCGATCGCGCTGCTGCTTGAGCGCGATCTCGGCGTCGGCCGTCACCAAAATGCGATTGCCGATGTGCTCGACCCGCGTCACGAACGCCTTGGCTGGATAGGCATAGAAGTCGAACGTGCCAAGGCCAACCGGATAGGTGAACTCGCGAATGACGTCGAATGTGTAGACGTCAGGCGAGAAGCTCCTGAGCCGGTAGGGGCCATTGGTCACGAGCAGGTGGTTGTTGGCTTCGACGAATTGATCGAGCGCCTGCCAGCGTGCGGTCGCGGCTTGCGCGCTCACCAGGCTTTCGAGCGCCGCAGGTCGGTAGCCGGCCGCGGCGAATTCCTTGATCAACGCGCGCAGCTTGTCGCGCTGTGCGGGATCGCGCGCGAGGTCGAGCCACGGCAAATTGCGCCGCTTGGCCTCGCTTTGCGAGAAAGCCGCGATTTTGCGTTCGACGGCGCCTTCCATCAGCGCCAGCACGTGCCACGGCACCGAGCTCCACGGCGGCGCCGCCAGCGCATTCTCATGCTCGTCGGTGGAGATGAAGTCGACATAGACCTCCACGATTGGCGAGCGATAGGTGAAGACGAGATCAGCGATCGGGAGCTTCGATTCCTCCACGCCAATGACACGGACGCCCTTGAGGCGCTCCCGCATCAGGCTGGTCGCGGCGGAAACCTCGGCATCGAAGGTCGCGGCGGCCGACGAGCTGCCCCATCGGTACGCAAAGGCATAAGGGTAGATCAGGTCGGCGGTCTCCATTTCGCTGCCGTCCTGGAATGACGATGCCAGGACGCGGTAGACGACTTTGGTCATCGCGCTCCCGCCAACGCCGATCGGAACGAGCCGGCCAGTGTCTGGCTCCGGCACCAGGGCATCGGCGGGGACACGGATGGATTGCAGCGTCGATTGCTCCGTAGGCCGAACCTCCGCGCGATTTGGGACCCACAGACTGTTGTACGGGACGGCCAAAAACGCATCGTCGCCGACGATCGCCCACACCAGCCGGCCGGGCGCGTCTGTGAATCCGGCAACCGGGTTCCAGGCTGCGGTTGCGCGGATGTCGATGCCCAGTCGGAGCCAGCCGTTCCACGGCAGATCCTTGAGCTTGAGCGTGCGCAGGACGACGGCTGAGTTGAATCCGAACTGCGAGTCGACCGCTATATTCTCGATCCCGTTGGAGAAGTCATCGGTATAGAACTCGCGCCGGAGCCGATAGCCAATCACCGCGCGGTCGCAACCGCGGGTCAGCTCCGTTATCAAGTCGCGTGCGATGTTGAGCCGCTCGGCCGGGTCTCTGTAATCCGCTTCGACTAGCCGCCCATAGAGTTCGTCGGCGTGTTTACGCTCGGCCGCGCCGCTGAAGGCGGGCTGCAGCAGGTGATAAGCCTGGAACCAGCCCTCCTTGACCCAGGGCGGTGCTGGCCAGGCGTTAAAGCCGACGTTGGCGGCGCGCAGCACCTCGTTGACGGCAACCTCGTCGAAGCGGATGTCCCAGTCCGTCGGATGAAGCGCAAGTCGGTGAAGCACCATGTCCTCGCTGCCGGCGTTTTGCGCGCGCACGGTCACGGGGACACCCGCGTCTGCAGCAGCCAACGCGGAAGGCTTCGTGTCTGCGTCGCGATCCGCGTGACCGATGTAGTCCGCATGGTACGGCGTGATCGGGTAGCGGTGCGGAACCACATCCGGATGCGTCACCAGGGCATTCGCGGCATTTTCGATCGTGCGACAGCGCGCTTCGTGCCGCTGTGCGCGCTGTGGATTGACGCTCACGGTGATGAATGAGCGCAGTGAAACGACTGACTTGAGGTACGACGGCGTCTCTCCCGAAAACTGTGGGATGGCGCCGAGATAGGCGTGCAGCGGATCCCTGGCATTGCTGAATTCTCGGGCCGCCGCTCCGGGATCGAGCGGCTCGATGCGGATTTCCTGCGGGTAGAACGAGGGATAGTACGGCACCTCATGCCCGGCCTTCGCCGCCGGCGCAGTGGCGCACAGCAGCGCCGCTGCGAGTGTGCCGCTTTGCATGAGGGAACTCCGCACGGACATCACGACCCTCGGGCAACGCCGGCCCTGCAACAAACCGACCATGCCCTCTCGGAACGAGGGCGTGGTTGGTTGATGGGCGAGCTTCAGGCCACCTCCTGTGGCCAGGTCTCCTTGATCCAATTGTAGGTCGACGTCGGATCATTGTGCGAGGTGCCCGGCTTCGGCCAGTTCGGCGGCGCGGTGATGTTGCGGATCGGGATCGTGATCATCCTGCCCGGATCGAGGATCTGGAACGGGTACTCGGCCACGTTCTTGCTGAACCCGGTCACCGCGTCCTTGTAGCCCTGGTGATTGTCGGGCCGGATGTAGAGATAGCCCGCCGCGGTCTCGAAATACATGCCTTCGAGCTGGCTGATGATCGCCTCTTCGTCCGGCCAGCCGCCGAGGAGCCCGTTCGCTTTCTCGACCGCCGTCCGATACATATGAAGCGTGTGGTACGCGCCATCCGACTGGAAGTTCGGATACTCGTTCCAGCGCTTGAAATACTTCTCCACGAAGGTCTTGTTGGCCGGCCAGCGATTTCCCGGCGGGAAGGTGAAGTAGTAATTGGAGTGGACGCCAGCGATGACACCTTCCGGATGATCCTTGCCGATGGCGTGCGGCGCGACGCCGAAGGCAATCGTGCTGGCGAACTTGGCATTGTTGAACATGCCGTAGCGCAGCGCTTGTTTGTAGAGCGCCACATAGTCGCCGCCCCACACCGACGACATGATTAGGTCGGGATTCGAGGAGATCGTCTTTGTGATGTGCGCCGTGAAGTCGGTCGTGCCGAGCTTCGGCCAAGCTTCCGATACGACCTCGGCGCCGGGCACCATCTTCTTGTAGGCGATCATGAAGTGGTCAAAGGCGTTGCGGCCGTACGAGTAGTCGGGATGGATGTGGGCGATCTTCTTTGCGGTCGGCCAAGTCTGCGCCGCCGCGACCGCGCAGGTCACGCCGTCGGCCGACTGGATGTTGGTGATGCGGAACGCGAACTTCGGGTTCGGCACCGCCTTGTCCCACAAGAAGTCGGTGCAGCCGTCGACAAAGATCGTGAGCACACCGAGTTCCTCGGCGACTGGGCCGAGCGCGGGGGTATTGCCGCTCGATATGACGCCGGTGAACATGTCGATCTTCTCGGAGAGCTTCATGCGGCGAAGCTCTTTCACGTTGGCGTCGGTGCCGGCGTTCTCGTCAGCCGTGATGGTCTCGATCTTGCGTTTGCCGAGGATGCCGCCCTGCGCGTTGATCTCCTCGGCCGCCAGGATGTGGCCCTTGAGCGAGGGCTCACCGAGCACGGCCCCGGGGCCGGTGAGGTAGGTCATGTGACCTAACTTGAGCGGCGTGGAGGGAATATTTCCCTTGGGTGGCCTGGCGACCTGCGCCACGGCCGGAGCAATCGCCGGCACCGAAGTTGCCGCGGCGGCCCCTACCGTGATACCAAGACTATTCAGGAAATTCCTGCGGTTCAGCTGCTGCTGTGTCATGGATCGTCCTCCCTTTCGAGGGTCGGGTGCGAACGCTCCCGCCACACTCGGAGCACGCACTCCGGTCTTTTCGTGGCTTATTGGAACATCTTAGGCCCTCGAGGCCTCCGAGTAAATTAACTTCGGCCGACTCCGAGTGCAACCGGCTGTCCATCCGGGTCTCTGTGGGCAAGGTCGTGCCGACAACGAATTGCACCTCCGAGATAGGCCTGAACGACCTCCGGTGTTGGCACTCTCGGATAACGCCTTCGCCCCAATAGTGCGGGCTCGACCTAACCCCATCTTTGGCCGACCTGTTCATCAGGGGTCTCCCCCATTCGATTACAGC
>Ga0193742_1000864_pt1 | contig 19334 bp, 15 predicted proteins | sample L2c1metaG_FD_165511 | JGI IMG/M metagenome (GOLD analysis project Ga0193742, IMG submission 165511) | Soil microbial communities from a riparian zone of the East river system, Colorado, United States - L2c1 | ecosystem: Environmental > Terrestrial > Soil > Riparian zone | place: USA: East River... | reverse complement strand
AACCAAAATAATAAAAAAAGAATGCGATGCAACTACTCTGGCCTTTTAAGATGATGGGGGCGCTGAGTCATTTTTTTTTACGAGTATCAAGTGTTCAAGTTAGGGTAAGCAGCATGTAAGAAGAAAATGGTATCGCTTCTTCCTGGAATCCATCTTACTACATATATGTAGTACGTAATTAAGTTTTAATCATGTATTGAGGGGAGGGAAGGCGTGGCGGCGCGTCAATCCTCTCGCGGTCAGGGCCGCCTCTATAAACATTGCACATTTATTCGTTTGTAGTGGTGGGAGCATCGAATTACAGACAGATTAGACACTTCCTTGATTTATACGTACTTTTCAAGGGCACCCAACTCATTGATCATGCAACATGTGTAAAGTCAAAAATGCATATATACACATTAATTTGAGTACTATTAAATTATTCTCAGGGCTCGTGCAACGTGAGTAGGTTGGGGGAAGCAACCAAGGCTAATGATAAGGGAGCAAGTTTCTAAAGGCATATCCAAGCAGGACCCCCACGAAAACAAGGTTCAGGAACAGAGCGGGGAAAAAATAGCGACGATAAGACAGTAGGAAAAGAAAAAAAAAGAAAAAAAAAAGGGCAAAGCATCGCAACCCCAGGCGGAAAAAAATAAATATATCAGACACAAAAACATTTGATATGTTGTACGACTAGGTTTTTGAGATGAGAACAAAAAATTGTCCACGGTGACAGAGGGTTGTGTATAGCGGACGCCATCATCATAAAAAAAAATTATTAAAAGAAGGAAGAGACAAGTCCGTTAAATATCGTTGGGTGTAGAATGGAAAGCATCATTGAGGTGTTCCATAGCCCGATCCTGAGCCAGAGCCAGAATGCGAATGACCTTCATTAAAATATTGTTGCTGGGCCGTTGAACGCGGGCTAGGGAGGAGGGATGGATACATATTTTGTTGAGAAGATGAGTGGGGGTTATGTGACGAGAAAGGGTTGTTGGACAATGAAGGAGGGGCGGAGAGAGGCACATCGGAGGACATGTACGATGAAGGCGTGTGACCAGAGCTGTGGGTGCCTTGACCAGGAGCGTACAGTCCACCCATTTGACGGCTCTGGCTATACTCGAGTCCACCACTCGAGTGATGGTTGGATCGAGATGAAGGATGTCCCAACATATGACGCGACGATCCTCCACCATAATCGGAAGGATGATGGTGGCTACTGGGGCTATTCGGCATCGACTGTAACGTCATGGGATGATAGAGTTGCAACGGGTCGGCGGAGGGCATGGAAGCCCGCCGACTGATGGGATCCAGGAGGCCCGACAATGATGCACTCCTTCCCGCAGGGGGAGGGAAAGGAGCGGTCGTCGTTGGACCTGACGCCGCTCTGTGAGCGGGTGCGAGGATGCGACGTCTTGCCTAATAGATGGAAAAGAAAAGTCAGATACGACGAAGACATAAAATGGCAGTGTGTGTGTGTGCTGACATTGATCATCCAGTTGGAGACCTGGCTCATGCTGAGACCCGTCGCGTGGCAGAGCTGCTTCTTCTCTTCCTCACTTGGGTAAGGATGGTCAGAGTGACGATGCAGCCAGGCCTTGAGGTAATCGGTAGTCTCTTTGGGAAGTTTGCCTCGCTTGCGTTGGGGACGGTCTACAAGGGTTGAGGGAGGCATTGATTGTGGGGAACGAGAAGGGGAGGAGACTGCAATGTTGGGAGCTGCGGGACCCAAAGAGGGAGAGTATTGCGGGTTTCCAGGGGGAAGGAAATCTGAGTTTGGGAAAGACCACTCGCTCTTTATCCCTGACAGCGACTTACGATCATGCTGTCCCGAAATGCGAGCCGAACCTGCATACATGTGTGCCTGGGACATGGGGGCGCTAAAGGACGTATGGCGTAAACCATCATCATACTTTACGGCCGGACTTGAAAGCTGTCCCGGGGTGGAATTAGGTCGGACAATTCCTGGGGGGGACCCGTTCCAATTGTCCGATTCGGAGTAGGGGGACATACCTGGAGTGCGGATATCGGAGTTGATGGGAGAATTAAAATGAGAGGATGAGAAAGTGCTCGAAGGTGTAGTGCCGTTAGACAAACCAGAGTTGGGATATGATGAATCATAAGAATTCGTCACACCAAAATTATTCAAGTCTGTTGAGACCTTTGGACGAGCAGAGATCCTCTCGCCGGGTTCGTCAATATTTGAGGGGAAAGTGTAGGAAGAGAGAGAAGACTGATTTGATGGGGTGTAATTTTGACGCAAGCTAGTTGGGGGATATGGAGCATGCCTGACGCGACTCTCCGAGTGCAACATGGGTAAGGAAGCTCTGCGACCATGATAACTATCTTCAAAGGAGGTGAAGATGGAGGGAAGTTGAACTTTTGAGTGATCGATGGTTGATTCGTTTGAATTTTTATCTTGGGGCACGGAAGCAGGGGAAGAGTCAAGATCCCAATTGGTCTGGTCGACGGAGCTCTTTTGTTTCTTTGGAAGAGGGGAGTCACCGGGAGTAAGAGAACGTTTTTCACCGCGTGATGGGATACTACTGTCGGTGTCGGTTGTTGAAGTTGCGGAACTGGACATGCGGCGCGAATGGTAGTCCAAATCTGGTTCTACAGGACTATATAGATGGTTATAAGTTGATGTTATCTATTGAAAAAAAAAAAAAAAAAAAAACAAAGAACGTGCATTATTGCTGGAGAAGATGAGGGAGATATCTCGCGAAGAAAAGATATATCGTCTGTATCACACTTGGAAGCGCTATGGGATTTATCAGGGATTGACAGGGATTGATTAGATGGGGCAGCAGAGACTGACAGGACAAACTGAAGGTGTGCGACGTTGTAGCTGTTTAGCTGGTCGGAAGGATGTTCTGAGAGTTGGTCTGCTGTCGGCATCTAGAGATATAAAAGGGAGACAGGGGCGGGGTTGTTTGGCCAAACGTAAGGAAGGGGGGCCAAGGTATTTAAGTTGATACAAATATTATACACCGTGGGAATGTAAGGATCTGCCTTATTCCAAATCTAGGAACCATTTAAAAAAATCAGATCTACATTCCAAATACGGTTACATTCAAATCTAGGAACTCAAATCGACCCCGAGTTCCCACACAGCAAACCAAGCCAGTTCAACCCAAGATACCCGCCAACAAATCATTCGCTTTCTTCCGTTCCTTCTCACTCACAGAAACCCCATCCAACATGCCTATACGCCCGCACGCACGCATAATCAATCCTCGGTATGCAAGTCGTCCGATATAACTCGAATTCGGCAGATCCCTTCGGAACTTGCTGTCCAGCGCCTGCCATCCTTCTTTTCCCGGTTCTCGTTCAGATGGCTGCAGTGCTCCTGGTATATCTTTCACTAATAGCGGCAAGTACCATCCAAGTGTACACGGATTCATCCTGGTGTACCATCATCACTTCAATCACACGGAACCAAAAAAAAAAAAACGTACCTGAAATCTAACATTTCCACATCCGGCATATGCTCAAGTAGACGGATCAGAGGCTTCGTGTTCTTCAGCCGTGATCCAATTATGGTCAGTTTCTGCAGCCTCGTCAGTCCTTCTAGAGGCCGAACGTCCTCCAAGAAGTTGTAGTTTAGATTCAACACTCTTAGATTCGGTACCAGCCTAGGCATGCCCTCGGGAAGCGCGGTCAGTCGACATGCAGCCAGTTCCAAATATACCACATTATAACATGGCTCATCCAAAAAATCACGTTTCAGAGGATTACCTGGTACTATTTCAATTCAACAAGAAAAAAAAAAAAAACTGGGCAACTTCACATACCTGAAAGGTACAGACGCTTTACATCGCGAACATCGCGGGTAGAAAGAGTACTAACAACGACGGGATCAGTTTGCCTTAATCATCATTCAAATAAGAAAAAAAAAAAAAAAAAAAAAAAACCTACATTCCTCGTCCACTCTGATTCCGCAAGCTGAGATTTTCTAGTTTGGTCAGACGATCCACCTTTACGAGATTTGCGAGACTGTTGTTGTCCGCATACAGCGTGCGAAGGTTGCCCAAACCGCCAACATCGAGATTATGTAGTCGATTGCCACTGACACGCAAAATGCGGAGTCTGGGCATCGAAGCACCTATCACCAGGTCACCCAAAGAATTGATATCTACCGATAACAAAAAAAAAATTGGAGTTTCAAACCCGCCGGGACATCATCCATCAGTATCGTGAACCATAATAGACATTCCCTCAACTTTACTCACCCAGGTTCAAGGCAATCAAGGATGGCAATGATGAGACACTCTGAATGCTATTTAGTCGATTGAGGCTCAAATTGAGCATCTCCAAACGCGTCCTACGAAGCATAGACCCGTCAGCAGTTATATTACAACAAAAAATGTCCACTTTTTTTACACACACCATCGGTATTGGGAAAGGTCAATCGATTGAATCAAATTTCCTTGCAAACTTAATTTCACGAGACTATCAATACGCTCAAGTCCATCAAGACTTGTTATCTTGTTTCCGTCAGCTTTCAATTCTCGTAGATGTCGCAAACCTTCCAGTTCTAACACAAGGGATAAGAGAAGGGCGGGTGCAATAACTCGACTCCGACTTACGACGCAAAGACTCCACCTGATTGTGGCTTATATCCAGATTCTCCAAGTTGAGCAGGTGACTGTAGGATGCTATCCCGGTAAGGCTAAAGGTGGTACAGGGTTGTTTGAGTACACGATTAGCAAATTAATGAGTCACTCACCAATTAAAGGCGACAGATAATGTCCTCACACTTCCAGGAATTCCGCTGAGCCATGACAATTGATTACGGTTCCTGTTCAAATTCAGTTAGTCCAAAAAAGAAGAAAAATCTGCTGACAGGGCGGAATCTAAAACTTACAAATTGAGAGCATCAAGCCTAGGAAGAAACTCCTTGAGCCGCGCAACACTCTCCAGTTTTGCGTTTGACAAATCAATGGAGTTGAGGTCCTCCCAATGCGGCTCAAATGGCTCAACATCCGTGATAACTTCCACTAGACGGTCATGTGCAACACCAAATGAACATTCGGTCAGGAAGGTTCCGTTGGCCTTGGAGAAGCCTTGTTTTCCGGGTGAGAGTTTATGACTATAAGATCTGGAAAACACACGACGCGGGGATTCGGCTTTCAATACTCCGGCTGGAGTGGTACTGGGATGTCTGGAGGTTAAAGGCTGGAGGACCTCTGGGCGTCCGGAGCTGCTGACTTTAGACGGGGAATCGTCCTCATCCAGATCTAGACGGACATGATTGAACATAATAGATCATAGAACATAAAAAGAAAAAAAGAAAAACCTGAGCCTTCCAATGCATCCATCATGTCCGCAATTCGTTTCGATCTGGTTGATGGTCCTCCAGAGGTACTGATACCTAGGATAATAAAATTGAGCAACAATTTCCAAGACAAAGCAGAGAACACAAACCTCGTATGGGCCCATCCCTTTTTCCATCAGAAAAGCTTACCGACCGACGGTGGCTATTTCTTTGGAGAGGGGTTTGATATCTTTGTGAAATTTTCAACGCAGATGTGGGTGTCAAACTATTACTCTTCAAAGCAGATTTGATGACGGGTGTGCCACATAAAGAGTCAGAATTTCCTCGACTTGGAGTGCTGAAAGACTTCGCCGGTGGTGGAGATGGAGGATGGAGTGGATGCGATCCTAGGTCAGACGACTCAAGAGCAGGGGCGTCATTTTGTAGCGGCAAATCTTCGTATTCAGAGTCGAAATCAATGTCGTTGATCTCCGCTTGAGTCACGGTATGAAGATCGTCTGCGTCTTCCGAGTCAGTCGTCAGATCATCGTCATAGCCATCGGTGTCAACGCCTGTCATAATATTGACCACATGAGCTGACGCATCCGTGGAGAAGCTCGTAAGCTCCATCTCCTCGCCATCATCGACCTCAGACTGTTCCTCAATCATGCTCATTTCACCAAGACCGCCGTGCATAATATCTTCTTCCGACGGCATTGCAGACCGCTCAATCTCGTCCCCAGTCTTCGAGTCGTCCCGCAAGCTTTCAATATCGCCGAAAGGGTCTTCACTGAGCTCCACAGAGTTATTGACGGATTTTTCAAATTCCATCGTTGATTTTGCCGTACTTTTTATCCATTTCATCATGACTTTGTCGAAAAGCATATCTCCAAACCTTTCAGGAAGAGAAGGTAGATCTCCAGGAACAATGGTGCGGATGTGAGCTGGACCGGCATGCTTCACGAAGGAAGGTGCACTGCCAGCAGTGAGAGTTGTCCCAGACGCTGTACTCGATGACACAAAACGATTGAGGTCTTCGTTCGCTGTCAAACGAATAGAAGTCGATGGGTAGGACGGTGGTGCTAAAGTTAAGGATGCCATGGGTTGCGTGATTGGCGGTGCCATTGAAGGCACGAATGTAATGTTAACAATTGGGCCTGGTAGGTCGATCGACATATGCGAGAAATCCTTAATCAAGCCACCGTCTTCGCTGATAAGCTTTGATGATTTCTTGGGACTAGCACGAGATCGCGAGACATTGGACTTTGACGACGATGTCCGTCGATGTGTGGTAGAATGTCGATGGTTCTCTTTGCCGCCGGCGCCAGTTTTGACGCTCCCAGTGAGTGAGTGATCGTCAACGTGTGTAGTAGCATGCGACGTATCCCAGTCACCGGACAAAACGCGTTTTTGGCGCTTAACGTCTGTCCTTATTTGTTCCATGAGTGCTGCAGCTTTCTGTCGATAAGTTGTTGAAGAATATGAATTAGCTTTCGACGATGGGTTAGGATTAGTCTGTTCAGGCACAGAAATGGGGGAAGGTCGGCAGACTGATGCTGAAGTGGAATACATTTATCAGTTGGGAAGATATGAATATAATGCAAAATAACTACCAGGAGGTTGTTGCAACACTTGTGATTTAAGGAGGTTGCGATCCTGGGACTTGTCGTGGAGGCCATTAGATATAGATGGCGAACTATCTTGAGCACTAACAACCGTGGATATCGTTGAATAATCTCGTGCTTGCTTAATCTGCTGCATTAAAGAGCGCGACTCCCCGACATAGTCTTTGCCGCAGAGTTTCGGACGCGAGACTGTAGCTCGAGAGCCGGCCCCTTCGCCGTGAAAGTCACTATAAGGACTAAGTTTAAGGCGCTTTGTGCTGCGTAGATGAGACATGTTGGCAGCAGCACCGCTCACTTCTGACACCCGAGATAGCCCCTGATTGAAACTAGTAGGAGTAGCAGTGGTGCCGGTTCCAGAAGGAGTATTTATTGCGATTGAGTCAACCAAAGCAGAGAGATGCTCCCGAGTGTAAGTATCATATTGAAATTGAAAAAGGCGAAGTCGAGGGTCTGTTGGAGGAACAGTATCAGTGGGCACAGAGGGTGGGTTTGGTGTGCTTTGAGCTTGAGGATAAGGACCACTGCTGGGGGCACTCGGACGAGAGGTATCCCGGGGCACAGAGAACGTGAATTGACAGGCTATACTTGTCTTGCGCATATGCAAAGAATTCATATTCGGCATATCTGTCTCAATAATCTCGTCACCCGCCTTTTCGGGACTAATGGAGGCCCCTAGAGAATGTGAGCGAGGCAACGGACTAGGTTCAGATGGCTGCGCTTGGGTTCCAGAAGAAGGTGAATGAGGTGATGGAGGGTCGAACATCCTCTCAAGTGGCAGGGGAGTAAAGAAGTCCTTTATCAGCCCCTTCTTGTTTCGTCCAGGTGTTTTAGGCAATAATGGTTTATTGGTAACGTCCTCACGGACTAAAAATGTTCCAACGGCATGGGAGTTGTTGGTAGATGGTGTAGCGTCAGGTCCAAAGTCAGTATTAGTGTGGATGTGGGTGCTTAGAGGTACGGTGAACGAGATAGATCGTGTTCCATAAGACAAGTTGTCGTCTTCATCGCCATCCTCCTCCGGCTCAAGATCCACCCATTCATCCTGCAGCTCTTCCGTTTGCCAACCTGGTACATTTCGAGGATCTCTTGTCATCTCTGTGCTCGTTCTGGGAAAGCAAGGCTGATGTACAGTCTAAACCCAATAGGTCCTGTACTAGCGGGAAATTGTGCTAAGTGCAACGTGCACGGTCGATGTCCAACTCAGTCAACGGACCCAAATATCACGTGATCGCGACGCTTTGATGATCAACAAAGTTCACTGCTCGGCTCCACTGCCAACTACTATGTCCAACTTTAACAGTGTACTTGTCAAGCTATCTAGTGGGCACACCCGTCGTAATATGTTGAAGGCACACTTCAGTAAACAGCTCGTGATCGACGTGATTGTCTTAGAGCCAGGGGATTGACACTCAGCCGAAGCTCTCCATTCAATGACGACCATCATAAAGCCTTCATACAAGATGTCAAATTCAAAATTACGATGATCGAGTCGGATTGACAGAAAAGAAGGCACAAAGCTACGTCCGACCGCACGCTCGTCACCGACCAACCCGTTGGAATGACACATCGTTTCATGCTGGGGCTTATTTTTCTTTTTGGGCTCATCTGAGAAGTCGGCGACTTCCCTCCGACCCTCCGAACCTACTCTTTAGCATGATAATCTCGGCGCTTGAGCGATCGCTTCAGCCACTTGCTAAGCTCTGAGCTGTAAACTGCCTCGAGACCCGTCAAAATAGCTATGCTTCCAGCGTAACAAATATAAGCTGAATTTGGCCCTCATACCGCTCAGAGTCGATGAATTACCATCGCGATAATTAATCGCGTGCAGGCTGCCAGTGTGTCATGATATCGAGGGGCTCAAAACCAAAACGCCTCGAAATACTGGTCTATTTTCTCGCTTGCTAACTCTGGGTCATCCATCTTATTGCCGATCAACGGTCCAAGGAGATATGTCCGGAAATATGCGCTCTTGTCGCTATTTTACCTACTTGTGTGCACCGAACGTCTGAACTTGCTATGAAGCAAGAGTAATAACGTAACTGATCAAACCAGTGCAATTATTTTTATGTTCATTCGAGGAGAATGGAAGGAATACACTCGCTATTACAGTGAACTCTGGCCAATTGACTCGTCTCCTGCTTAGAATCGAAATCTGTGGTCCATCTCAATGATTTCATTTCTTGGAGTCTGGACTACCAAATTCGCTTCCAAGCCGTTCGCCTAACGAGCTTTTCATAGCATATGGCAGAGTTCATATCCCACCACCTTCCATTGTCAAGGTAACAACACAAGCACAGCCATTTCGTAAGACTGGTTGCTCAAGTGCCTGAATGTACTTTGAGACTTCTCCCTGTTCCCGGAACCTTGCTCTCGGCTAACTTCCCAACTTCTGGATGTATACAAACTTATCAATGTAAACAACAAGTTGGCCATCTTTGATGGTAGCTAGGAGCTCGCTGCACAACCTGGTGTTTTACCTCAACCAACGTTTGACGCTGCTCTTGATATTGGTCCACTGGCGTAAGTATACTCTTACATCAACAGTATACAGCTGCGTCGATCATTCCTCTAGATCTGGCAATAACACAAACTAGGCACACCTTTTGATGAAGAGGTCCTTGAACGTATTAGTAGTACAACGTGTTTTATTTTAGAATAAACAAGGTCCCATACTAGTAGTCCCCCAAGCTCGTTTACACATAGGATTTGGCCTGGATATCACACTGTTGTTAAATGGCCATAGCTTGTTCATGCGTCAGCCTGCCGGAGCAGTCAGAACCCGGTGCCCAAGCGACCAACTATAGACAGCGTTGTATAAACGGGGCTTATTCGACGTAGCGAGGCGCCCAACGTCGGGCGGCTTTCTGATACGGCAGATCACGATAGGGGGTTAATTGCAGTAAGCTGAGCTACTCCAAAATTCTACGTAGGTAAGGTACAGGAATAAGAGACATGAAAGGCCGCTGAGTGAAAGGAGGGTATACTATTGAGACATGAAATGGATTGATGCAGCTTGGAGGTCGTGTGATGAGTGGTAAATGTCCTTCCGAGTCCGATGTTATATCTATTTGAGAACGCCTGAAACGGTCGAACGCAAGGGGGTAAACTAGTTGAAAATAATAAAGGGTGTATTTTTCTCAGTTGAGATGCAATATCTCTGTCAGAAGGATGATTAGTAGTGTCATCCTTGATAAAGACAGCGAAAGCACTTACAGTGGCCAAGAAAGCTCTATGTGGGAAGTCCGAAATCAAAGGCAACTATGAAAACTCATGAACTGGCTTGCGTCCCTATTTTCAATGCGCCGCAGTAAATCACGCTTAAAATCGAATACACTGGGTTCGATATGCGAATAAGCGATATCATCTTCAATGTTACCCGTTCCAGGTAAAATCCATGGCGATGACGAATAGGATGATCGACGAGGGGGAGGCGACAGGCGTCCAACTGGTTTTGAAATGTGATCAGCCATGGGCAGTTGATGCTCAATGCTAGGTATAAATCCTGTAATTTTTGTGGTCAACTGTGTCTCTTTCGAAGCATTCCTCTCGGACTGAGAACTACTGTCGTGGCCGTCGTTGACATTTTCAGCATGAGTTGCTTTTGTCTGGCAGACTTTCCTATGAACCGCACTGATAGGAGCAGCTGTTGAAGAAGGCATGACCCGCTGTCGGGAACTTGTGGAAAAGCAAGTTCCAGTGTTGCTATGACGAGGGATATATACAGGGACATTATAAATGAAAGGTCCGTGGTTGTTCATTTTATTGGATGTCGAAAGAGGGATCGTGTGATTAAACGGCGAAGGAGAAATGGGAGACATATCAAAAATAAGGTCCGGGGATCTCGGTTGGTCGACTGGAGAGATGAGAGGCGATACCAATGACCCGCGCCTTTTGGGTATCTCTATTGGTGTCGAAGGTTTGCAACGGGAATGGAATGATATATGGTCTGGGCTACTAGACCGCCCCATTGTAAAGCGTGGCTGAAAGTAGAGATCTATAAAGGTGAAACTAAGATAATAGTAATCAGAGCGCTTACCATCGACTTGAATTATATACTGTGTAATCCTCTTTTCAGATAAGTCCCACCTCGTTCCACAAGGCTCCCAGTCGATAGTCTTCTATTAAGTTGTGGGATATCGTTGAGAACGTTTTCTGTGGCCGATACACCTACGCCCTGCCTGAATACACGGGGTTGATAGTCATTCAAAAAACGTTTTCCACACACATTCACTCACGATGCACCGGCGTCTGTGACTGCTAGTAGCAATTGCCCCCAACCTTGGGTAAAACGGAAGAAGTGACCGTTCTTGAAGACCTAGAAACACTCCTAGTAAGCGGAGATGAGTGACGACGACCTTCGATTCTCCAGAACGCAGACGGTGTGGTGGAGGACAGCGAAATGATTCACAATGTTTCGATCGTTTTGGCATGTAATTTAATAAATCTTAATTGCCTCCGATGACACGTGACGACACCCGACAGCGTCACGTCACCTCATAGAGGGTTCATCGACTGCTCAGGTTTATACGATATAGACATCCTTATCTCAGCTCTACTTATAATATCGCCTCGCGAATCTACATACTTTCCTCTTGGTAAAAAAAACCCATCTCAAAAGACAGCGAGTCCATCGGAACCCTTCCACCGGAACCCCAAGTAATGGAGCTGAATATATTAGTTAAGCAAGTACGGGAAGTGCCGTGGCGCAGGGTGAGGATATCGTAACTGCGTGTACCGAAAGCCTTGAAAGGCCTTGAAATCTGCACAGCCGTTCATGATAATAGTTTAAAATTAATCAACCAGACAATACTGGCACGCCAATTAATCCTTGCAGGTAGGAGTCTTCGCAGTACTGAGAGCGTTGCTTGATTTAGGTTTGATGATGTCATATTTATGGCTGTGCCGCAGTGCAGCGAGCCTTTTGGCAGTTGAGCGCAATCTCATTTGCAACAACCATGTCTCCATATACCGTCAAAGTCAGTATCATATACAACTATCAACTTTCCTAGAACTGATTGACTTAAAATATAGGTATCAGGAATCGCACCTAGCACTACTGAAACACAAGTGCACGACTTCTTCACGTACGTACGACTTGGCGTTAAGTATATATTCATCTCTCATCATTGACCTTTCCACAATAGTTTCTGCGGGAGGTAAGAATTGATATCCAGGTTATATGTTACCACATCTGACCTTTCATTTTGTAGCATCGCCTCGATCCAACAACATCAGGAGAAAGGTACAGCGACCATAGCGTTTGAAAAGCCCAGTGCTGCCAAAACTGCCTTGATGGTGAGTTCGCGTGTCTCGCAGGAAGAAAGCCAATAATAATCGGAGCATCAGCTCAATGGAGGCACTTTGGATGGGTCGATCCTCACCGTGACGTCTGATGTTGTCCATCAGGACGATGATCAACCAGCTATTCATGAACATCACATCGAGCAATCCGACAAACCTCGTGCCGGTAGTATGTGCTCCACCCCGTTTTCTTACTATTTTGGCTGATTTGTCGTTGTAGTCGCTGCGGAATATTTAGCAAAAGGATATGCCCTTTCTGATCATATCCTTGCACATGCTATCGAGATAGATAGTAAGTTGTAGTTTCTTAAGTTATACACTCCAATGATGGGAGGGCTTTAGATACGCAGGGTATTTCGAAGCGGTTCCTTAACTACTTTCAAACCTTGGATAAGTCTGTCGGCCAACGTGCAATAGGACCTGACCAGACAATCACCGGGAAAGTGCAAACAACTTTTGACGCTGCAGCTCAACACGCGAGAGCAGTCAACGAACATGGAGGTTACTCTAAGGTTGCCCATGAAGTGAGTACTACGTTTTCTTTTCGCAGGAGCATTGCGTCTCATTTTGATGAAGTACTACTCGAAAGCCATAACGTCTCCGTTGGGTCAGAAGGTTCGCGATTTTTATACCAACACCTCCAAGCAAGTCATGGACATCCACGAAGAAGCTCGCCGCATTGCGAGCCAGGAGAAATCGAAGGCTGGGAATCCGACAGCCCCAAATGCAGTTAATGTCTCTGAATCTGCTGAGACGAAAGCAGATACTACTACTGATGCCCCTAAGTCTGATCGATGATCTTTAATCCGTTTTTTTTTTCCGAAATTTGTAAAAAAAGGATTGTTATATAGATATTGTGTATTGTATACGTTTTATAAAGTACGAACTTGTATACCATTTCGTGAAATTCCACTACTTCTCAACTCATGTATGACTTATTAAGGCTCGCTCTCTGCATCTCCCCCAGTTATCTTCAACTTCCCATGCTTTACGCAACCTTCCTGTCATCTGGATTATTCCCCCTTCTTACGTAGGATCAGTAGTTGTGCCAGAAATTTTACCAGTTCATGTGCCTGCTCAATGTGTCAAATTTGAGTCAACTTCACTATACAAAGTGTCTTCGACCGAGGGCCACATTTTACATTTGACCTCTGCGCAAACTTATGTGCCCAATGACAAGTCCAAACATAGGTACAACGGTGTGCTTGTCGTTGCGAATAACCTATCTTGACCCAATGATTCTTTCTATCCAGGCGGCTCTGCCAGATGACGGCCGATGCCCCCGATCACACAAGTTGAGGATCGGCCGAAAACACTTGGGAACTTAGGTTAAATAAAAGATTGTTAAGATGCAGGGGTCTGTCTACGTACGTACCCATATTTCAATCCCATACAGCATCAGTCTCATGTACGAGGTCAACTTCAACACAAGCAAGAAACAAGAGAGTAATGCTCCGGACAGTTCCGGCTGGTCAGCGTCACAGTACAACAAAACTGCCTCTTTTGTGTATTCTGCCACTTTTACTGCTCCAGTCCTCGAATTGTTGAACGCGCAGCCGGGAGAGCGTATCCTAGACGTAGGATGTGGAAGCGGAGAAGTTACATTTCTGCTTCAGAAAATTGTCGAGCAGAAAGAAGGGGGCATGGTGGTCGGCACCGATTTTAGCGAGAGCATGGTATCTGCATTGCAAAATAATAGAAGCGACGGCCAAACTAATTGACATCTCAGCTCGAGAGAGCCAAATCAAATGGAGTGAAGTATACCTTTCTTGCTGATGCACAGGATTTAGAGATGCCAAACGATACCCCGAAAATTCAAGGCGGGTTTGATGCTGCCTTCAGCAATGCGGCTTTGCACTGGTGTAAACGTGACCCGTCAGGGGTTTTGACCAGTGTTAGAAAGGTGCTTAAACCCGGGGGGAGATTCATAGTAGAGATGGGAGGATTTATGAACTGCATTGGTAAGGTAGTTCCTTCGGTCCAGAAAATTCGTAGACTCTCAGCCTACTACAGGTGTAAGGTCTGCTTTGCACGACATTATAAAATCAAAAGGCCACAATCCTGAAGACTGCGATCCTTGGTATTTCCCATCCGCAGAGGATTATGCGACGGTGAACTATTGGTGTCTGAAGCATTCTAGATAATCAATATTGACAGATAAATCGACTAGCTGTTGACTACGGCCGGTTTTGAAACAACTCATCTCTCGTTGTCTCCCCGAATCACGCCTTTGGCGACAGGGCTGTACGACTGGTTGAATTTATTTGTGCGCCATTCCTTCTTGCACAAATTCACGGATGAAGAAGCAAGCGAAATCATGAGAGAGGTTGAGGACAGGTGTCGTAGAGACTGTCAGGATGACAATGGGAATTGGGCAATGATCTACACAAGGCTAAGGGTTTCTGCTGTTCTGAAACCAGAATAATCCAAGAGTCAGCGTGATAAGGTGAAGACATTCATGATCTTGCAGTCGTTATCGCCAACTAGAATCAATATTAGCCCTAAGTTCAGCTTTCGGAGTTTTGACTACTTTTGTTATCAGGCCTATCAACTTGGTCATCGTGGTATAAAGGAGCAGTTTCAAGACCTGGATGATGGTGCCAAGGGATGAGCACTAAGCAGTGGGAACTGATGCATGCTCCTTTCCCAAATTCCTTCCGTCTTGTTTTTTGGGTGTGGTTCACAAGGCTTCTATCCTGCACTCCTGTTCATGCAGAATACTTGTGCGCCTAGACATGACACTGTAATAGTCTGTGTGGGCATACAAACGAAGTGCAGCGCGTAACGTTGAAACAGCAGGTCTCCATTGATTAAATCATCTAAATAATGAGTAGACTCTATACTTTCATAAGCCCGTGCACAGCCCATTCGTACACACCAAGGAATACCGCACCGCCCGCTGAGATCCACAGCGTTCGTGGCACAACGCCAGAAAAAAGCGCCTTGGCACCTTCTGTCGCGTATATCGTTTTAAATCGAGTAATAAACGAAGGAAGCTTCTCTTTCGAACTATCCTATATGGAAACCGGCCGTTGAGCAAGATATACTTGCACAGATTAGAATACGTACTCGAAGATCTAGCATGACTCGAGTTTTCAAAACGTCTAAGGGGGTTGTCAAAGCAGCAGCAACCCCACCCGCTATACTCCCGCATACTGCCGCTTCATGAGCGAACAGTGGCTTTCGGTTAAGTTTCCGGGCGAATTTGAGCTTTAGTAATTCATACAATGGGAACTGAATAGATGTGAATGGGATCTAGAAAAGGAAGTTGTTAACATCAGATTATTTGTATTGGGGTGTGCTTGAATAACCTCACGCATCACCGTTATCCCAAATCCTCGATAAAATCCCGACAAACCGACGCTAGATAGAACTAGTCTAGCGGCAGACAATGAAGATGAACCTAACGTCCCGTAGGTCGACGTTTGCATTCGTGTCTTGATAACTTCTGTAGGAACACGAATCAAACATGCCGCCTGAAATCATCCCAAGCAGCCATGAAAATGGTATCGCAAGTCGAATAGATGGAGTGACCGTACAACTTCCGCCACGGACGCAGAGACCATATGATTAGCCGGTGCAAGATTGTCAGAGAACGGCAGAAGCTTTTTCATTGTCTCATACGTCGAGAAAAAGACTGCAGCTGAAGGGGTTGAGTCAGAGCATTTTAGATGGACCAGGCGATACGAAAAACACCTCCAGGTGCACTCCCGACAACTACACTTCCGAGCCCTTTGTACACGCCAGAAAGGCCGCCAGCGCGTCTAAATCCTTGTGAGGATTGAAGACGCGTTTTTAAAGTATCGATGGGAAAGAAGAGGAGGTCCACGGAGGTCCCCGCAATACCACCAGCCTGTTAAGTGTCAGTGGATACGCAACTGTTCTAGAAAAAAGCAGACCAGAAGAGACTGAACAAAGGTTGGCTTGAAGTCCGCAGACATTCTGAGCCAAGCCTCCAAAGGCAAAACAAGGACACGTTACATAACTGGTCCACGGTAACTGCACATCGGCCCGACGGCCTCAAGTTGGGATGTGACCCGGCGCACTCCCTTTCTTCACGCACGGCTTTCTTAGGTTCTTATGTCTGTTCGACGTAGGAAAGCAAAAGGTTCGACCTCAGAACCAAGGCAGACTTTGGCATCCTCACTGGGCACAATTAAAAACCATACATCAGCCTACACATTGAAGAGGCTTACATTCTCTCAGCTCGCCCCAGCCTTACTAGACTTCCACGCGGTTTGGAAACTCTCATTTATTCCTTATGATGAGAACTTATCCGATTATCAGGCCCTTTCTTTGGTTTTTGGCGGTTGCTGCTCGTACGTTCGAACCCCGTTACCAGCGTTCCCGGCCGTTTGCTAATAACTTCACGAAACTAGAAATGTACTAATTTACGAGCAATTATTGATTATGAATCCTCGCATTGGTTCGTCTTTTCCTCATAAATATACACCATTGGTTTATCTTCCCTATAGGTTCGGCCCTTACGTTCTCTCAGATGTTATTCATTGCCGCACAGTCTTTGCCCTCCTTTATAACGTTCTCACCATCCCAGTTCTTTCCTCGCCTTAAGCCCCGGCAGGTTCCTTTGACGCAATGGGGTCTCCAAGTCCTTGTACTGACTTCAGGATCTCTGCTAAACAATTGGGCTTTCGCCTATAACGTTCCTTTGACTATTCTAATCGTTTTTCGATCTGCAGGCGAGGCGTGGATTCTTAGACTAACATTTTCATATGATTAACCTTTTTTAATTCAGGTCTTCCAGTATCTATGCTTTTTGGATATTACTTCTTTCAAAAGCGCTATAATATTCTCCAGATTGTAAGAAAATCAAACAGTTTTTTCCTCGAAAGGCTTTGATGAAATATCTTCGAAAAATAGCTATCCGTCGTGATTGTAACCTCTGGGGTTGTACTAGCGACTCTATCTAGAACAACGACGACAGCTGAAGTATCAAGATTGAGAACTGCAGAAGATTTACACAGATACATCATTGGGATCGGCATGATGGTCGTCTCATTGTTTTGCACGGGTCTTCTAGGATTTCTGCAAGAGCGAACTTACGGAAAGTATGGTCCTTGTTGGAGAGAAGGTATATTTTATACGGTATGAGAACGTGAACTACGGTTCCGTGTTCGAAACTGAGTTTTGATCAAAGCACTTTCTCTCCCTTCCTTTCTTCGCACTTCTAGGAAGGGATATAAAGCAAGGCCTTAGCAGCTTGTCCAACCCACAATCAGCCACCTCCACGCTGACCTCCTTTATGATATTGGTTGGCAATCTCATTACCCAGCTTATGTGTGTCTCTGGAGTTACTTGTCTCTCCTCCGTGCGTGAAATTATTTTATATGTTATTTTATGAAATGCTTATGTTCACGGCATCAAAAAGCAAGTGTCTTCTGTCTCAACGAATATTGCGTTGACGGCGCGAAAGGCGCTCAGCCTTTGTTTCAGCGTTTGGTGGTTTGGGAATGAGTGGAACATGAAATTAGGTATTGGTGCTTTTATGGTATTTTGCGGAAGCCTTGTATACACATTGTCTACAGACAAGACTAGTAAAACCAATTAAGACGATTGAAGAAGTATAGTCCTAGTTTTGCAAACTTGGGGAGGAGGATTTTTAATTTCGTACATGATGTAATAGTACATAGTGCAAGATGCATAGAGTGAAGATGCTAATGGTACAGGACATAGCACAGAAAGCAACTTGTGAGCCTATACATACTGAAATGACGACGTAGGAGGCGGTATGGCCAGTATGTGCTTAGCATGGTGTCCAACAGTAATGTGCCAGTGCGAGTTGTGTACATAGTCGTTCGATATCTGTGTTGATACAAAGAAAAATAAAGTTTGTTCAGAGTTTCCCGTCCAATGATGTCTCATCCCGTTGACAGGTCCAAGCCTTCTTCTGTCGGTGTTTGCTTGTATCGCTTTGAAATGCTTCAAGATCTGCACTAACACTTCGGGAGGCTCAGGATTCAAAGCTGCTTTTAATTTGAGTCCCACAGCAAATCAAATATTTTAGAATACTTGGTTTTTAAATATTTATTTACACTAAGCTAACCACCGTGAGGGTAGCCACAGCCGACAGCCGCGCCCTCTTATCACAAGGTGCACTTGTCACCCTTTGTCTTAGTCATTTATGTCTCGGTTTTTGTATATTATGTCTCTCGTTGCGGTCGGTTATACTTTTTTTTAGCTACCCTCTTATTATGTTATTCTCTTCCGGATTCGAACCAGAATAAGCACTTTAGAAGAATGTGATTCTAACCATTGAATTAAGAGAATTATTTTTAAGTTTAAAATTTGCGGTTCAAACTGGTATAAAAATATTCTCCTGGTTAGCTACTCTATATGGTATTTCACCCAGACATGGGAGCGGTTTCTTACTTTCCGTCTCTTGTGTTCTGGGTGAGTGTTGTACATTGGTTCAGATGGCTGTTTACCTATTACTTTCAGTCTCTCATGTATAGTACAGCGTTTTTGTTCACATCCTATCACTACCTCACATCCACAATTAAAATTGTGTCATAATTCAGCCCTATGTCTCAGAATGGTGAAGCATCGATGAGTAGTGCGACCAGACTGAGTGTCCCGTCATATAACACACCGGAAGTACCTGAACACCAAAGACAAGTCATTGACAGCTGTACGAGCATCATCCAAGACTTTAGAGCAGGAAGAATTTTGAAACCAAAAGCCTCTGTACTACTCCAACAGTGCATCTCATATGACGATGCATCAGGAAAATAGCACGTCAATAGAACACATAGAAAAGCTAGAAATTGATAGAAACTCTAGGCTAACTGAGGCCAGGAAACGTGAGGCTCACCAAGTTATTCTAACGTTCCAGCAAGTGCGGCTAGAACTAATCAAGCACAGTGTCACTCTAGGCACTCTAGGGTATCTACGCAATGACAAGGAAAGTAAAGCGCGCCATGAGAATCGAACCCGGGACTAAAAAGTGCACGCATGTGCTTTTCCAACTGCACCAAAGCAGTGTTTGAAAAAGTGGATACAAATAGGAATATGTACCAGCCGTGTGTTAGGGCAACTGCGGACGACTTAGTCGAGATCTAGCAGGGGATCCTAAATATATATATAAACATAAAATACGACAGGAAAGCGCACCTAGCAGGGGATCCTAAAAGAAAAGGATAAAGCCCTGC
>Ga0193742_1000862_pt1 | contig 19356 bp, 14 predicted proteins | sample L2c1metaG_FD_165511 | JGI IMG/M metagenome (GOLD analysis project Ga0193742, IMG submission 165511) | Soil microbial communities from a riparian zone of the East river system, Colorado, United States - L2c1 | ecosystem: Environmental > Terrestrial > Soil > Riparian zone | place: USA: East River... | reverse complement strand
GTCAGAGGTGATCAGCGACCGTACGGCGGCGACGTGCTCGTCGGTCGCGGTTTGGCTGGGCGACTCGAGGTTGAGCCGCAGCAGGGGCTCGGTGTTGGACGGCCGGAGGTTGAACCACCAGTCGCCCAGGTCGACGGTCAGCCCGTCGAGGTGGTCGAGCGATGCGCCCGACACACCGGAGTAGTGCGCAGCCACCCGCTCGATGACGACGGTCGGGGGCTCCGACACCCGGAAGTTGATCTCGCCCGAGTCGGCGTAGCGGTCGAACGGCTGGCGGAGCTCCGACAGCGGCACCCCGGCCTTGCACAGCTGCTCCAGCACCACCAGCGCGGCGATGCTGCCGGAGTCGGCCCGGTAGTTGTCGCGGAAGTAGTAGTGCGCCGAGTGCTCGCCGCCGAACGCCGCCCCCGTCTCGGCCATCTCCTGCTTGATGAACGAGTGGCCGACCCGGGTGCGGATGGGCTTGCCGCCGCGCTCCAGGATCACCTCGGGCACGGCCTTCGAGCAGATGAGGTTGTGGAGGATGGTCGCCCCCGGCTCCTTCTCGAGGACGCCGGCCGCCACGATCGCCGTGGTGGTCGACCCCGACAGCGGCTCGGAGCGGTCGTCGACCAGGAACACCCGGTCGGCGTCGCCGTCGAACGCCAGGCCGACGTCGGCGCCCACGGCCTTCACCCGGGCCTGCAGGTCACGCAGGTTCTCGGGCTGGATCGGGTCGGCCGGGTGGTTGGGGAAGGTGCCGTCGAGCTCGGGGTAGAGGATCTCCAGGTCGAACGGCAGGGTCTCGAACACCTTGGGCACCACCAGGCCGCCCATGCCGTTGGCCGTGTCGGCGACGATCCGCAGCGGGTACAGGTTGGCCCGGTCGACGAACGACCGCACGTGCTCCGCGAACTCCGAGAGCAGGTCCGCCGACTCGATCTGCCCCGGCATGGCCGTCGACGCGGGCACCCCGTTCTCGACCATGGCCCGGATGGCGTCGAGGCCGGTGTCCTGACCCACCGGCTTGGCGCCGGCGAGGCACATCTTGATGCCGTTGTACTGGGCGGGGTTGTGGGAGGCGGTGAAGACGACGCCGGGTGCGGCGAGCTTGCCGGAGGCGAAGTAGAGGAGGTCGGTGGACGACATGCCCAGGTCGACCACGTCGAGGCCCTGGCGCTGGACGCCCTCCGAGAACGCGGTGGCCAGCTCCACGCCGGAGGGCCGCATGTCGCGGGCGACGAGCACCCGGGTGACCGACGACGGGGCCGACGCCTCGACGGCGAAGCGGGCGAAGGCCTGCCCGATCTGCTCCGCCAGGACGGCGTCGAGCTGGTCGGGGACGATGCCCCTCACGTCGTAAGCCTTGAAGATCTGGTCGAGTCCGGCCATGAGTTGGTTCACGCTAGTGCGTCGCTGTCGCGGCGTTCCGCGTCGTCCGACCCCGCCAGCCCGTCGGCCGACGCGTCGCCCGCCTCGTAGGCGCCGGTGGCCGCCCAGTGCCGCATCCGGAACAGGTCGCGCACCAGGCGCACGGCGTCGCGCACCACCCGCACCGTCGACCGGTCGGAGTGCGACACCGCCACCGGCACCTGCGCCAACGACAGCTCGTGGCGCTCCACCAGGTGCAGCAGCTCGATGTCGAAGGCGAACCCGTCGATGCGCATCCGGGAGAACAGGAACCGGCCCACGTCGGAGCGGAACCCCTTCAGGCCGCACTGGGTGTCACGGAAGCTCCCCAGCAGCACCGCGTAGCCGAACAGGTTGATCACCCGGCTCCCCACCTGCCGCAGCTTCGACGTGCGCACCACCGTGCGGGCCTCGGGGTGGCCCCGATCGCCGATCGCCACGTCCCAGCCGCCCTCGACGGCATCGAGGATCCGCAGCAGCTGGTCGGGCGAGTACGACAGGTCGGCGTCGGTGAACGCCACCGTCCGACCCCGCGCCGCCAGCACCCCCGCCCGCACGGCCGCGCCCTTGCCCCGGTTGACCGGCAGCACCACCACCTGGTCGGCGTCGGCGGCCAGGGCGGCGTCGGCGGTGCCGTCCGACGAGCCGTCGTCGACCACGATCACCTCCAGCCCGCCCTCCGCGGCGACGTCGGCGAGCGCCGCGCGGATCGACCCCACCGTCGCCCTGATCCCCGCGGCCTCCTCGAAGGCCGGCACCACCACGCTGAAGCGCAGCGACCCCGGCGCCTCCGGGCGCTCCGACCGCTGCTGGCGGGCCGACGTCAGCCCCACGAGCAGCACCGCCCGGTACCCCACCAGCCGCACCACGGCGGCCGCCGTCAGGGCCACAGCCTTGGCCGTCACCAGCCCGGCGACGCTGCTGAAGCCGGTGCCGGCGAACAGCGCCCGCAGCACCACCACGTCGACCAGCGCCGCCAGGCCCGCGACCGCCACGAACGCCGGCGGCACGTGCACCCAGCGGACGTAGGGGTCGCTGCGGAACGTCACCAGCCGGTGCAGCAGGTACGACAGCAGGCTCGCCACGGCGATGGCGACCAGGTCCGCCACCACCAGCACCCACCCCAGACCCTGTCGCAGCAGCACCAGCAGGCCGACGTCGACCAGGCTCGGGATCAGCGACACGGTGGCGAGCCTCTGCAGCCGCCCCGTGATCGCGCTGCGCGTCATGAGTACTTGTATTTCCCCCTGCGGGCCAGCAGCACCAACCCGACGATCCCCACCAGCGTCACCAGGTACGCGGACCACTCCACCGACGTCCGGCCGAACGTCAGCTCCACGTGGCGCTCGGTGGGCACCACGACCATCAGGTTGGGCGCCACCCGGTAGGGGCCCTCGGCGCCCGACACCTGCCAGTTGGGGAAGTACGACGCCTTCACCAGCACCGGGCTGCCCACCCGGTCGACGTCGAACTCGATCTTCTCGTTGCCCGCCTCGATGTTCGTCACCTCGGCCGGCGTCACCGGAACGCCGGTGCGGCGCTGGCCGGTGGTCAGCTCGTCGACCTTCACCCGCTCCCAGTCGTCGGGACCGGAGGCCGCCAGCGCCACGTCCCACAGCTCGGGGTTCATGTACCAGCGGACCGCGGGGCCGTCGTTGCGGTCGGACGCGTCCTTCGGGTTCTCCAGCCAGTCGTGCTGCGACTCGCCCGCGTCCTCGAGCACCTGGGGCTCGTTGATCAGCGGCTGGACCAGCGGGCTGTTGGCCACCTCGAACACCGCCCACGGCCCCGACTCGGCCACCTTCGTGAGGTCGGGGTGGCCGCTGGCGGCCTGCACCGCCAGGTCGGTCGTGGCCATGTAGTAGCGGACGCCCAGCAGCTGCATGTGCTGCACGCCGCGGTTGATGTCGAAGCCGCTGTAGGGCATGTCGCGCTGGGCGCAGCTGCAGTTCTGCGACAGCTCCGACTGCATGAGGAAGTGGAACGGCGTGGTGGACGACGCCTCGAAGTAGAGGCCCTCCATCGACCCGATGCAGCCGTCGGTCCAGTACGGCAGCAGCATCAGCGCCATCGGGGTGCCGTAGCGGTTGAGCTCCTTCTCGTACTCCCACATGGCTCGACCGCAGCCGCCCGGCCGCTCGCCCAGGCGCTGCATGGTCTGGGTGATCTCGTAGTACTCGCGGTAGCTCGGCTTGCCCTCGTAACCCTCGTAGTTCCAGTTGGCCCAGCTCTTGACGAAGCCCGACGGCGAGCCCGGGGCACCCGTCGCGGTGACCTGGAGCGGGCTGAAGCGGGGCCACGAATAGCCGGTGCCGCCCGCGGCGTCGACCGCGCTCTCCTTGAAGGGCAGCACGCCGAGCGGCAGGCCGACGACCACCAGGATCACGGCGAAGCCCCCGAGCGCGGTGGCGACGCTCGAGCCCAGGCTGCGCTCCTCGGCGCCGGCGGGTCGGACCTGCGCGAGCTGCACCAGGAGGCGGATCACCTCGACGAACGCCAGCGCCGCCAGCAGCATCACGGTCAGGTAGTAGAAGGGCAGCAGGCGGGCGTTCCAGAGCCGCCAGTCGGGCGCCATCCAGAACGCGAAGGCCAGCACCGCGGCACTGGCGGTGAGGAAGATGCCGATCCGCAGGCGCGCCGCCAGGCTGAGGCCCACCCCCACCAGGGCGATGGCGAACACCCAGCGCAGGTCGCTCCCCGAGGTGTCGGGGCCGTTGGACGGGAGCAGGTACTGCATCCACGTCTGGGGCGGGTCCTGGCCGGGGATCGGGATCTTCTCCCAGCCCATGTCGTTCACGTAGAGGCCCCGGCGCTGGAACGGCAGCACCCACCAGGCCGACAGCATCCCGCCGATCACCAGCGCCGGCACGGTGAACCGCAGGGTCTGCGACGGCACCAGCCACAGCACCAGCGCCGCCAGCGCCAACGCCCCGCCGATCCACGCCGCGACCGGCAGCTCCTGACCGCCGACCAGCGGGAAGGGGATCTTCCAGGAGGCGTCCCACATCACGGCGTCGTCGAAGCGCCAGCCGAACGACCCGACGCCGAAGTTCCAGTGCACCCCCAGCAGGCAGACCGCCGCGCCCGCCCCCGCCAACCAGGCGCACAGCCGGGTGTTGGCCTCGGTGGTGCGGCGGGGCCGGACGACCAGCGCCACCAGCGTCACCCCGATCACCCAGAACGCGGGGATGAGGTGGCAGAGGCCGGTGAGCGCCAGCAGCACCGCGGCCAGGCCGCGGCCCTTGCCGGTCTCGAAGCCCCGGAACAGCACGCCCAGGTAGACGAGGCCGAGGCTCAGGGACATCGAGAAGGCGAACTCGCCCGCCAGCGTCGACGGCAGGTTGCCGCCGTAGATCGTGAAGCCCCGGTAGAAGAGGAACACCAGCGACGCCGCCGCGAACAGCGCCGGCGTGGGGAAGCGCAGGCCCGACAGGCGCCCGAAGGCGTAGGCGGCGAGCGGCAGCGTCACCGCACCGCTGATCGACACCAGCTTGAAGGCCACCCCGTAGGGCATGCCGACGCAGCACAGGGCCAGGATCCCGCCGGCCACCCAGGCGTTGCGGCGCCAGGTCGAGCCACCCGGCTCGCGGGGCCACGACCGGTACGCCATCACCGCGCACCCCACGGCGACGGCCAGGGGCAGGATGGCGAACGGCCCCTCGAAGCCCACGTCGAGCAGCACGATCAGCAGCGACGGGACCACCATGTAGAACTGGTAGACGGGGAAGCCGGCGTACCAGTCGGGCGACCAGCCGGACACCTGGAAGTTGGGCAGCAGGTTGTCGCGCAGGTAGGCGGGGCCCCACACGTGGGCGCCCATGTCGCCGCCGGCGGGCGTGGTGTCGCTGAAGATGTTGCCGGGGCCGAGCTGCAGGAACACGAACAGGCAGCAGGCCAGGACGATGCCGCAGTCGACCAGGTTGCGGACCCGCGCGCGGCGGGCCTCGGCCTCGGGATCGTCGATCGGCGGGAGGGGGTCGAGCTGCTCGCCGACGAAGGACGGGCCCCAGGGGCCGCCACCGTTGCGGTCGCCGTTGCCGCCGTTCTCCGACGGCGCCAGGTGCGCGGGCGACGCCGGCGGGGCGTCGGGCAACGCTCCCTCCTCGCTCACGAACACCGGCGGGTCGAGGGGCGGGCCCAGCGCTCCGGCATCGGGGATGCGGGGCGCGAGGTGACGGGGCGACTCGTCGGCCATCAGTTGTCCGCCACCAGAGCGACGACGGTGACGAGGTTGAACGCCATGTGCGCGGCGATGGCGGGCCCCAACCGACCCGTCCTGATCGTCATCCAGGCCAGCACCACCCCGAAGACCGCCAGGCCCGGCAGCTGCAGGAGCTGGAAGTGGACGGCCCCGAAGAGGAGGCCCGACACGAGGATCGCCGGGGTCGGGCCCCAGCGCCGTTCCAGCGAGCGCAGCACCAGGCCCCGGTAGAAGATCTCCTCCACGATCGGGGCGCCGATGCCGGTGAGGACGACCAGCATCGCGATCCCGAAGCCGTTGTCGGCCCGGTCGGTCAGCTCCTGGGCGACGTCGTTGAGCTTCTCGGTGTCGGTGTTGGTGATCCAGAGGATCGGTACGTAGACGAGTGGCAGCAGGACGAACTGGCACAGCACCCCGGCGACGGCACCGAGCGGCAGGTCCCAGGACAGGATGCGCAGGCCGAAGTCGCGGACGGCGCCGTTGCCCTTCACCGCGGCGGCCCACAGCGCGATGCCGAGCAGCGGCAGCCACAGGCCGATCTGGGCGACGTTCAGCCAGGCCAGCGACAGGTCGTCGGTGTCGTCGCCGGTGATCGCGACCACCGACGACACCGCCAGCACGGATCCGGTCAGCCCGAGGAGGAACCCGACGGCGGCGTCGCCGAGACCCCAGGTGGGGGTCCTCAGCGCCGGGTCGTCCGGCGTGGCGCGCTGTGCAAGATCGGGATCAGACACCGGACCAGGGTAGGCGGCTACGCAGGGTCGGCCCCACTCACCACCGGCTCAAAGAACCGTCGACCAACGGGTAGCGCCGGTCCTCCAGGCGCCAGCCACGCGGCACGGTCATCGCCTGGGCATGGTCGTGGCACAGGTCGTACGCCATGGGGTGCGACTCGTCGGAGAGCGGGTCGAGCCAGGTGGTCCGCTGCTTGTAGTCGTACGCGAGCGTGGCGCGGGCGACCTCGCTGCAGCCCGGCCGGGCGCACTGGCGAGTCATGACCCCCAAACGTAGCGTCGACCGTACGCCTGCCCGGGGACCTGGGGACGGTTGACGGCCCTGTATCCGCGAGGGACGAGAGTCGCCTTATCCTGTGGTCCATGAGCTCACAACCGCCGCCTCCGCCGCCCCCCTCTCCGGGGCGTTCGTCGCGAGGCCCTGGCGGACGCAGCGAGCCCCCCTTCCCCCGTTGGCTGATCTGGGTGGTGCTGGGTGTCGTGCTGGCGATGGTCATGCTCGCCGGCAACTTCCCCCGCGACGACAGCAAGGAGATCAACTACGAGGGATCGGGCGACTCGCTGCTCTCCCAGGTCGCCGACGACAAGGTCGACACCATCGAGTGGAACAACAACAACGGCTCGATCAGCGGTGAGCTGAAGAACGGCGAGAAGTTCCGCACCAACGGCCCGCTGGAACCGTCCGACGCCGACCGCACCCTGTTCGAGGACCACGGTGTCACCGTCAAGTTCGACACCCCGCAGGGCAACTTCCTCACCGCCATCCTCCCGCTGCTGCTCCCGTTGGCCCTGTTCCTGGGCATCTTCTGGCTGATCCAGCGCCGCGCCCAGTCACAGATGGGCGGGATCATGTCGATCGGGCGGTCGAAGGCCAAGACGTACTCCACCGAGCGACCCGGCACCACGTTCGCCGACGTCGCCGGCTACGAAGGCGTCAAGCAGGAGGTCACCGAGGTGGTCGACTTCCTGCGCCACCCCGAGCGCTTCGCCGAGATCGGCGCCCGCGTCCCCAAGGGCGTGCTGCTGGTCGGTCCCCCCGGCACCGGCAAGACCCTCATCGCCCGGGCGGTCGCCGGCGAGGCGGGCGTGCCGTTCCTGTCGGTCACCGGCTCCGACTTCATGGAGATGTTCGTGGGCGTCGGCGCCTCCCGGGTGCGCGACCTGTTCCAGACCGCCCGCAAGCTGGGCCGGGCGATCATCTTCGTCGACGAGGTCGACTCGATCGGCCGCAAGCGCGGCGCCGGCCTGGGTGGCGGCCACGACGAGCGGGAGCAGACCCTCAACCAGATGCTGTCCGAGATGGACGGCTTCGAGGCCACCGAGGGCATCGTGATGATGGCGGCCACCAACCGGCCCGACATCCTCGACCCGGCGCTGCTCCGGCCCGGCCGCTTCGACCGCCAGGTGGTCGTGCCGCTGCCCGAGCTCGACGAGCGCGTCGCCATCCTCGAGGTCCACTCCAAGAACAAGCGGTTGGCTCCCGACGTCGACCTGCGGATCGTCGCCCGGGGCACGCCCGGCATGAGCGGCGCCGATCTGTCCAACCTGGTCAACGAGGCTGCCCTCTACGCGGTGCGGGCGGGGCGCGACATGGTCGCCAGCGAAGACTTCGAGTCGGCCCGCGACCGGGTGCTGATGGGCCAGCGGCGCGAGTCGATGGCGCTGTCGGAGAAGGAGAAGGAGGTCATCGCCTACCACGAGGCCGGCCACGCGGTCACCGCTGCGGTGCTCGAGAACGCCGACCCCGTGCACAAGGTGACGATCCTCCCGATGGGCATGGCGCTGGGCCTCACCCAGCAGCTGCCGATCGACGAGAAGCACATCTACCGGCAGGACTACATCGAGGACAGCCTGGTGGTCCGCATGGGCGGGCGCTGCGCCGAGGAGCTCGTGTTCGGCGTCATCTCCACCGGCGCCAACAACGACCTGGTCGGCTCCACCGAGCTGGCCCGCAAGATGGTCGCCGAGTGGGGCATGTCCGGCCGGGTCGGGCCGATGGCGTGGGGCTCCGCCGGTCAGGTGTTCCTCGGTGAAGACCTGATCCACACCCGCGACTACTCCGACGAGACCGCCCGGGTGATCGACGAAGAGGTCGAGGGCATCCTGCGCCGCCAGGAGGACCGCTGCCGGGTCACGCTGCGGACCCACCGCAAGGCCCTCGACCTGGTGGCCCGGGCGCTGCTGGAGTACGAGACCATCGACGGCGCCGAGGTCAACCGCCTGATCGACGTGGCCAACAACACGTCGCTGCAGCTGGGCAACGGCGACGAGGACGGCGACAACGGCGGCCGGTCCGACAACGACAGCGCCGACAAGAGCCTCCTCGCCCCTCCCACTCCCCCGACCTGACAACTCGCTCCCTCGCCGAAATTGCGTGTGTGGCGGCCCCATAGCGACCGCCACACACGCAATTTCGGGTCAGACTCCGTGGTCGCAGCCGTCGGTGGGGAGGGTCCCGGGGGCGCGGAGCTCGGCGAGGGTGGCCCACAGGTCGGTGGCGGTGACCGGGCCGAGGAAGCTCGCCTGCACCACGCCCGCCCGGTCGACCACCAGGGTCGCGGGCACCGCGCCGATGGCGTACTTGCGGTGGAGGTCGGCCTCGGCGGCGACCTCCAGCTCCTGCGTGGCGACCGCGTCGCCGTCGAGCAACCGGGCCTTCTGCCACACCGCGGCACACGAGTCGCACGTGGCCGACGTGAACACGGCGACCAGCCAGGCGGCGTCGGGGCGGGTGAAGTCGGACCGGTCGAGCTGGTCGGGCACGTCGTAGCCCGTGTGGGTGGGCGCCGCCGGACGCTGCCGGCGCTGCACCACCGCCGCCACGACCACCGCCACCACGGCCAGCACCACGACGAGGACGACGCGCTCCATCGCGATCGAGACTAGGGGACTACGGGGCCACCACGGGCGAGTCGGCGTCGAGGCGCAGGGGTGGGGTGGCTGCACCGCCGGGGGCGGCAGCCGGATCGGGGACGCCGGTCACCCGCTCGACCACGACCGGCGTGTCGTTGGTCGACCGCACGGTGATCGTGTGGGCCTTCCCCTTGGGCACCCGGGCCTGCTCGGCCAGGTCGAGCACCTCGTAGCGGCCGGGGCGGACCACCACGGCGAAGGGCTCGGGCCGGTAGCCGTCGGCCGCGCCGGGGTCGGCCAGCTCGACCACGACCTCGGTCTCGGCGACGGTCTCCCCCGGGTTGTAGAGGACGATCCGCTCGGCGTCGCCGGCCTCGACCAGCCCGTCGGCGAACGTCCAGCGGGTGGCCGCCTCGGGCACGCCGGCGGCGACGCTCACGCCCGCCGAGCCCAGCCGGCCGTCGAAGCTCTGCAGCCGGTCGACGACCAGACGCCCACCCCGCACGTGGAGGCTGGCGGCGACGTGGCCCCGGCGGGTCACGTCCTCGCCGACGTCGACCGCCAGCACGCTGCGGGCGGGCACCGTCAACCCCTGCCAGCGCACCGGCTCGCGGACGCCGCGGTCGGTGCTGAACACCGCGTCGACGGCCACGTCGTTGGGGAACGGGTTGAACAGCACGAGCTGCTCCCGCGCGTCGCGGGTGGTGGCGCCCCAGGCGAAGTGCCAGGTGGAGGCGCTCTGGGTGGTGCAGGGGGCGGAGTCGACGCCCTGGGCGCCGCGCACCTCGTGGGCCACGGTGACGTCCGGCGGGGCGTCGGCGCCCTCGGTGGGCGGGGGGACGGTGGTGCGGGGCTCGGGGTCGATCTCGACCACCGCGGCGGCGAGCGGGGCATCGACCAGATCGCCGAGCCGGAACTGGGCCTCGTCGCCGGCCGCGACCGTGAAGTCGCGCGCTACCGAGCGGCGACTCCCGACCGGGGTGGCGGTGGTCGACGGGGCCGAGGTCGACGAGGTGGTTGACGTCGACGTGGTCGTTGCGCTGGTGGCGGGCGGCGGGGCGTGGTCGCCGGGCACGACGGTGAGCCGGCCCGTCACCGCCCGCTCGCCGGCGTCGACCACCACGGTGTGCTCGACACCCCCGCCGGCCGCGCAGAACCAGGTGGCGCCGGGCGGCTCGATCGCCCTCGGCGGACTCTCGGCGGCCGACGTGCCGTCACTCCGGTCACGCCCCTCGGAGGCCAGCACGGCCCCCGTCACGCCGAGCACCACGATGGCCAGGAACGGCAACCGCGGGGTCATTGCTCCTGCGCCTGCATGTCCGCGGTGCGGCGTTGGTGGACGACGAGGAACAGCAGGACGGCGCCCCAGGCGGTGAGGCCCAGGCGGACCTTCCAGGGCGACGGCTCGGACGGCTCGCCCGGGACCGCAGGGGCCTCGGGCGGCGCCGACGACGACGGATCGGGCGGGGCGGCGGCGACCGGGCGGGGCCGCGACCGGAACTCCAGGTTGCGGTAGACGACCACGGCGGGGTCGACGTCGACCCGTTCGAGGTCGAACTGGCCGTCGAGGGCGTCGACCACCCGCGGCGAGGGGGCGCCGGGCACCTGGAACGGCGAGGGGGCGAGGCCCTGCGGGACCACCACGTACTCGACCCCGAGGCGGGCGAGGGCCCGGCCGACGCGGCTGGTGGCGTACGAGGTGCTCGACTCGACGGCTTCCCGGGTGCCGGCCAGCAGCGCCGTGGGGGCGGGACGCCAGCGGTCGGGCATGCGGGGCAGCCGGTCGGTCACGGCCAGCGCCGCCGTGCCCCCCGCCCGCCCCATCTGGAGGGGCAGGACGGCGGTGTCGCCCAGCCAGAGGATGCGGCCGCCGGTGGCGGCGACGTCGTCGTCGACGAAGGCGAGGACGCTGCCGAAGTCGCCCCGCGGCATGCCCCAGTAGCCGTCGAGCGACGCCTTCAGGAGCGGGATCGTGGCCAGCGCCACGGCGACCAGGCCCACGGCGCCGGTGAGGCTGCGCCAGCCCAGGCGCCGGGCCTGGGTCGGGGCATGCCAGCGGCGCCGGTCACGCCGTCGCACCCGGCGACGCCGCGGCGACGCCAGGTCGGCCTCGACGGCGGCGGCCGCCAGCCCCACCGCAGCCGCGACGCCGACCCCGGCCACCACCAGCAGCACATCGACGTCGGGCAGCGGGGCCGCCACGCCCGCCCGCCCGGCCGCCAGGGCCACGGCCCACGCCACCAGCGCCAGCGTCCAGGCCCGGATGCCGCCCACCAGCCGGGTACCCCGGCCCGCCAGCAGCGGGATGACGGCGGCCAGCGGGAGCGCCCACAGCCACGGCAGCACGGCGGGATGCCCGGCCCCGAAGCCCAGCAGGTCGACCGGCTCGACGTCGACCGGCACGCCCGTCGCCCCGGTGCCGTCGACCAACGCCCGCAGCGCCTGCCACGGCGAGCCCGGGCTCGACGGGGCGATCGCCCACGGCAGGTGGAGCACCACGCCGACCAGCCCGCCGGCCACCGCGACGGCCGCCGTCGGCAGGACGTCGCGGAACCGGAACGCCAGCAGGCTGCCGACCGCCAGCGCCACCCCGAGCCCGGCCAGCAGCAGCGGCGCCGCCGGCACGACCGTGGCCGCCAGCGCGGCGAGGATGCCCAGCACCGCGGCCCGCCGGGCACCCGACACCGTCGGCGGACCGACCAGACCCAGCTGCACCAGCCACCAGGGCACCACGGCGTAGACGGCGAGCGGCGCCCAACGGCCCTCGGCCAGCGCCGCGTAGGGCATCGGCAGCGCGGCGTAGGCGACGGCGGCAGCCACCGGTGCCCGCGGCGAGCCGAGCGGTCGCACGGCGGCCAGCACCCCGGCGATGCCGGCCGGCACCAGACCGACGGTGAGCAGCACCCGGAGGGCCCCGGCGCCGGTGTGGAGCCCGTCGACGCCGACCGGCAGCAGGTCGCCGACCGTGGGCACGCCCCGGCTCAGCAGGTGCCGGCTCCCCAGGGCGAGCACTCCGACGAGGGCGAGCATCACGACAGCTCCTTCGCTGGTCCAACGTTGCCGGAGGCCGTCGGCCCAGGCGGCGACCGGGCGGGGGACGCCCAGGGCGGCACCGCCCCCCATGCCCCGGCGGGCGGCCAGTCGGGGCCGCAGCACGCCCGGCACCTGCAGGCGGCGCACGGTCCGGTCGGGTGTCCGGCGGGCGGTCCGGACGGGGCGCCGCACGGCCCGCAGCGACCGCCAGCGCCAGAGGTTCCAGGCCCACGCCCCCATGGCCGCCCCGACCTGCCGGGGGCGGGCGGTGAGGAGGTCCCGCAGCGAGCCGACCACGCCGGCCCCGACCACCTGCGGCACCACCCGCAGCCGGTGGGCCCGGCCGTAGCACGACAGCACCAGCCGCAACCGGTGGCGCGGGTCGCCGGCCGGGGGGCGGGCGTCGGAGGGGACGAGGGCCCGGGCGTCGGAGGTGACGACCACGCCGGCGCCGGCGGTGCGGGCCCGCCAGCAGAGGCTGACGTCGGCCTCGGGGGTGCCGTAGGGGAGGGCCGGGTCGCAGCCACCGATCGACCGGAACACGTCGGCCCGCACCAGCAGGCAGGCGCTGGGGAGGGCGAAGACGTCGCGGGTGCCGTCGTGCTGGCCCTGGTCGAGCTCGTCGGGCTCCACCAGCGACACCACCTCGCCGGCCTTGGTGACGCCGTAGCCGACGTCGACCAGCCGCTGCGGGTCCTCGGCGGACACCAGCTTCGGCCCCACGATCGCCGCTCCGGTCGCCTCGGCCACGGCCATCAGGGCATCGAGGCCACCAGGGTCGAGGACCACGTCCTCGCGGAGGAACAGCAGATGTGGGGTGGTGTCACCCGGAACCACTCTCCGAGAGTATCCATGCACAGAGAGCGGCCGAGGGATGCTGCCGGGCGTCGCCGGGCCGCCCGGCGGTAGCTTCGGAAGCCGATGAGCGACGACGGCGACAGCCTCATGGAGGTGGCCCGACGGGGGCTGACCACCACCGTCGGTGTGGGCGTGCTGCTGTTCCAGAACGCCCAGGTCCAGCGGCGGGAGCTGGCCAAGGCGGCACCCCGGGCGCTGGCCGAGCTGGGCGAGGTGGTCCACCACGTGGTGCGTGAGGTCCGCAGCTTCGCCACCGGCGACGGCGAGGACGCCGAGGACGCCGAGCCGGCCGAGCGACCCGACCCGGCCGGGCAACCCGACTAACGTCCTCGGCCGTGCTGAGCGTCGCCGCCGACCTCACCCCACTGCTCACGCCCCGCACCGGCATCGGTGTGTTCGTCGACGAGATGGTCGGCCACCTGGCCCGACGCGACGACCTGCACCTCACCGGCTACGCCGTCACCTGGCGGGGCCGGGCGCTGCTGGCGGGCGCGGTCCCCCCGGGCATGACCATCGCCGACCGGCCCATGGCCGCCCGCCCGCTGCACCAGATCTGGATGCGCACCGACCACCCCCGCATCGACCACTGGATCGGCCGCCACGACGTGGTGTGGGGCACCAACTTCGTGGTCCCACCCACCCGGGCCGCGTCGCTGGTGTCGGTCTACGACCTGACGCCCCTGCGCTTCCCCCAGCTCGCCAACGAGCACACCCGCACCTTCCCCGGCCTGATCCGCCGGGCCCTCGAGCGGGGCGCCTGGGTGCACACGATGTCGTCGTTCGTGCGCGACGAGGTGATCGAGCACTTCGGCGCCGACCCCGAGCGGGTGCGGGTGGTCGCCGGCGGCATCAAACCGACGCCCCCGGGTCCCCCCGAGCCGGGTCACGCCCTGGCCGGCGGCGACCGCTACGTGCTGGCGCTCGGCACCGTCGAGCCCCGCAAGGACCTGCCCACCCTGGTGTCGGCGTACGACCAGCTCGCCGACGACGACCCCGAGGTCCGCCTGGTGATCGCCGGCGCCGACGGCTGGGGCGCCGAGGCGCTGACCGAGGCCGTCGCCCGGTCACCGCACCGCGACCGCATCGTGCGCCTGGGGTGGGTCGACGACGACGACCGGGTCGCCCTGGTGCGGGGCGCCGCCGTCTACGCCTACCCGTCGATCTACGAGGGCTTCGGGCTGCCGCCCCTGGAGGCGATGAGCGCGGGCGTCCCCGTGGTCGCCACCCGCACCGGCTCGCTGCCCGAGGTGTGCGGCGACGGCGCCGACCTCGTGCCCGTCGGCGACGTGGAAGCCCTGGCCAAGGCACTGAACCGGGTGCTGGGCGACGAGGCCCACCGCGCCGACCTCGTGCGCCGGGGAGAGGCGACCGCGGCCCGCTACACCTGGGACACCGCGTCGGACGGCTTCGCGGCTCTGCTGAAGGCGGTCGCGGCTCATTCCGGATAACCCTGTCGTTTCAGTCCTCATTCCGGCCTTGCCCTAGAGTTGCCCGCCGTGAGAGCGCTCGTGACAGGTGCCGGCGGGTTCGTCGGGCGCCATCTCGTCCGTCACCTGGCGGCGTGCGGCGACGAGGTGGTCGAGCTGGAGGGGCGGGTCGACGGGATCGACATCACCGAGCCCCACGACCTCACCGAGGCCGTCGTCAAGGCGGAGCCCGACGCCGTCTACCACCTCGCCGGGGCGTCCGACGTGGGTGGCAGCTGGGCCGAGCCCCGGGCGACGTTCCTGGCCAACGCCCTCGGCACGCTCAACGTGCTGGAGGCCAGCCGGGAGGCCGGCGCCGACCGGGTCCTGGCCGTGACCAGCGCCGACGTCTACGGCCGGGTCACCGAGGCCGAGCTGCCGCTGGACGAGGAGCAGCCGCTGCGGCCGGTGTCGCCCTACGCGGCGTCGAAGGTCGCCGCCGACGCCCTGGCCCAGCAGGCCTGGCTGGGCCACCAGATGCCGGTCATCCGGGTGCGGGCCTTCAACCACCTGGGCCCGGGTCAGAGCGACAAGTTCGTGGCCCCCTCGCTGGCCGCCCGCATCGCCCGCAACGAGCGCGACGGGGGCGACGAGGTGCCCATCGGCAACCTGACCCCGCGCCGCGACGTCACCGACGTGCGCGACGTCGTCCGGGCGTACCGGCTGCTCATCGAGCGCGGGGCGCCGGGCGAGGCCTACAACGTGTGCAGCGGGAAGGCCGTGGCAGTGGAGGAGATCGCCGAGCAGCTGCTGGCGATGGCCCTCAAGCCGATGCGGCTGGTGATCGACCCGGACCTCAAGCGGCCCGTCGACATCCCCGTGCTGGTGGGCGACTCCGGCAAGCTGACGGCGGCCACCGGCTGGTCCCCCACGATCGACCTGGCGACCACCCTCGCCGACGTGCTCTCCGACTGGAGGACGCGTGTCCAGAGCTGACGACCGAGCGACGAAGAGCCGCCGCCTCCAGATGTGCCAGCATGGCACCTCCATGGGCGGCCGGGCTCCATTGCGGCAGGAGGAATCGCTGTGACCAAAAGGGCCTTGATCACGGGCATCACGGGCCAGGACGGATCGCACCTCGCCGAGCTGCTGCTCGACAAGGGCTACGAGGTCCTCGGGATGGTCCGGCGCACCAGCACCGTCAACTGGGAGCGGATCGGCCACCTGCAGGACCGCATCGTCTTCTGCCACGGTGACCTGCTCGACCAGGTGTCGCTGCTGTCGATCCTCCAGGAGTACGAGCCGGTCGAGGTGTACAACCTGGCGGCCCAGTCGTTCGTGCCGACGTCGTGGCAGCAGCCGGTGCTCACCGGCGAGTTCACGGCCCTGGGCGTCACCCGGGTGCTCGACGCCATCCGCATCATCAACCCGGCGATCCGCTTCTACCAGGCGTCGTCGAGCGAGATGTTCGGCAAGGTGATGGAGACGCCGCAGCGGGAGTCGACGCCGTTCTACCCGCGGTCGCCGTACGGGGTGGCCAAGGTGTACGGCCACTGGATCACCGTGAACTACCGCGAGTCCTACGGCCTGCACGCCACCAGCGGCATCCTCTTCAACCACGAGGGGCCGCGCCGGGGCATCGAGTTCCTGCCCCGGAAGGTGTCCAACGCCGTCGCCAAGATCAAGCTCGGGCTGGCCAACGAGCTGCGGCTCGGCAACCTCGACGCCAAGCGCGACTGGGGCTACGCCGGCGACTACGTCGAGGCCATGTGGCTGATGCTGCAGCAGGACGAGCCCGACGACTACGTGATCGCCACCGGCGAGACCCACTCGGTGCGGGAGTTCCTGCAGCTGGCGTTCGACCACGTGGGGCTCGACTGGGAGAAGTACGTGGTGATCGACGAGAAGTTCTTCCGGCCGGCGGAGGTCGACCTGCTGGTCGGCGACGCCTCGAAGGCCCGGGACCAGCTGGGCTGGGTGCCAAAGACGTCGTTCCCCGACCTCGTGCGGCTCATGGTCGACGCCGACGTGGACCTCCTCGAGGGGAAGCTCAAGGGCATCGCCTGAGCCATGGGCACAGCGGTCGTCTGCGGGGGTGTGGGGGCTGCGAAGTTGCTCGCCGGGATGGTGCGCGCCGTCCCGGCCGAATCGGTCACCGCGATCGTCAACGTCGGTGACGACGTCGAGCTCCACGGCCTGCACGTCAGCCCCGACGTCGACACCGTGGTCTACACGGTGGCCGGCGCCATCGACCCCGAGCGGGGTTGGGGGCTGGCCGACGAGACCTGGCACGCCATGGAGGGCCTGGAGCGCTACGGGGCGCCGACCTGGTTCTCGCTCGGTGACCGCGACCTGGCCACCCACCTGTTCCGGAGCACCCGGCTGGCCGAGGGCGCGTCCCTGTCGCAGGTGACCTCGGAGATCGCCGCGGCGTGGAAGCTGGGTCTCCACGTGGTCCCGGCGACCGACGACCCGCTGCGCACGATGATCACCCTCGCCCCCGACCGAGACCGAGACCGAGACCGAAATCTCGACACAGATGGCGCTCTGGCCACCAGTTCTGTCGAAGTTTCGGATGAGGTTTCGGACGAGGTCTCGTTCCAGGAGTACTTCGTGCGGCGGCAGCACTCGGTGCCGGTGGCGGGGATCCGCTTCGCCGGCGCCGACGACGCCCGACCCGCGCCCGGCGTCCTCGAGGCGATCGCCGACGCCGACGCCGTGGTGATCGCCCCGTCGAACCCGCTGGTGTCGATCGACCCGGTGCTGGCCGTGCCCGGGGTGCGGGCGGCGGTCGAGGCCCGGCGCGACCGGGTGGTCGCCGTGTCGCCCATCGTGGGCGGGCGGGCGCTCAAGGGCCCGGCCGACCGGATGCTGTCCGAGCTGGGCCACGAGCAGTCGGTCGTGGGCGTGGCCCGGCACTACGCGGGCTTCGCCGGGACGCTCGTGGTCGACCACGCCGACGCCGCGCTCGCCGCCGACGTGGAGGCGGCGGGGATGCGCTGCCGGGTCACGGGAACGATCATGCGCGACCCGTCCGCAGCCGCGGAGCTGTGCTCTACGATCTTGCGGTTCTGAGACGTGGAGGGGGCACGATGAGCCCGAGCCCGAGGCTCGAGATATGGGCGGTCGACGGGATCGGCGAGGTGCGCCCGGGCGACGACCTGGTCGGCCTGATCGTCGCGGCCAAGCCGGACCTGGAGGACGGCGACGTCCTCGTCGTGACCCAGAAGGTGGTGTCGAAGGCCGAGGCGCAGCTGGTGCCGATCGACCCCGGCGACCCGCTGAGCAAGACCAGGATCGTCGAGGGCGAGTCGGTGCGGATCCTGCGCCGGCGGGGCGAGCTGGTGGTGAGCGAGACCCGCCACGGGTTCGTGTGCGCCAACGCCGGGGTCGACCTGTCCAACGTGTCGGCCGGGTGGGCGGCGCTGCTGCCCGAGGACCCCGACCGGTCGGCCCGGCGGCTCCGGGACGGCCTGCGGGGCCGGATGAGCGTCGACGTCGCCGTCATCATCAGCGACACCTTCGGGCGGCCGTGGCGGCGGGGCCTCACCGACGTGGCCATCGGCTGCGCCGGCATCAAGGCGATCGTCGACCTGCGGGGCACCGAGGACAGCAACGGCTACGAGCTGCAGGCCACCGAGGTGTGCGTGGTCGACGAGCTGGCGTCGGCGGCCGAGATGGTGATGGGCAAGGCGACGGGCCTGTGCGCCGCCGTCGTCCGCGGCGTCGACCCCACGTGGCTCGGCCGCGGCGAGGTCGTCACCGAGGTCGTCCGTCCCCCGGCGGAGGACCTCTTCCGCTAGACCGCGTCCGCGCGACCGCGAAGAACCCGGTCAGGCGCGTCGTCGGGGCCGGAGCCGTGCGCGAAGCTGCCTACGTGGGCGGACGAAAGTGACCATGAGCACCACGACCGCGCCCGTCGACGCCCGGCAGAGGCCCCACCCCGGCCTCGACCGCCTGGCCCGGGTCGGCCCCCTGGGGCTGGCCGTCGTCATCGCGCTCGGGGCCGCGCTGCCGCACATCGACACCCGCCCCGTGTGGCTCGACGAGGCCTACACCGTCGGCGCCACCCGCGACCTGGTGGCCACCTGGCGCGGCTCGGGCGGCACCCAGGCCCTCTACTACCTGCTGATGTGGCCGGTGACGCGGGTGTCGACCGCCCAGGCCTGGCTGCGCCTGCCGTCGCTGGCGTGCGCGCTCGGCACCGTCGTGGTGGTCCACGAGATCGGGCGACGGGTGGCCGGGCGGCGGGCCGGGGCGCTGGCCGCCTGCACCCTCGCCGCCATGTGGGCCCTGGCCCGCTACGCCATCGAGGCCCGTTCCTACACGCTCACCATCCTCGTGGTGTCGCTCGGCTGGCTGGGGCTCGTGGCCGCCGTGCAGGCCGCGCCCGACGCGCCGGCCGAGCGACGCCGCTGGTGGTGGCTCTACGTGACCGCCACCCTGCTGATGCCCCTGGCCCACGGCCTCGCCGCCCTCCAGTTCGCCGGGCACCTGGCCGCCTTCGCCCTGGCCCCGGACCGGCGTCGGTGGTTGCGGGCCTGCGTGCCGGTGGCCGCCGGGCTGGCGCTGGAGGCCGGGCTGCTGTTCACGATCGGCGCCGGCGAGGTGGGCAACTGGGTGCCGCCCCTGCACTGGGACCAGGTGCACAGCATGGCCCACGTGCTGTTCGGCTACGGCCTCACCGGCTGGGCCATCGGCGGCGTGGCCGTCGCCGGAGCCGTGCTGGCGGTCGTGGAGCTCCGCCACCGGACCGAGCGACCCGGCCCCCACGCGCCCGGCGGCGACGGCGAGCCCGCCGACCGGGCCGACCAGATCGCCGCCTGGGCCCCCCTCGTGCCCGTGCTGTGGCTCACGGTGATGCCGCTGTGCCTGCTGGCCC
>Ga0193742_1000861_pt1 | contig 19362 bp, 35 predicted proteins | sample L2c1metaG_FD_165511 | JGI IMG/M metagenome (GOLD analysis project Ga0193742, IMG submission 165511) | Soil microbial communities from a riparian zone of the East river system, Colorado, United States - L2c1 | ecosystem: Environmental > Terrestrial > Soil > Riparian zone | place: USA: East River... | reverse complement strand
ATCTTCTGCGTCTTTTGGTCCGCCGACAAATCTGTGCGTGACAAATTCAAGCATCAGAAACTCACAATCGGACCATCGTAGGTCAGCTTGAAAATATCTGGCTTGCATGGGTACCGTTCACCCTGCACGCCTGTGATGATGAAATCTCCGGGGCACACGATGTGCCCACCTTCCAGAGTTTCTATCCAGCCATGTTTGTGCATGACGTTGTCGCACTGTCCGCAGATGTGCGTGCCAGGAACATCCGGGCGACGGTAGTACCGTACGACTGCACCCTCTTGACGTTCGTACACATGGCCAGGAAGCCCAAGACCTTGGTCAAGACTTTCTCCTACCTCGTCTTCCGGGTGGTCACCGTTCTTGAACCACTGAACCGCTTGAACTTCCACTGGCTTTTTACGGTAGGTTTCCATCCCAGGAATTTTGCCAACGGCATCGGCAACCGGAGAAAAAAGTGACGCGGGAACAAACTCAACCGTGCGTTGGTACTCCAGACTTCCGTCCTGGTCCATCAGCCGCTCGATCATCTTGATGCACTGGTACTCGCCAGGTTTTGGGGTGACATCCGTCAACGGTTCTTCGAGGGTGTCAAACATCAGGATGTCACCCTCCAAAATGTCAGCGATGAAATTTGGGAAAACAATTTCCGCTTGCAGATCTTCGTCCTCGTCGAGAAAAACAAAAAGCGTGGTTTGACGGTTCATATCAGACCCTCTCTTACTGCTGCCACTACTGCTTCCATCATGGTGTCAACGTCATACGACCTGAGAATTTCCAACTTCCTCCTTCTTACCGTACGATCCGATATCCCGAGCCTCCTTCCGATTTTGTCCTCCGAGAAACCCTTGGCTACCATCGCAAGAATTTCCATATGAGCGGTAGAGCAAAACTCCTTGGTTTCATGCATGCGCGATCACCCACGTCACAACGCTGATGACTGCCCAGATTCCCACTCCCAACACTGTCAGCCCCAGTACCGCACAGAAAGCAAACCAGAGCTTGAACCATCCGTTGTCCATTATTCCTCACACCCGCAGACACCAGACTTGGCCCTGACCTGATGACACCCCGGGCAGACATCCTCAACCGTCAGCATTGCGTCCTGTCGAGCACTCTCCGCGCACGTAACGCAGTTGGCGATGCGTAGCTCACCCTCGACAAACTGAACGTCCGTACCTTTGTCGAGCATCGTTTTTCCGTGGATCTTCGAACCGCATCCTGCACAGAACCCGTTGTACCCAGCTTCGAAAATTGGACCATCAGCCATCTTGCGTCCTCTTCCATGAACCAGGCCAAGTTCGATCATGGCACCGATCACATCCTGCACCACAGTTTTGGGAGTCATGCTTCCTCCGCTGCTTTCTTCGTACTCTCCGTTTTCTCCCGTCACTCGATCGATGAACTGAACCCATGCGAGATATTTACTCCAGCACCCCACAGTTTGCAGCTGGCCAAGAACTGGACCAGCAAGCTCCGCACCTACCGGAACCGCAGCCTGATCTTCTTTCTGCTCTGGCATCTTTTCTCCTTGCACACGTAAGGTTTGACCGTACGAATTTCGTAGCCCATTTTCCAGGCTAGTGCTTTTGCTACCACAAATTTCTGACCGAGGAGAATCTTCTTGTGCTCTGGCGAGGTGCGGGTGATGATTCCATCCGTGGTATCCACTACCGCGAATTTAGCGGGACCCAGAAGTATGTAATGACGGTTCATCGATCAGTTCCAGTCCACTGGATTTTACGGTTGCTTCGGCTTCCTCTTCCGTGACCTCTTCTTTCTCAAAATGGAAAACACGAATGAAACAAACCTTTGGGAGGGTGTCGATCCTGTCATCGATCAGAGTTATGTGGTGAACACCCTCCAGCTCACCATCGTTGATACGAAAAATGTCGCCTACCTGTAGGTCAGGGACGATGGGGAAATCTTCCTCGAATCCAGTTTCATCGTTGAGAAAAACGCAGTACGAAAGATTCACGGTTCCACCCATAGTTTCCGACGGTTGAACCGTCCCCTGAGGTTTGCCCGGATGTTCCTGGCGTTGTCCATAGAGGTCACTGAGACGCCACGTAACGAAGCCAGCGCGTAGCAGCACTCCATCACATCGGCCAGTGCGTCCAGTTCGCCAGGAGTCGTCTTAGCTTCGAAATAATCGGTGACTAATTCCTCCAACTCGTCTCGCAAATGTTCGTGAAATTTGTCGTCATCAGTGAGTACCAGAACCTCACCGGTAGCCGGGAAAACATTGTCACGGATCAGTTTTTTCATCAGCTCATCCTTACCGCGTAGTAATGAAAAACAAGCTCGGGACTGCGGTAGGAAGCTTTGTTCAGCTGAATGGAACCGATGTAGCAACCGAACAGCTCACGGGAAATTTCGTGTCCCGTTCCGTAGGTGTGGATGTCATAGACAGCGGATGGTTCCGGAAAATCTTCCTTGCCCAGTTCCAAGATAGGAACCTGAGCCCAGAGGAACGGTCTGTTGCCCTGTTCCCCAACGTACAGAATTTTGGGAACGAGTGACTTACTGTTTGGCAGGCTTATTCTTGTGACGTTTCCTTCCGCTGGCATGAGTGGAAACTTGTGCACTACCATTTTCATGGGTTTTCACTTTCTGTGGGATTCTTCCTGGCTTGTGCTGGCAGTCACAGTGCGTGCCACCCTTGCAAGAACTATGGTCCGTACGACCTTTGTCCGCAGCTTTGGCGCACTCTTCGCAGATCACGGTTCACTCCACATTCACGTAGCGTCGCGGATGGTTCCTGACATCTTCCGCACTGAGCACGCAGTCACAAAAATTCGAGGTCAGCTGCCAGTCACCGTTGGGCATCGCTATTTTGTCCATGCCAACCGTCAGATGACAGCCAACCGCTGGTTTGTGGTAGTGCACCCAGTGATGACACACCGGGCACATCAGGTATTTCATGTGAGCGACGACCAATCTTTGCTCGCATGAAACTTGTCCAGCTTTTCGTCCAATCTCTTTAGCTCGTAGGCCATGATGTCAAAACTTGCATGCTCGACGATGGCGTCCGTCAATCGGACTTCTGCCCAGGCGCGCTGGTTGTCCGGCATCGTTCGCACGCGTGTACAAATTATGCCAGCTGGGTTCTTCCCCTCAAGGTCCAAGAAAATGTTGTAGTAAGTATCGCATGAGTAGCAATCAAAAAATCCATCGTCCCCTTTTTCGTTGACATCATGTGTCTGGTCGACAGGACACAGACCACGGTTCACCGCGAAGCTAGGTTTCATTGGTCAATCCACTCCACTCGCGTTTTACCGTTGTGGCCATGTACCGCTTCCACTTCTTGGATGGAACGCCAGACACATATCTGAGAAATCGTGGCATTCCAACAAGTGGTTACCCGTCCGTCCGCAAACATCACACCGTACGCCACCACACCAACGCCAGAAACGCCTGTCACATCTTCGTCCCGAACAACCCGGAACCGCTTAGGATTCATTGGATTTTCTTCTATTGGCTTCTGCCATTCCTTCAACCATTCAGGCGTTGTCACTTCTCCCCCTTGAGATTCAGAAGCTGATAACCACTGATCGCTCGCAGATCTACTGCCACGATTTTGTCCGTACGCTTTTTCAGAACCAACGTCGTAGAAGTCTGTCGGGTGATTCTTCCTGTCACTCGCTTACCGTTGCGGAGGGTGAGAGTTACTCGTCCACCTTGCGGGTAGTGAGAGGAGAAGAAAAACTCCCAGAATTCTCGGCTCATCGCCAGTCCTTGGACTCTCTCACATCACTGATAAATGCCCGTACGCCAAAGACAACACAGATGATGAAAATCAAGAGCAGGATTCCGATTCCTCCGTAGACCAGCCATGGCACCATATCTCCTCCAATCATCCAAGTTGGCTTCGTCGTGACATCAGGATCGTTCCCAGCTTGTTTTTCCCGTGCCCTGTAGCCACGTTGACGCCCCAGTAGGTGTCTCCCCAGGTGTTGCCCTCCACTAGGTCTCTGTCGCCCGTCCTGAGCAGTCTCAGAGCCAGTGCTGAACCCTGAGGGAACTTTGCATGGATGACTTGGGTCATGACACGGTCCTTGATGTCATCCCAGTCCTCACGCAGCTCCACATCGCGTCCGTAGATCTTGGCCAGTCGCGGAGTGGACGCTCCCTGAATTTTCCTCCGCTTGAACGGTGACAAAGTTTTCTGTGCTTGGAACGCATGCTCTCCAGTGACGTACAGGTGACCGTGCAGAAACAACGGTGACCGATCGAAATTACTGAGGAAGAAATACTCCCCGGAAAATTCACGGATGGCAGACAGCACTCGCTCAGCCATTAATGACCTTCTCCCATGTCCAGATGTCTTGAACAGCACGAGCACGGTAAACGCCAGGTTTTACTGGCGGTCCCTGTAGCATCGAGATGTAGTTGTGCAGCTCGCACTCAGTAAGTTTTCCATCCAACCTTTCCGCTCGTTCCCGCAACGGATGCAAGATAGAAAAATTGCTGTCTTTGAACGTGACCAGGTGCTCAGTTTCCCGATTTTCCAGGATTGTTGACACCGCATCTGGTTTCGGGCAGGAAACATACGAGCATGTGACGTATCCATCGAATGCAAGAAAAAGTGTTTCACCGCATCCCATGGGGCAGTAACCCTTGACGTGTTCAAAACCACCAGTGAAAACGTGCTCCATCACAGCACCTTATCCCACAGCTCAGAAGCAAGGCGGTCCTTCATGTAGTAACCGAAACCCTTGATCTCCCCAGTGTTCGGATTCCGTAGTTCTTCCACGTACGATTTCACGCCATCCAGAAAAACTTGGTTCATCCGGTTTTGTAGGATCGTGGCTTCCTGCATCACCTGATCAACATCGGAAGCAATCCCTCCCGCAATGGCTTTTGCTTTCTGCTCCCCCTTGAGTTTTTCCTCTTCTTCCTTCAGCTTTTTGTGCCTTTCATCCCAGACCGGACACTCGATCTGTACGATCGACTTTTCCTTACTCGGGCACCTGCACTGACCGTAGATGTATCCATGCGCGCACACATTTTTGTAGTGACTTCCCGACAGCATCATTTATCTCCAATCTTCCTCAGCAAAAGTCCACCGTTGCGGACATGGTCCTTCGTGTAGCTGTCCAGCGTTTTGTTCTCGTCGGCTGATGGTCGGTACCACTCCCACAACGGAACATCAAAAGTCATGGCTGGTGGATACATCATGCTCTGCGTGATTCCTCTGCATCCTTCCATCCTGCACGAAAGTACGAACGGAGTAACCCCGGGATGCTTGTCAACCGTGACAGTGACCAGACCACAGGTCTCGCACAGGTAACCGTTGATTCCCGCTGATCTGCTGTACCAGTCTTTCTCTTTCAGCTCGCGAACATATTTCACCGTTGCCACAGGAAGGAACATCAGCGGTGCATCTCCCTCATCCGGATTCAGCTCAATTTTCTGCTGTACCGGTGGCAGCTGAAGTTTCTTCCGATTGCTCATTTCTTCCTCTTCTCCCTTGCTGATCGTATGTTGCGGTTGCGTATCCGTTCGATGGCTTCTAGCTGGCGCTCTCCCATCGCCTGAGCGACTTCCGGGTGTTCTGACTCGTACGCTGCTATCTGCTTGTGTGCTGCTCTCACAATCGCTCTGAAGCTCTCTTTGTCCCCCTCCGTAGGTTTGCGGGTGAAGTGGCCAAGCATCGGTACCCCGTCTACGTCTATGACTTCTGCGTAGCTCTTATTTTTCTTACGTCCTGCCATGTCATCCCCTTCCGAGACATCAGCGGAGGTAGGGACTTGCAAAGTTCCTGTTTGCAGCCCCTGCAGTACCTGCGGAAGGGGAGCGGGAAGAGGAGGATGATCCCACACCATCCGCAGATCCTTTTGCCGTTAAATTCCACTTCTCCTCTTTCTGAACCGTACGCTTTTTGGTGAACGGACTTTCCTCGATTGTTCCCCCGATCACTGGGTAGGCACGCTGACAACGCGGGCACGTCGCGTAGCTTCCCTGCTCATGGCGAGCGGTGACATCCGCAACGATCAGCAACACACGACAGGTCATGCAGGTACCAATGATCCGTGCTTGCTCGTATGCCATCACTTCTTCCTCTTCAGTTCCTTGAGAATTTCGTGGAGAGTGTCACCGATGTAAAGCAGTGCGAAAAACTTTCCTCTGTCCACTCCTCCGCCAGGAAAGTCCTTCTCCACTAGGGCAACTCGATCGATTGCCTCTTTACGCGCTGCGAGCGGGTTGGGAATTTCCGGACTGCCGATTTCCTGCACTGTTTTTCTCCCTGATGATTGCGCCAACCGCATTGTTGTGTGAGCTGCTCAGCTTGCGGAACTTCTTGGAAAAAACTTCCCAGGCAACGATCCCCTTGTCTCGGTTGGAGTTTGCCTCGTCCATCAACGCATCAAAATCCAGGTACAGCTTCTGCTGTAGAGCGCGGATGCGGTTGCGCTGTTCCTTTGAGATGAGCATCAGTTTGTACTGGTCCATCGGTACTTCTTTCCTGCCGGAAAACTCGGCATGTGTTGGGGACTTCCTAGATTGACACTCCGGGTACTTTCTTGATCTCCCAAACCTTGTAGACCATTTGGACGCGAGGCTCGTCCAACAACACATAGACGAAATTATCTGGTGGGAACGAAATTACCATCCCCAGCCCTTCGTACACTAAGACCCTGTCTCCCTTCCGTAGGATAAAGTCGCTGTCTTTTTCCGCTAGCAGACTCTCGTTTGTCATCAGACCCGGTTGCCAGTTTTGCTTGCCTTTCTGCTTCAGCATCTACCCATTCCTCCAGTGCTCCGCACTCACATGCCAGTGAGACGGGATCGATGAAAACGCAGTCTGCTCTGTGCTGAACGTCTTCGTACGTCATCAGATTTTCCATTCCTGCTAGGAGCCAAGCGGGATGTGCCCCAACGATAGGACACAACCCACCTGGCATCTTGCCTAGTAGTAAAGTTCCAGACCGATGATTTCCACCTGGAAGTTTGCTGCTGTCACGTTTGCCTGCACTGCGATGTAAAGATACCGATCGAGACCCGGGCGTGGAATAACGATATCCGTTGCCATGGTCTGGTTGAGAGTCGTCCCGGAATCCCAGTGGTCACACCGCTGGTTGTGCAACGAGAAATAGTCGTTCTGCACTGACGGAGGTGCAACGCCAGCTTGACCGATCCACGCACCCATGTAGGGCTCGTTTGGTCCCTTCGTCATCATCCGCCAAAACATCCGGGCAAGCTGTGTGTTGGCTGGCACTCCCCCAAAATCCAGAGACAGGAGGTACGTGCCAGGAGAGTTTGCAGGGACCACGACGCTTGGCCCTAGGTAGTAGGTGTAATGCTCGTTGGCAACCCCTGTGAGTGGCTTAGGAGGGGCAGCAATCCCCGCTTTGGGGATGAGCAAACCACCACCCGCCAAACCAGCTCCCACTGCTGCCCCAAGCTTGAGGACGTTCCTGCGTTCCATTTTTCCTTCTTCCCTGGTTTTCTCTGCCAGTTTTCTTAGGAGAAAAGCTCGACAGTGAGGTCACCAGAAAAACTTGACACAGTGGCCAGGTTGGAAATCTGGAGGAGGAGTTGCTGAGCGGCACCGGGAGTCGGGTTCGTGATGACCGTTCCGATGGTCTGCCGAAGGGTTGTTCCGCTGTCCCAGTGGTTGCAGCGCTGACCGTTGCAGGAAGCGAAATTGCTCGCGCTCTGCATCCACCACGTTGGTTCGTTGGGTCCCTTCATGTACCCGCTGGCGAACAGACGGATGAGGGTCGTGCCAACAGGAACATCAAGTGAGTAGTTTCCCACCACGGTTTTTCCCGCTCCCACAGGAACGCTAGCAACCGTCACAAGGTTCACGTAGTACAGACCTGTGTACGTGCTTCCAGCCAACGGAGCTGCGAGCTGCTTCCCTTGCGCGTCCTTCTGGTATCCGTAACCCCGTAGAATTTTCGCGGGGTCAAGACGAACCAACGGAGGAGTGTTGGATGGCATGCGTGCTTGCATTTGTGCTGTCATTTCTTGTCCTTCCAGTTTCCAAAAATGTATCGTTCGGCCCACAATCGTCTTGCGTGTCGCAATACCCTTTGAAGTTCTCCACTCGTACGCTTTCCCACATGCCAGTGGTCGGCATATTCGCATTTGTAGATCTTCGGCATTCCCCTCGTGGTTCGAGCGGCTTGCTCTGCATCTTCAACTGTGGTGTGCGGAACCTTTCTGGTGCAGAGATACCATTCGAGCAGCTCCGCATCAGTAGGGAATTTCAAACCTACCGAACCTTGCCAATGGGATAGAGCGAACAGGGAATCCCATACTTCATGCACAACTGAATCGTGTTCAAGGTCCCTGAAGAGTTCCCATCCCAAAAACCGTACGCTTGTGTCGGTTTTCCTTCCTTGATCATCCGCTCGTTTCTCATTGGACCTGCCCCTTTCCCATATTTTTCCCAGTCAGCAATGAACCGTAAATCCTCGACCTCCTCCCCTTGGTCCATTATCCACTCACGAGTGTAGTGGTCAGCTCCGGTCGGGCAATCTCCGTATATCACTGTTATGTCATCGAATTTTTTCCTGACAGATTCACCGACAAGAACGGGAATCCTGCGCTCAAACTCCTTCAGGTATTCTGCCTCTCCCTGACGTACTCTCGTACCAAAAACCAACGGGCGAAAACTTCTGTGGTGACTCATAACGATGTCCCATCTAGATTCCTGTACTCCAACAGTCTGTACCAATATTTGTTGTCCTTCAGTCTGCTAGCGATAACCACAGACCTGCTGCTTATCGGAGATGACCAAATTCCTGCGTATATGTGAGCCAGACATCTAGCCAACCAATCCACCATCTCGTTAAAAACTACCCCGTGGTTCTCATCACCAAGAACAGGCACCGTCCAAAACATCGTAACCGTACTGGCTGTTGTGAAGGAATTTAGCAGTTGCTCCACTGAGTCAGACGCAAAGTCCGTGAGGATTTTGACGTACCAATTTAGGTGGTTGATAAGGTCTATGGGTGCTGCGATATAGTTGTGAACCGCAATCTGGAATTCCACTATTGGCCTAGGATGCACGGCAACAATTGCGGGAACCGGAAGAATCGCCATGACCTCGTCATACCTCTTTACCTGTTCAAGCTTTTTCTGCATCTCCATGTACGTTGGTGCGTCATACGGAGAGATATCAGAAATTTTTCTCTGCAAAAGTTCCTCGATAACAGTGGCGTCTATCTCAACGTCAACGTCAGTGTCCTCACGTCGCCAAATGTTCTTGTTGCCCTGATAGGCCCATGAGGGACCTGAAGCCATCATGTAAGGGTCTGGCAAGGGTCTGCCCTCCTTAGCTTTGCTACGTGCTTCTGAGAGCCCAGTACGGGCGTGAGATACCGCACCGCGTGTCGGAACTTCCTCACAAACACGCTGGTCAGGGACTTGCGCTCGTTGTGCACGAAATTTTCTCGAAAAGAAACTTGCCAGTTTCGTGACGAACATGTCATACTCCAGAAAATTTTATGCATCGTCAGACAGAGAGGAGAAGGACGATGAGCACCACCACGGCTACCCGTAAGTCCCAGATCCTGACTGACGAGAAGCTGACCGCTTGCGCGAAGCACAACGTCAAGATGCGGGACGGGCACGAGTGCACTTTTTGTCTCCGCGACCGCATCGGACCGGAAGAGTTTCAGAAGTGGCTTTTTCGCGTTCGATAGAAAACACATGACCCACTGACTCCCTTCAGAGTTGGTGGGTTTTTGTGTGCCTAAAAACCCACCAACTCTGACCGTTCCCCGCGCTTCTACGGGCGCATCTTCCTCGTAGACCATGTGCTTCTGATCGAGGGTAAAGGGCGTGGCTCCGTATCGCTGGCAGACCCCACAGGGCTTGCCCAGTGCGTTTGCTGGCTTGTCGGCATGACACCACAAGCAACGCCAATGTTGTGCAAAAATTTCTGTGTTCACTTTTGCCACCACATTTTCTTTCTCGCTAGCCGGGATGAAAAGAGGCAACCCACGAAGCATCTCTTTCTAGCGAAAACTCCACTAGCCGGAAGACCTGCTTCGTAGGTTGCGCTCAGTTGCACCAAGATCCAAAGTGGCGGAAGGACCAGTGGTGCGTGGCTAACGATAGAACAGTGTGCCAAGCATGGTCAACGAGGGGTGCATAACCCCAGGTCAGCTTACTTGTTGAGGGAGTTTTGTGCAGCGTCCGTGACCCCGGTTGGCTTCCAGAAACCAAAGTGCGTAGCCACCGCGATCATGAAGGTAGCGAGCCAGGTGAGCACTGCTGCTCCCAGGTCAAACCCGCCAGTCCAGTGAGAAATCCACTCTGTCAAAACTCCAGAAACTGCGGAAAGCAGAGCCAGCAAAGTTGCCTTCCATGCGCTGCTCGTAACTTTCTTGGTAACCAGTCCGACAAGAATCGGGAGGATGACACCAACGAAAAGTGACACCACCTGAATGTTGTCAAGGTTAAAAGTCCAGGCCATTTTCTTCCTCCTACTTCGCGTAACCCTTGGTGGCGGACCACTTGGAAAATTCTTCGCCGACCTTACTGCGGTCGTAAATACCAATGTAGACCGTTTGTTTCCTGTCCGTTCCCTTGATCATGATCATGTACCTGCCTTGGCTCAACCGTACGATTCCTGGTCCGCTGGCTGCTTTGTTCGCAGCGGTTCCTAGCCGACCAAGATCTTTGTACCCCGCGCCTGATTTCGCGTTTTCCACGATGATGAGGTGCACTGTCTTGTCCTCGTCACGAACCGCAAACACACCGTTGGAACCATCGGTAGCGACACCCACGCCAGGAAGCCAGGTGTTGTTACCAACCAACAAATACGGGTGCTGCGCAAGCGGTGCGCTCGGATCGAACGACTTGTACATTTTGCTGTCGGTTCCCACGAACGAGAACAACGGAGACCCATCAGCTAGAAGTGTTCCACTCATTTCGTAATCCTCACTTGCGGCTCCATTGGAAATCCAGGTTTTGGCGTTTGGCTTGCCATCAGCTTTCCACTCGAAATACTCGTCCGTGGCGAGCCAATGAAATTCTCCGTTGCCCTCGAACGAAACATGCAGATGATCGTCACCAGACGTGTCCTGTTGACGAGCCCAACCGTTGTTTGCTGACCACTGCTTGAACGAACAGTTGAAGAACTTCACTTGGTTCTTGTAGAAACCAGCCTGCAAACGAGGAAGGAGAAACTCGAACGCAAACTCTCGATGGTCGTATGTTCCGCCAGTCCACGAATCATTCGCGGTGATGTATGGCGCGTGGCCAGTTTCTTGCTTCGAAGTATGATCTCCAAATTTTCCAGCTGCCCAGTGGCTTGCGTTTCCTACGGTGCCCCAACTGACACCGTTGTGTTTGGTGTACGAAGCAACATGGTCTCGGACAGCAGTACAGATGATGTACGGCCACTTGCTGAACCAGCCGTCATAAGCAACCATTACTCACCATCCTCTTCGTCCTTCTTCTTGAATTTTTCTGGATGTTCTGCGTCTGGACCTGCATCCATTTTTGTCACGGTGAGATCCGGTGGGTTTTGCATCACTCCGTTTTCTTCGTTCTCTTCGGAGTTTTCTGGTTCCGTCATCCTTGCCTCCTAGGGGATGTAGTACGCGTTGTGAATCCGAAAACAGTTGATAGCCAGGTGTGCAGCCGGGGCCATTGCCTGTGCTACGTAACCAACATACTTGTCAAGATAATTTTCGTTCCCCGGGATGTATGCCAACCGAAGAAATCCTCCTATGTAGCTCTGCAAAGTTTCCGGCGCTAGTGGCCCGTAAGCAACCTGAGAAAGTGCGGGGCCAGTCCCCAACCACGGAGTCCACAGTTCCGCACACACCGCGTTGTGACCGCTGTCCTGGCGTGCGGACCCATTCTGGTACTGGTAGGTCCAACCACCCATGTTCACCGGTTTGTTGAGTGCCCACTGTCCCGCGTTCTTCCACCGACTTCCAGTATTCAGCGCTTCGGTAGTGCGGTCAATGGTTTGGCCTGCACGTGTCCCATTTACCTTGAAACGTACGTTCAGGAGAAACGCGGAAAGACACGCCACGATGTTCCAGATCGCAGCTCGGCCATGATCATTGGGATTGCTTGTTCCGTCTTCTCTGACGTCATAATCAGGGAGCAACATATTTCCACCTTCTGCTGCTGTCCTCGTGTTCGTTGTTTGCACCCAAGCAAGAACACAGTCAGCGACAGAATTTATCTGCGCTTGCGTGACAACCCCATGATCGAAACCTTCAAGAAGATGCATCCCTACAAAATCACCAGTGGTGATCCCGTAAGTTGTGTTGGCAGGGTTGACAGAACCATCGTTGAAAGAGTCAAGCGGAACCCCTTGCCCAAAACCTCCACCTGAATGTTGCAACGCCCAGAGTTTGTCATAGTAGCCAGGAATCGATGGGTGATCCCACCCGCGAATCTGCCCCACTGCTCGGGCAATCTGAGCCCAGTACCCAGCATCAACTTTTGCTTGCCCTGCCGGGGTCGCTGCTTCAGCTTCTACAAGTTCCAGGGCTTCGTTGGCCATCCCCAACCACCAGCCCTCGCGTACAGATGAACTAGCCATTTTTCTAGAACCTCTCCCGTGGAAAAAACACGTATGCAGCACGAAGTAGCAAACATCCAAGTGTCGCTCCAATGAGCCAAATATTTACGCCCTGAGAACCCTCCTGACTGGCTACCGCAGCTTGGTTGATAGTCGGGCTAGGCATCGGTGTTGCTGTCGTCTCTCTGTCGCTCTTAGACCTTACAAACGCTGCAGGGGTAGGTGATGCTCCGGAACTGTACGGCACACAGGTCACAATTTCTTGGGTACCCGTGGTTGTCACAACCGTCACGTGTTCTACGTGCTGACCGATTCCACATTGCGGTGGCGGGTTCTGCTGTAGGTACTGTTGCACTGCTGCTGCGATTTGTTCCGGAGTCGCGTTCTGGCCAGGGTCACCTTTTTCTCCCTGATCTCCCTTGTCTCCCTTCGCTGGCGGATTTGCTGTCAGATAATTTTGTACCGCAGTCGCTACCTGTTCTGGGGTGGCGTCCTTGCCTGCGGCAGGAGGACTACTCCGAAGATAGTTTGTCACCGCCAAAGAAATTTCTTCCGCTGATGGTGCCCTGCCAGGTTGCGGAGGATGCACGAGGAAATACGCGTTCACCGCTTGGGCGACCTGTGCGTCGGTGGCATCGTTCCCCGCAGGCCCGGGTGGCCCTGGCTGTGGAGAAACCGCTACGGGTTCCGGGAGGGTACTTGGATTCACCAAACAGGTAAAACCCTTTGCCCTCAGCTGGTTGCACAAAATTTCTGCTGCGTCCTTGTTGGTGTTCGCTGCCCCCGCGTTCTGGCTTGCTTGCACTTGCGCATGAGATTTCGCGCTCTGTTCCTGTGCAGCTTTGTTGCTGGCAGTTATCAACTGTGTGGCTCCATAGGTCACCACAATCCCAGCGAGCAAGCAAAGAAGACCGACGATGATAAATTTCCGTCGGTCCCGCTTCTTGAAGGTCTCTTCTAGCTCTTCCTTCTTTTCCTGAATCGGGTCGGGAGGAAGATCTAGAGCCTCTAGGTTGTCCGGGGTATCAGGAAATTGTCTCACCGTGTGTCCTTAAACGATCCTTGAGTCGTTCGTTTTCTAAGTCAGCTCTGTCCTTTTCTCTCTGCACCCTCAGTTTTTCTACCTGAGCCATTTCTGCTTCTAGTTGCAACTTCTTGCTTCGTGTCTGTTCTTCCTTCAGATCCTTCTGTGCCTCGTTCAAGATGTACGCGGATGTGATCCGATCTTTTCTGTTGGAAGCCAGCAGGTAAATTACGATGAGTCCAAGAATTCCTAGTACACCGCCACCAGTGACGACCGGTCCAATGATTGCTTCCACCGGGTCACCTTCCTAAAATTTTCGTGGCGGTCGATAGTAGATGGCCAAAATTACGTGAGCGAACATAATCGACGCCACATAGAAAGGTGCACCCACCGTTGCTACTTTCAGCAAAACTGCCGTGATGATTATCGATGTCCAGCCTGTCCACAAAACCGCTGTGAGAAAATGTGCGATGTGCTGAAACCTATGAAAAACCAGAGTAGCCAAAATCAACAGCCCCGCTCCTGTAAACAAACACCCCCACACGACTATCGGAACTACTAACGTCACTGCCTGAACGGTTCCCGTGATTGGCTGGACCGGAAAAACAAGGTACGAGAGACCAATAGCTATAGCCATCACAGAATAAACGAGCGACAGTGCCATCGCCATGGTATGGACTCTCGTCCTTGTTTTCTCCTTCATGGTTCTAGCGTTCTGCCTCTACCGGAATGCTGCTTTCCGCTTTCGCTTGGTCCGCTGCGTTCTGTCGCAGAATTTTGAGCTGGTGGTCCATCTCAAAAATCCGGTTCTTGAAAATCTCCACTTCCTGCGAGCGATCCTGAACGATGGCAGCCAGGACTGCGTTTTCCTGAATCAGTCCTGCGATTCTTTCCACCAAATTTCTGATGACCAAACCTGGGTTGGCGTCAATCTGCCCTGGCTGTGGTTCCTGCTTTTGCTCGTTCCCATTCAACATTTCCGTAGTCCCTTCTCAGACCCTCTGTGGCGAGCGTATGTCATCCGTACGACATCTTACGCCCTACCTGCAGTTTCGTACCCTAGGAAGCGCTCTGCGGGTTCGTGACCAGTGCTCTGACCTTCTCCGTGCACGACACCTCCCCTTCACCTGCGTTTCTGCAAAATCTCAGTACTCGTACTTCTCCCTCAGCTTCTGGGTTGAGATCCGAGAAAATTGAGCACTTGTCGATTCCCCCGTTTTCGATGTCTCGTCCGCAACCCGCGCACATCACGACGGGGTCCAGGTAGCATCGTGTGTGCTATCAAAAACTTGGATATGGTCGAGCACACGATCATCCAGGAACGGAAAAATAACTTCTTTGGAACCTAGTGGAGTTGCTACTGTGTATTGCTGAAAAGTTGTATCCGTGTAGTAGTTTTGGATAGTCAAATTCTCCGTCAAATTTTGCAAGTACAAACTTATTTCTGTGATCTTTCCAAATTGATCGCGTCCAGGTACATTGCCAAAGACTGATGGGTTATCTACTCCGTCATTGAAAAACGTGAAGAACTGATTGATAAATCCACGGCCAGGGCTATACAGCTTGATGTTCTTGAAATTCAAGTCATCTGGCGGAGCATACAAACCAACAGTGACGTTTCCACTGACCGTCGCGGTTGTGGCCAAATTGTTGAGCTGGATTTTCAGGGTCTGCTCGATCAGGTTTCCGCTGCCATCGGCTTGCTTGTCAACGTCCCTGAAAAGCGCGCTGAAACGCTGGTAGAGCGACGTACCGCTGTCCCAGTGGTCATAGCGTGCCCCGTTGACATCCGCAGTCTTAGAAACGGGCTGAAGGTCTGCCCAGATCATCGGCTCGTTCGGACCCTTCATGTACATACTTCCAGAAACCTTGATGTGTGAAAGATCCCGGGGAACGTAGAAACGAAGATCTGCGACCTGAACCTTGGTGGCTCCGGATGGAACGCTCACTGAGTCCAGATTCGCTTTGTACTCGGCAAGAAGATTGCTCTCTCCGCCAGTCAGGTGCTGAGTTGTCATTTCTCTCCCTTGAGTTGTCTAACTTCTTTGTCAAGTTCTTCAACAGCTGCCCACAAGATCCCAAAAAGCGCTCCCGTGTTTACTGCACCAACTTCCTTGCCGTTTGCCATCTTCATAGTTTCTTGCGTCCACTTTGGCAAATCTTCTCGTATTGGGCCCATTTCTTGTCGATCTTCATTTACTTGTATTTCTTCAGGGTTAAATTTCCACATGTACGAGCTAGCTTTTCTTACCGCTTCCAACGCAGAAAAATCTGGTTTCCTGATTTCGTGCTTTACCATCCGCGAAGAAATTACAGAAGGTGCTACTTGCCACCTAAGCGTGTGAGCCCAAACATCTCCGTAAGCGTTCCCCTGAGTAGTTCCTCCTCCTGTGTCACGTACAATATGGATTCCATCAGTCCAAAATAAAATGCCTGCACCAATACCACTTTGAACAGGTGGAACATAATAGCTGTCAGCATAAAGAAGTGGCATCGTAGTACCACCAGACGACCAGTAGTTCATAGTGAGTGGCGCGTCATTTGGCCCTTCCGCAGTGGAATCGAAATCCCAGTTCAAGTACCGCATTTTGTTGGTGTAGAAATTTATGTCCATCGCAACTTGTCGAATGTACGGACGGTATCTATCACCAGCAAAACTACCAGGGTACAGCCCAAAGGAAAGTCTGGAATAGTTACTTTCAATATTGCTGTTGTTCGGGTCGTTAAATGTCGGGCCTTTCACCCAAGCTACCGGGAAGTAAGGGAGAGCAGATGTTCCTGCTCCAGATATTGTCGAATAAAGCCTGAACGGACGAACCTCAGCAGTGGAATTCGTTCTCCAGTATAGTGTCGCTGAAAAGGTACCGTCCAGCGAGCTGTTAGGCTCCACAGATATGCTGTTCGGAGTACCACTGATTTGCAAATTTCCATTGATCAAACTAGCATTGATCGTTCCAGCAAAAATCGCAGCAGTCCCATCACTAGGGATGTAGACCGTCTGTGTTCCTGCTGCATCAAACTGCTTGATTCCTAGTGTGTTCAGCTCCACTCGGGCGCCTGTGTTGGCAGTTTTTATCCGAGCAGAAATCGTAACATCCGCTGCCAGTACTCCCGCCGTAAGTTTTCCAACATCCAAAGAAGCGATGTCTCCGTTTGTTACCGTTGACACAACTCCGGTCTGCTGAGCGCTCGGGGTGCTTCTGTTGTTCCAAATATCTACCGCAACAAATTTCACAAAGTAGCTTGTCCCATACGTCAACCCCGTAAAGATCGAGACACCAGCAGTCGTCAGACTGTCCCACAGAGTCGTTGCAGACGGAGTAAACCCCGTTGTGGTGCTGTAGTGCACCTCAAGCCACTTGAAGTCCGCAGGCATCGCGAGAGCGCCACTGTCCTTGCCATCCCAGACAGCTCGCAGCGTCCCTAGCTTGTTTGTCAGTACCGGAGTGGACGGAGTGTTGGGGGCTACCGCATCCCCACCGCTGACAACTGTCTGTGTGGCTGACCACGTGGAAACATTTCCGTTCGTGTCCTTCGCTGCTATCTGCCCATCGATACTCTGGAACGCACGCAGCGGAGAAACGGAAACATGGGTCTGGTCTTTCGGAATCGTGACCATGCCCCATTCTGTTGCCCCGGTTTCCTTGTACCGGAAAACGTAGGTATCCAGGTCCAGAAGTGGCGTGTTGTCCGCGTTCTGTGTCGGGGCTGTCCATGTCGCGGTGACCTGAGCAGAAGCACCACCATAGTTGTTGATGTAGCCGCTGGAGGACAGAGAAAGTGCGGTGGGAGTTTTCGGAGGAGTGACATCCGATCCCGGGGTTGTCCCGCTCCCGCTGGCGTTCGTGATCGTACTTCCGCCAATGAGACGGGCAATCGCCTGATCGACAACCACGTCACGATCTGCCAGAAAATCATTCAGAGAAACATCGACAGTACGAAAACCATCCTTGTCCAACGTCACAGAATAGTTGACTACTTTGTACTGCTCCAACGTTCCGGTGAAATCTGCGTACACCAAGTTTCCAGGCTCATATTCGAACCAGGGTCGCATGCTGTCGGGGATCGTCATCTTCGGCGCTTTTTCAAGACGTGGTGCTGCGTACTTCGTCAGCAACAAATCTCCAATGACGTTCAGTGTCCCAGTGTCAGTCACACCACCCTGTGAACTGAACCCCTCTTTTCTTCCTCTTGCTGATACCGCTACCGAATCCACTCGCTCTACGTTTACGTCAGTGTCACCCCCGACAAGAATAGTTGTCATGAGATTTTTCTTTGTCCGCGACCTGTCAGAACTGGCGAGATGTTTTCCCCGCCGGAAAATCACGGTAGAACGGTCAACCGCAAGTGTTGTGTTGGGGTTGTACATGTTGAGGACAAGCCCCGTTGTCTTCCAGTCCACCAGTCGGCTGGAACCCAGCCCTAGGAGCACCTCAAGCAACGAAACGCCCATCCGGTAGGTGATGCTGTACGTCTGGCTCCACGCAGCCCCAGAGCTGTCGAGAGAGTCCGTAAAATCGAATGTCCATCCGGGGAGACATCCTCGTGTCTGTGCAGCTTGCAGAAGCACTCTCATGATGAAACCAGGAGTTTTCGAGGTGAACGTCGTTTCTGCCGGAAGGGTTCCGGCGCCACCATCGGGGTAGACCCTGGCGTAACTAAAAAGCCCTACGACTTCTCGGCCAGCAAAAGTAGCCGTGCCACCGACTTCTACTTCGTCCCAGGTGTCGTCCTCGATGATCCCGCGAAACTTCTCGACACCGTCCATCAGAAAAGCTACCTGCCGGAAATCGTCAGATCCCGTGAGGTAGCTTACGTTCAATCCGCTTTTTGGATACTGGAGAGACCATGCAGAAACATCGTTGTAAGAATCCTGGACAGAAGCACCAGCGATTTGTGGGCACTCACCCAGCAGCGTTCCGGCCTCGTTGTAGACCTTGATCGTAGCTTTCATATCCTACCCTCATCATCGGAGGTATTTTTTCCTGCCGGAAATTACCAGCTTCGTCGCACCTGTAGATCCGGGAGCAGTGAAAATTACCTGATACCCCGTGACGAACCGGTAGAGGGTCAGCCAGTTCGCCTCTCCCACATGCACGACGTTACCAGCACTGCCACCCGTGATGGTCATGTCTTTGGCGTTGAGAACCACTGTGGTGAGCGCTGGGATGCTGGTGTTGTAAGTCAGTGTGCTTCCACTGTCTACGTCCGTGATGACGAAGCTAGAGCATGGTCCGGTGACCGAGAAAGTTAGTTCGTTGAGGGGAGCTGTTGCGTCCGCGAAAATCGCGACGGTCTGGGCACTTGCACTCGGCAGAATATTTGCACTTGTCACGTCCGCTGTCGTCTGCCAAAAACTTCCGGGCAGAAAAAGATCGAACGAGATAAGTCCGTCAGCGATACCCACAACAGACGGAGTGATAGAACTGATCACTTCGCAGTCTGCTTGCTTTACCAGACCGCTACTCATGGTACGACGAACATCGAGCAACCGCCCACGTCGCATGATCGAGCCCAGGATCAGGTCCAGATTCGCATCGTAGTTTTCTCGTGATCCGTCGATGGTTCCTGGTTGCACTCCCGTACTGGCATTTTTCGAGCTGACGTACATAGACAAATTCTTGGTAGCCCCGTTGTAGAATTTTCTCGTCCAGATCTGGTTGTGAGCCTGCGCTACTGAGATATTGTCCCCAGCAAGTTCTGGCGTGTTGTCCACACCTTCCCACGTAGCAATATCGTAGGCAACATTCGAGAGAGCAAAACCGTCTACGGTCCAACTTTCGGTTGTCGTCATCTTCTATGCTCCCTGCGAACCGTTACCGAAAATACCCAGGTG
>Ga0193742_1000860_pt1 | contig 19365 bp, 24 predicted proteins | sample L2c1metaG_FD_165511 | JGI IMG/M metagenome (GOLD analysis project Ga0193742, IMG submission 165511) | Soil microbial communities from a riparian zone of the East river system, Colorado, United States - L2c1 | ecosystem: Environmental > Terrestrial > Soil > Riparian zone | place: USA: East River... | reverse complement strand
CACCATTTTGGACTGCATTGACAATTTGTGCAGGAGTAGCAATGCCATTGCGCGGAAGCCACTGAAAAGAAACAAGTTAGGATGGAATGAAAAAAGTTTTAAGCTGGACGTACGCCATGGGATGCGAGGGTGTTCAATCCTGGGCAAGGGCCACGAATGTCGCCTGGTCGCAGAGGCTGCCACGGGTGGTCCTCATCGTTGACGAGTTTTGCCGACGTGTCGTACAGCGGCCCTGGAGGAGGTTCTGCATGGCGAACTTGAAGCGTAGAAACTATGTGGTCCCGTTCTTCTATTGAAAGACCAGCAAGTGATCCATAGGCAGGAAAAGCGGAGACGACTGGAACGAAAGTCAGAACCAAAGATGGTAGGAGGTAAATGAGCTTCATCGTTATCGATGTTGGTGTTGAAATTAATCCAAGGATAAAGACTTTATATTGGCTCTAAAATATTTCATAATGCAATGCCTCCGCTCAGAGACATCGAACACCTTGCAACACACAGCCTGGAGCGGCTGCGCCTGCTGCTGCGGCACTGATAAAAGTCAAGACTCCACTCTTTCAAGCCTGTCAGGACTGGTTCGTCCCGTTAATTTGAAGGGTAGGACTCTAACGCTCAATTCAACAGATGGCTATCGTATTGAAAATCTGCGATGCTCAACTTTGACTCAACCTGAACGATGATTTCTCCCATATATGGACCCTAGGAAACAACATAGCCTCGGAATGCACGTGGGATGTGGCTTCAAGATCGTTATCGTGCAGGGAAAAAATTGATTGCCTCGAAAGAACAAACAAAGAATGATATCCTTTAAGTGCATACATTGCAGAACTTGTGGGTGCTGCGTTTTGTCGCTTTCTATCAGGCTTCCTCAAAATCTGACCCAGAACCAAGTTCCCCATCTACAGGCAACCGTTTAAATTAGTTGACCTGAGGATAGAGAAGGAAAGCCAGCGCGCTTACCACTCGCAATATCATCTTTAGATACACTTGCTTGTGCCTGAGATTTGCGAATCAGTGTATAAAGTTTGGTGTCTTGCGGTGGGATAATTTCTAGGACAGTCTCTCCATTTTTATCTTTTATGCTGACAGTCCAAATTGGAACAAAAAAAAAAGGAATTCAGAGTATGGTTTGTGGTGCAATAACAGTACGCACGACATATCGGCACCTGCATCTAGCAAACTTTCAAAAATGTGCAGTCGCAACTCGGCCTCCTGGATATACAATGCGAGGTGGAGAGGTGTTGCCCCGTCTATACGATTTACAGGGTCAACATCGCAATTCTCGTGTGATAAGATGTGTTCCAGCACATCAATAGATCGGTGTACTACGCTGGCTTCGTATACTGAGATGAATAAAAGAGTGTGATCCAAGGAAGGGAACATCATGTACTCACGCGTTATGCAAGGCTATATGGATTAGCAGGGCCTGTGTTAGTTAGGAGCAGCATCGTTAATAGATCGGAAGGAGGACGCACGAGTATTGCCTAGCCTGTCTATTTCATAAATCGTGATCCCATTGGAGAGTACAGTAGTCACTCACCCATCTTGACAATTGATATCAAAGTTACCTTCTTGGAATATTTCTAGCAAGAGGTCTTCGTTATCTGCTCGCGCAGCTGCAAGCAATCGTTCATCTAGGCCGCCCAAGATCAACCTCTACGTCCCAAATACAAAAATCTCGCAGATAACTCACTGTTAGAGGCGCCCTTTGTTTCCTCCATTTGTTGGTAGGTAAGGTCAAAATGCAAGATTGTGACTGGCTCACATCCAAAAGCGGATACAAGCTGTTCTTTGTTGCGGTCGCATTTAGGTTAGACCCAATCTATAACTCACAATCGTTCACAGCCTCGCTAGATGAAGAAGAACGATGTGCACAGTCCAAACGGACATGGTGCAAATAACATATACTGTGAGTAATCATAATTTACGACACAAGAGGTCCAACCCAACTAAGTAGATTCGCAGCCTGAGTCTCATTATGAGGTTATCGAAGAAGGCCCATACTCGACCATTGCAAGAATGTGGACAGATGGAGCACAGTGGATTGCTGTCAAATCAGCATCTACATTGAAAAAATTTACTCGAGAACCGCATGATATTATCAAGGAATTGAGATTGCTCTCTGAAATCTCACACCCGAATGTATGTTCGTATTCATTTCTGAAAAAGAAGGCAATGCTCACGGGGCATTTGTAGGTCCTCGACATCATGGGCAGCTTCCGAGACGACGAACAGCTGATGCAAAACATCTACATGCCCTTCCTCCCAATATCTCTCGTGCAGCTTCTCGCTTCACCCCACTTCTCCTCACATCCATTCCCTCCTGACACACATCAAGGGGCTTGCAAATTGCAGCAAGAACAATTCATCGTTATCGCCAAGTCCTTAATGTTTCAGGTTCTGTGTGCAGTTGCCTTCTTGCACGATAATACCAGAAAAATAGCGCACCGTGATATAAAGCCCGGGAATATCATGCTGTCAAAAGAAGGATGTGTGAAGTTGATCGACTTTGGGATCTCTTCGAAGAACGAACCGGACACTAAGAAAACCCATGACTTATGGCCAGAGTCTCAACAAAGGCTCTATTTCGAGGTGTCAACTGGGTGAATGCTTCTGTCTAACTCTTGTTCGAAACAACTCCTAATCTTGCTACTTGAAAAGCCCCTACAGAGCACCAGAACTTTTGTTCGGAACACGGACGTATAACCCCCTCGCTATTGATCTCTGGAGTCTCGGGGCTACTTTTGCGCAGTTCTTCACAGTACTACGTCTATGCAGTGCTGAAACAAGCGATTGGGACGACGATAACGACCCTGAAACTGACACAGATCCAGAACTTGACGACGAGCCTCCTACACCGTTCATCGTACCCAAGTATCTAAGAATAGGCTATCCAGGTACACAATGGACGAGAGACAGTCTATTTAATGGAGGTAGAGGTGAGATTGGCTTGGCATGGAGTATTTTTAAGATATTTGGGACTCCAACTGCGGAGAGCTGGCCTGTTAGTTGTACATTTCATCTTTCCTAATTTATAAACTGCCATCCTGAATTATCTACACACTATCCAACAGGAATTCGACGAACTCCCTGGATCTAAAAGCGTCGTATTCAGCATAGTTCCTCCGGTCCATCTTTCTCCTCTCCTTCCCAACCTCCCTCCATCTTCCGTGCTTCCTTGTGCTACTACCTCGATTAACGAAAACGCATCCTCCGAAGTTTCAGTCTTAAACCTTCTACAACAACTCCTACTGTATCCACCTGGCTCGCGTATACGGGCAGAGGATGCATTACGTCATTCTTGGTTTACAAATGAGGATTCCGTAATGCTATTACCCAAGGGATACAACCTTGAAGATGAGTACCACCACATGAAGACGGTCGTAGATGAGTGGCAGAGCAAGTCTTTGGAAGAGTGGTTACACTCAATTATACCGGCAAGCGCTGCTGGCTGAATTTGTCTGAATTTTTTTGTTGATAGCTATCTCGGCTATGTACTTCAGATCCTTGTAATCACATGGATAGACAGAAGACTTTTCTGTACATTGTGAGGAGTTGATCTGTTGTGAGGGACCGAGAATTAGATTTAGATTATACATATACAACATCTGGTTTTCTAAGCTAACCAACAGGACAGCATCAAACAGAAGTTGCCGTTCGTGCCTGCGAAATTGGAGGTTGGGGGGGTGGATGATGTGGAATGGTACCGGGCTGCAGGGCGTGGTTATCAATCGATATACCTGAAATATCACGTCAGCTTTCCATTCTGAAGCGGGCTACTCTGTGTAGGTTGTACAAAAAGACACGTACTTCGGGTAGCATTGGAAGTTTTGTAGATTCCGATGAGACGATGACTAAGTTCAAACATGTCGTTTCTAAAACAAAAGATGAAATAGGTGTCAATGCGGCAATAAATAAATAAATAAAGGCGAGCGAACCGCAGGGAGATGATAATAAATTGAGCGTTCTTTGTTCGGTCTTTGATGTAATTGGCTACAATAGAAACGTTTCGGAAATCAAGCGCAGCATCGATCTCGTCCATGAAATACAGAGGCGTTGGCTAAGGAAATAGAAAACTCAGTATGCATTTCTCAGCCGGAGAGGAAATGAGGTATATACCTTGAAGACATGAAGGGCGAAAACCAGTGCCAAAGAACTCAACGTCTGAAGGAAATATCAATTCAGGTCACATATAGATACAAATCAAGCTTGACCTTTTCTCCGCCAGACAAATTTGAAATATTCTTCCAGCTTTTCTTGGGAGGCATAACACTGAAGATGATTCCTTCTGAGAACGGGTCCAGACTGTCGACTAACTCAAGTTCGGCATTACCACCTAGAGTGATCATCTAAAAAGAAGTGAATACCATCAAATCATAACCCGACTACCTGCAGATCCTATACAAACACACACCTGATACATTTCCTTAAGTTTCAGCGAGATCAGATTGAACCCAGCCATGAATTCATCTAGACGTTGCTTCCTCAGTCCATCATACTTTGCCTTCTGTGCATCCCTTTCAGCCGTGATGAGTTCTAAATCCTTAGCTCGGTTAAAGAACTCTTGCTCGCGTTGTTTGTATTCCTTTAGAACAGTCAAGTCTGGTCTAGCATTTTTGATTTGTTCTAGAAAATTAAGAATAATGTGTAGCGAAAAGTGGTTTGAATTTCGTGATACTTACCTTCGAGATAAACGGTTTCAGCCACAAGTTCTTCTTTCTTAAACTTCATCAGCTCTGGAATAGTGTATACGTGGAGTTCAGTCGATGGAGTTCGTTCTCGGGCTTGCTTTCCAGCCCGTGGCTTAGTTTCAGGTTCGGCTTTCACCTCTCCTTCGACCTTGACCTCTCCTTCAACCCGGACATTTCCATCATCATCCTTCGATTCTTCCATGGGCTGATCTTTGCTCCCGCCCTCTTCATCTTCTTTGTCTTCTTCGTCGTCATCACTATCAAAGGGGGGCCTTAAGGATAATTCTAGATACAATCATTGCGAAAAGAGACTCACTCAATGTCTTCCAATGTCAACTTATCGTGTGAATCCTGGAAATAAGTTATTGCACGATCGTTCTCTTTGTTATCTTTCTCTTTATCGCTCAGAGATTGTTTGATCGTCATCTAGAAAAACTTGTCAGTCAAAATGCTGGGGGTATGCGAGAAGGGATTGATGCGAACCTCTTTTTGTCTAAATGCTGCGATCTGTTCTTCCTTTGCATCCAACTCAACCTTCAATGTCTCTAAATCCTCCTTGGAGTTTTCAGCCGCACTCTGAGCATTCTCAACATTCTCCTTCAGTTTGGCGACATACTCCACAAGCCCAGCAATCTGTTCATCTAGTTCCTCGAGTTCCTTATCAATGGCTTCCAGCGCCTTGGTATTGGATTTGACGGTTGTTTCTAGTTTGGCAGCATCCTTCTCTGCTTTACTTTTTGCAACCTCCGCTTTCGTGATCTCTTCATTGGCCAAATTGATGTGGAGCCTGATACCATCCACCTTTGACTTCTGAGTGAGCAGCCTCGAGCCTCCAATGTCCAAAATCTTTTTTTCAAGATTCTTGATATCCTGATCAATGCGGCTAGACTGCTCTTTGAGCTCCTCGAGTGCATCGCTCGTTTTGGCGATCTCCTGCTCTAACCTGGAAATGCGAGCAAGATCTCCGGTATTAGGTTTGTTTTGGGAACTGAAGAGATGCGGGTCACAAGTCTGATATATGAAACCGACAACAAGCAATGAACATACCCCAGGTCTTTTGCTCGTTTCTCTGCCTCAGTAATCCTCTTCCTCACATTCTCGATATCTAGGTCAAGTTTCTTGTATGCCATTTCAATTTCGGGACCCCGAGTGGACAACCGTTCAAGCTCCATTTCGGCTTCTCGTAAGTCAGCCGTAGCCTTTTGTAACCGGTTGGCAGCATCCTCGCTTTCCTTCTCGTACGTCCGAAGTACTTGTGGCGAAACTGTAGCAACAGCTTGTTTGGAGCTCATTCCACCTCTGGATACTTGGGAACCACCACCCGACATAGCACCTGATGTCTCGATCACACCACCAGCCAAAGTGACTACTCGCCATCTATTACGCCCGAATGCAATGCGATTGGCTTGGTCCATGTCGTTAGCGACCAATGTGTTTCCAATTGCTTTGAAGAAAGCAGGCGCATATCGTTCATGATTGGGAGTCACAAGATCGAAGAGACGCGGGACATTCTCTGGCGTTGCTATCTTGTTGATCCCGTGGGGTTTGAGTTTCTTTAGGACCATGAAGGAAGCTCGGCCGACGTTGTTCTTCCGCAAATGTTCAATGCATGCTTGTGCATCTGAGACGTCATCCACAACCATGTTGTTGAGGTTGCCACCGCAGGCAGTCGTGATAGCTACGTCGTATTTCTCAGGAATGGTCCCGAGGCTGCCGAGTCGTCCCTAAAGATGCATCCTAAAAAGATCTCAAAGTTTTTGGAGAAATCTCTCACATGAAAACCATCGATCTTTCCGCTCTCTTTCAGTCGAGTTAGTGACTCCAAAACATTATTCCTTGATCGATTTTCCGATTGATTGGCCTTGGCTTCATCAATCTTGTTCCGACTGGTGACAGCCTTTCCCCGCCATTGCTGAGCGCTGTCTTGAGCGTCCTAAATATGTGCTCTAGCAGTTTGCAAGAAATAAAACTAGAACAATCTCACTTTGACCTTCTTTTGCGCAGCTTGAATATCGCTCTGAGTTTTTCGTTTCTCATGTTTGAGCTCTTCTTGTTCTGACGCCTTTGAATAAGATGTAGAGCATCTAACATGTTCATAGAAAATCTCAAAATTACCTTGGTTTCCAAGTCCTCCTTCAAAGCTTTCAGAGTTTCGCCTGCTTCTTTGCTAGCAACTTGTAGTGCCTGGGCCTTCTTGGCCAGAGCATCGCGTTCGCTCGTAGCAACGTCGATCTCAGCCTGCTTGGAATTAATTTGTGCGGTCCATGGCTGAAGTTCTTTCTGCTTGGCGTGAATTTGATCGTGGAAAACTTGTGTTTTATCTGAGGCCAAGTCCCAGTCAACTTAGTTTACAGAATTAACCATGAAAGTGTAGCCAAACCTTTCAAGCTATCCTGGATGCCCTCCAGGACTTTCTCTTCTTCGCCCAGCGAGACCTCATATTCGTCATGCTTCTTCTTCTCCCTTTTGATCTTAGCAGTACTATCCTCCATGGTGAGTAAAGCAGTTTTCCTCGCCGCCCCATCCTATCGGCCTTGTTAGCTTGGACAGTGAAAAAAGCCAAGAAAGATATCTACTTCTTTCAACGATTTCTTGAGCTTCTTGGCTTTACCATCGGCATGTTTCCTTCGTTCTTGCAGTGCAATTTCTTGCCTCTCATTGGCGGCTAGATCTTTCGCAGCCAGAGCTGCAGCCGCTTGGACTTCCTATGATCTCCCATCAGCAAGTGACTTCCTCTTAGAGTAGGCTAGAATTTACGGCATAGGTTTTTTCGCGTTCCTCGTAATGTTGCCTCAACAGGGCTAGATGCTCCACGTCGTCTTTATTCTTCTCTGTTTCTTCAGCCAAATCTTTCTTTAGTTTTTCCTATTAGACAGTTAGTGAGCTGTCGGAATTACAATGTGATGAAGAAAGGGAATTCACGATCTGAGCGCTCAGTTTCGCTTCCCTCTCCAAGCTCTGCCACAAAGACCATTGATATTGACGAGAAAGCGCCTTGGTATGCCCATTCTTCAACCGTAGGTAATCCTCAGCTTCCTTCTTTTGAGCCTCCAGCGCGATTTTTTCCTTCTCAACATGACGAAGCCTGTTGATCTTTACCTGGCGATCTTCTTGTAAGCGTTCCATTTCGACCAAAGCTTCATCGATAGGCTCTTTGTACTTTGAAGTACCGATGATATCTTCGAGATATTCGAGCAAGCCGTCTTCGTGCTCTGTCTGTGCCTTGGGTTTCATTTGAGCAATAGACTCGACTTCACCCTGTGCAATCAGTGTGAGGCACATTACACAGTATTTGAAGACCCTTGAGGGCTCCTACCTGGAGAATGAGGAAACGATTATGATCGAGGTCGATACCTCGTCCCTTAAGCAGTGTTTGAACTTCAGTATAATTGCTCGAACGATCATTGATGGCGTATCTGCTTGCATTGTTCTTGAGGGCTTGGCGAGTCACAACGAGCTGAGAATTGGGTACAACTTTGAACGCGTCTGGACCAGGCTAAGAAAAGAGTCAACAAATGTATTGAAACGAAAGAAAGAAAAAAAAACAAAAAACAAAAAGAACAGAAAAGTTGCGTACTAAGTCAATGATCTCTCGGAAATGTACTTCAACACTGCACTCATCAAGATCTGGGAAGTTGGCAGAATTGTGGATGAGTTCAGATATCTTGCCCTGCCTCATCTTGGAGGCGCGGTATCCGAATACGAATAAGAGAGCATCGATGGTATTGGATTTTCCCGACCCGTTGGGACCAACGATGGAAGAGAACGACTGCGGATATTGAAAAGGTCAATCTTGTAGGAGCTTGTCAATTATTAATTACCTTGTGGAAAGGCCCAATCTCCTGCCGTCCAGCGTAACTCTTGAAGTTGACCAAAGCCATTTTGTGAATAACCAGACGTGATTTTGGACCGGTAGGCTCTTCGGGTATCGCCTGAGGAAGACTTGAAGGCTCAGGCATTGGCGGTGGGTCAAAAAGAGATTTTTCTTCTTCTTCTTCTTCCTCTCCATCGGCTGGAGGTGTGGTATCAACTACAGCCTGAGCACCATTGGAAGCTCCATTAGGCTTCGAGCGAGGCTGAGCGGACGGAGGTGCTTGGATATCATCGTCAGAGTCTTCAATGACTGTAGTTTTAGTAGATTTCTTCGTCGTGACCTTTGCTTTTCGAGCCGTAGGCGCCTTTTCCTTTCGACGTTTACGAGCAGGTTTAATATCCTCCTCCTCTAGTTCTGAAAGACGTGACATTGCGCCTATTTCATCATCCGATTGTTGTATAGCTTTCGACGATGACCTTCCGTTTGCTTCAACTGTAGCATCCAGATGGCCGTTAGGAATTGGAGGCGCCTCTTCGTCGATGTCCATGGGTGCTGGTCGAATCTGTTTCGCCACACTCGACCTAGCTGGGCCACGTTTTCGTTTGCCCGGCAAAGGTTCAATAGGAGCCATCTCAAGTGAAGCGCTAGCAGCGCGCGAAGATCGTCGAGGCGGCATTACCCACTGTCTTCAGCGTGGCCAAGATGATCCACAGTTACAAGTAATCTAATTATCAACAAAGACGCGACTGTCACACCATTCTTCACGTGTCGTCACATTTTTCTCTTCATCAGACCTGGGGACCAGCCGCACAGAATCAAAGGAATATGATAATTAAAATAGAGGTATAAAGTCAAGGCAAAGTAGAGATTGATTCGAATCACAGGCAGGTTGAAGCCGTAGGTCAAATATACAAGCTATTGCTCCAAAGAGCTTTTGTCGGTCCCATTGTTGTTCAACACCAAATCCCTAGCTCCAAGGGGACGCGCCTACGACGCCCTGAAATCGAAACCCGTTGAAGGAAAGAATATAACGAGTACGATATAGGTGGCATTGGCCCCAAATGACCTTTTTTTTACATAGGCTTAGAGGGGAGCTGTGTCAACAGCACCCCATAGCGCTTTTTGATAGTAACACGATGCCGCGAGAATTTATCATCAGGAGAAAAGCGTGCTGTGTCCAAAAATGTCAGCCATCATCTATAGCGGCAATTGTAGCCATCGTAGCATTGCAAACGCACCAGGATGTGCCGATTTCGTGATTTTCCCCGCGTCTGTGGTTTTCTATATTGACCATGAGTCTGGAGTCGCATGGATAAGAACCAGAAATCGCACCTTGAGTGTATATATCCTGTTTCCAGTTTCATCTATTGTGTACATTAAATGCATGGTGTCGCGGAGTGATACTAAGAACGCTTTTGAAGGAAGTTCGGAGCACCGTGGGAAGTATGTATCAACCACCGCTCTTATCAGTATAACGAGGAACCACTGGGAACCAAATCCGAGGGAGAAGGCTTACATTCGGATTTCCAATGAACACAGCTCAGCTAGACCTACATCTGGTTCGGTTCTTTCTTGTTTCTGCAACCGTGTACTTGCCAGATTGTTCTCAGCTCCACCCACGCAGGCTCGCTTCAATTTGTACGCCAGCCATATGTATTCATTAACCTCAGAAAGAGAAAGGCAGAAGAGAACTTCATTTTCCTATCAACTGCTACCTTATAACGATTGTCGATGACGCCAGAAGCCGTGAACCAGGTGAGTTTTTTTGTTGAATTTCCCCCCATAGCGAGAGATCAAAAGAGTTTTGCGGCAATTCCATCGTCCTTTTGTGTTCAAAGATCGAAACGCTCCAGCGCCTCGACAAGCTGATTTCTCGCAAGGTTTAAAAATCATATCATCCATCTCCCAATATATTTGCAGGCTTAACGTCCCTCGTAAGGACGATTCGCCTTTCTGATTCAGGACACTCGGGTGTTAAACCATCATTCTGATATTGAATAACAAGTGAGCTTCCTATATGTTCGGAGGCCACGGTTGGGACTCGAGCAATTATCCATATCCAACGACAATTGCTAGCCCATCCTAAGCCTGCCTTTTGGTTCTTAAAGTTTCTGTCCCTCCCCTCTGTCCCTCTGTCCCCTCTGGAAACGGTAGGTCGAGATCACGCTGTGAAAGATAGTCTCCTTGAGGCAGACCCCGGTCCTATTTCGGACCTCTGTCTGTGACGACAGATATTTGGTTATTAGAGACTGATAGCGAGTGCTTGTTAGGTAATTAGTTTAATAATCGCCAATATATTGGTTCCTCGTCGTAAGTTGATATCCTCTGGACTTACTGGATTCAATCGAGTTATAGACCAGGAGATGGTCAAGACTTCTTATGCATGTCCGAGGGTCGCCACTAGCTTGTGATTTCAAAGGTCAGTCACGTTGATGAGTTCACTTCGCTCGGAAAAATGATTATCGAAGATCGCACAGAAATAATTATTGAGGATAGAGCGGTATTGCAACGTAGCAGTCGTGATAAATACTGGAATACATGAGTTGACACGGGTAATTGGAGAAGTGGATGCAAGTGTTCGACCACAAGTCTAAATAGATATAAGTGAAAAAAGCACAGAGAAAAGTGTATATCTCAGAAAAGAGTGAGTACATAGCTTTTGATGGGTGTAGATACAAATATTAGTGAAGATCAAGAACAATATTGGCGCGCCGACGGCATGAAGTTTGTACGATTTTCAGTTGGAGAATGAGGCAACACTGTCCTGAGCGAGGAAACTGCCATATTCGTTATACGACTGTTTGGTTCAGCAGGGACGCTGTAGGGTGCAGAGTGGGCATGATATGGACTTGACGAGATTTGACGATAAGGTATTCGTGGCGATACAGGAGACTCTAGCTCATTCATAGGCGACTCAGCTCGCTGTGATGCGTATACTTGGACATCCCCTAAATCTGGGTGGGGAGAGAGGCTCGGCAAAGTAGACCTCTCATGAGGCTCCCTATGGACTTTATAATGTTGCAGAAGATTATCGTGCCTATTGAAATACTTTTCGCACTGAGGATAGGTGCATTGGAATGCTAGAAATAAAAGGTGAGTGGTGGACCAACTATGGCATATATCATTACGGCTAAGCTCACGCTTTTCATGAGTGTGAATGGATCGAATATGACGCTTGAGATGCTCGCCACGTTGAAAACACTTGCCACAACCCTCTACTTGACAGACGTATAACCTAGTCGCCTTTTGGTCCGTGGTGGTTCGGCTAGACTCCTGAGTGGGTACACGTCGGCCCCGACTTTTCTTCGTTAAGTTGGGAATAGGCGTGGGAAGTGTAGCTCGCGAACGAGGAAGACGGGGCCCCAGTTCATGCTGATCGTCGGACGCAGGCGAGGCATGCCAGAAGGTAATCTGGGGAGCACTGAGCGGGTCCCTGGAAGTCGTACTGACGGACCCGAGCGAGGGATGACGGGTGACGGGTAGTTTAGGACTTGAAGATGAGGAGCTTTGTGCATCAAGCTGTTCACCGGTAACAAATTTCTTTGGCTTCTTCCGAGCCGTTGTTGCTCGTTTTTTTGGTTCCGCATAAACATCAACGTCGTCCGGTATCCGGCGTTTCAGCACAGTTCCAGTCTGTGAACGAGTGTGTGGGCGGATGGGTGTCGAACGAGTCGAGGCAAAAGAGGTATCCCTTTTACCATCTTCATTGGAGTCGATACTCTGTTTAAACGGTGAGCCGTTGAAGAACCTGTGTGACCAAACCAACACATACCTCTGACTCTTCGGAAATGGGGCTTTCATCAACTCTATCAGATTGAATATGGGCTCGCTCACTCTCCATAGTATTTTGGCAGCCCATTAAAAACCTCTGCCCGGGTATCTTCAAGTTGAAGTAAACAATAAGACTTACTAGCAAATGTTTAAACGAGCCGTCAATGCGAGACATTTCATGAAGGTTTGGACATAGTTACCAAGAATACGAAATGGTATCAAAGAAAAAATAAATGGGATATGTGAAAGGGAATAGGGGTGGCTGAAAGCCCCTGAATCGAGGTTTTTTTCTTCCGCCCCGCCACGTGTATAATTACGTAATAGGCGAAGTGATCAAAGTGCACAGCATTTCTCGGCAAGCGTGACAAACCTCCATTTTTTTCCTCACTGGCAGGACCCCCGAAAGTGCCTTTTGATGCCTGATCCAAAAATCCCTAAAAATTGCGGTTTTTTATCCGGATGATTTTCCGCGATTTCTATCCGGATTTTGGATGCGGCCCACGGATTGGGCAAATTCTATCCGGATCCAGGATGAGGCCTATGTAAAATCACTATTTTTTGTAAATTAAACTGAATTTCTGTATTGTCGCGTACTGCGCGGCTGTGAATGCTTAAATTTGCAACAGGGCATCGTTAATGACATTGTAGAGACCAAAGGAAGTACATGGGAAGGTATTAGCTGTCTGCTCATCATTGTCCACTGAGGACTTGTCTCACCTTTTTGAATAGTCCCCAGTCCTCTGGAGAAATCTTGAGACCGTGGGCCATCTCTCGAATCACAGACGTCTGGCTTTGATACTTATGGCAAATGGCAGTAGGGTAAGATGACGTGATATCAATTTCTCCCAAGGTCTTACCATAAGACTTGACAGAAGAATTCCACTCATAGACTGACTACCTGAATGATTTACATACCGAGGTGTAGGGGAATTGGTCTTAGCTAGTAATAACATATGAAAGCTTTGAAACCCGGTTTTGTCAAATTTTGTTACAAAGTTCTATCCGGACTTGGCTCAGGCATGTTGTTCCGGAGATGGTTTCTATCCGGATAGACCCGAGGCTCAAGGCATTTCACGCTTTTTCTCAATTTCTATCCGGACACTCCCCCTGGAGGCATACCTCTAAAAATGAGCCAAAATTCTATCCGGATTGGGATCAGGCATCGTATGGCACTTTCGGGGGTCCTTCACTGGCCCACTGCATCTTGCACACACAAAAACCTTCAGAATATATTAATGTAATGTATGAGATGATATTTATAAAATTTCATGTCAATAGAGCCAAAATAGAGCAAGATATTTGAAGTTGACAAAAGATGGGTCCTGGTTCATGTCATTGTAAGGGTCGCTGATAGTACAGGATTTAGGTATCTGAAAAATTTGGATGTTTTTCTCGAGCTTAAAATGATCCTAAAAGTACAAATTTATCTGAGGACCAAACAGATCTCGGGCACTAGACGATATTGAACCGCGGCAGGGCAAGAATGTTGACAAGTAAGCCTCAATGAATCTGATGAGATCAGAGAAATGATGATTATCGTGGCAACACTATGTATCCTTACGTAATTGATCATGGGTATAGACCAGCAACTGATTCTCAAATACGCTAGGGCCCAGGTAACTGTTTCCTCGATGACTATAGCTCGTTGACAACCACCAACATACAGCTACTAAAATGAGCGAAAAACGCGTCCCAAAAAAGCTGAGAAAGAGCGCACAGGCTGCGTTAAAAGCACGGCAGCTTGAGAGGGAGAAGGTTTGTTCCAAGCAAATTAGTTCGTGGAATTCATATACGATATAATTACAGGACACAGACACAAGGAGCATCACTTGGATTACTTTATCTTGGATACCCATATTAATTGCCGTCATAACTTATGCGTGCTTGGTTGGGACTTTCTATTTGGTTGAGTCGACAGTTAGAATAACCTGACATGATGGCACTAGAATCCAACAGTGCTCACGGACTTTATCGATAATTGGATTGGGTTCTCTGAACACTATGATGGCGCCCCGGTAGCCTATCAACCTGTCTTGACGAGCATCACAGCAGATGTCTCAAAACGAGACGTTATCGTTGCAGCTTTCAAAGTGAGTGATAGACGGACAGAGGAATTACCTTCCTAAAATTGTCTGACAGCATTCGTGGCATGCATATGGTACGGCCATTTACCACTTGAAACTAATACAACAACAATTTTTACTAGAACGAGACGCAATGGGCGACGACGAGTATCATCCACTAGCTAGGAGAGGGTCAAATCTAACGGAAGCAGGTGGACTTGGATATATGGTAGTAGACGTGATCGACACTATGCAGTTGATGGGTCTACAAGACGAATATTCTCGTGCTAGGCAATGGATCTCCGATCAGCTGTCCTTTGAACGCGACGATACTTTCAGCGTATTTGAGGTACTCCCTACTAATGAAATCCCGCTTTCATACCAATAACCATCCTTCTAGACGACCATAAGAGTTCTAGGTGGCTTACTCTCGGCTTATCATTTATCAGGAGGAGACTCTCTTTACCTAGAAAAGGCGACAGAATTAGCAGACAGGATACTGCCTGCGTTCAATACTCCTTCGGGTCTTCCCCTACCCGTCATCAATTTGGCTTTACGCAAAGGTCTTTATACAAAAGATTTCCCTGGATTATCCAATATAGCCGAAGTCGCGACACTGCAACTCGAGTTCCGCTACTTGAGCCATTTGACTGGGAATGATGAGTATTGGCGGGCGGTCGAGAAGGTGAGGAACCTGGCCACTCTTAGCTAGTAAATCTTTTTATATACGATTTTTAGGTGATGCAGGTAGTGAAAAAGGCTCAGTTGCCTCATGGTCTAGCTTCGGTTTTCTTGAAGTATGGATTAATCTGATTTTCCGCTTTTTTTTGACCGTTGAACCATTCATAGTATCAAAGAGGGACAATATGATATATCTGCCATTCGCCTTGGATCACGGGGGGACTCGTTCTATGAGTATTTACTGTAAGTTAGCTCGTCTTCTTTTTTTATTTTATTCTTAGGTTTTCAATTATTCTTTGGTCAGTAAACAATATCTGCAAACTGTACTTCACCTCCTATCGTCCGAAATTTCTCAACTTACATTCCCTTAAGAACAAGTCAGAGACAGTGTATCGTCAGGTGTGTCCCTTATCACCGTCCTGATTATAAACACAACCAACAAAATATCTTTAACAGATGTATACTGAATCAATGGATGCCATTCACAAATATCTGATCCAACAAAGCATGGGCAACAAAATGACATACACTTCAGAGCTAATCCCCGAAAGTGGAAAGGACGGAGAAATGTATAAGTTCTAAACGAATTTACGCTCTCTCCCCATCGTTCTAATATTTGTTGGAAGTTCATGGCGACTTACCCCAAAACAAGACCATCTTGCCTGTTTCCTTGGAGGATCGTTGATGCTAGGTGCAATTCGCACTGGTGCATTATCAGAAACTGAACGCGTATCGGTACCACCCCATCCAGATGAATTATCAGAAATAGGCAAGAGAGATTGGAAAACTGGCGTGGAACTTGTCAGGACGTGCATGAACACACATGATACTGCGACGTACGTCTCCGTTTATATTTATGGTTGGTGGTTGCATACCTGAGGTGCGATTTCTCATGAAGCGGTCTGTCACCGGAAGTTGTGTATTTTAGAGTTCCTAGTGATGGAATGGATGGATATGCAATGATGCCTTCGGACTGGTATATCAAAGGCGCAGCGTAAGAATTTTTTTTGCTTCGTTACATGTCATTTGTTCTGAACCAGTACTTTCTCCAGTCCAGGCGTGTTCCCTCCTTACGATGCACGATACATGCTACGGTAAGTCCACTTCCAGAGCGCTTTGCTGTTTTTTGCTCAATATTTCTACAGCCCAGAAACGGTCGAATCTCTGTTCATTGCGTACAGATTGACAGGTAATCAGCTGTATCGCGATCATGGCTGGAAGATATTCCAAGCCATTGAAAAGCATTGTCGTATAGAAAGTGGGGGATATGCAACTATTATTAATGTAGATGAGTCCCCCGCAAGGCAAGAGGACAAGATGGAGACGTTCTTCTTGGTCCGTTTTATCTCTGTGCGATGTAGTTCCGATGTTGACATAGTCTCGTTTATCAGAGTGAGACTTTAAAGTACCTGTTCTTGCTTTTCGAGGATCCGAGTATTATACCGCTAGACAGTGGGTCTCTCGAAATCTGGCCTTTGGATGCAATTGGCTCAACTTGAATTTATATAGAATACGTTTTCAACACGGAGGTATGTCTTGATAATTTGTTCAACTTTTTGGTGAAGATTGACTCGCATCAGGCTCACCCTTTCCCAATATTTAATCCAACAATCCGTACAGGATTCTCGTAGCAAATGTACATGTACTGTTCACACTTTTTATATATTTAAATTATCGACTTCCACTTGTTTCACAACTTCAGGTTAACTAGATCTGGTGCGCATGGAGCATGATAACATAGTATCGAAGTCATACGATACTGAGCATAAATGTAGTTACGTAGAGGGAACACATCGATTAGTTTACTCTTCCTCCTCTTCGTCACCGCCCTCCTCCTTCTTAGCAGCGGCAGCGGCACGCTTTCGCTTAACACGACCGGGACGGCCTCCACCGTAAGGGGAGGTCAGGGCGAAGTCAATGTGCTTTTGGGAGTCGAGACGGACAACAAATGAAGGAACGTCGACGATTTGCTTGCCAACACTGTGTGGTATAGACCATATCAAAAAACTAAAATTGGATCTGGGGCACAATATTCTAACGCACCGAATGTGTCTTTGCCTGATCAAAACACGGGCATGGTGAATGCTCTTTGCCAATCCGCTCTTGAACACCTGAGTCTGTAGACGTCTCTCCAAGAAATCTTCGATCTTGAGAGCCAACACGTAATCCAGACGCATACGGGATTCGTCAAGCACACCAATACGGACGAGACGACGAATGAGAGCGTTTCCTTCGAAGAGACGTTTGGGGTCTTTGTCGTCGAGTTTAAGCAGCTCACGAGCAGCACGACGAATTTTTGACAGAAGAAGAGCGATACGCCAGATCTCACGCTTGTTGCGTAGACCGTACTCTCCTGCGAGCTGGATAACGAAGATGGTTTGCACGGTACCAAAAGAAAAGATGTTGAACCCATACCTTCAATTCGGCATCGAGACGAGCTGATCCGAAAGGACGACGGGGGACTTTATAACTGTAAAGTTATGAAAGACAACAATGGGGAGCATTGGCTTATAATCAGCACAACTGCTACACCCTCCACATTGAAGTGGATCTTGATGAAATCAATGTATGTAACTCACGTCTTGCTGTGGTTCCGTGGGGCCCTAATACATTCATCAATACTTAACAGTCTCCGCAATATTATCGAGAACAATACCTGGGCATTTTTTTATCTTGAGGGGGAGGGCGGGGAAAAGGGTTACGGACAACGCTCCCAAAAGCTTTTGCAAAAAGGCTTGTGAAGCCAAAGAGGACCAAATAGAATAGCCTTCACCGCCACAACTGTACAGCACAAAGCCAGCCACCCGGAGTTCTCCGACTGCTCACCAAATTTCGACTTCCTCGACACCGTATCCGACAACGACAACGCCCACTGTAAGTATTTCATTTACTGAGAACGTTGGATAATGCTGAACAATATTGATAGTCAAGATGCCTCACTCATTCGGTTACCGCGCGCGCACGCGCCACATGTTCAAGCGAGGCTTCAAGGGTGTGCTTCATTATCAAGATGACGGAGAACTTTATTGACTTCGATCTTGAATTTCAGAGCATGGCCCCGTAAAACTGTCTACGTTCCTCATCAACTACCATGTAGGGGATATTGTTGACATCAAAGCAAACGCTGCGCAACAAAAGGGCATGCCCCATAAATATTACCATGGGTGTGTTTCTACGATTGTCAAATAGATCCCATTGTTGATCATGATCTGAAGACGCACCGGAATCGTGTACAACGTCACTCCATCTGCTGTCGGCGTCATCGTGTACAAGGTCGTTGGAAACCGTTACCTGGAGAAGCGAGTCAACCTCCGTGTTGAACATGTTCGTCATTCAAAATGCCGTCAAGAATTTTTAGACAGGGTGAAAAGCAACCACGAAGCGCATGTCACTGCCAAGACAAGCGGCAGTAAGTAATTCTGTCGAGGTTCTTCCTCTATTTGGTTTTCTTACAAAAAACGATTAGTACGAGTGAATCTGAGACGCATTCATGCTCTTCCTCGGGAAGCACGCACTGTTTCAACCGCTCAAAACGCTCCCCAGACGATGGTTCCCGTTCGTTACGAGACAACAATCTAGATGGGTTGGCTGTTCGAGTCTTGCTTTTTTCATCTTCCTATGCACGGCTGTACGTTGTTTACCTACTTCGCTGCTTTATGCCCATGCAACATGCCAAAAAAAAACAAACATAAATTCAATGTTGATCAGCAGCCGATACTCGTGAGCCTAGCAGGATCCAAGATAGTGGATTGGATATTCATGCTCGTCGTAAGCGCTCGTACCCGAGTCTTACTGACACCTTCAGTGAACTGACCTTGTTATGTACTGACTTGAACGATGGAGGATAAATCAATAATGTTTTATGAGCTATGATATCTTGCATAGGGACAAGCCATATATAGGGTCACCGGTCGGACCTACCCGGTGCCTCTTATCACTGTACTCTAATGGCAATCGAGCTCAGTCCCCTCCCCCATCCAGCCTCTGCTGATGCTTCCAAGTTTACCGACTTCGGTCGTGAAGTCAAAGGTGTCAATCCAGGGGTCTTGACAACAGAACAGTTCCAGGAGATTCAAGAAGCGTTATACAAGGTATGTCGTCATTGGCGTTCACAGCATGCGACGTATCTTTCTCATAGACAGTCCTGATAGTATGATGCTCTTCTTTTCAGAGATGTAGTTCTTTCTCCAGCTCAACAATATGCACTTACAAAGGTTCAATTGCAATCTTTGTGATTATGTTTGATTACACTGATGTATACAACCAACAGGCATTTGATCCTCAATCCGAGAGTTATGGCCACGGAAACAACAAGACTGGCAGCACGAAGAAGTCTATCCTTCAC
>Ga0193742_1000859_pt1 | contig 19387 bp, 13 predicted proteins | sample L2c1metaG_FD_165511 | JGI IMG/M metagenome (GOLD analysis project Ga0193742, IMG submission 165511) | Soil microbial communities from a riparian zone of the East river system, Colorado, United States - L2c1 | ecosystem: Environmental > Terrestrial > Soil > Riparian zone | place: USA: East River... | reverse complement strand
GGCCGCCGTGAGCACCCGCGCCGAGGTCGACGGCGACCACTTCGTCGTCCGTGGCCACAAGATCTGGACGTCGAGCGCCCAGATCGCCGACTGGATCTACCTCGCGGTCAGGACGTCCGCTCCCGAGGACCGACACGGCGGCCTGACCGTGCTCGTCGCGCCCATGGACTCGCCCGGCATCACTGTGCGAACATTCCCCACGCTCGGCGGGAGCCTGCTCAGCGAGGTTTTCCTGGACGACGTCGAGATCCCATTCGACCACGTCGTCGGCGAGGTCGACCGCGGATGGCACGTGCTCATGGGAACCCTCGCTTACGAGCGCGTCACGTCGGAGAAGCTCGGGACGGTCATGTGGCTGCTGGACGCGCTCGAGGACCATACGGGTAGCCGCGCGGACGCGCTTCGAGGCCAGGCGGCGGCCGCCCGGCTGCACGGCTACCGGGCCGCATGGCTGCTCGACCAGAGCCGCGACGCGAGCGCCGCCTCCTCGATGGCCAAGCTGTCGATCGCCCAGCTCGGACGGAGCGTGGCGCGTGCGGCGGTCGACCTCCTCGGTCCGCTCGCCATCTTGGAGGCCGACGCCGAGCTGCCGCTCGCCGGCCGCGCCACCGCGCTCCTGCGCGCCGGCGTGGGCTCGACCATCGCCGGAGGCAGCGTCGAGATCCAGCGCACCGTCATCGCTCGGCGGGAGCTGGCTGCCCGATGACGCTTCCGCTCGAGGGTGTCGTCGTCGCCGACTACTCGCAATACGTCGCGGGACCGCTGTGCACCCTGCTGCTGGCCGACCTCGGCGCCGACGTGATCAAGGTGGAGCCACCGCAGGGCGACCAATGGCGGCGCCAAGAGCCCTGCGGGAACGATCTGAGCAAGCCGTTCATCGCCCTGAACCGCAACAAGCGCTCGGTCGTCATCGATCTCAAGTCGCCGGAGGGCCGGCGCCGGTCGAGCGACTTGATCGCCCGATCCGACGTGACCGTGCACAACTTCCCCGCCGACCGTGCCGAGCGGTTCGGGCTGGACCGCGCAGCGGTCCTCGCCGCCAACCCGCGCGCGATCATCGTCCGGATCTCCGCCCTCGGCAGCGACGGGCCTGACGGCGGCAGCCCGGGATACGACCTCAGCGCCCAGGCCGCCTCCGGCCTGCTGATGGCCGACGCGCGTATCGGCGACGCGGTCCCGATCCGTGCCGGCGGGATCGCGATGGCAGACCTCGGCGCGGGCATGCTGGGCGCCGTCGCGGCCGTCTCCGGGCTCATCAGGGCGCGCGCCGAAGGCGTCGGTGGGGAGCTGGAGGTCTCGCTGCTCGGCGCAGGGCTGACCGTGCAGCTTCAGCGCTTCATCTCCGTCGCCGCACACGACGGGACGGCGGGCGAGGCGGCACTGGCCGCCACTCGAGCCGAGCTCGACGCCGTCGCGCAGGAGGCGGCGCTCGGGCTCCGCGTCAACCCGTACTACCGCGCGTACGCCGCCGCTGACGAGTTCATCACCGTCGCCTGCCTGAACCTGGCGCAGCGAAGCGCGCTGCTCACCGCGTTCGACCTGGAGGACACGGCCGTGGCGAACCCGGACGAGCCGCCGCGAACGGCCCAGGAGGCCCGGCGGCGGGAGCGAGTCGGGGAGGCGATCGCGGCCGCGGTATCCGAGCGACCCGTGCGCGATTGGGTCGGTCGCCTACGCGCGCGGGGGATCCCCTGCGAACGCGTACGAACGCTCCCCGGTCTCTTCGAGGACGCGCAGGTGAAGGCCAACGGGCTGGTCCAGACGATCGATCAGCCGGCGATGGGTGCCGTCCACCTGCTCGGCAGTCCGTTCAAGCTCGACGGTGAGTTCGTGACCGCACGGCGTCCGGCACCCGGGCGCGGAGAGCACACGCACGAGGTCTTCAGCGCCGAGCCGCGCCTCACTCCGACCGGCGACAGGCGAGCATGAACTTCGCGGTCGGACGGGAACAGGCCGACTTCGCCGAGAGCATCCGCGCGGCGCTCGGCGACTACCGCCCGCCGACCTGGGTTCCGGGCGCCGCGCTCGACGATCACGACCAAGAGCTCTCCGGCAGGATGCGCGAGGTCGGCTTGGCCGAGGCGGTCGCCGAGGGCCACGGCTTCGTCGCCGCGGCCGGCCTCGAGCTCGGCCGGGCCCTGGCGCCGCTCGCGTTGTTCGACGAGATCGCCGTCGAGCGCGCCGCGCTGGCCGCCGCGGGCGTCGCGCGCCATCCCCGGGGCCATGACGTCGCACTCGACCTGCGTGAAGCGGGCGCGTCGCTGATCCCACTCGACGGAGCGCGGCCGGAGCCGGCGCTCGACACGCAGGGGTTCATCCGCCTGGCCGTCGAGGTCGGAGAACCGACGCCCTTCCCGGAGCTTCGACCGTGGGCGGCCTTCCACACCGCCTACTACGCCGGCGTCGCCGCCGTGGCGCTGGCCCTCGCCGTCGAACACGCGCGCACGCGCGTCCAGTTCGGCAGGCCGCTCATGGCGCTCGCGCCCGTCCAGCAGATGCTCGCCGATGCCGCCATGCTCGCGCAGGGGCTGGAGCTGCTCGCATGGGAGGAGCCCGAAGACCCGTGGCCGCCGCTCATCCATGCGAGCGAAGCAGCCTGCCGCGTCTGCGAGATCTCCCACCAGGTGCACGGCGCCATCGCGTTTGCGCTCGAGACGCCCCTCCACGGCTTCTTCCGACGGGCGCACGCGACCAGGCTGTTCACCGCCGCGGTCGTGCGCGCCGCGCGCTGCGCGAGGGCCACCGCGTGACGGCGACACGGCGGATCCTGGTCACCGGCAGCTCGGCCGGCACGGGCGTCAGGACGACAGAGGAGGCTCCGCGATGAGTCAGGTGACCAGCGTGCGGACGGGCGGGCACGTGGTGGTGGAGAGCCTCGAGGCGCTCGGCGCCGACGTCGCCTTCGGCATCCCGGGGACCCACACGCTGTCGATCTGGGACGGCCTGCGGACGAGCCCGATCCGATCGATGTGCCTGCGGACCGAGCTCAACGCCGGCTTCGCGGCGGAAGGCTACGCCCGGGTGAGCGGCCGGCCCGCGCCGCTGCTGCTCACCACCGGCCCGGGTGCGCTGATGTCGCTCGCCGCGCTCATGGAAGCGGCCAAGGCGCACACGCCGGTCGTCGCGATCGCCAGCCAGATCCCACGCGAGCTGATCGGCCGCGGACGCGGCTACCTCCACGAACTGGACGACCAACTCGCCTCCTTCGCGCCGATCGTCAAGTGGACGGCTCGCGCCAAGCGCGCCGACGACGTCCCCGCGCTGCTGGCCGAGGCGTGGCAGCGGGCACAGACGCCGCCGAGCGGTCCGGTGTTCGTCGAGATCCCGGTCGACATCCTTCGCGCGCCCGTCGATCGGCCTCGCGTCGACGATCTGCCCGGCGATCCTGTGACCGTCGTCAGAGCTCCCGACGAAGCGCTTGCGGAGGCTGGTCGGCTGCTGCGGGACGCCGAGCGCCCGGTGATCTGGGCCGGCGGCGGAGTGTTGCGCTCCGGCGCGTGGGAGGAGCTGGCGACGCTCGCCGAGCGGCTGCGCGCACCCGTCGCCACGACCTACATGGGCAAGGGCGCCTTCCCGGAAGACCACCCCCTAGCCGCGGGCTCGAGCTGTGACGATCCGCCCTTCCGCGAGCTGCTGACCGACGCCGACGTCCTGCTGTGCGTGGGCACGGAACTGGGAGCCGAGACGACCGGACACTTCGCCCTGCGATTCTCCGGCCGCGTGATCCACATCGACGCCGCCCCCGAGCGGATCGGCGTCAGCTACTCCGCCCTGGCTCTCGTCGGCGACGCCAAGCAGACGCTCGCGGCGCTCTGCGAGCGGGTGCCCGAGCGACCGGCGGACGGCGCGGCCGAAGCGAGGGTCGCCACCATGCGCGCCCGGATCGAGGACGGTTTCGCCGGCCACGAGCTCGAAGCCGGGCTGCTGAACACGATTCGCGGCGTGCTGCCGCGGCACGCCATCCACGCATGGGACATGACCATGCTCGCCTACTGGGCGGCTGCCTACTTCCCTGCCCTCACGCCCCGGCGCTTCCTGTACCCGCTCGGCTCCGGCACGCTCGGGTACGCCTGGCCGGCGGCCCTCGGCGCCGCGGCCGCCGAGCCGGACACGCCGACGCTCGCCGTCGTCGGCGACGGTGGCTTCCTCTACGGCCTCGCCGAGCTCCTGGCCGCCCGGCAGCACGGACTGTCCGTCGCGCTGCTCGTCATCGACGACGGCGGCTACGGCATCCTCCGCCGGCACCAGCGCGTCGCGTACACCGACACGCACGCGGTCGACCTCAGCCAGCCGGACTTCGCGGCGCTCCACGCCGCCTGCGAGATCCCGGCGCGCACTTCCTCCCCCGAGCGCCTGGGAGAGGATCTCGACTGGGCCCTCGGCTCGAAGGGACCCGCGACCGTCGTCCTGCGCGCGGAGCTCGAGATGTTCGACGCAGCGTCGGCGTGGTCGAAGCCAGCCACCGTGCGAGCTTGAGTCGCGGCCGCGCTTCCGCGCGCTCGAGGTCGTAGTCTCGCCCCAAATGACCAGTGCCTCAGAGGAGCCGTCGGCGCCCGCGCACGCTTCCGGCACGTTCGCGATCGGCGGCGAGCTGCGCGTCCATCGGCTCGGGTTCGGAGCGATGCGGCTGCCGGGCGTGCGCGTGGAGTCGCAGAGCTCGGGGGCGGCACGCGAGCTGCTGCGCGAGGCGGTGCGGCTCGGCGTCGACCTGATCGACACCGCGGACGCCTACGGCCGCTCGGAGGACATGATCGCCGAGGCGCTGCACCCCTACCCCGAAGGGCTGGTGATCGCCACCAAGGGCGGGCTCCGCCGCGGCGGCCACCCCGACGGGCGTCCCGAGCGCCTGCGCGCCGACTGCGAGCGCAGCCTGCGGCGCCTGCGGCTCGACACGATCGACCTCTGGCAGCTGCACCGGATCGATCCCGACGTGCCGCTGGAGGACCAGCTCGGCACCATCCGCGAGCTGCGCGACGAGGGCAAGATCCGCTTCGTGGGCGTCTCGGAGGTCTCACCGGCCGAGCTCGTCCGGGCCTGTGAGCTGATCGAGATCGCGACGGTCCAGAACCGCTTCAACCTGGGCGAGCAAGCCGGCGACGCCGTCCTGAGAGCCTGCGAAGCCCAGGGGATCGGGTTCATCCCCTGGGCTCCGATCGGCATGGGCGACCTCGTGGGCTCCTCCGGCGCGCTGGCCGGCGTCGCCTCCGGGCATGGAGCGACCCAGGCCCAGATCGCGCTCGCCTGGCTGCTCAGGCGATCGCCCGTCGTGCTGCCGATCCCCGGCACCGGCTCGCTCGACCATCTGCGAGAGAACCTCGACGCCGCGCTGATCGAGCTGTCCGAGAACGACCTGCTGGCCCTGGAACGCGACGCCGAGTAAGCCGGCTCGCGCTCGCGCGCATTGACACGCCGGCGCATCGCTGGTTACTTTCCTGACCGCAGGGCGGGACGCGGGAGGCGGGAGGCGGGAGCGGGCGGTCGTGATCTGACACTCCAGGGAGGAGTCGTATGAAGCCGTGCACTGCGCGCGGGCGGGGGGCAGCGGTCGCAGGGCTGGCCGTGACAACGTTGACAGCGGCGGCGATCGCGGGCGCGTCCGCGCCGGACGCGCAGGAGCGCGCACCGGGGCTTCGGCCGGCGGGCGCCGCCGCGGACGACGTGACGCTGGTGACCGGCGACCGCGTCCACGTGGCCCCGGCGGGCGGCAAGCAGGCGATCACCGTCACGGCTGCGAAGGGCCCGCGCCCGCGGTTCTGGGTCAGGCAGCGCGGGGACGACGTCTACGTCATCCCCGAGGACGTCGCGACGCTCGTGCCGGACCGGCTCGACCCCGCGCTGTTCAACGTCACGCGGCTCGCCGAGCAGGGGTACGCGAACCGGCCGCTGCCGCTGATCGTCGCGTACGAGCGCGGTGCGCCGGCCGCGCCTCCCGGGACGACGAAGACGCGCGAGCTCGAGAGCATCCGGGCGGTCGCCGTCGACGCGCCGCCCGCGCGGGCCGAGGTTCTCGGCCGGGCGATGGAGCAGCTCGCGAATCGCCGCTCAGGCCCCGACGCCCTCGCAGGCGTCGAGAAGATCTGGCTCGACGAGCGGGTCGAGGCGGAGCTCGACGAGAGCGTGCCCCAGATCGGCGCCCCGGCGGCGTGGGACGCGGGCTTCGACGGCGCGGGCGTCAGCGTCGCGGTGCTCGACACGGGCGTGGACGCCGGGCACCCGGACCTCGCCGGGGCCGTCACGTCATCGCGCAACTTCACCGAGGACCCCGACCCGGCCGACCTGCTCGGCCACGGCACCCACGTCGCCTCGATCATCGCGAGCCGCGACGCGCGGCTGCGCGGGGTGGCGCCCGGCGCCGAGGTCGTGAGCGGCAAGGTGCTCGACCGCGACGGCTTCGGCTACGCGTCGTGGGTCATCGACGGGATGGAGTGGGCGGCCGCCGAGCAGCGCGCCGACGTCGTGAACATGAGCCTCGGGTTCCCGAGTGACACGTTCGAGGGCGGGCCGGTGGCCGAGGCGGTCGAGCGGCTCAGCGCCACCAGCGGCGCGCTGTTCGTGGTCGCCGCCGGCAACGCCGGCTGCGACCGCTGCATCGGCAGCCCGGGCATCGCAGAGCGGGCGCTGACCGTGGGCGCGGTGGACGACGACGACGTGCTCGCCGAGTTCTCCAGCCACGGGCCGGTGGGCGACTCATACCTCATCAAGCCCGACCTCACGGCGCCGGGCGTCGGCATCGCGGCCGCGCAAGCGGCGGGGACGTCGCTCGGCGACCCCGTCGACGCGACGCACATGCGCCTGTCCGGAACCTCGATGGCGGCGCCGCACGTCGCGGGAGCGGCGGCGCTCCTGCTCGATGCGCGACCGGGCTCCACGGGGGAACAGGTCAAGGCGGCGCTGATGTCGACCGCCACGCCGGCCGAGGGGACCTCCGTGTTCGCGCAGGGCGCCGGCCGCGTCGACGTGGCGCGGGCGGTCGGCGGCCAGGTCGTCGCCGAGACCGGCTCGATCGGCTTCGGTGCGTTCGCGTTCCCGCACGACGGCCGCGACCCGGTCGTCCGGTCGGTCACGTACCGCAACCGGGGCAGCGCGCCGGCGACGTTGCAGCTCGAGGTCGCCGCCGCCGACGAGGCCGGCGCGCCGGTCCTCGCCGGCGGGCTCACGACGGGCGCCGCGAGCGTCACGGTGCCGCCGGACGGGACCGCGGCCGTGGACGTCGTCCTCCACACCGCCCTGCCGGCGGCCGGGCGCTACACCGGCTCGCTGCTGGCCCGCACGGCCGGCGGCCAGACGCTGCGCACCGTGCTGAGTTTCGCGCTCGAGGAGGAGAAGTTCGACCTGAAGGTCAAGGGGATCGGCCGCGACGGTCGCACCACGTTCGGTGGCTTCGACGTGGTCGACGTCGAGGACAGCACCCGTCTGTCCGCGCAGCGGTTCACGCCGGGCGAGGCCGGGCCGTGCACCGGCGACGAGTGGGGCTCGGCGCCGTGCGTGCGCGTGCCGCGGGGCACCTACTCGGTGATGGGCGTGATGTTCACGATGCCGGCGCACGCCCCGAGCGGCGAGCAGCAGCGGACGGCGCTCAACAGCGCGCTGGTCGGAACGCCCGAGATCGCGGTGACGCGCGACACCGAGATCGAGCTCGACGCCCGCAGGGCGCGCGAGGTGACGGTGGAGACGCCCGAGCCGGACGCGCGCGCGAACCTCGGGGGCGCGCTGGAGCTCGTCTACCACCGGGAGCCGGAGCGCGGGCCCGCGCTCAATCAGGGGATCCTGCAGGGTCCCGGCAGCCAGCTCGAGGAGAAGTTCTTCGTGCAGCCGACGGAGCCGGTGGAGCACGGCAGCTTCGCGTCCTACACGCGGATGCGGCTCGAGGAGCCGGCGATCGACCTCGACGTCGTCGACCAGCCGCGCGTACCGCTCGAGCCGTACTACTACGACCCGGTCTGGCACAGCGACAACTCCTGGCAGTACCCGCAGTTCGAAGGCCGCAGGACGCTGCGGCTCGTCGACGCGGGCACCGGCACGGCGAAGGAGCTGGCAAGCCTGCGCCTCGGGAACGCGATCGCGCTCGTCCGCCGGTCGGACGCGATCTCGGTGCCGGACCAGGCCGCGAACGCGGCGGCCGCCGGAGCGGAGCTGCTCGTGGTCTACAACGACCGCCCGGGTCTCAACGGCGAGCCTGGCGAGACCGGGGTGCGGCTCGCGCTCCCGGCGGTCCGTCTCTCGGGCACCGAGGGCGCGGCGCTGCTACGGCGGCTCGACCGCGGTCCCGTGTCCGTCCGCGCCACCGGCGTGCCGGCCAGCCCCTATCGCTACGACCTCGTGCTGGTCGACGAGGACCGCATCCCGAGCGACCCGCACCACGTCTTCCGCACCAGCGACCTGGCGCGCGTCGACATGCACTACCACCGCCAGCTCGACGCGCCGATGACGTTCAGCGAGACGTCGTACGCGTTCCAGCCGTGGCAGGACGCGTCGTGGTCGCAGCTCCTACCGCTCCTCGGCGCGCCGCGCGTCAAGCGCGAGTACCTCAGCACACCGCCCGGCACGCGCTGGATGCACGCCATCAGCACACCCGAGGAGCCCTACAACCACATCTGGCCGCAGCCGGAGGAGCAGACCGTGCGGCTCGCGAACTCCGAGCTGCGCGAGTACGCACCCGGCGAGCGGCGCGAGGTCAGCTGGCTCGAGGGGCCGATCGGCCCCGGGCTCGACCCGCGCCAGCCGCTGCAGCGCGCCGGCGGCCTCATGCGCGTGGCGATGGCGGGGCTCGTCGACGCGGAAGGCAACCACGGCGCCGCCTGGACCGGCGGCATCGAAGACGGCCTGAAGACCGGCTTCAAGATGTTCGAGGACGGCGGGCTGATCGCGGAGACCGAGTCCCTGGCCAGCGGCACGCTCGACGTGGCGAACCGGCCGGCCGAGTACCGGATCGAGTACGACGTGGACAACCACACCCCGTGGGCGCGCCTGTCCACCGACACGCGCGGCGTTTGGACGTTCGCCTCCGCGCCGGACGGTGACGCGATCGTCACGCCGCCGATCGTGACCCTCGATTGGGACGTCGCGCTCGACCTCGACAACCGGCTGAAGAGCGACGGCGCCCACGAGTTGAGCGTGCGCGTCGGCCACCAGCCGGGTGCGCCGCAGATCGCGATCGACCGCCTGGAGCTCGAGGTGTCCTACGACGACGGGACGACGTGGCGCCGGCCGGAGGCCCTGCGCCGGGAGGACGGCGCGCGCTGGGTCGCGGAGCTGCGGCCGCCCCGCGCCGCGCGCTTCGTCTCGCTGCGGGCGCGGGCCGCCGACGCCGAAGGCAACAGCGTCTTCCAGCGGATCGTCCGCGCCTATGGCGTGAAGCGGTGATCACGGGAGTCCTGCGGATCACTGAGGTCGAGGGCGGCGCCGTCTACCTCGAAGCCGCGGATGGGACGCGGTACGAGCCGCGCTGGCCGGCGGGCTGGCGCGTCGACCGCGCGACCGGCGCGCTGTCCGGGCCGGACGGGCAGGCCGGGAACCGGGTCACGGTGCGCGGTGAGATAGCGTCCGATCTGGCGTCGGTCCGCCAGATCGGCGCGATCCTGGACGTGAGCGAGGTCGTCGCGGTCGGTTGGCGCTGACCCGGGACATCGCCGCGGTCATGACGCCTTCACGCGGTAGTCGATGAACGTCGCGAAGGGCGACTGCCGCACCCCGAGGTGCTCCAGCTCCAGCGACTGCGAGAAGCCGTCGAACAGCCGCTTGCCGCCGCCCAGGACGACCGGCGCGACGATGATGGTCAGCTGGTCGACGATCCCGGCGGCGAGCGCCTGGCGGATGATCTCGGCTCCGCCCATGACGTTGACGTCCTTGCCGCCGGCCGCGTCGCGGGCGCGCTCGACCGCGGCCTCGACGCCGGACACGAACGTGAACGCATCGCCGTCGGGCTGCTCCTCCGGCCGGTGCGTGACGATGAAGAACGGCAGCCCCCACGGGTTCTCGTCGCCCCAGTGCCGCGCCGCCTCGTAGGTCCCGCGTCCGCCGACGACCGCGCCGATCCGGGACGTGACCTGCTCGAACCAGGCCGCGTCCTCGCCGGTCGGCTCGCCTCGTCGCTCGCTGGCGTACGTCCACGGGCCACCGAACACCCAGTAGTGCAGCCGCTCGCCGCCGTCGCCGAGTCCGTTGCCGGGACCGTCGTTCGGCCCGGTGATGTACCCGTCGATCGACGTCGTGATCCCCGCCAGCACCTTGGTCATCTGCTCGTCACCTCTCCTCTCGGCAGTACGCATCATGTCGGAGCAGTCGGTCGTCCGTTCGGGCCGCCCCGGACGCCGGGACAGTTCACGTCGCTGGTACCGCGCATCACAGTGACGGCGCGGAGCATGCGCGAGCCGCAAGACGATGGTCACCACCGCCACCATTTCTCTGCCACGCGGACGGGATCTGCTGAGAGATCCGCGCTACAACCGAGGCACGGCGTTCACGGCGGAGGAGCGGTACGCGCTCGGGCTCGAAGGGCTGCTTCCGGCGGCGGTGCTGTCGCTGGAGCAGCAGGCGGTGCGGTCGTATGCGCAATATCGCGCGCAGCCGACCGACCTGGCGAAGAACGAGTTCCTCGCGGCGTTGCACGATCGCAACGAGGTGCTCTATTACAAGCTGCTGGAGCAGCATCTGAAGGAGATGCTCCCGGTCGTCTACGACCCGGTGGTGGCGCAGGCGATCGAGCGCTACAGCCACGAGTTCCAGCGCCCGGACGGCGTGTACCTCTCGGTCGACGACATCGACGACGTGGAGCGCGCGCTGCGCAATTACGGACTGGGCGCCGACGAGGTCGATCTGCTGGTGGCGACCGACGCCGAGGCGATCCTGGGGATCGGGGACTGGGGCGCGAACGGGATGGCGATCTCCGTCGGCAAGCTGGCCGTGTACACGGCGGCCGCCGGCGTGCATCCCGATCGGGTGATCCCGGTGCTGCTCGACGTGGGGACCGATCGCGCGTCGTTGCGCGACGATCCGCTGTACGTGGGCAACCGGCACCGCCGGGTGCGCGGCGAGCGCTACGACCAGCTGATCGCCGCGTATGTCGCGACCGCACGCCGGGTGTTCCCGAACGCATTGCTGCACTTCGAGGACTTCGGTCCCTCGAACGCGCGGCGGATCCTGAACGAGTACCGCGGTACGGCCCGGATCTTCAACGACGACGTGCAGGGAACCGGCGCGATCGCGCTCGCCGCGGTGCTCGCCGGCATGCGGGTCGCAGGCTCGCGACCGAGCGAGCAGCGCGTGGTGATCTTCGGCGCCGGGACGGCCGGCGTGGGGATCGCCGACCAGATCCGCGCCGTCATGATCGGCGACGGGCTCGGCGAGGATGCGGCGACGCGCCGGTTCTGGCTGGTGGACAAGCAGGGGCTGCTGGTCGACGACATGAGCGACCTGCGTGACTTCCAGCAGCCGTACGCGCGGCCGCGGTCGGAGGTCTCCGATTGGAAGACCGCGGCCGGGGATGGGTCGATCGGCCTGTACGACGTCGTCGCGCGCGTCCACCCGACGATCCTCGTCGGCACCTCGACCGCGGGCGGCGCGTTCACCGAGCGGATCGTGCGCGAGGTGGCGCGGCACGTGGAGCGACCGATGATCTTCCCGCTGTCGAACCCGACCGAGCGGATCGAGGCGGTCCCCGGCGACGTGATCGAGTGGACCGACGGTCGCGGTCTGGTCGGAACCGGGACGCCGTGGGACCCGGTCCCGTACAAGGGCGTCGACTACGCGATCGGCCAGGCCAACAACGCGCTGATCTACCCGGGCATCGGGTTGGGGACGATCGTCTCCCGCGCCGGCCACGTGACCGACAGGATGCTGTTCGCGGCAGCGGAGGCGATCGCCGGGCTCGTCGACGTCACCCGCCCGGGCGCCGGACTCCTGCCCGAGGTCGAGAGCCTGCGGGCAAGCTCGGCGAGCGTGGCGGTCGCCGTCGCACGCCAGGCCGCGCTCGACGGCGTCGCCCAGGCGGACCTCCCCGATCCGGTGCAGGCCGTCCGCGACGCGATGTGGCACGCCGCCTACCCGCCCCTGGAGGTGAAGTGACTTGCGTGAGCTGCCGGCCCGTCAGCTCGGCGACTTCCAGCTCGACATCTACTTCGACGGGCTCGAAGGCCGGTTCCCGAGGTACCCCGTCGACTTCGCATCGCTCGAGCGCAAGGCCGAGGAGGTCCTGCCGTGGTGGGTGCACTCCTACGTCGCCGGCGGGTGCGGCGACGAGCACACCCAGCGCCGCAACGTGAGCGCGTTCCGCGACTGGGGAATCGTCCCGCGCATGCTCAACGGCGCCTACGAGCGCGACCTCTCGGTCGCGCTGCTCGGCATGGAGCTGGCAACGCCGCTGCTGATGTCCCCGATCGGCGTGATCGGCATCTGCTCCCAGGACTTCCACGGCGATCTCCGGGTCGCCGAGGCGGCGGCGCAGACCGGGGTGCCGATGATCGCCTCGACGTTGACCATGGACCCGATGGAGGACGTCGCCGCACGCTTCGGCGCCACCCCGGGGCTCTTCCAGCTCTACACGCCGCGCGACCGCGACCTCGCGGCCAGCTTCGTCCAGCGCGCCGAGCGGGCCGGCTTCAGGGCGATCGTCGTCACGCTCGACACGTGGACGACGGGCTGGCGGCCGCGCGACCTCAACGCCGCGAGCTTCCCCCAGCTGCGCGGCTACTGCCTGGAGAACTACTTCACCGACGAGACGTTCCTGCGACGGCTGAGCGCCTCGCCGCAGGAGGACCTCAAGGCGGCCACGCGCGAGTGGATCGACATCTGGGGCAACTCGCTGCAGTGGGACGACCTCGACTGGCTGCGCTCGCTGACCGACCTCCCGATCGCACTCAAGGGGATCTGCCATCCCGACGACGCGCGCCGCGCCCGCGACCACGGCATCGACGCGATCTACTGCTCCAACCACGGCGGGCGCCAGGCCAACGGCGGGCTCGCCGCGATCGACCTGCTGCCCGACGTCGTCGAGGCGGCGGGCGACATGCCGGTGATCTTCGACTCCGGCGTGCGCAGCGGCTCCGACGTCGCCAAGGCGCTCGCCATGGGCGCCGCGGCGGTCGGCGTGGGCAGGCCGTACGCGTACGCGCTCGCGGTGGGCGGAACCGACGGGGTCGTCCAGCAGCTCAAGTCGATCCTCGCGGAGCTCGACCTGCTGATGGCGATCGACGGGTATCCGACCATCGCCGATCTCAGGAAGGCGGGCGTCCGCAGGGCCTGACGCGTGCACGCAGACGCGTAGGCCACCTGGCAGGATGATTCCGAAGATCGGTCGGTCTCCAGGGAGGTCTCGCGGTGAGCGCAGGTGACACGCAGGGGGAGCAGCGGTACAGCGAAGCCGCGCAGATCGCGTACCGCTCCGGAGCGATCGCGATCCTGCGCGCTCCACGTGCCGACCGGTTCGCCGCGGTCGCGGAGGCGCTGGTCGCCGCCGGCATCACGGCGCTCGAGTTCACGCTCACGAGCGAGGGGGCGGTCGACGCGCTGGCGCAGTGCGCCGGTCGCATGCCCGATCACGTCGCGCTGGGCGCAGGGACCGTGCTGGACGCCGAGGCCGCCGACGCCTGCATCGACGCGGGCGCGCGCTTCCTCGTCACGCCGTGCGTGACCCCCGACGTGGTCGCGCGCGCATGGGAACGCGGGGTGCCGACGTTCCCCGGCGCGCTCACCCCGACGGAGGTGCTCGCCGCGTGGCGCTCGGGCGCCGCGGGGGTGAAGCTGTTCCCGGCCGCGGCCGTCGGCCCCGCGTACATCGGGCAGATCGCGGGACCGCTGCCCGACGTGCCGCTCGTGCCGACCGGCGGCGTGCGCATCGAGGACGCCGGGGCGTGGATCCGCGCCGGCGCCGCGGCGGTCGGCGTCGGCGGCCCGCTGATCGGCGACGCCGCCACCGACGGGAGCCTGCGCTCGCTCGAGGAGCGCGCGCGGCGCCTGGTCGACGCGATCGCCGAGGCGCGGCAGGAGCAGCCGCTCACCGTCTGAGCTGAGCGGCGGGCCGGGCGCGCGACCCGGCCCGCCGGCGCCGCTCAGCGGCCGGGCGGTTGGGCGTCGCGGTAGGCCGTGAACGCCAGCCGCGGCTCTCCGCTGAAGTCCATCATCCCCATGGCCGAGATCCCGTTGTAGTCGAACCGGTTGTAGGCCATGCGCTGCTTGTAGTCGCGCAGCAGCCAGTACGTGTAGCCGGCCATCGTCTCCGGACGGGCGACGACCTGGGCCCAGTGCCGGCGCAGCTTCTCCGCCTGCCATTCCTCGGTGCCCATCTCGTCGGGGGATCCGTGCCGCCCGGGGTACGAGAACGTCCCGTTCTCGGTGATCAGGATCGGCTTGGTCGGATGCGCCCGGTGCGTCGCGTCGATCGCGGGGCCGAGCTGATCGTCGCGCCCGTAGAAGTACCCGAAGTACTCGTTGAAGCCGACCACGTCGGCGAGGTCGAACGCGGGATCGTTGCTGGACGCGGACGCCCACGTGATCGGCCGGTCCTGCGGGTCGGCGGCGCGCGCTGCCTCCTTCATGTCCGCGATCCATGCGCGGTAGGACGGACCCATCTCCGACTCGTTCTGCAGGCACCAGAGGATCACGCTGGGATGGTTGGCCTGGTTCCAGGCCATCGTCAGCGCGAGCGCCCGGGAGAGCCCGTACTCGGAGAGCTGGAACCGCTGCTGGGGCTCGTTCAGCCACATCGTGTCGATGTCGTCCATCACGTAGACGCCGTGCCGGTCGGCCCAGTCGTAGACGTAGGGATGCCGCGTGTAGACGGCGTTGCGGATGAAGTTGGCGCCCATGCGCGGCACGTCGCCGAGCAGCCGGTCGTAGTCGCCGAGCGTCAGCGAGCGCCCCCGCTCGGGCGTCTCCTCGTGCCAGTTGACGCCCTTGAGGAAGACCGGCTCGCCGTTGACGGTGAGGCGGCCGCCCTCGACGGCGACGTCGCGGAATCCGTACCGGGTGGTCAGCTCGTCGGAGGGAACGCCGGCCGCGGTGACCCGCAGGTCGGCGTCGTAGAGCGCGGGATCGTCCGGCGACCACGGCTTCGCACGCGGCGCGGACCTCCTGAGCGTGACCACCCGGACGGCGCCCGGCGCGAGCTCGACGGTCTCGGCCACGCGGCGCCCGCCGGTCGCCCCGTCGGGCAGCAGCGCGACGCGCGCCACCCGCGCACGGTCGCTGCGGTTCTCCACGACCGCCCGGACGGTGACCGCGCGCTCGCCGGCGTCGCCGCTGACCAGCGCCTTCGAGATCGTCACCGGCGACGTCGCCTCCAGCCACGCGCTGCGCACGATCCCGGCGTAGGGCCAGTAGTCGACGGGCTTGTGCGGGATCTCGCGATCGTCGGAGATCTGCTGCGGCGACGCGGCCGTGTACGAGCTCCACCAGGGCCGGCGGTAGACGCGCACCGCGATCACGTTGCGCGCGCCGGGCCGCAGCCGCTCGCCGGCGTCGAGTGCGAACGGCGCGCTGCCGCCCTCGTGCGTGCCGGCGTGCTCGCCGTTGATCCAGACGTCCGCCCGGTAGCTGACCGCGAGGAACTTGAGCAGCACCCGGCGATGCTCCCACCGGCGCGGCACGTCGACGCGCACGCGGTACCACGCGCTGCCGTCCGTGAACGCCGTGCCCTGCCCGTACCGGCTGCCGTCGTAGCCGCCGAAGCCGGGCGTGTCGTAGAGGTCCCACGAGGACGGGACCGGACGGCCCTCCCAGCTCGAGTCGTCGAAGCCGGGCTCGTGCCAGCCGGCGGCCACGCCGTCGACGCCGTCCTCGAACCGGAAGCGCCAGGAGCGGTCGAGGCCGACGACGTCGCGCGTGCCGTTGGCGGCGCCCGGTCGCCAGCCGTCGAACGCCGGCACCGGGATGCCGTACTGGAACACGACGGGCGTGCCGTCGACGGTGCGCAGCTCGGTGCGCATCGGCTCGCGCTCGGCGCGCGCCGCGGCCGGGACCGCGAGCGCAGCGGCCGAGAGGAGCAGCGCGAGCGCTGCGCGGACATGGATCCTGGTCATCGGGGCCTCCCTTGGGCCGTCGTCGCCGAGCCCTGCTCCCGCACGATCGCGACGCCGCGCTCTTCCAGCAGGAGCGTCCCGTCGTCGACACGGCCCCCGAGCAGGTCGTCCGCCCCGGGTGCCAGCGCCACCTCCGCCGTGCCGCGGCCGTGGTTGAGCAGGAACAGGTACTCGCGTCCGTCGTCACCGCGCCGCCGGGTCGCCTCGACGCCCGGCGGGAGCGACAGGTGCACCGGCGCCACCCCGGCGTCGGCGCATGCCCGGGCGAGGATCGACGCCATCAGCGGGCGCTCGGGCCGCGTGGCGACGTACGTCGCGACGCCGCGCCCGCGGCCGTGTCGCGTCACCGCCGGCCGGCCCGCCAGCTCGCCCGAGCCGAACACGGCGACGGCCTCGGCGCCCTCGAGCCGGACGTGCTCGCTCCACAGCGTGCCGGTGCCGCGCTCGTCGCCGAGCTCGAGCGCCACCTCCTCGCCGTCGTCGAGCGGCCAGTGCTCCTCCACGCTGATGCCGAGCGTCTCGCACAGCGGCGCCGGATAGCCGCCGAGGTGGACCCGATCGGCCTCGTCCACGATCCCGGAGAAGAACGAGACGATCACGTGACCGCCGTCGCGCACGAAGCGATCCAGGCGCGCGGCGTCCGCGCCGGAGAGGAGGTACAGGTTCGGCACGACGACCAGCCGGTAGCGCCCGAGGTCGCCGCCGGGGCTGACGACGTCGCAGGCGACGTTCGCCTCCCAGAGCGGGAGGTAGTGCTCGTGGACGGCCTCCATCTGGAGCAGGTCGGCCGACGGGTGCGACTCCAGCTCCAGCGCCCACCAGCTCGACCAGTCCAGCATCACCGCGACGTCGGCCGCGGTGCGCGTGCCGGCGAGCTCGGCGAGGCCGTCCAGCTCGCGCCCGAGCTCCCGGACCGCGCGGTGCACGCGCGTGTCGGTGCCGGCGTGGGGGACCATCGCCGAATGGAACTTCTCCGCGCCGCCGCGCGACTGGCGCCACTGGAAGTACATGATCGCGTCGGCGCCGTGGGCGATCGCCTGGTAGCTCCACAGCCGCATCTGGCCGTCGCGCTTCGGTGCGTTGCGGCGGCGCCAGTTCACCGCGCTCGGCGCCTGCTCCATCAGCAGCCACGGCGCGCCGTCGCCGATCGAGCGCATGAGGTCGTACGCGAACGCGACGCGCACGTGCGTCTCGGGGTCGTTGGGATCCGGATAGGAGTCGTGCGAGACGACGTCGAGCTGCGGGGCCCAGCGGAAGTAGTCGACCGGCTTCCAGACCCCGAGCAGGTTCGTCGTGACCGGCACCTGCGGCGTCACCCGGCGCAGCACCTCCACCTCGGCCGCGTAGCAGGCCAGCAGCGCGTCGGAGCTGTAGCGGCGGAAGTCGAGCTGCTGGGCGGGGTTGGGGAAGGTCGGCGCGGTGCGCGGCGGCTGGACCTCCTCCCAGTCGCCGTAGCGCTGGCTCCAGAACGCCGTCGACCAGGCGTCGTTGAGCGCGTCGAGGTCGCCGTAGCGCTCGCGCAGCCAGGCGCGGAACCCCTCCTCCGCGGCGTACGAGTAGCTCAGCGAGACGTGGCAGCCGTACTCGTTGCCGACGTGCCAGAGCGCGAGCGCGGGATGGTCGCCGTAGCGCTCGGCGAGGCGCTCCACGAGCGCGACCGCGTAGCGCCGGTAGACCGGCGAGCTGGGGCAGTAGTGCTGGCGCGCGCCCGGGTGCAGCACGGTGCCGTCCTCGCGCACCGGCAGGGTCTCGGGGTGCAGTCGGGCCATCCACGGCGGCGGGGAGGCGGTCATCGTCGCGAGCGAGACGGCGACCTCGGCGCCCGCGAGGCGGTCCATGACGTCGTCGACCCAGGCGAAGTCGTACTCCCCCGGTCGCGGCTCGACCTGCGCCCAGCCGAAGATCCCGAGGCTCACGATCGAGACGCCGGACTCGCGCATCAGGCGCATGTCCTCGTCCCACACCTCGCGCGGCCACTGCTCCGGGTTGTAATCGCCCCCGAAGTGGATCCGGTCGGCCGCGAACGGCACCTGCTTCATCCCTTCACGCTCCCTTGGGTCAGCCCGCCGCGCCAGTAGCGCTGCAGGACGGCGACGGCCACCACGAGCGGGACCGTCGACACGAACGCCCCGACCACGACCATCTGGTAGAGGACGGGCTGGCGGTCGGCGAAGCCCTGCCACGTGGTGAGCCCGAGCGTGATCGGATACAGCCGATCGTCGGAGAGCATCACCAGCGGCAGGAAGTAGTTGTTCCAGATCCCGACGAACTGGAACAGGAACACCGTCACCAGCGCCGGGGTCATGATCCGCAGCGAGATCCGGCGGAAGATCGTCAGCTCGCCCGCCCCGTCGACGCGCGCCGCCTCGATCAGCTCGTCGGGCACCGCCGCCTCGGCGTAGATGCGGCAGAGGTAGACGCCGAACGGGCTGACCATGCTCGGCAGCAGCACCGCCCAGTACGTGTTCGCGAGCCCGACCTTGCTGAGCATCAGGTACAGCGGCAGGCCGAGCACCGTGGCGGGCACGAGCACGCCGCCGAGCACGATGCCGAACAGCGCCTCGCGGCCGCGGAAGCGGTACTTGCCCAGCGCGTAGCCCGCGGCGGCCGCGAGCAGCGTCGCGGCCAGCGCCCCGCCGCCGGCGTAGATCACGCTGTTGAGCATCCAGCGCAGGTAGATCCCGTCGGCGTAGGCGAACAGGTCGCGCAGGTTGGCGATCGGGCGCGGATCGTCGAGCGCGAGCCCGAACGAGCCGAACAGGCTGCTGGTGTCCTTCGTGGCGGCGATCGCGAGCCACGCGACCGGCAGCAGGAAGTAGACGGCGGCGACGGCGAGCCCGGCGGTGACGACGACGCGCCCGAGCCGCTCGCCCGACGACCTCCGGCGCACGGCCTCCTTCGGCCGCGCGAGCTCGACGGTCTCGGCGGTCATACGTCCTGCCACCGGCGGACCACCCGCAGGAAGCCGAACGACAGCACGAACGACACCAGGGCGAGCAGCACCGCCTCGGCGGCCGCGAGGCTCTGGTTGTTGTTCTGGAACGCCTCGGTGTAGGCGGCGACGTTCGGGGTGTAGTCGAAGCCGATGCTGTTCGTGAGGCTGCGGAGCACGAGCGGCTCGGCGAAAAGCTGGAGGCTGCCGATGATCGTGAACACGGTCGTGAGCACGATCGCGGGGCGCGCCAGCGGGAGCTTGATCCGCAGCGCGATCTGCATCCGGGTCGCGCCGTCGACGCGCGCGGCCTCGTAGATCTCGCCCGGCACCGCCTGCAGCTGGGCGATGATGATGAGCATGTTGTAGCCCACGAACGTCCAGGTGACGATGTTCACGATCGACCACAGGACCGTGCCGCTGCCCAGGAAGTTCACGTCGA